>Ga0302266_10001006_pt1 | contig 27091 bp, 14 predicted proteins | sample III_Bog_E1_2_FD_194559 | JGI IMG/M metagenome (GOLD analysis project Ga0302266, IMG submission 194559) | Peat permafrost microbial communities from Stordalen Mire near Abisko, Sweden - III_Bog_E1_2 | ecosystem: Environmental > Terrestrial > Soil > Wetlands > Peat | place: Sweden: Abisko... | reverse complement strand
GCTCGGAAACATCGTTGGCGACGATGGCGTCGGCGCCTTTGCGTTCCAATTTCTCCCGGGCTTTGCAAATGAGGTCTTGCGCGTCGATGGGGGTTTCGGCGGCGAAGGCGATGAGCAATGTGCCGGGGTTGCGATGGTCTGCGACGCTCTGCGCGATGTCTTCTGTCGGCTCAAGTGAGAGCGTGAGCGGGCCGGTGCGCTTGAGCTTCTGCCCCGCGACGACAGCGGGACGGAAATCGGAGACGGCCGCGGCTTTGATGACGATGGTGGCTTGCGGCAGACGGGCAAGAACGGCGGCGTGCATCTCACTGGCGGTGGTGACGTCGATGCGTTCACAACCGGCGGGTGCGGCGAGAGCTGTGGGCCCGGAGATGAGAATGACTTTTGCGCCGCGAGCGATGGCGGCTTCGGCAAGCGCGTAACCCATGCGGCCGCTGGAGCGGTTGCCGATGAAGCGCACGGGGTCTATAGGCTCGCGCGTGCCTCCGGCGGTGATCATCACCGTTTCGCCGGTGAGATCGGAGGGTGAGTTTTCGTCGAGGCGCTGAATGCGAGCGAGAACGGCGGAGACGATCGCGTCGATGTCGGCGAGGCGTCCGCTGCCGGTCATGCCGCAGGCGAGATAGCCACTGCCAGGCTCGATGACTTCAACGCCACGCTGACGCAGCGTGGCCAGATTTGCTTGCGTGGCGGCGTGGTTCCACATATTCACATTCGTCGCTGGGGCAACCATAACGGGCGCGGTGGTGGCGAGGTAGAGCGTGGAAAGAAAGTCGTCGGCCAGGCCGCAAGCGAATTTGGCGAGCGTGTGCGCGGTGGCCGGCGCTACGAGGAGCAGATTTGTGGATTGCGCTTCGGAGATGTGCTCGATTCCGGAGTCGCTGTACGCGTCCGTCTCCCAAATCGATGTGATGACCTTGTGACCGGTGAGCGAGGCGAAGGTAAGCGGGCGGACGAACTCCTCGGCAGCGCGGGTCATCACGACGTGAACATCGAGCGAGTGCTGCTGCAGCGCGCGAACGATTTCGGCGGCTTTGTATGCGGCGATGCCGCCGGTTACGCCAAGCGTGACTTTGAAGGGAAGCGGGCTAGGCATGGTCTGCTCCAATGACATGATTGTCAATCAAGCGCGTTTCGCCGAAATGCGCGGCGACGGCGATGAGCGCGCCGCGCGCGGTGTCAGCCAAGGGCAACAGGGTGCCGGGATCAACCACGACCGCGTATTCCACCTTGACCGATGGCTCGGCTGCGAAAACTTGCAGCATGGCCGCGGTAAGCGCTTGGGAACTGCGTTCACCATGAGCGCGGAGATCGGCAGCAGCGGTGAGGGCGCGATGAAGAATCGTGGCGCGGCTGCGTTGCTCGGGTGTGAGGTAACGGTTGCGCGAGCTGAGGGCGAGGCCGTCGGGTTCGCGCACGATAGGGCAGGCGACAAGTTCCACAGGAAAATTGAGATCGCGCACCATGGCGCGGAGAACGGCAACCTGCGCGGCATCCTTCTGGCCGAAGTAGGCTCGGTGGGGCGCGACGATGTGAAAGAGCTTGGCGACGATGGTGGCCACTCCGCGAAAGTGGCCGGGACGGCTGGCGCCGTCGAGGCGGTCGCTGGTGCCGGCGACTTCAATGAAGGTGGTTGCAGCGGCGGGCGTGAGCGTTTCAGCGGATGGAGCGAAGAGAACGTCAACACCGGCAGCGGTGAGCGCGGCGCAGTCTGCGTCAAAGGTGCGTGGATAGCGGCTGAAGTCCTCGTTGGGGCCGAATTGCAAGGGGTTGACGAAGATGCTGGCGGCAACATGAGCGCAATCGCGCTTTGCCGTATTGATAAGCGAGAGATGGCCCGCGTGCAGCGCGCCCATGGTGGGCACAAGAGCGAGCGTGCCGCTGCCGCGAAGCTCGCGGGCAGCGTTTTGCATCTCGGAAATGGAAGTGATGATACGCATGAGATCAATCAGTCCGTTCTCTTCGATTTGATGGTGGCAAGAATCATCGCCCGCTGCGTTTCTGTGGTTCGCGCGTAAGAAGCTCCGCGCCAGCTTCGCGGGGAAGATGGTAGCTCTCTGCATCGGCGGGGAATGTGCCGCCGCGAACATCGCTCGCATAATGCTGGATGGCTTCGGCGATGAGCGCGGAGGCGTCGGCGTAGCGGCGGACAAACTTGGCGGGATTTGCGCCGGTAAGATTGACGAGATCATGGAAGACGAGGATCTGGCCGTCGCAATCCGGGCCAGCGCCGATGCCGATGGTGGGAATGGCAAGCGCGGAGGTGATGAGGGCGCCGGCTTCGCGGGGAACGCACTCCAACACTATGGCAATGGCGCCGGCGGCTTCCAGAGCCTGCGCGTCGGCGACAAGGTCGTCGATGGCATCGACGGATTTGCCCTGCACGCGATAACCGATGCGATGCATCGACTGCGGCGTAAGGCCGATGTGGCCGACCACGGCAATCTCCGATTGGGTGAGAGCGGAGACGAGTTCGGCGCGGTTGCGCCCGCCTTCGATCTTCACCGCCTCGGCGCCAGCTTCCTTGATGAAGCGCGTGGCGTTTGCGAGGGCTTCCCCGATTGAGGAGTGGTAAGAGCCGAAGGGCATGTCGGCCACCAGCAGGGCGCGGCGGACAGCGCGGCGAACGGCGCGCGTGTGGTGCAGCATCTCCTCCATGGTGACGGGCAGAGTGCTGTCATAACCGAGCACGGCCATGCCCAGCGAATCGCCGACGAGAACCACGTCAATGCCGGCCTGATCTACCAGGCGCGCAGTGGGATAGTCGTAGGCGGTCAGCGCAGTGATCGGCTGGTGGGCTTGTTTTCTATCGAGGAGGGTTTGCGCTGTGACTTTCGGCGCAGGGACAGAATCTTCCCTGGGGGGAAGCTGGATGAGACTCATTTGGATTCTCCAGTGCAGCTCCGCAAGAAGCGCGGATGCCACCTGATACGTGCAGATTCAGTATACGTCTGAAGGGCGATGGCAGGAAACGCGAGTCAATTTGACTGATCTTCCCTCAGTGGCTAAAGCCCATTTGATTGTGCTGGATTCATGTACGGGCAGAAGCCCGTACCCTTCAAAATGACCGACTGCCGAAATGCTCCCACCGCACTCACACATTTCTGTTGACTGTTGGCCGTTTAGGTAGGACGATGAGTTTATTCCGCCCCTTTTCGGAATCAATCATCTACGTCTTCGTCCTTTAAGCAGAGGTCAATAGCATGTTCAACGAACCGCTTACTCGTCGCCGGGTAGCGTATATAGCTGCCCACCTCCTTGCATTCCTCTTACTCGGCACCGCTGGAGTGGCGTCCGCCAGGGCGCAAGCGGTTGCCGCAACCGGCAGTATTTCAGGGGCGGTCTCAGACCAGACCGGTGCACCCGTTCGACGCGCTGAGGTTGTGTTAATCAACAATTCAACCGGCCAGCTATTCACAACGAATACGGATGTATCAGGGCGATATAGAATTCTCAATCTCCCCCCTGGCGCTGCCAAGATCACCATCACTGCTAAAGGTTTTCCTATCTTCAAGAATGCCGTAAATGTGATTGTTGGTCAGAGCGTGACGCAAAACGCAGTTCTTTCATTCAGCCCTCCAATTGAGTCGATCTCCGCAACTGCGGCAGCCGTACCAGAGGAAGCGGTAGCTCGGCAAGGGAAGCCAAATTCCAAATCTCCCACCGTACAAGGCGACTATGTGATCGTTTCAGCAAATGCGGTTGCTGGTCCTATGGGGTATGTTGCAACCCCTTCCCTCGGGTCGGCGGTGGGATCCCAGTCCGCGCAGCAGCAAGCCTTGGCTTCCAGTCGGGGTTACAATTTCCCATCGATTATCTTTTACATTTCCGCAGTTCCTTTGGTAAATCTGCCCTCGATTTCCAGTGGTGACAGCATGAATCAGAATGAGAGCGCGACGATTCAGAAGGACGAGACAGATCTCAATCCGCTGTGGCTCGACGCCTCATTCACCTTGACTTTTTTCGACAAGGACGGGAAATCGATAGACGGCGCGTGCGGGGATGGCAGCGCGCAGATTCTGGGCCTGCTTCCGCAACAAACTGTTAGCGCAATGAAAAATCAAATGGGCGCGAACATCGGCGCGGGGGTGAATGATGTAGCCGGAGCGCTCGCCAGCTTTTATCCGGGCACGCAAAATCAAGTAATGGCGACGACCAAAGCATTGAACGTGGTCTTCCAGGACATTTTTCCGCCTCAGCCAGTGGCATACGAATACTCCAACATGAACGGGAATTGTGACTTTGGATGGTATTTCCGGCCGAATAAAAGCGTTGCCGCGGGAGCGAGCGGGCCGGCATCGATACTTGGAACTCAAACGGGAATTTTGTTGCTCAAGACTAAAAACAACATTGCGAGCATCAACGTGAACGGTCGATCCATCTCGGCATGGAACAAACCGCCGAGTTCTACGAGCAAGAGTATCTTTACTGTTACTGACCGGCTGATTGACATCATTGCGGTGCCCGAGGTGAGCAAAATCGATTACAACAATCTGACAGCGCTCGATATGTTTCCCTCGTTGATAAAGAAGAGCGATGCGATGCAGATTGTGCACATGGAAAAGGACGCGGACTTCATCGCGTTTGCAACAGCCAACAAGCTCGTTGGCACCAATGCGACTTTTGACTACATAACGAACAGCTCGTTGACCGCATTTCTCGCTCTTAGTACGCCTGTGGCTGGTGACGGCAAGGCAGCGCCTCTGGCAGATACGCCTACTCCCACGACGACTGATGGGAAAGGTGCGACGACGCATCCGGCAACTATACGCGATGCTCGCGCAGCGGCGGCCATGAGGCACAAACCAAGCCCCGCCAAGATCGCTCCCGCAGCGCCGGTAGCGCATTGAGGGCCGAGTGCTTCTGATCTGTTCGGATTGTTGTTTTCGATGTTCGCGGGCGACTGGAATCTAAATGTCGCCGGCAAATCGGCATAGGGGGGAGAGTCACCTCTCCACCCCTGCCACACCACCGGACAAGCGGGTCCGCATCCGGCGGTTCGAAGGATTGAGCTATTTGCCCGTGTATAGTCTCGGGATACCCAGAGAGTCGAAGTAGGAAATTGGGAGCGCATAGGACAGAGCGGGGCTATTGGCTAAACGCCAGACGCCGTTTGGACTCCCAGCGGTTCTCGCCGCTAGCCCCCTATTGACGCCCAGTTCGCGTAGCTTCGTGAACCGCGTCGTCCCCCGTTTCCATTGCTTCCATAGGATGGCTCTTAGTCTATGTCGGAGCCATTCATCCAACCGGAGGAACGTAGAGGGTGTCTCGCAGAAGCCGAAGTAGCTCTTCCAGCCACGTAAATAGCTGGTCAGTTTCTTCGCCACCTGCTCGATACTGATCCCCTTGGTTCTACTCGTTAGTTCCTGGATCTTCTGCTTAAACCGAAGAAGGGATTTCGGCGCAATGAGCCGCCTCTTTCCCTCTTTGGATATGCTGAAGCCGAGGAACTTACGCTCTGCTGGCCGTGCTACCGCGCTCTTCTGTTCATTGACCTTGAGTTTGAGCCGGTTCGAGATGAAGCGCGTGATACTGCGCATCACTCTTTCCCCTGCTTGCTGGCTCCGGACGTAGATGTTGCAGTCGTCCGCGTACCGCACATAGCAGTGGTTCCGTCTCTCCAACTCACGATCAAGTTCATCAAGCACGAGGTTCGACAACAGAGGCGAGAGAGGCCCGCCTTGCGGCGTTCCTTCCTCCGTAGTTCCAACTAGCCCATTCTCCAGCACTCCAGCTTTCAGGTATGCGCGGATTAGTTGTAGCAGACGTTTGTCAGCTACCCTCCGCGCCACCGCAGCCATTAGTCGGTCGTGATTGACCCGGTCAAAGAACTTTTCCAGATCAAGATCGACCACCCACGCACGGCCCTCGCGCACATATTGCTGTGCTTCGGCGACTGCTTGATGGGCTGAGTGGCCAGGGCGGAACCCGTGGCTGTGTGGGGAGAACGTCGCATCCCATTCACCCTGAAGAACCTGCAACACCGCCTGCTGGATCATGCGATCCAGAACCGTCGGGATGCCAAGTTTGCGCACCCCGACGTCCGGTTTGGGGATTTCCACCCTCCGCACCGGGCTGGGATGATAGGTTCCACGGAGCAACTGGTCGCGGATTGCTGGCCAGTGTTCCTTCAGGTAGGCTGGCAACTGCTCGACAGTCATCCCGTCGATGCCCGCACTACCTTTGTTGGACTGCACCCTCTTGAGAGCCCGCAAGCAGTTGTCCCGCTCGCAGATTTTCTCCATCAACTGTTCATTGGATTTAGCCGGGCTTTCGGGCCTGCTCTTCGCCGTGGGCGCTTCGATCCCTCCGACGACGGGCTTCGAGGCTTCACCTCTCCCTCCATTGTCCGAGGCCGACGGGTATCGGATTTTCTGTCGCTTTGCGCTCATCGAGTCCTGCTGCCTACTTGCCGCTTCCTATCGTTTGGGCCTTCGTCCCATCGTTCCCGGTTGGCCTAGCCGTTTCTCCGCCTTTCGGCCTTGGAGTGCCTCACTAGCCGCGCCGACTGCATGACCTACTACGCCCGCTGCTGACTTCTGCCGCACGGTCAGAGAGGATCGCTCCCCCCTCAGTTCTGATTCCAGAACATGCAACAGATCTCCCGTGGTAAGACTGACCGCCTTCAGTACGCAACCGCCAGATTTACAACCAGCGACTTTGATGGATATAGACTTCGCGATCATCTGCTCGCTCGTCTGCCGCTGTATGCCTCATATCGGGTTCTTGTCCATCGGCTCGTACCTTTGCTCCACGCTTCCTCTGGACCCCGCCTCGCGACGACGCCCTTGCGCTTCGCTAACACTTCTCCTCCATCAGGATGTGTAGGGGACTTGCACCCCCAAGCTGCCATTCATGCACGGCGCACAGAAAATGGACCCCGCCCGAAGGCGGGGTCCGGTGATGCAGCGGGGAAGCCGCCTACTCTTGCACGATCGTATGGGATGGGCTACCGCTCGAAGTATCAATGCAAACCATCTTTGCCTTGGTTGTAGATTTGACGGCCGCATTGACGCTGATTGCGTAGCACTCGACCTGTTTCCTGGCCGAACCACCACTGGTCATGCTGATGTCGAAGACGCCATAGCTGGCACCGTCGGTCGAATTCAAGGACAAAGCGCCCGTAGCAGACACCCCAACAGTTCCGCTGAGCGGCTCGTCCCACGAAGCCCAGTAACTGCCTCCGGAGTCCTGGGCGAAGCCGCTGATTGTGCCATCGCTGGCCGCGATCAGCACGCCGTCGTTCAGGTCGGAATTATGGTCTCCGTTGGGTTGCTTGTACATCATTGCGCTGGACGCGACATCGCTGAGGCTCCACGATCCTGAGGTTGTCTGCGGTTCCAGCCATCCGATCAGGTTCTGCCTTCCGCCGCCGCTGCCTGTGTCAGCAAACAACACCACGGCCGCGTTGGTGTCGTAGAGGTAGAGATAGTCTCCGGTTGCGCCGGACATGGTAGTTCTTCCGGTGCTGCCATCCGTTGTGTAGTTCATCGTCTGGCCGTAAACAGAGTCCGTATCCAGTGAAAAGGTTCCAGCATTGTTTTTTGCGATCGAGTTGACGGTGATTTGTTTGGCGCTGGTGCCCCCGCTCAGTTGCATCGCCATCGCTTTATAGGTCGGCGACGAACCGGAGGTGCTAACCGCGCCGCTCAGGTACATGACAGCATTGCCGCTGATCGGATAGCTGGCCGCGATGTTGGTCGAGGATTGAGTCCTTGCCTGACCGATCATAAAGTCGGCGTTGCTCGATGCGTTGTGGTTATTCATGGTCATGACAAATGTATCGCCCTTGGAGTCATTGGTCAGATAAAGAACTGAATTATTCACTCCCGAGGTGAGCATCACCATGCGTCCGTACGAGTCGGTTGCAGTGGTGGTATTGGAGATTGCGCCACTGGCCGGCGCATCCGAACCTGTGACCACGTCCTGTACGCCAGTGGCCGCGCTGCCGCTGAAGACGACCTGGCCGGCCGTGGCCTCCGAGTTCCCTTTCCTGCTTTCGCCGTGCAAGCCGAAAACAGAGGCTCCGCTGGGACGGATTCCGTTTAATGCAGTCGTCACCTGCTTGTAGCAGTGGCCAGCTCCCGATATGTTGCTGGGCGAGCTGCCTGCATCGTCCATCTCGGTAAGAGCTAGTTCCTGGAATACATTGCTGCTGAGGTTGGCGCCGGTCACGGACGCGATCAATGAGCCACTGCCTATATTGATGTATCCGCGGTTATCCGAGCCGATGGCATAGGTGCCGGAAATGGTGGTTTGTTGCTTGTAGCCGCTCACTGGCGAATTGAAATCCCCCTCGCCGCCGCTGATTGTGCCGCCACTTGCGGTGAAGGCAAAGACCGCGCCGCCTTGATAAAGCGTGCTCGTGCCATCGCCGCCGATTATGCCGCCATCCCAGAAGCGCTCCAGATAGCAGGCGTACTGGCCATTGAGCTTGCTGTTGTCGGTGCCCACCGTTTCGGGTACCACCGACAGGCTGAAGGTAGCCGTTCCGATCTGATTGGTTGGTGTGGAGTTGTCTGTTACCTTGACCGTCACCGTGGTTGTGCCAGACGCGGTTGGCGTTCCGATCAGTTGATTGTTCGAATTGGCCGCAAGCCCTGCCGGCGCATTCGTATAGGTGACGGTGTAGGGTCCGGTGCCGTTCTGGATGTTTACGTTCCCGAAGGTGTATGGCATGTTTACCATGCCCTGCGGCACGCTGTCTGGATCAATCGTGACCGTCAACGAGGCAACCGTGATCGTATACGTTTTGCTCGCGCTGAATCCGGTCACGCCATCCGTAATCTGGACCACGAGCGTGATAGTTCCATAGCTCGTAGGTATGCCGGCGATCATGAGCGTGCCGCTGCCGTTGTTGGCGCCGGTCAGGCCGCCGCCGCTGGTCAGGGCCGTCGCAGTTCCCGTCGCCGGAATCGATGCGCTGTTGACCGACCAGGTATAGTTGCCCGATCCGCCAGTAGCATTAATCGCCGCCGAGTAATTGGCGTTGTAGACCGCCGAGCTTAACGAGGTCGTGGTGAAGGCCAGCGAATCGTAGACGTAAACGGTATAGCTGGCCGTTGCCGTTACGTTGCTTGAATCCTTCGCTTGCACGGTGAATGCCGCGCTACCGCTGGTGGTCAACGAAGCGCCGTTGCTGGTTAGAACGCCGGTTGAGGTCAGGCTCAGGCCAAGTGATGAGAGGTTGCTCGATCCCGAAAGTACCGACCAGGTGTAGGATCCCGAGCCGCCTGATGCGGTAAGTGTCTGCGAGTAGGGAGTGCCCACCACGCCATAGTTCAATGTGCCCGTGCTGACCGTCATGTTAGAGATAACGATGCTGAAAGCCTGGCTCGCTGTGTGACCGGCTGAGTCGATTACCACGGCGGTAAAGCTTGCCGTGCCTGTCGTTGTCGGTGTACCGGTTAATTGTCCATTCGCTGAAAAGCTCAGGCTATAGGCAGCCAGCGTATTCGGGTCGCTGGTGGAAACCGACCAGACATTGCCGCCGGAACCACCTGTCGCCGCCAGCGTCTGCGAATAAGTGTTACCCGTGGCCGCCGATGGCAGTGAGGTTGTCGTGATCGAAAGAGTTGCTTCAACCGTAAGCGTGAAGGTTGCCGAAGCTGTATTCGAAGCAGAGTCGGTAACCTTGACGGCGAACGAATTGTTGCCTGCCGTCGTTGGAGTGCCACTCAATACGCCTGCGGCGCTCAACACCATTCCCGCGGGCACTGAGCCGCTGGTCACTGCCCAACTGGTGTAAGTTCCCGTACCTCCTGTCGCCGCCAAGGTTACCGGGGAATAGGCCGTGCCGGGATAGCCGTCGGCCAGCGAGGTCGAGGTCGTGATGGTCACTCCCGCCGCGACCGTGATGCTGAAGGCCGCTGTCGCCTTATTCGAGGCAGAGTCTGTCACCTGCACGGTGAAGCTGGTTGTGGCGGCCGATCCGTTCGGCGTGCCGCTGATTATACCCGCCGTGGAAAGCGAAAGACCCGTCGGCAGCGAAGAACCGTTCGCGAGCGTCCAGGTCGAATAAGTTCCAGAGCCGCCCGTGGCCGCCAGTTGGGTGCTGGGATATGCCGAGCCCACATAACCGGTAGGCAGGGTCGCCGGTGTGATCGTAACCCCAGCTTTGATCTCGATGGAGAGCGTGACAGTGGCGCTGAGGCTAGAGGTTGAATCTGTCACAGTAAACGTCACGCTGGTGGTGCCAGTGGCACCCGTCGGGGTACCGCTGATTACACCGGCCGAAGAAAGCAAAAGACCGGTTGGCAGCACGGAACCATTGGCCAGTGTCCAGGTGTAGTTGGAAGAGACGCCAGCACCGCCCACTGCTGCAAGCGCCGTTGAGGTATAGGCCGAGCTAACGTAGCCGGCCAGCAGCGCGCTCGTCGTAATGTGCATCGCAGGATAGCTCACGACCAGCGAGTATGTCGGCGAGGTTGCCGAGTCGCCGTAAGCATCGGAAGCCCTCACTGTAAAACTATAGGAGCCGGTCGTCGTCGGAGTTCCGCTGATTGCGCCGGTCGCCGAATTGAGCGTGATTCCGGTGGGCAGCGTCGAACCGGTGGCCAGCGTATAAGTCAGCGCGCCCGCTCCGCCAGTTGCCGCCGCGCTGCCCGAGTAGGCCACATTATAGGTGCCGGTCGAAGGCACAGCGCCCGTGAAGCTGATCTGCGTTGCCGCTGCGATGACCATCGTCAACTGCTCGGTTGCCGTCAACGCAGTAGGCGTGCCCGAGTCGGTCATCGTGAACGTCGGGGTATAAGTGCCGGAGCAGGAAGCCGAGATCGTGCCGCTGATTACACCTGCGGAGGTCATGGCCAGACAGGATGGCAGCGAGCCACTGCTTAGCGTCCACTTATAGGGCGAGATGCCGCCAGAAGCGGCCAGGGGCACCGTGTAGCTGGATCCGACCGAACTCGCCAGATTCGCGCCAGTTGTCGTAACCGCCGGAGTCGCCGGAATGGCGATCGTCGCAGTTCCCGTCTTCGTAGTGTCGGCGACCGATGTTGCGGTGATCGTAATCGTCTGCGCTGAAGCGGTTGCCGCCGGCGCCGTGTAGGTCGCTGAAGTGGTTGTTTGGCTTGATAGAGCTCCGCCCCCGCTGAGGCTCCACGTCACACCTGCGCTGTTCTTGTCGCTGGTGACGGCTGCGGTCAGCGTGGTCGTGTCTGTTCCGTCTACTGAAGATGCAGAGGCTTTTACCGAGACGGCTGGTGAAGAAGTACCACCGCTGCATCCCAAGAGAATCAAGGCCAAAGTCAAAATAATAGCTAGCAAGGACAACCGTTTGTAAGACATCCGAACCCTCCAGTTGCACAAGGACCCATTCGTGGGCAAAGAAGTGAAATAACTTTCAGTCCTCAGGGAACTTCCCGCGAACCGAGCGAAGATTGCGTGACGGAAAAATTCAAGTTCACGGGGGCGTAAAGTGCTTATGGTGAAGGCGATTCGTCTCTCCGGTCATCTTCAATCGGCACGATTCCATCAGCCGAATCCTCGGGAGCGGCCCGCGTTCTTTGGGCGCTTCCATTTCTCTTGCCTGCCACATTTTGGAGAGTGGCTGCGAAACGGAATTCGGAGAGAGTCTCGATAGACGCACTTCAGCCGACCTGTAGCGGCATGATTCCGCCGAAGGATCGCAAATTGACCTTCCGGCATGAGAATTCTGGGTTGAATCTATCTGTGAACCTAGCCAACACTTACGGAAGGCGAAAGTGTTTTACCGTAAAACGGTTTGCAAAACCCTGAAGGAGGATCGACTAGAGCGTTCAGAGTTGGCCGCCAACCTTGCCGGGAGTTAGGGTTTTCCCTGTGATAGCTACAGTTATTGTTCTGAATGCCCGAAGGAACGAAGAGCGGCCCCACAGGGATATTGCGTGATCAGCTCACGGTTCTTGCCTGCAAGACATAGAAGAGGTTATAGGTTTGGCTCTTGGGCAATCTCGGGAGATAAATGACCTGTACTCTGGAAGCTACAGAGTCGAGCTCGCGTGGAGGAGGCAAGCGAGAAGTCTTCCGGGTTACTTTAGTACGCTCACGAGTACCTTAGAGGCAACGCGCTCGATATCTTGTCGCCCTAAAGCTACTGTGCTTTTTACGGTAAAATGACGTAGTCGGTTTGGTGACGACCATTCGATGACCCAACAGGCGACGAAAGATGTCGGTCTAGAGATCTTTGAAGAGATTGATTCACCTTGCCTGCCTCCTTCTCCCAACGAAGTCGAAACGGCACTCAAGCGTATCCTGGCGAGCGACCCATTCCTGCGCTCAGAGCGCCTCACGCATTTTCTTACCTATGTTGTAGAAAAGAGTCTGCAAGGCCAATCGAGCGATCTGAAGGAGTATTGTGTCGGCATCGCGGTATGCGGTCGAAGAGACTCATACGATACCCGCACCGATCCGGTTGTGCGAGTTGAAGCACGGCGATTGCGCTCCGCAATTGACCTTTATTATGCGAACGAAGGGAAAGAGGATCCAGTCCAGATCACGCTTCCCAAGGGCGGCTATGTTCCCTGTTTTTCGCTCCGCAAAGCTGCCGATTCGCCATCAGCCGAAACCGAAGTTTCCTCGCAGACGCCGGTCTCACCCCGAATCGGAGTTTGGGGATGGTTGCTAGCATCTGTTGCGACATTATTGCTGGCAGGAGGGCTCGTTGCGTTCTGGAACCATGGGCATAACCATCTCTCAGCCAATGCGAGCACGCTTGTTTTGGCCGATTTTACCAACACAACGGGAGATGTAATCTTTGATCACACCTTGCGTCAGGGATTGGCGGCTCAGTTGGAGCAATCGCCGTATCTGAGCCTTCTATCCGATGCGCAGGTGGCACAGACCCTGGCTCTCATGGGCAAAGAGAAGGAAACACGTCTCACGGTGGACTTGGCGCGAGAAGTCTGTGAGCGCACCGGCAAAGCCATAGTCATTGATGGATCGATCGCTGCACTCGGCAGCCAATATGTCTTGGGCCTGCGGGCGATTAACTGTCATACCGGGGAAATTCTGGTTACGGAACAATCGCAGGCGGACGGAAAAGAGCATGTCCTGGACGCAATGGCGAAGAGCGCCGCAAAGCTCCGCCGCAAGCTCGGCGAGTCACTGACTTCAGTGGAGAAATACGATGCCCCGCCGGAGAACGTCACAACACCTTCTTTGGAAGCTCTGCAAGCCTACAGCCTGGGTTTTGAGGTCCATGTCGTCAGGCTCGATGAAGCAGCAGCGGCGGAGCTGTTTCAGAGGGCGATTGCTCTCGATCCGAAGTTTGCCATGGCTTACGCGCGGCTGGCCGTCTGTGACATCAACTTGGGCGAACTGGGGCAAGCGGCCGATAATCTGCGCAAAGCCTACGAACTTCGCAATCACGTCAGCGAGCATGAAGGATTGTTCATCCTCTCGCTTTATCACGAATTCGTGACCGGCGATTTGGACGAGGCGCGCAAGACCTACGAGTTGCGATCCCAGATTTACGCGCATGACGATATTCCCATCGGCAACGCCGGGAATGTGTATTTTCTCCTCGGGCAATATGACAAAGCCCTTGAAGCGACACAAGAGGCATTGCGACGTAATCCGGGCAGCCGTATCTGGAATGGAAATCTTGTAAGTTCGTATCTGGCGTTGCAGAGATTGCCGGAAGCCAAGGCTGCGGCCGAGTCGGCGCGTGCCCGCCAACTGGACAGCCCCTGGCTCCATATCTGCCTCTACCTGATTGCCTATGAGCAGAGAGACTCTCAGGGAATGACTCGAGAAGCCGCTCAATTGAAGAGTGCCGCGGAATTCGAAGATATTATGCTCTACTACCAAGCGCAGGCGGCTGCTCGCGAAGGAAAGTTGAATGAGTCTCGCTTGCTTTCGGATCGGGCAGTCGAGATGACTCTGCACGCCAAGCAACCCGACACTGCTTCTCTTTATCTGGCTCAAGCCGCCATGAACGATGCCTGGGCCGGAAACCGGGACGAAGCCCGGCGGCAGGCTCATAAGGCACTGCAGCTTTCATCGGGACGCGAAGGAGAAGCCGTCGCAGCCGTAGCCTTGGCGGTTACAGGCGACTCGGCCGAGGCCTCGCGCCTGGCCGATGACCTCGCGAATCGCTTTCCGGAAAACACGATGGTTCGCGATCAGTATGTTCCCACGATTCGCGCCGCTGCGGCGCTGCACAGTGGCGCGCCAGTGAACAATCCAGATGCCATCCTCAATGAACTTGCTGCAGCCAGGCCTGCCGAATTTGGATCACACGCCGTGGATCGTGTCGCCTTTCTGACCTGTTATTCCATCTATTTTCGTGGCGAGGCATATCTGGCCGCCCGTCAAGGCGCGCAGGCATCTGCGGAGTTTCAAAAGATCCTCGATCATCCACAATTGACCCTAACTGACCCGGTCAGTGCCATGGCTACACTTGGGCTTGCGCGCGCCAATGAGCTTTCCGGCGATCGCGCCAAAAGTATTTCCCCTAACAAAAACTTCCAGAACCTTCGGGGAAATGCCGACTCAAACCTATCGCATTATCTGCGAACTCCGCCCTCTGTGCCAAGATGAGTTAGACAGTATCCCCACAACAATTACTGTAGGGTGGAGAAAGGAATATCACTTTGATAAGTATGAACAAGACAGGCACTTTCTCCACTGCGTTTGCAGTTCAACATTGAACCGGGCGCTCTCCAGTCGCGGATTAACGAGAAATCGCCGAGTATCAAATCGAGGGGCGCAGAAATCCCCGGGGCAATTGGCAGCCGCAGACGCTCCTCCTAGGATATGCGCCCTAAAACCACCTCGCCTAAGTGGAAACTTGCAGGGTAGAGCGCCGGGCACCAACACTCCATAACCGCGATGGGAAACCTATGGCATACTGGCGCACTGAGTCCAGCAGTGACAAGCAAGTCCAAGTCGACGAACTGACAAGGACCATGCGGACTCTACATTCCTCATAGCCGATGACAGCGGCCCTCAGCCGCGATTGCAACAACCGCTGCAGTCCGCCGCTGAAGTTTCATGGTGGGTTCTCGATCTCAAGCAGGATCGAACTGACAATATCGCAGAAGCCAGCCAAACGCAAATCTTTAGGAATTTATGAAATCGGAAGGCATCTATGGAACCCCCTCCTCGGCGCGAGTCCGAGCCTGGGGCACCGGGCCCCAGGCTGACCGGCACTTTAAGGAGCGCATTGGCCTAATCGCACGGACAGAGATCGAGCGCGAGAGCCCCGGCAAATGTCGAAAATCCTTCGCGGGAGCGGCTGGTCAGGTTTCACGCGGCGATCGCGTCTCTATCGCAGCTCGACATCATACCCAGTGCCGTCGTCCGCGAGAGTAAATGCTACCCGCTTTGGCTCGACGACGACATGTGCCGCAACCTTGTTCGGATTGACTTCGATTTCGTTTTGTTTGGGAGTGAAGCCGTAGATCTCCGTATGGATTTCTTTCCACCAGGCAGGATAGGAACCCTCATGGGGGCTGATTTTCAGCCGCAACCCATCAGCGGTCTTCTGACAACTGAATTTCATTCGAAGGTATGCGCCATGCTGAAATGCATAAGTCTTGCCGTCATCCTGATAAAGCTCGCCCGCGCACTTATCACCGACATACACACGTAGAGTTAACGGGCCTTGCGGAGTCTCATTCGTACTTTGGACGACGGGCGCGATGGGCAAGATCGATCCGGCACGAACGAAGACCGGAAGCTGAGAAAGTTCCGGAGTAACACGGATAGAGAACTTTCCATCTCTGTCTGGGATAGCCGGAGAATCTAGGGCTGTTGAGGCTGCGAAGGTAGGCAATACGAGTTTCTCACCGGTCCAGTAGTCATACCACTCAGGCGATGGCAACTCGACTAAGTAGGCATCCAATTCATCAGGATATGGCTGAGGCGCGATTAGCATATCAGGGCCGAGAAGAAACTCACTCGAAGCGTTCATATCTATGTCAATAGGGTGGCCGTCGGAAGCAGCATCGGGAAACTCCAGGAAAAGCGGTCTCAAAATAGGAAGTCCATCGCGTGAAGCCTCTTCTGCCAGAGTATAAAGATACGGCATCAATTGGTAGCGAACTTCGATAAAGCGGCGTCGGATTGCTTCCTGCTCCTTACCCCCCACCCATGGTTCCTGATCACCAGTTCCTTTTTCGGTATGATCCCTATCTATTGGTTGAAACGTGCCCAGTTCAATCCATTTTGTCAATAACTCGGGCGTCGGAGTTCCGGCATATCCTCCAACATCTGCTCCGCTGAATGCGAAACCGCTCAGTCCAAGATTTTCAAGCATGGGCGTCGCGAGGCGGAGATGACTCCAGCTACTGCTATTGTCTCCGGTCCATGTCGCCGCATATCGCTGCCCTCCCGCATACGTGGCCCTGGTGAGAACAAACGGGCGGGTATCGGGATCGAGCGCCTTGAGACCCTCGAATGTTGCTCGCGAATTCTCCATGCCATAAACATCGTGAATCTCGGCATGGGTTGCGGTGCGAGTAAGGAACCCCGGCTCATCGATTCGATGCATCACATTTTCAGGCATGGTAAAGGATGCCGAATCGAAAATTGGCGGCTCATTCATATCGTTCCAGAAGCCATCCAAGCCGTTATGCCGCAAGTCGCGATAGAGAGTTCCCCACCAGGCGCGAGTCTGTTGACGAGTGAAATCCGGAAACACGCTAGGGCCTGGCCAGACGCGGCCCGTATAGACCGACCCGTCCAAATTCTTTACAAAGTGGTCGCCGGCAATTCCGCTGTCATACGGAAAGTATTTCTGCCCCGGAAGATTGGCAATATGCGGATCGCTAATTGCCACCACATGAAAGTTTTCCGCGTGGAGTTGAGCGACCAATCCAGGAAGATCAGGAAAGGCAGCGCGGTTTACAGTAAAAGGGCGATTCTTATCTTGGAAATCTATGTCGAGATAAATAGCATCCACGGGAATTGAATCTGCTCTGAAGCGATGCGCAACTTCGAGTACACGCTCCTGCGACATGTAGCTATACCGCGACTGCTGGAAGCCAAGACTCCAAAGTGGCGGAAGGGGCGGAGTTCCCGTGAGCCAGGCATAGGTTTTCACGACCTGCTTCGGAGTCGGGCCGTAAAACAGATAGTAGTTCACGGGACCTGCGACAGCGCCAAAGGAATAGACCTCGGGCGACTCTTTTCCAAAATCGAAACTAGTACGCCAGGTATTGTCGAGTAACAGGCCTACCGCGCGTCCAGCCCGAAAGGTCATAAAGTAGGGAATGCTCTTATAAAGTGGATCCGTGAACTCCTGAAAACGATAAGCATCGGTATTCCAGAGCGTGAAGGCCTCGTTGCGCCTGTCGAGAGGCCCGGTTTTGTCACCGAGACCGAAGTAATGCTCGTTCAGCGGCATCGTTTTGTAAATGCGAAATGCATCGCCGTCGAAGCGAATCGGGCGCGCATCCTGCTGCAAGATGTTTCCATACAGATCGCGGATTGTTAGTTGGAGAGTCGACTTATCAACTTCCACGATCAGCGCTTTCGTGCGAAAGCCAAAGTGATCGCCGGTTGAATCAAACGTTACCGGCACAAGGCTTTTGCGGGCTTCCGGGAGCACGCCCCAGGATGCGTCTTCTGGCGAGGCGCCGCCGCGATACAAAGTAACGCGCAGAACGTCGTCGCGCAGAGCTGACACCTTGATGTTCAAATTGCCAGAATTGACCTCAAATCCATTAGGAGACTGTTGCGACGTCGCGCGGAGTGCAAGGAGACTTAGCTCCGCAGCGGAGGATGAAGATTCCGCCCAGGTTATTGAAGATGCGTGGCATGACAGAAAAATGAAAATGATATAAATCGTCGCAGCAAACGAGCGGTGCAAACGCATGATAACTCCTGGATAGAAAAGTATGCCTGTGCTGTGTTCGTGGAAATAGGTAGCAAACTTGTAGTTGCTATTGCGAAGGCGCTGCGCCTGGCGACGACTCCAACTGGGAAAGGTCAGGATCCTCGACAAGCTTCACGCCCCTGTCGCGGCGTTGTTGCTTGATCGACTTCATCTGTTCGAGCGCCGCGGCCGCGTTCTTGCTGTCTCCGATCTTGCGGTAGAGCCGCGCAAGCAGGTAATGAATTGATCCGTTTTCATCGCTCGAGACGCCTAAATTCAATTGAACGATCGCGTCCTGTGTCCTACCGGTTTCCGCAAACACCTTGCCAAGCAGGGCATGCACGTGAGGCAGCATCTGCGGCTTCGCGCCGAGGCTCTTCATGAGGAATGGTTCGGCGTCCACAAACTGGTTCTTGCCCAACAGGGCTTCCGCCAAGACCAGGTTCAGCTCCGGATCGTCTGGACTGCGCCCCAGCGCCAGTTGCGCGGTTTCCACGGTCTTGTCGAGGTTGTTATTGCCGAGATAGGCCGACGCCAGTCCGAACAGAGCAGCCGGGTCACCGGGAGCCATGTTTAACGCCTTGTTGTATTCGGCCAGCGCATCGTCGAATCTCTCCAGCTGGTTGTAGATGTCGCCGAGAAGAACATGGCTTTTGGCCGAATCCGACTCCAGTTGCTGAAAGCGCGCCAGAGATTTGAGCGCCAGCCGTTCATTGGCTTGAATCGACCAGTAGAGGGCTTCGGCAGAATGAGGTTGCATCGCCTCCAGGGCAGTTGCGGCGCTAAAGGCGCGCTCGCTGTCTCCCGCAAAGAATGAACAGGCGGCAAGCAAACGGAGCTTGTCGGCGTGCTTTGCATCGAGGGCAGGGTCGAGCCGCTGCGCGCACTTCTCGAATTCTCCGGCCGCATAATACTTTTCCGCGGTGTGGCGCGCGGCGGAGGTCTGCTCTGCCTTACTCTGTGCGCCCGATTTGCGTCGCTCGACGTTATCGTCAAGCGCTTGATCGCCGCCTTGGAAGGCTGCCAGAAGAGCGCTGCGCAAATCATCCGGGATTACTGTGTTCTGCTGAGAAAGATAACTGGCGAGCGCAGTGACTCTTTCATTGGACAGGCCTTCCAGAAGAATGGCTGCATTGGACGCCACAAAGCCATGATCGCGATCCCATAACTCTCTGAGTAACGTAACCGCTTGCTCATTGTCTCCGTTGTCGATCGAGATACGTGCCTGGCCAAGAAGTGCCTGACCGCACTCAGGATGCGCTGTGCGCTCGTCGGCAAATTCTGCGGTCGCGCCAATTTGGTCGCGGCGCCGGAGGAGCGTAAAGCCTAACTCCGAACGGAGGCAGGGAGGTTGAGGCTGCGAAGCAAGCAAGCTCCGGTATACGGTTGCCGCCTCGCCGAGTCTCGCCTGCTTTTCCAGCGATTCGGCATAGAGCGTCTTGGCGAAGGGCGAGTCCTTCGCCTCCGCCGACATGGTGCGAGCATCCGCTTCCACTTGATTCAGGCGCGCAATTCCCTGGGCGAACCAAGCGGCGCCTAGCTTTGGATCAAGCGCGGTTGCGCGCGAGAATTCCTGAGCAGCCTGCGTAAACCTGCCTTCGGCAAAATAGGCGCGCCCCAACGCAAGGGGCGTCTGCGGGTCAGTCTTGTTGAGCTTTTCCGCTTTGATGAGAAATGGAATTGCCTTCGGTGCTTTGCCGGTGCGCTGATAGTCAATGCCAAGAAACAAATTCGGAACATATAAAGACGGGTTGAGCTGGTTAGCGCGCTGAAAGCTGAGAATGGCCGAAGAGATATCTCCGCTCTCCTGCTGCATCAGTCCGAGATTGGCCCATAGTTCCGGCATATCCGCACGAATCCTTACCGCCTGGTTGTAGGCGTTTGCAGCCGTGGCATAGTCGTTCGCTGCCTGGGCCTGTTGAGCCGCAGCCACGAGCGATTCGAGCTTGGAGACCGGTTGCTGCTGGCCAAGCCCAGATACAGGCTTGACCAGCAGGACCAGCAACAACAATTTGGTGCAGTTGTTCACGTGTGGTTTACCAGTAAAACTTTCCAGCCCATTGAACAATTCTTGGCGCGAAAGCGTGTGTGATTTGTCCTATGCCGCTCTGGCAACCGCCGCCAGCATTGGGATCGCAGCCGCCGTAACCGCCATTGGGTGTGTAGAAGCTCGGATGGTTGAAGGTGTTGAAGGTCTCGAGACGGAACTGGGCTCTCATGTTGGTTTTGAAGCGCCAGTTCTTTTCGAGAACCGTATCCCAGTCCTGGTAACGTGGTCCGCGAACATTCGAGAAGAAGCGGGGCGCGTTGCCAAAGGAGCCGTACGGGGCATAGGAGAATGCTCCCGTGTTGAACCATTCATGGAGAGTCTTGGGCCCTTGTGGGTTTCCGGTCACATTTGGCCTCGGGCTGCCGCCGAAGGTCGGTTGATTCGAGCCGGAAACGTTGATGGGAATTCCCTCCTTGAAGGTCGCGATCCCGGAGAGTTCCCAGCCGCCAACCACCGCGTCCACAATCCGGTTTAAATCTGAACCGAAGGGTTTGCCACGGCCGATGGGCAGTTGATAGACGTAACTTGCAACTAGTGCCTGTGGAACATCGCCCGCGTCAACGCTCTTTTCGGCGGCCATGTTGTAGTTGTTAGCCGGGCCGGTGTTTCCGGCGTAGGACCAGGAGTTGTTGCCCTCCGTGTTGTCGAGGAACTTGGAGTAGGTGTAGGAAACCAGCGCGGTGAGCCCTTTGCTAACGCGATGGTTGTAGGTGACTTGCAGAGAGTTGTAGAGGGATTGGCCAACAGGAGCGTCCGTCTGGCTCACGCCGCCGTTGCAGAACTGCGGATAAGGCGAAAGCAACTGCGCCGTTTGCACATTTGCGTTATCCAGGTTGCAGCCGCTGGCGGCGATCGTTCCCGATGCTTCAAGTTGTGTCAGAGGCGCGGCAAACGGATTGGTGGCTGGCGAAGCTTTAAGCTGAGCTGCGCTCATTGTCGCCAGGTAACTCGGATTCAGCTGGTTGTAATTGAGAGAGCCAACCATGCGAATGCCGCGGTTGCCAATGTAGTTGACGTCGATCTGATCGTTCGCCGTGATGGCATATTGCACACCCAGCAGCCATTGCTCAACATAGGGCGACGGGCGGCTCTTGAAGACACTGCCGATGCCGTTGCCGACCTGTTGAAATTGGCCATTCGCGTTTCCGGTAATCTGCGCGTATTGGCCGCCCCAGGGATTGCTGGTGCTGATATGCGGATTTTGGAGGATACCGCCGTCCTGGCTGGCGTTGACGTTGGTTGTGGCGGCAAAGCCATCCGAATCCCCAGGCCAGCAGCAGGTAACTGCCTGCGGATAGAAGATTCCGTACCCGCCGTGAATGACGGCCTTCGGAACCACCTGGTAAGAGAAGCCCATACGTGGCGCCCAGTTGTCGTAGTTCGGGTTATAGACGTAGCGATTGCCAGTTCCGAGGAACTGCAGCGCGCCCTTCAGCGGTAGCCCAACAAGGGAGCTGAGAGGATTGGTCGCATTCGGGTCGAAGGTTGAGGCCACGTTGTGGCGATAGGTGTCAGGAGTCTGAACTTCATAGCGGACGCCAAGATTCAGAGTGAGCCTGGAGGTCGGCTTCCAGTCGTCCTGAACATACCAGCCCAGAAGATGATTCGAGACCAGGGGATTGTAAGGCGTTCCAATCGCACCGCTGTCCAAAGTGCCGAGCAGCATTTCCGCCACTCCGCTGCCGGTGGCGAATGACACTGGATTATTTGGATCCGGTCCGGTTGTGAAACCTCCGTTGAAGGTCAGTTGGTCCTGGAAGTAGTTATGCTGGCTGTCCACCTGCTCCACGCCCATGAAGCCGAAGTTGAGCGTCTGCTTGCCCTTCAGCTTGATGAAGTCCGCAGAGACGGTGCCGATGGGGCCATGGTTAGTGACGGCTTGCTGGTCATTGCCGCCAGGACCTAAGGGCGACATGCCTCCTCCCACATTGATCGTCGGGAACAATGGGTCGTTGGCCGAGACGTAAGCTGGAAGTCCCAGTTGTCCCGAGGGGTCGAACCCGAAGGATTGGTTGTCGCTGGTTTCATGCCAGGCCGTAACACCCGAGGTGATGTTCATGGTGAAGGTGGGACTGAAAACTTCAGAGATGCCCGCCCACATGCCCCAGCGGTTGTTTGGCCTCATATTGCCGGGACCTGCCGGATCGGATCCCCAATCGTCCGCCGCGCCGGTCTTAGTCTCCTTCTTGTAGGAGTAGCGGAAATAGGCTCTAACATTGTCGTTTACGTTGTGATCGACACGAACGTTATATTCATCCGAATGCGCGGGCGAGCTTCCGGATACGGTTAGGTTGTAGGGAATGGCTTGATCAACTTGAGCTTTGGGATAGTAACTCAGCAGCTTGGCGCCGACCGTATCCGGCGTATAGCCGACGAGATTGCTCAGCTTGTTGCCCTGAATTGGATTGCGAATCCAGCCCGTCTGGGTAGCGGTGAGGCCGGTTCCGTGCGGGTTCGTCGCGGCATTATAGATATCCGGCTGTCCCGAGATAATCTGGTGGCCGCTGCGTGGATCGTAAATCTGTCCCTTGTAGATTGGACGCCCGAGGGCATCGTTGCCCTGCGATGTGGATCCGAGAAGCTCGGAGAAGTCGCCGCCCAGAAACTTGCTGTCAGGCACGGTATATTGGGTGGTCGATGGGGACGTAATTGCAACACGCTCGTAAAGACCGAAGATGAAGGTCTTTTCCCGCTGCTTGTACAGGCCCGGAATGTAGAGAGGCCCGCCGGCCGAGGCACCCGTCTGATTGCGGCTGAACGGATTATTCGCATTCGAGAAGTAGTTCAGCGCATCGAGCTTCTCATTGGCGTAGAACTCATAGGCCGAACCGTGGAAGGCGTTGCTTCCTGACTTGGTGACCACGTTGATCACGTTGCCGGTGCTCCACCCGTATTGGGCGGTGAAGGAGCTGTTCTGGATTTTCATCTCCTGTGTCGCATCCACGGAGGGCACATTGATCACCGCTCCCCACTCGGGATCAGTGTCCCACGCGCCATCCAGCAGGAAGGCCGAGGTCCCGAAGAAACCGCCGGCAAAGTTCATGAATGAGATGTCCTGATCCGCGTCGTCGTTGGTGTTGTTGCCGCCGCCCATCAACTGCTGGCTTTCCGAGGTTTTTCCCAGGGCAGAGTTGAGGGTCGCGAGACCGTAGACGTTGCGCACATTCAGGGGCAATTCCACAATCTGTTGCGCGGAAATGTCCGCCGCCACGTTTGAATTGTTAGTGTTCAGTTGTGATGCATCCTCGGTCACGGTGATCGACTGCGCCTCAGATCCAACCGTAAGCGTGACGTCCTGCGTCGCGGAAAGGGCGGCCTTCAGCACGATGCCATTTTGCTGATACACTTTGAAGCCCTTCGCCTTGACTGTGATGCTGTACGCTGCCGGCGGCAACTGGCTGAACAAATACCGGCCTCCGGCGTCGGTGACAAACGTGCGATTGATGCCTGCTTCGGTGCTCGTCAGCGTAACGGAGGCCTTGGGCAGCAATGCTCCCATCGGATCCGTCACGGCACCGGAGAGGGTCGCCGTCGTTGTTGCGATTTGCGCGTTGATCCAGGGCGTGCTGCCTACCAGGATGGCAAATAGTGTCGCAATGCCACCCCAATACAACAGAACCCCTTGTCTCCTGCTCCTGCTTGTTTTCAATTTGAAGCCTCCATCAGGTTGTTCCCCGTCAGTCCAGGGCTCCAGAGGCATGACCTTCATACCTTTTGAATACCCGGAGATCGGAGTTTGAAAAGCAGACCAGAAGTAAACCTTTCGATGGAGGCCCGTTAAGGTCCTTACGGAATGGATGGTCAGGTCTTAACTGCAAATGCCCAATTCTTATCAGGTAAATACTTTTAGTATGTGGTTTATTTGCATACACTTATACGTTTTTCGTTTCAAAGAGAGACCCGGCGTTTCCGGAACTGTATAATCACTTCGACCATCCGGAGTTATGTAATGTCGGCAGCTACGCAGAACGAGGCACACGCAACTCTGCCTGAGGCGGAGAAGATTCCGATCCGTGAGCAGTTGGCTCGGCTCCTGGAAAGTCCCTTTTTCAGCCACAGCAAGCGGTTCCCTACATTTCTGCGATTTGTGACCGAACAAACCCTGGCAGGAAAAGAGGACGATATAAAGGAACGGACTCTGGGAATAGAAATATTCCGCAGAGATCCTGACTACGACACTGCTTCCGACCCCATCGTCCGCGTCACCGCGGCAGAGATTCGCAAACGCGTTGCACAGTATTATCAGGATCCCGCGCATGTGAACGAACTGCGCATCGCCCTGCCCTCCGGCTCATATATTCCAAAGTTTCATTGGCCTAAGGGCGCCGACGATCCGGTCTTGAAGGAGATTGATCTGGCTGCCGAGGAAGCTCTCGCGGTCTCTGACGTCCTGTCGGCTAGTGGCGCCGTGCGCGCTCGCCGCCATTCCCATTTCGTGCTGGCTGTTACCTGTGTCGTCGCGGGACTTCTGTCGGCAGGATCGGTCCTTCTATGGCAATCGATGCATCGCACCGCATTGGATTTCTTTTGGGGGCCGATACTGACAACAAAGGACCCCGTGCTGCTCTGCGTCGCGGATCAAATAGCCTCTGCCGGCCAGTCTCTGCGGGATGCGGCGGATCCTGCGCGCCAGGTTCAGCTCGAACCCATGGGCAAATCGAAGGACGAGCTCATTACGGTCGCCATCGACGATTTGAGCGCTATCGTCAAGATTGCCGGTCTTATTCAGTCCAATGGCAGACAGTACAGCCTGCGCGGCGAAGGAACTACTACCCTGGCCGACCTTCGTTCCGGTCCGGCAATTTTCTTCGGAGCCTTCGACAACGCATGGACGCTTAGGCTGACTAACCCCTTGCGCTATCACTTCTCCAATAATCCCGAGATGACGGAGGTTAGGATTGTCGATAGCACTGCCCCGGCGCAGTCTCGCTGGGTGGTTCAGCGGTCAGACCAACTCACTACCAACAACTATCGGGACTATGCCATCGCGGCTCGCTTCACCGATACAAATACTGGAAAACTGACGGTGGTCGTTGCAGGCCTGGCCCGTGGCGGCACCATCGCCGCCGGAGAGTTTCTGACTGATCCCGGATATCTTGCCCAGTTGCAGCGCGCAGCCCAAGCGGCTGGAGACAAGAAGAACATGGAAATTGTTTTAAGCACACAGATAATTGATGGTGAACCCGGCACTCCGAAGATTGAGGCTGCATATTTTTGGTAACGCTGCAGCCGCGCGGTGGCCAGGCAAGGCTATGCTGGCAATTTCGCGCCATCTTCCTTCCCGTAAAAATGGAGATTCGGTGAGAATGCGGATCATTTCATGAAGTGAATACCTCCCGGAAAATCCGGGGATTCTCCTTTCCGAAATAGAGAGTAAATATCGTATAATCATAAACTTACACACTTTCCATAATCGCCTTGCGGAGGTTATGAAACAGCTTCTAGACAAAAGGGACCACTTGGCTTGGTTCTATTTCTGGATGGTTTTACGCATGATTGCGAGTATCCGCATTGCTTCAGCACCTCACTAAAGTCGTCGCTGGCGTACTGCTCCCACGATCACCGTGGAAGATCAACTCTGCCTTTCGATCTGGGCGGCGCTGAGACCAAGCCATCTCCAAGGCGTCGATGACAAGGTCAAGCCGCATATCGGGCTGCACAGACCAACCCACCATCCTGCGGCTGAACTGATCAATGACCACGGCCAGAAACAGCCAGCCCTCCTCGGCGGCGATATACGTCAGGTCGCCAACCAACGGCTTCCTGAACGCGACCGGCAATCCGGGAGTTCAGGACTACTACTTCATGCACCAGTACGAACACTCGAACCTGGCTACCGATGTGCCCCATCGCGTGTCGGGGACGGTTACCTATCCGCTGCCGTTTGGCAAGGGCAAGCGGTTCGGCAACAACATGCCCGGCTGGGCGAACGAGGCAGCAGGAGGCTGGACGGTAACCAGCATTATTGGCATCAACTCGGGGTTCCCGCTGGGGCTCACCGTTACTGGCGCTCCGGCGTTTGCCGGAACTCGCCCGGTCTACACCGGATCGGCCACCCTGACCTCTGGGTCTACACACCAACGTTTGGGTGGAACGGGACAGACGCAGAGTTACTTCAACCCAACCGGTTTCCGCCTTCCGCAGTCGTTTGAGCTTGGCAACGTGCCCCGCTCTGCTGGTGCGCTGCGTGGGCCGATCTCCTTCGACGACAATGTTTCGGTAATCAAGAGTTTTCCAATTCACGAGGAACTGAGTCTCGAGTTCCGCGCCGAAGCCTTCAACATCCTCAACAAGGTTGCCTTTAGCCTGCCCAACACCACGGTCGGCAACACCAGCTTCGGCTCTATCACCTCGCAGTACAACCTGCCTCGCAACCTCCAGATGAGCATGAAGGTGCACTTCTAGAGCTCCAGTATGCACACCTAACATCGGCCCCATCCTTTGCGCATTCTGTGTACAAAGGATGGGGCCATATAGACAGCCGACAATGCTCTATCGCGCAGGACACACCAGAGGTGACGGAGGCAGGCCGCAATATTGATCCGGCAAGAAAAGAGTGACATTGTCTCCCACCCATTCCCGCAAAGAACGCGGGAATGGATGGGGCACCCGCACAGTATTCAGTTGCCGGATCAATATTGCTGTTCGCCTGCGTTGCTTCGTCGATTCCCGGCTTTTGCCAAGGACGGCAAATTCGACATGCAATACCTGGAATGCGCTGCAACGATCCACCATTCAAACAGCTATACACGGAGATTGGGATGCGTACAGAATCAAGATCGCTCGCCTGCTTGCTGTGCTGTATTATTGCCAGCTCACTCGAATTTTGCGGAGCGGCTACTGCAGGTAATGCACAACGTTACGATATCGTCATTGCCGGAGCGGGAACCGGGGGCGTTTCAGCCGCTATTCAAGCGGCGCGTATGGGAGCAAATGTCGCCTTGCTGGAGGAGTCGGACTGGATCGGCGGTCAGATGTCCGCCGCCGCAGTCAGCACAATGGACGAAGGAAATAACCTTACTCCGCCGTCGGGAATTTACCGCGAGTTTCTAGCGCGCATGGACGCCTATTACCTTGCACGCCATAAATCCGTTGGCACCTGCTACTGGCAAAACGGTTCGCACTGCTTTGAGCCCTCGGCAACACGCACAATTCTGAACCAGATGATCGCGGAAGTAAACTCAGGCGGCAGCGCCAAAAAGAGCGGGCATATCACGCTGCTTCTTAAGGATCGAGTG
>Ga0302266_10001005_pt1 | contig 27106 bp, 26 predicted proteins | sample III_Bog_E1_2_FD_194559 | JGI IMG/M metagenome (GOLD analysis project Ga0302266, IMG submission 194559) | Peat permafrost microbial communities from Stordalen Mire near Abisko, Sweden - III_Bog_E1_2 | ecosystem: Environmental > Terrestrial > Soil > Wetlands > Peat | place: Sweden: Abisko... | reverse complement strand
CAAAGCGACCGGAGAGTGGCGTCGCTTCAAAGCTGTTAGAGGCAAGAGGGGACGCGTTATTCCAGACCTGGCCGTCTGCGAAGGCCGGGAAATAAAATGTTCTGACGTTTCTTATGAGCTGCGCTTCTATAAGGACGGCAAACCTCACTACCTGCCTGCCGGCAAGAATGCGACGGATGCCGAGGAGCAGCGCAGATCTCTTGCCGCGCGACTGAACGCAAAACTTATCGCGAATTCAGTTGGCGCGGATATCGAGTTAGACACGGATCGCAAAGCGATAAAAACGTGGGCCTCGACCTACGTGGCTGAACTATCTGTGCTCGTTGGAAGAGCGCAGGTCAGCCAAGCCAAATATGCGATCGGGCTGTTCTTAGAGTCATGTAAGGAAAAGTTTGTGGACCAGTTGAGGAGAGCGAATCTTATCAGCTTTCTTGGAGACTTAGAGAAGCTACCTCTGTACCGGAACCAGCGGACGAAGCCTAGCCAGCGCAGGTTGGCTGTCAGTACTCGAAACAGGCATCCAGTCAAACAGGCAACCATCAGCGCTCGAACGATCGCTGCGTATTACCACAAAACGAAGAAATGGTTGTTAGAGGGAGGCGCCGACCCTAAGATATTTCCGTCTTCACCAAAATTCGAAGAACCTGAAATTACAATTTACAGCCCGTCACAAATCAAATCCCTGCTTGCAATAGTAAAAGGGAATCGACGCATGGCTCTGATGTTGATGCTCATGTGCGGGCTAAGGCGGAAGGAGGTAGCGTTCGCCTACTTCTCTGACGTCAATTTCGAGAGCAAGACAATTTTAGTAAGGGGCAAGCCGGAGCGGGGTTTCAAGGTGAAAACTCGTGTCCAGCGATATGTCCCTGTTCCGGACGTCCTATTAGACGAATTGCGACAGTGGGAAGCAGACCATCCTGGTCAGCAACTAATCATCCAAACGGTCAATGGATTCCCCGAACTCAGCCTGAATAGGCAACTCAAGCGCTTCGTCTACCAGCACGGTTTGCGTTGTGGGCGATGTGATCATTGCCGTTCTGGCAACCCAAACTGCGAGGAGTGGGAGCTGCACAAATTCCGGCGCACCTATCTTACCGGCATTGTGCGTCACGTGGACCTGCGTACGGCGCAGCAATATGCCGGTCATTCCAGAATCACCTCGACCGAGCGGTACCTTCGATCCGCATCTGCAGCTGAGGGGCAAAGCAGGGTTTCGTCCATCGACTGGACCGTACCTTTTTACACCTAGGCACATACACGATCGTAGCCGTCTCCATGTTCAGTGGTGACGGCTGCGGTTATACATCCATCAGCACCAGGAAAGTGACATCTATCTAAGTCCTATTCGAATGAAAGGGGACAAACATGATTAAGCAAAACTTCAAGAGAGCATTTCAAGCGCAACTCCAGGAGATACGCCATATGTCGACCGCCGAGATTGGGGAAATTCTCGCAAAATGCGAGATGGAACCGAAACTTCATTTGGTTCGTGATGTGGTTCGAGTCGTAGCGAACACCGGGATTCGAAATTTGGAATTGGCGTCTCTGCGAATGTCCGACGTTGACATCACTGGAGGTTGGATGGCAATCAAAGGACGCAAGGTTCTGTTCACGAGAAAAGTTCCTTTGCGACCGAAGACAATCGCCGCGATAGTCTCTCTCCACAGCCGAAATCCAGAGTCTCCTTTTGTACTCGGCGAATTCCCGATCCTCCGAATGCGGATCGTAATCGCAAGTCTCCGATTAGTGTGGCCGCGGCATTCTCACGGCAGATGCCTATTGCTTTCGGTGCGGATGAGTTTCACGTATCGGCTCATGCACGCGGGAATTTCCAGCAGGGTCGTCAGGTACTGCGCGGGACATCAAGATTTGTCATTGTCCGCAAGCAAGATGGCTCTCACGCCAGAGGACTGGCTCTACATTCTTCGGCAAACTCGTGAGCTGTTTCCGGAGGAACTGTAAGGAACAGGCTACATCCTTCGGCGGCGAAATGTCGACGGTGACGTAGTTCGCCGAAGCTGGCTGGTTCCAACTTCGTGGTCCCATAGTGAGTCCGACATCCGCACGTGATCCTTTGTTCTCGCACTAATGGTTCTCACAACCGGATCTCGTCAACCTCCGCCGTGGATGTCGGATTATGTCATCGGGTATTCCACTCGGCATAGTCAAGTACTATGTGGGACGTCAGGATTTCGTCTTGGTATTTGGTAGGTTGTCATTCACGCCGGAACAAAAGCTCGCGATCATTCGGCGTGATCTGGAGAGCTTTGTTCCGGAATCGTGAAGTGTGACTTACTGTGTGCTTGCAACGGCTTTTTCACAACTACAAGACCGCTGATCTCATTGGTTACTCAGCGGAGTACGACGAACGTTTACGGTATGTGATGTCTCGCTCGCAGGGCCTTCTCATGGTCTGCCCGGAATTGATCGGGTTCGATCTGATCGAAGCGAGTGTTGTCATCATCCCAATGGAATCTTGAAGGTGACTGGTCAGGCTCATGGAGTACTCACGCGAAAACGTGATGTCGCCTCAAGAACTCTCCAAAGAGTTCGGCATCAGCCTTTCGCGGCTCGCAGACTTGCGCTCGCAGGGAAAGGGACCACCGTACTTCAAATTTGGGGGTATCTGGTATCCGAAGAACGGTTTCGACTCTTGGATACATAAACAAATGAAGGGAGACAACAAAAATGTCGCTGAGAAAAAGGGGCGGCAATTGGCATTACCGGTTCGAATACAAGAGCCAGGAGTACACGGGCAATACCGATTTGGCCGACACGCCACAAAATAAAAGGGAAGCGGTAGGAGTCGAAGCGGGAGCGCTGGAGGCGCTCAAGAAGGGAAGGTTGCAGACAAGGAATATTGAAGTAATCAGCTTTCGCGACGGCGTTGCGAAGTTCCTACCATGGGCAGAGGTTCACTACCGCGCACATCCGAACAGCTACAAGCGGATCAAAACAAGCCTCTCCAGTTCGCTCGTTTACATGAACAGAATGCCAGTAAGTACGATCGACGCTGCCAAGCTTGATGGCTACAAGATGTGGCGGGCCACCGAACACCACGTCCGTGACATTACGATTCGACACGATTTACACGCATTGAGCACGTTTTTCACTTATGCAATCCGTCATCATTGGGCCTATGCCAACCCGATTGATGAGGTAGACATTCCTTCCGATGCCGACGCCGAGCGGATGCACGTTCTCACGGCAGAGGAAGAAGATGACTATTTCAGGCGTGCAGCCCGTTTTCCCGACCTACATGATGTTGAACGCCTAATAATTAACCTTGGGTTGCGACCGGAAGAAGTCACCTGTCTGGCGAAGGAGGATATCAACTTGGAAGCCGGCAAATTGCAGGTCTGCCGCGGGAAGACTCGGGCTGCGAGACGTGTTCTCGATCTGACGACTGAATCACGGCAGATATTGGCGCAACGTATGAAAGGTGATTCACGTTGGATCTTTCCATCCAGACGAAACAATGGCAAGCATGTGGGCCGCATCAACTCCGCTCACGACAGAATTGTCGCAGTGGCTCTTAAGCAAGGAGTGGTAATCGGATTCGTACCGTACGACTTCAGGCATACCTTTGCTACCAGGGTGGCCGAAGCCGGCGTTGATCTGCCCACTCTCGCCGCACTTCTTGGGCACGGATCGATCCGCTGTGTGCAGAAGTATGTCCACCCCACTGCCGACCACAAGAAGCAGGCGATGAAACGCTATGACAGAACGTTTAGGCTGGGCAAGAAAAAATCTGGGAGCAGGGTGAAACCGTAACAGATTGCGATGATTTGTAAAGCAAGCCTGCCATCCCGCCTCCCCGCCTGTCCCTTTTAAATTCTTCACATTCCAATCCCAACTACTGCGGCCCACATCTGCGCCTGCGTTTGCGACCGATGGAGGCGGTCTGCGCGTCTGGCGAAGGTGTGGAACAATCAGAAATTTTCAAATTAATTTGAAAGGAGTAAAGCCCCACAGGGGGATGAAGCACAACATTGAGGCAGGAACAGTCGATTTTTCTGTCCGGTTTTGGTCCGACCCCCCACAGGAAAACGGACGAAAAGTGCGCAAAAGACACGAAAATTAACGAAAAAGACACACTTGCCCATGAACGATAAATTCAGGTCAAGTGATTGAAGGTGTTTATCTTACAGGGGAATTATGGAGGCGCGGGCCGGGATCGAACCGGCGCATAAAGGTTTTGCAGACCTCTCCCTTACCACTTGGGTACCGCGCCTCGCAGGGCCTGCGCTTTCACGCACACCCGGATGAACAAGGAAGAGTGTATCGCAGAAGGGCTGGAGTTGGAGCGGGAGACCGGGGTCGAACCGGCGACATCTTCCTTGGCAAGGAAGCACTCTACCACTGAGCTACTCCCGCTCGCACAAATTGAAGTATAACGGCCCATGTAGCCACGGTCAACGCGCGCCAGATGCAAAGCGGGCCGGATGCAGGGCCCCGCTCTGCGTGTCTTGTCCTAATTGGCCGCCTGCGTCCGGTACGCAATTCGCGGGCTGGCCACCATATTGGAGCGCCGCCGCACCACATGCGGCGTCACCACCATGACGAGCTGGCTGGAGTCCTTCTCTACGTTCTCTGTGGCGGGTATCTGGAAGCCGGGCAATTCGCTCAGTCCCGGGATCCCGCTCATCGCAGCCGACTCGGTTTTGCTCACACTGCTCACCATCAGTGCGCTCTCCCCCTCCTGCACCGTAATGTCCGAGGCCAACTGCCGGCTGTCCAGGATGGGGTTGCCGTCGCTTGTGCTGCCTGAGAGCGACTCGATCTTCAGGTTGAGCTTCAGGTTGATCCGTCCCGACTTCAGGATCACGGGGGTCGCATTCAGGGTCACGCCGAGGTCCTCATAGGTCACCTGCGGAATCGTCATGCTGCTGCCGCCCGCGTACTGCGAGAGCAGGCTGGCGACGTTGACGCCGTTGATGGTTTTATTGCTCAGCGCGGAGGCGGCCGTCGACAACCCCGAACTATAGGTCGATGAGACGATCGGATAGCGCGTCCCCTCGCGGAAGACTGCTTCCTGGTGGTCTTCCACCCGCAACTGCACATCGTCAAGCGCCCTTGTGTCTGATGAATTCAGACCCCAGTTGAACGCGATGTTCCCTGTTTCCGTGATGCCTGTCATCGTCGTCTTGCCGCCAAAGACCCCAATCGTGCTATTGAACAGGCTGCTCTGCACCAGTCCCGACGCAATCAGCTCGCCGGCAATTGTTAAAGTGCTGGCCGTTGGGCTCACCAGGCCCTGCGCAATCGCCTGCTGCACCAGCGTCTGGTTCGCATTCACCAGCGCCGTCGCCGCCTGGTCCACGTTGTAGATTCCAGCCGCCGTGGGAATGTTCGCCCCGGCGTTGACCGCGTGCGTGTTGACCATTTCATACAACTTCACCTCGACCATCACCTCTGCGGGGGCATCGATCAGGCCCTCGATCACGTGGTTCATCGATGCGAGGACCGCCTGCGGAGCGCGCACCACGATGCTTCCGGAGGCCGACTGTGTGGTTGCCTGCCTGACCTCGAAGATGTTGCGCGCCACGTTCGCAATGTCGCTGACCTGCTCCTGCGTGGACTCTGGCAGATAGATTGTCTCCTCTACCTGGCGCTCCATGAGCAGGCGGTTCGACGGGAGGTTGCGGGCAATCAGCAAGCTCGTCTCATCCACGGGCACCGCGATGACATTCGTCATCTCCGTCAGTACCTCCATGGCCTTTGCGTAGTTCACATTCTCCAGATCGAAGTCAAGATTTTTCGGCTCCACGGAGTTATCGACAATCGCGCGAATGCCGTAGGCCGACGTCACCTCGCGGAGCAGATCCGGAGAGTACCCGTGCAGATGAAAGCTCTTCACCGCGTCGTTCGGCGCGAGGCGAATTGCGTCCTCCAGCGCCGGAGACTGAATCTTCCACGGCTCATTTTCTTCGCCAGCGGAGAGCATCCGGGCGCGGTTCGCCAGCGGGCCTGTCAACGCGCCGCCAGCTTTGTCGCCGGGCTCTCCTGTTGCTTGATCCGAAGCAATCTGGCCCGAAGCTGCGTCTGGCGCGTTGGCTGTGCTCGCCTGCTTCCCTAATACCGGCCCACTGTGCTCGGTCACAATGGGATTTTCTGGGTCGATGGCGCGCGCCTGGGCGAGCAACATCTCCGCCTTCTGCGGGTTTCCCTCCTGCTGTGCCTTGCCCGCTTGCTGCACCAACTCCGTCAGCCGGTGCTGGCGCGCCAGAGAGATCGCGATGGAATAATCGCGGTTCTCGGGATCCAGTTTCAGCGCACGCGTAAACTCGCGCTCGGCCCCATTCAGATCATCCTGCTGGAGCTTCTTCGCGCCCGCCAGATATGCATCCTCAGCCTCCCGCAGATTCCGCTTGCCGTGCGCATTCTGGACGGGATGCAAACCAATAGCCGCCACCGCGGTCCCCGCGCCTGCTCCTTCGGCGGGCTGCGCAGCCTGGCCTGGCTCCGGCTGACCTTGCCCCGTTGGTGGCTGCTGCGCAGGCTCCTGCCCTGCCGCTTCAGGCTGCGCCTGAAGCTGAACTGCCGGACCCAGCGTTGCAGGAGTCTGCGCCCAAGTCGCCCGGGCGGAATGCGTGAGCACAAAGCAGCAGAGCAACCACGCGCCCAGCCATGGTCCGCTCCGTGTTGCGCGAAGATGAATTGGGAAAGCCATGCACTGCTATCTTAGACGCGCCACGCCGCAATCTGGGGCTGCGAACCGCAGACTCTCTCCACAGCCGCCCACCGCAGACCCCACTAGTTGCCTGTTCCCTGACCCCTGCTTTAAGCCTGCCGCCCGTTCACCGCAATCTGTATTCTCGGCCTCTGGCCCATCGCCATTCGCTGGGCCATCGCCGGCCGCTCGCTCATCACCGGCCGGCGCATTCCCTTGCGGATCTGCGCGGAGTCCATGTCCAGTTCCGCCAGCGTACGGCTGAGGGTATTGCGATGCATTCCCAACTCGATCGCAGCCTTGCACTGGTTGCCCTTGTGGTGCGCCAGAACTTCCAGAATGTAGCGCTTCTTGAACTGCCGTATGGCATCCGCATAGGGAATGCCCGCACTGTGCATCTGTGTGATCAGGGTGTCCAATTCGCGCTTCAAAGGTCTAACCTCGCTTGCTGTCCGATACGGGATGAGTCCCTACTGTAGACCACTCCATGCCAATTGATCCAGTGTTTCGGATTCTGCCGATCCAGTGAAATTGGTTCTGCTCAAGATCAGCCACGCCATTACAGGATCCGTTGTTGAAGGGAATCAGGTATGAGGAAGGATACATCATGCACAACGGTAAATAAATAGGGTCTCAGGAGTGAATTAGTGACAGCGTCCGGCTGCGGCGTGAATATCGATGCGGCCATCAGCAGAGCGATCCCCATCAGACAAGCGCGGGCGAATCCAAACGCCGCCCCAAGCGTGCGATCGAACCAACCCAGCCCGACCGTTCGCAGTTTCTTCTGCAGTACGCGGCCAGTGATCTCAAACAACACCACAACAGCCACCACAATCATCAGGAAGGCGACCGTTCGCGCCATGTACTGCGAGGTGATCCAGGCCTGGTCCCTGATCTGGTCCCCGAGGTAGACGTAGCCCGAGCTCGCCACTTCAAACCCCACAGCAAAGCCGATCAGCCCGGCGATTGCGCGCACAAGCCCTGTGACGTATGCACGCACCATCGAGACAATCACGATCGCAACCAGTACCCAGTCAAACCAGTTCAAATCAGCAATGTTCATGATCGCACCTTCGAGAGGTCCACCGGCCCGGCCCGGCCCCCCATTGCATTCAGGTCGTCCAGCCCTGTCAGCAGGCGGAACGCCTCCATGTACTTCTGTCGAGTATGGGAGACAACATCCTCGGGCAGCGCAGGCGCGGGCACCTGTTTGTTCCATCGGATGGATTCAAGATAATCGCGCACGTACTGTTTGTCGAAGCTGGGCTGCGCGCCGCCCGGGGCGTAGCTTGCCGCCGGCCAGTAGCGCGAGGAGTCCGGAGTCAGAACCTCGTCGGCCAACACCATCCCCACGCCATCAATCCAGCCGAACTCGAACTTCGTGTCGGCCAGGATCAAACCCTTCTCCGCCGCATATGCAGAGGCCTTTGCATAGATCGCGAGCGTCAGGCTGCGCAAATGGGCCGCCGTCTCCACACCCACCGTCGCCTCCATCTGCGCGTAGGAGATGTTCTCGTCATGCCCGCCGGAGTTGTCCTTGGTCGACGGAGTGAAGATGGGCTCCGGCAGCCGTTCCGACTCGCGCAGCCCGGCCGGCAGAGGAATCCCACAGACTGCTCCTGTCGCCTGGTAGTCCTTCCATCCCGATCCAGAGAGGTAGCCGCGCACCACACACTCCACGGAAAACATCTGTGCGCGGCGCACCACCATGCTCCGGCCTGCAATCTGCTCCTGGAACAACGGATGCGAGACAATTCGTGCGGCGGAGAGACGCTCCCCAAAGATCTGTTGTGAATACGGCTCCAGCAACACGGAGATCTCCGGCGCGTCGATGGCCAGAAGATGGTTTGCCACCGTGTCTTTGAGGAACTCGAACCAGAAGGCCGAGATCTGCGTGAGGATCGTTCCCTTGTCCGGAATGCCCGAGCCAAGCACATGGTCGAACGCGGAGATCCGGTCCGTGGCCACAAACAGCAGTTTGTCGTCCAGGGCATAGAGGTCGCGGACCTTGCCCCGTGTCACCAGGGGAAGGCCGCCGAGAGTGGTTGTCAGAAGCGCATTCGTCATATTTAAAACGTATCATCCCCGCTTCTGAATTTGTGCCTGTTCAGACAGATGCTATCAATACAACTTTTGTCAGTAGGCGGCATGAAAGTGGGCGGCAAGGGCCTCCACCAGCGCGGCAATGGTCGGCTCAGCCGCCTCCAGATGGGGCGGCAGGCCAAGTCCGTCGAGCGCGCGCGAGGTGATCGGCCCAATGGAGGCGCGCACTGTAGTGGCGGGCAGGCTGAGGCCCGCGGCCTCCAGCAGGGCGATGAGGTTGCCAGCGGTGGAGGCGCTGGTGAAGGTGACGGCGTCGGGATAGTTCGATGGGTCGGCGAAGAGGGCGGCAACAGCCGCCAGCGAGGCCTCGGGGACGTGGTTGCTGTACGCCGCGGCAACGGTGACGCGCGCTCCCGCTTCAGCCAGTGCGGAGGCGAGCGTGGCGGGCGCCTGCTCGACCAGCACCAGCAGGATGCGCGCACCGGGAACTTCGGGAAGCAGAGTCTGGACGATGGTATTGGCGAGCGATTCGGCGGTAAATGTGGGTGGAACGACGTCGGCGTGGAGGCCGATCGCATCCGCCGCGCGCGCGGTCGCAGGCCCGACCACCGCGATGCGGCGCGGCGCGGGCGTAACGCCCAGCAGCTGTGCGCGCTGGTGGAAGGCCTCGACCGCGTTGGCACTGGTGAAGGCCACCAGATCGAAGCCGGAGAGCTCCGTGAGCGCGGCATCGAGGGCCGCAAACGAGGCGGGCGGAGCGATCTCGATGGTGGGAATCAGAATCGGTGTGGCGCCCAGCGCGCTCAGTTGTTCTGCGAGCTGCGAGGCCTGACGCGGCGCGCGGGTAACAAGGATGCGCCGGCCTGTGAGAGCGAGTCGGACGGGGGACGCATCTTGTTGCTCGCTCATGGCTTCTTCCCCCTGCTCACGGCTTCGCCGCCTGGCCGCGGGCGATGACGCGCTCATAGAATGCCTCGTAGAGAGGGATGATGCGGCTGGAGCAGAAACGGTCGCTGGCGGTCTTGCGCGCGGCGGCAGCCATCGCAGCCAGCCGTGCCTCGTCGCCCAGCAGGGCGATCGCGGCCGCGGCCATCGCCTCCGTGTCGCCCACCGGAAAGAGCAGGCCGTTGACCCCATCGTCGATGAGTTCCGCGACGCCGCCGACTCGGGTGGCGATGGTGGGAACGCCGCACGCCATGGCTTCCAGCGCGGCCAGCCCGAAGGACTCCATCTCCGAGGGCATCAGCATCAGGTCGGCCAGCGGCAGCAGCTCGTTCACGTTGTCCTGCTTGCCAAGAAAGTGGATGCGGCCGGCGACACCAAGGCGCACGGCGAGGTGTTCGGCGGCAGAGCGGTCGGGGCCGTCGCCGATCAGCATCAGGCGCGCGGGCAGGGCGGATGCGACGCGCGCGAAGACCTCGATCACATCCAGAATGCGCTTGACGGGGCGGAAGTTCGAGAGGTGGACGAACAGCTTTTCGGCGGGTTTGTCTCCACTCGCCGGTGCGACGAATCGCGGTCGCATGGCGGCCACCTTCGCCGGGTCGCGGAAGTAGACGTCGCAGTTGACGAAGTTGCGGATCACCTCGATCTCGCTCTGGATGTTGAAGTCCTCGCGGGTGCGGTCGCGCAGGTAGCTGGAGATGGCGGTGACGCCGTCCGACTGCTCGATGCCGTACTGCGTAATTGGCAGGTAGGAGCGGTCAAGGCCGACCAGCGTGATGTCCGTCCCGTGCAGCGTGGTGATGATGGGCAGATAGCGGCGGCGCGCGGCCTCATGCTGCGTCTCCGTCATCTGGCGCGCCAGCAGCGCGGAGATGGAGTGTGGAATGGCGTAGTGGACGTGCAACAGGTCGAGCGAGTAGAAGTCCGCTACCTCGGCCATGCGCGTGGCCAGCGCCAGGTCGTAGGGCGGGTGCTCGAAGAGCGGGTAGTGGTAGACATCCACCTCGTGGAAGAAGATGTTGGCCTCGCGACCGCTCAGGCGGAAGGGCATCGACGAGGTGATGAAGTGGACCTGGTGGCCGCGCGCGGCCAGCTCGATGCCAAGCTCGGTGGCAACCACGCCCGAGCCGCCATAGGTGGGGTAACAGGTGATGCCGATCTTGCGGCGGGGAGATCGGCCATTGGGCGGTTCCGTTGCAAGCGTCATAAGCCTCTTCGCGTCCGAGATTGAGTTGCGGAGAACTTGCACCCGCCTCGTGAGATATTACTCCGCCTGCATGACCTGCAAAAGAGAGATTCGGCGCCCGTAGAGCCAATACGGTCCCGCCCACAATTTGTGGCCTATTCGTACACAATGCAAGGTTTGCCCAGGCACGTAAAAGGCACGTTCCACATCCACCCACCACACACCGGACCCGGATCAGACCAGGGCTGGGACCTTGCGGCGGATGGTTTCGATGGCGTCGTCCGGCTGCGTGGCGAAGGCCATGGTAAGCACCGGGCAGGGGGCCTCGGTGATGATGCGGTAGGCGATATGCAGATGGGTCTCCGATGCCTCGAGCGACGCCTTGCGCACGCCGAGGACGATCAGCTTTGCCTTCTGCTGCCGGGCATAGTCCACCACGGCGCAGGAGACCTCGCTGCCGTAGGTGGTGGCGCAGATGGGCGTCTCGACGACGACTCCGCTCTCGTTGGCGAGCTGTTGCAGCGCCTCGGACATGATCGCCGGTACAACCTGGCACTGGGTGCAGGCCTCCAGCGAACGCGGCATCACATGAAGGCAATGCAGCGGCGAGGCGGTCAACTGCGAGAAGCTGGCGGCAAAGCGGATGGCATGAATCGTAGTGAAATGAAAGTCGGTCGCGAAGACGACCGGCCCAACGGACTGCAGGGCCTTCTCGGAGTTGTCTGCGTGTGGCCCGACGGTGAGGACTGGGCAGGGTGCCTTGCGCAGCACCGCTTCGGTGGTGGAGTCGAAGACGATGCGCTCCAGGCCATGCAGGGCGCTGGTACCCATGATGGTCAGATCGATCTTCTTTACTGTGATAGTCTCCAGAATCGTCGCGGTCGGTTTGCCTCTGCCCAGAATGGCCTCGCACTCGACGCCTGCCTGCACTGCCTGCTGGCGCAGCTCTTCGAGCGCGGCCCGGCACTTGTCCTGGAGGGCCTTCTTCTCCGCCTCCTGCGCACCCGCCTCCTGCTTCTGCCCGCCGGCCTCCTGCGCAGCGGCCTCCACCGGACGGAAGACATGCAGAATCACAAGACTGGCCCGCAGCGCGAGGCAGGTATCGATGGCCGTGCGGCAGGCGGCCTGCGAGGCAGCCGAGAAATCGGTTGCAACGAGCAGTCTGTCGAAGGACGGCATGGTATCGATCTTGGATAATGGCATCGGAGGCATCTCTCTTCTGATAAGCGAGCGGCGGTATCTGGGCCATCCGCTAGAAACTATGCAGCCTCAAGCGGGAATCGGAGGTCTCCGAAATGGAGCTGTCGAGGAGATTGAACGCAGAAAGGCAGATGGGATTAGTACAGCGGTTGAGCATCCGTCACCTCCTCGAACCCAAATCTTATTTGGTTGCAGGGCTGAAAGCTGTGATATGGGTCACGGCTCTCAAATGAGGCGGAGAAGTCAGAAGTTGAAGGAAATGAGTTCGATGCCCTGGCCGAGGAGGGCCTAAACGGAGATACGTTCCAGCTTTTCGGGGGAGAGAATGAGAATGGAGACGCCGTGGATCTGGATGAGTTTTTCGCGTTTGAAGCGTCCCAGCATGCGGGTCATGGTCTCTCGCGAACAGCCGACCAGGTTGGCCAGCTCCTCGTGGGTGAGCGCCATGGTGAAGCGCATCTCGGCCTTGCCGCAGGACTCTGCGCGGCCCCAGTCCAGCAGTACAGCGGCCAGGCGGCCGGCGGTGGAACCGGAGAGCGCGAGGCGGCGGGCATCGAAGAAGGCGGCCTTGTACTCTTCGCTGAGCGCCTTGGCGGCATGCAGGCTGGCATCGCCATGCTTCTTCAAGAAGGCGAGGAACTCGTCGCGCCGGATGCTCTTGATCTCGGTGGGCTGCACGGTCTCTGCCGTCACTTCATACTTGGAGCCGGAGATGACCGCGCCCAGGCCAAGGATGTCGCCCGGCATGGCGATCTTCAGGATCAGCGTGCGGCCCTCCTTGGATGTGCAGGAGAGCTTCACCTGGCCGGTGCAGACGACGTAGACTGCCTGGTTCGGAGCATTCTCCAGGAAGAGCGTTGCACCGCGAGGAAGCGTCGAACTCACGCCAATAAGATCGAAGTCGGCTAGCGCCTCCTCGTCCAGGCTGCAGAACATGCGCATGGAGCGGAAATCGCAGTTTACGCAATGGCGCACAGGACGGATTATGGGCGTGAGAGGCATTTAGAGTCTGGCCTCCCCGCCAAGACAGAGACGGGGGGATGTGACCGCGGCGGTTAGGATGCGACTGAGCTTGAGCCCCTCGATCACATCGTCTCAGGAGGCGGGATAAAACTCTCCCGTCACGCGATTTTAGCACACCGTCATAACTGGACAAGTGGCCTCGGCGAGAAGATCCGGTGTAAGGCCATGTTCCACATGGGTCAGCCAGAACGACGCCTTGCGCGCGCCCAGCACGATCAGGTCTGCGCCAACGCGGCGGGACAGGTCCAGAATGGCCTTGCTAGCCTCGCCGTGCTCCACCACGGTCTCCGGAGTGCACCACTCGTAGCTGGACTCGGGAATCATGCGCTTCAGCTCGGCCTTGAAGCGGGAATCGAGCTGCTTCCTCTCCTCCGGCGCGGCCTTGGCGGCGGCGACATAGCAGAAGTACAGATGCGCCCCGCTGTCCTGCGCAAACGAGAGAGCAAAGACCGCGGCCTTTGACGCCTTGGGCGAAAAATCCGTGGCATAGACCATCGTGCGGAAGACCAGAGGCCCATCGCCGGGCTGGCTGGCGTGCGGCCCCACCGTTAGCACCGGGCAGGCTGCCTTGCGAATCAACTGCTCCGCGACCGAGCCGAGCACCAGCCTCTCCAGTCCAGAGCGGGAGTGAGTGCCCGCGACGATCAGGTCCGTATCCAACTGCCGGGCAGCCTTCAGCAGCGCGACGTGGGGTGGGTGTCCCTCCGGCATGGAGCTACGCGCCTCCACCCCGGCGGCGGCAAAGTCCTTCTGCAACCGCTCCATGCCCTGGGTCGCGATGCGCCGTCTCTGCTTGACCGTCTTTCCCAGCACCGTCTCCAACGAGGAGGTGACAAGGGACGGATCGAAGACATGCGCAATCTCGACGGCGGAGCGGAAGTTCAGCGCCAACGCACGAGCGTAGCTGGCTGCCTTCTCCGAGACAGGAGAAAAATCCGTTGCCAGCAGAATATTTTTTACAGACACCGAGACGCGTTGCAGAACCGGCATGGAACACCTCGATCGCTGAGCGGGCAATACACGCTCAATCGTAGCTCACAAAGCTGGCCCGATCCTTATTCAACGGGGCGCGGGATGCCTCTGTCCGTGATGTGCGTCACCCAGTTGCCCACCCGGTTACCCGATAGCGGTTGGGAGTTGCTGCTCGGCGCACGGCTACGCGAAGGCCAGCTTCGCCGGGCAAGACGCGCTATTCGCCATGGCTCGGATCGACTCCGCGTAGGGCGCGCGCAGCACGCCGCGCTCGGTGACGATCGCGGCCACATACTTCGCCGGCGTTACGTCGAAGGCCGGGTTCTCTATGGCAACGCCGTCCGGCGTCATCTGCCTGCCGTTGATGTGCGTCACCTCGGCGGGCGAGCGCTGCTCAATCGGGATCAGGTCGCCGCTGGCTGTCGCCAGATCAACCGTGGACCACGGGGCCGCAACGTAGAACGGAATGCCGTGCTCGTGGGCCAGCACCGCGACGCCGTAGGTGCCGATCTTGTTGGCCACATCGCCGTTGGCCGCAATGCGGTCCGAGCCGACGATGACCGCCTGGATGCGTCCCTGCCGCATCAGCGCCGCCGCCATATTGTCGCAGATCACGGTGGTGGGGATGTTGTCCTTCATCAGCTCCCAGGCGGTCAGCCGCGCGCCTTGCAGGAAGGGCCGCGTCTCGTCGGCGAAGACGCTAATCTTGTGGCCGCGCTCGATGGCCGCGCGAATAACGCCCAGCGCCGTGCCGTATCCGCAGGTGGCCAGCGCGCCGGCGTTGCAGTGGGTCAGCACCGTGCCCTCCATCGGCAGCAGGGCCGCACCGTGCGCTCCCATCTGCTTGCACGCCGCAATGTCCTCGTCGTACATCTGCCGGGCGCGGGCGACGACGGCGGATTTGATCTCAGGAATCGGAGTGTTGGTTGCTCCAAGCGAGTTGAAGAGGCCGCGAATCTCGTCGATGCCCCAGAAGAGATTGACCGCGGTGGGCCGCGTCTCGGCCAGCGTCTTCGCAATCACCGCAACCTCGGCGGTCAGCTCGGCGAGGGTCGTTGCGGTGCTGCGCTCAATGCCCAGCGCCATCCCCATCGCCGCCGCCACGCCGATGGCCGGCGCACCGCGCACAATCATGTCTCGGATGACGGTCGCGACCTGTTTGTAGTCGGTCGCAAGGACGTAGGTCTCCTCCAGCGGGAGCTTGGTCTGGTCGAGAAAATTGACGCCTTCCGGCAGCCACTCAAGGGTAGGGATCATAGAGTTTCCAGTTTATCGCGGATCAACTTAACCCAAGCAGGTTGGGTATACAATGGCGTATGAGTTCTCTGAGGTTCGATGGGGTCCTGTTTTCGGCGTATCCGAACGACCATCTACCGCGGCATGTTCACGCATACCTGGGCAGCATCAGCGCTATCGTCGAGATTCGGCCAGACCGGACGGTTGTGCTCGCGGACCGCAAGGATGCGACATCTCCCCGAAATGCAAAGCGGAGCAGCGTGAAGAAGATGTTAAATGTGGCGGCAGAGAACTTCGATGAGTTATGGGCATTATGGGAGGAGATGCATGAACACAGCCAGAGTAGCAACGACAGACGCTGAGATCGATGCGGCCATCGCGCGGGCCGGAAGACAGGACGACGGATTGCTGATCGAGGACGCGTCCTACAACCGCGGGCTCGACGCGCTGGTGCTGCGCCTTCGCAATGGGCGGCGCGTGCTCTTTCCGCGGGAGGACCTGGAGGGACTGCGCGGTGCACCGGCGGCAAAGGTGGCACGCGTGGAGGTGCTTGCGGGAGTTGGCCTGCATTGGGAAGAGTTGGATGTGGACCTCTATGGCCCGGCGCTGCTGGAGGGCATCTATGGCAGCAAGCGATGGATGAGCGAGATCGGGCGCAGAGGCGGCGAGGCAAAATCAGCGAAGAAAGCAACAGCGGCGCGCAGAAATGGAGCCAAAGGTGGCAGGCCTCTACGAGTCAATGTGGCTGCTTGAAGGCCGTGCCCGTGGCGAGTAGTCAGGTCTGATAGAAATTGACGCCTTCCGGCAGCCATTCAAGGGTAGGAATCATGTGTTTCCAGTTTATCGCGGATCGCGCAGAGGATAGAATGCAGGCATGGGCTCGTTGCGGTTCGATGGCGTCCGGTTCTGGATTTTTGTAGACGACCACCTGCCGCCGCATGTCCATGCACGGTATGCAGAGATTTCTGTGGTGCTGGATCTTCTGCCGAGTGGAGGAATCGCCATTTCGAGCAGAGCCCTGGCGGTCAGGCCACCTGACGCCAAGTCGAATGACCTGAATCGAGTGTTGCGAATCGCTCGAATGCATGAGACCGCCTTGAGAGAGTTATGGCGCAGTTTACATGGGGAGGGTTGAGATGACTGAGCAAGAGTTGGAAGCCCCGCTCGACGCAGAGACAGATGCTATGATCGCCGCCGCTCTCGAACGGGCGAAGCACGCGCCTGCCCCCGTGACTGCCCTCTCGGTGAGCTTCGACAAGGAACACCAGTTACTGATTGTTGTGCTGAGCAATGGACAGCGACTGGCCATTCCGCAGGAAGACCTACAGTACTTGGCTGGCGCAAGCGTCGAAGACGCATCCGATGTATCGATTGAGATGCTTGGAATGGGGATTCATTGGGAGAAACTGGATTTGGATTTCTCCGTCGCAGGCCTGCTCGAAGGCAGACGCGGCAATGCTAAATGGATGAAGCAACTCCATGAGCGATGGCTAGGTTCCACTCGCGAAGACCTTTTGATGACAGCGTAGTGGTGAGGATTAGCTAGCTATTTATGTAGTGCCACATGCGCCTTGCGCACGTCTTTGGCGGTGAAGACGCTGAGGAAGGGGAGGTCTTCGTCGGAGGGGACTTCGGCGAGGGCGCGTTCGATGATGAGCCGGCCACCCTGCTCGCGGTCCACCAGGCAGAGGACTCCGGCGACGATCATTCCCGCCTCGCGCGCCGCCTCGATGGCCGTCACGGTCGAGCCGCCCGTCGTGCATACGTCGTCGAGGATGACGACCTGCGCGCCGGGCTGCAGGAAGCCTTCGATGCGCCGCCCCGTGCCGTGCGTCTTCTCCGCCTTGCGCACCAGAAAGCCGTGGATCAGCGTCGGCGCAGGTTCCGAATCTACCTCGTCCAACTCCAGTTCACTCGATAGCTCGCGAATCTCGTTGTAGTCGGCCAGCGCCCAGGCGCTTGCGCTGGCGACGTTGGACACCAGCGGGTCGGCCCCCATGGTGAGCCCGCCCACCGCAACCGCCGACGGTATATGCGCGCGGATCAGGTCGTAGAGCACCAACCCGGCAAGCCGTCCGCCCTCCGCGTGCAGCGTGGTGGTACGGCAGTCAACGTAGTAATCGGACTTCTGTCCGCTGGCCAGGGTGAAGTCGCCCAGCTTGAAGGAGTAGGTGGCGATAAGGTTGAGCAGCGCGGTGCGCGAGTGGGTGGACATGGCTCAGCAATTGTAGCGGAGAACGAGCGCAGTGTACCTTGCAACTTTTCTGGCGACGCGATTACTTTGTCATGCGCTCCAGATGGAGGTAACCGCCGGTCTGGACGATCACCATGAGAAAGACAAATCCGTTGTAGGCCCCATGCACCAGGACGGACGCAGCCACCGAGCCGGTCCTGACGCGCACGAACGTAAGCAGCAGCGAGATGGAGAAGAGCACAAGCAGCGCGGCCCAGAGATGAGCCACCTGCTGAAAGTGCATCAGCGCGAAAAATATGCTGGTGAGCACCGCCGAAAAGATCAGCGCCGCCGGGGTCAGCGTGGTGGTGGTGTGCCAGCGGGCGTGCGCCTCGGCGGTGCGCGGCAGGCTCAGCCAGTCGTACGCGATGGCGAAGGCGGGCAGCAGGAACCCGCGAAAGCAGACCTCCTCGAAGATCGGCGCAACGATGGTGCCGAACAGAGTGATGAGCCATGCATCCGTCTGCGTGTGAAAGAAATCATCGACAGGCAGCGTCTTTGGCGGAGTAATGAAGTAGGTGACCGCCTGCATCGTCACGCCAAGCAGCAAGCCAAGCGACACCAGCTTCGCCGCCTGGTTGCGCGCGACTGCCCAACGCCACTGCAATCCATCGAGAAATCTGCGCTGCCACACCAGCGGATAGAAGATCCACGCCGCCAGCAGCGTGGTGAGGTATGTCGTCGCCAGCAGGGCGATCTGCAACTTCGGGTGCAGCAGCTTGGCCACGCCGTCGTGTTCTGTTCCCGGCGCTCTTCCCAGAGCCACGAGAACAAGCTCAAGAAGAACCAGCACCACTCCCGTGAAGCAGACAAACACAAGCGCGTGTCCGATGTTGGGAATGCGCCGCAACGATGCCGCACGATCCTGACCGGCGGAAGTCTCTGTGTCCGGCGCGTCTTCGCGGCCCGGCGTCTCTTCCAGTCTGGGCGCGTCTTCTGGACCGTATGTGGGGATGAAACTCATGCCGATTTTTTCCTTTTGATGGACGCTCTCTTCGCCAAGACCTTCGTAGTCTTCTGCGGCACTGATTTCTTTGCCGTGTTCTTCGCAACTTTGGGCGCGCGCGCCGATGGCATGCCGGTCTTCTTCTCCGGCGCGATGAACTTGCCCCGTGCCGCCTTCACCTGGTCAGGCGCGGCTGCGATGTCGAGCGGCTGCGGCCCGGCATGGCTCACGCCGCCGCCTCCGTTGGACGAGATACGGTTGGCCCAGTTCGATCCTGCGTGGTCCGCACCATAGTGCCGCGCCAGAAAATTACCCGTGTACGATCCGGCGACGGTGGCAATCTGCTCCGGCGTGCCGTGCGCGACGATGCGTCCGCCGCGCTCGCCGCCCTCCGGCCCCATGTCCAGCACATAGTCGGCGTTGCGAACAATATCGAGATTGTGCTCGATGATAATCACCGTGTTGCCCAGATCGGTCAGCCGGTGCAGCACCTCCAGCAGCTTGCGCACGTCGTCGAAGTGCAGCCCGGTGGTCGGCTCGTCGAGCAGGTATAGCGTGCGCCCGGTCTGGCGTTTCGATAGCTCGCGGGCCAGCTTCATGCGCTGCGCTTCTCCACCAGAAAGTGTGGTCGCCGACTGGCCCAGATGAATGTATCCGAGGCCAACATCGACCAGCGTTTCGAGCTTCGCCGCCGCCGCGGGAATGTCCTTCAACACCGGAAGCGCGTCGGCGATGGGCAGGTCAAGCAGGTCCGCGATGGAGTGGCCGTTGTAGCGGACGGCGAGCGTTTCCTGGTTGTAACGCCGTCCGTTACATATATCGCAGAGCACATACACATCGGGCAGAAAGTTCATCTCGATGCGCCTCTGGCCCTCGCCCTGGCAGGCCTCGCAGCGTCCGCCGCGGACGTTGAAGCTGAAGCGGCCGGGCTTGTAGCCGCGCTCGCGCGACTCCGGCAGCATGGCGAAGAGGTCGCGGATGGCGGTGAAGACGCCGGTGTACGTCGCCGGATTCGACCGCGGCGTGCGCCCAATCGGCGACTGGTCGATCTCGATCACCTTGTCGATCTGGTCGATGCCGACGACCCGCCCGTGCGCTCCCGGGTCCTCGCGCGATCCGTACAACTCCTTCGCCAGCGCGCGATAGAGGATGTCCGTCACCAGCGTGGATTTGCCCGAGCCGGAGACGCCGGTCACCACCGTCATCACGCCCAGCGGGAAGTGCACGGTCAACTGTTGCAGGTTGTGCGCGGTCGCATTCTCCACCGTGATCCACTTTCCGGTGAGCGGACGCGGCTCGGCGCGAGCCACGATCTCGATCTTGCCGGCGAGATATTGCCCGGTGAGCGACTCCGGGTTGTCCATCACCTGCTGCGGAGTCCCCGCCGCGATCAGCAGTCCGCCGTTCTTGCCCGCGCCGGGGCCGAGGTCGAGCACATAGTCGGCCTGCCGGATGGTGTCCTCGTCATGCTCGACGACCAGCACGGTGTTGCCCAGATCGCGCAGGTTGGTGAGCGCCTGGATCAGCCGCCGATTGTCGCGCTGATGCAGCCCGATCGAGGGCTCATCGAGAACATACAGCACTCCGCGCAGGCGCGAACCGATCTGCGTCGCCAGCCGGATGCGCTGGCCCTCGCCGCCGGAGAGCGTCGCCGCCGAGCGGTCCAGCGACAGATAGTTCAGACCCACCGCGTTCAGAAACTCCAACCGCTCGACGATCTCGCGTTGCAGGCGGTCTGCCACGATGCGGTCGCGCCCGGTAAAGTGCATCGCCCGAGCACACTCCAACGCGCGCTCCAGCGAGAGTGCCGTGAACTCCGCGATCGAGCGGTCCACACCGGCGATTGGGACCGTCACCGCCAGCGACTCAGGACGCAGCCGACGGCCCTGGCAGTGCGGGCAGGTCGTCGCGGACATGTACTGCATCATGTACTCGCGGTAGCCGTCGGACTTCGTCTCGTCGAGATTCGCCCGCAGATACGCAAAGATCCCATGAAAGCCCGTCCGTCCCAGCTCGTTCTTGGGCGGCCCGTAGAGCAGAAGGTCCTGCTGCGGCTTGGTCAGCTCTGAAAAGGGCAGCTTCAGGTCGATCTTGTACCTCTCCGCCGCAAGCCGGATCAGCCGCAGCAGATACGACGCGCTCGAACCCGGCCCCATCGCTCCATCCAGCAGCGGCTTGGACCAGTCCGTGATCGTCTTCTCCGGGTCAAAATCGTAGGTGCTGCCCAGCCCGTTGCAGTGTGGGCAGGCACCGTAGGCCGAGTTGAACGAGAAGCTGCGCGGCTCCAGCCGCGGCACATCGATGCCGCAATCCGGGCAGGCCATCGACGACGAGTACAGAGTCTCAACCTGCGCGCGGTTTGCTCCCTGAATGCCGATCAGCACCAGCCCCTTGGCCATCTGCAGCGCCTTTGCCACGGATGTCTCCAGCCGCCGCGTGTCGAACTTGCGAGGTTCGAGGGAAGACGAAGTAGATGCGGTCTCGTTGACGTTCGACGCCAGCGGCTTGAGAATGATGCGATCAACCACCGCCTCGACCGTATGGTTCTTGCGCTTGTCCAGGCGCATTCCCTCGGTCAGCTCCGTCATCGCGCCGTCGATGCGCGCGCGGAACCCCTGCTGGTCCAGCGCCTCCAGCTCTTCGCGGAACTCGCCCTTGCGTCCGCGCACCAGCGGAGCGTACACCGTAATCCGCTCGCCGGGAGCCTGCGCCACAATGCGTTCCACGATCTGGTCCGCCGTCTGGCGGGTGATCGGCAGACCGCACTTTGGGCAGTGCGGCTGGCCCACCGACGCATACAGCAGCCGCAGATAGTCGTAGATCTCCGTGATTGTGCCCACCGTCGAGCGCGGGCTGCGCGAGGTCGTCTTCTGCTCGATGGAGATGGCCGGCGAGAGGCCGTCGATGGCGTCCACGTCTGGCCGTTCCATCTGGTCCAGAAACTGCCGCGCGTAGGCCGACAGCGTCTCCACATAGCGCCGCTGGCCCTCGGCGTAGATGGTGTCGAAGGCAAGCGAGGACTTGCCCGATCCCGAGAGCCCCGTCACCACCGTCAGCGTATTGCGCGGGATGGAGACCGAGAGGTTGCGCAGGTTGTGCTGTCGCGCGCCGCGCACCGTGATGTGAGTAATTGCCATTCTGACTGGTTTGGCCGCGCACTCCACAGTGCCGCATGGAGGTGAAATGGCCAATCCTCAGGATACGGCATCGGGGGGCGCCAGGTCTTGCCCCAACTCGAAGCGCGGCGCGCCGATTTGCATTGTTTTACAGCAGGCGGGCCCGCAGCCCAAACTTTTACCCCACATTTCGCGTCCGTATAGATGGAAAGACTTTGCCCCGAGGGAATGCGCCCGTGGCAGACTGCCCCATAACTGCTTGAAGCCGCGACTGAGCGGCCAGAGCTTCGCCGCGAGCGCGTACCCGATTGGCTAATAAGCAATTCATCATAGCTTCATTGCAACTGATTCAAACCTTGTAACAATGAAGCCTGTCCAGCCGCGCTTCGGGCGCTTTGCATCCAACTAAGTGGCGGACGAAAGTAGAGGAATGATTCTGTGAGTGATTCGGTGGTTCTGGTGTGTGCGGTCTTTGCGTCGTTGGCTTCGGGCGTCCTGCTGGCGTACGGCGTCTGTCAGGCGGTCTTTGCCCTCTTCAGCATGCACGCCCGCCAGTCGCCCGCGCTGTCCCAGGCGCGCGTCGCGCGCTCCGCCAGCGTAGTCGAAGGCTAGCTTTCCGCCAGATCGGCGATAATCACTCTCGTGACCCATCCAGCCGAATCCGCACCCTGCAGCCCCGGCGTTATCCCCGGCCCCAAACTCCGCCTCACCCTGGCTGTCACCGGCGCCAGCGGCTCCATCTTTGCCGCCGAGATGCTGCGCGCACTCGACGCCGATGCGCGCGTCGCCAAAGTTGACTTCATCCCCTCCGAAGCGTCTCTGCGCGTCTTCGCCGAAGAGATGCAACTCAACGGACGCAACGCCCTCGCGGAAAAACTCCTCGGCCCCGGCCACAGCTCGTCCTCCAAAATTATCCAGCACGCGGAGGCAGACATCGGGGCCTGCGTCGCCAGCGGCAGCACTCCATGCGACGGAATGATTGTCCTGCCCTGCACCATGGGAACGCTGGCCGGCATTGCCAATGGCATGGCCTCCAACCTCATCGAGCGCGCCGCCGACGTCTGCCTCAAGGAACGCCGCCGCCTCATCCTCTGCGTGCGCGAGACGCCCTTCAATCGCATCCATCTGCGCAACATGCAGTTCGCATCCGACGCCGGAGCCACCATCTTCCCAGTGATGCCCACGCTCTACAACCTGCCGCGCGACACCACCCAGATGGCCCGCCAGTTCGTCGACCGCGTGCTCGCCCACATCGGCCTGCCCCAGCCCGGCGCGTACGAATGGAAGCCCGATTAGATCGATCGGCTCCTAGTGCGCGTCCCCCGCAAGCATCTGTTCGCCTCCCTGCATGGGCGGTTGCGCCTTGAGGAACTGGATCGTTCCTGCCAGCACGGGCTTCGCGCACTGGCTCGGCGCAAGGTGGCCGCAGCCCGCCACGCCCTCGAAGACTGAGTGCGGAATATCGCGGTGCATCGTCTCGCCGATGGCGGGCGGAATCAAAATGTCGGCCATCCCCCACATCACAAGCGTCGGCTGCCGGATGCCAGAGAGACGCGCGTCGAGCAGGCCGGCCCCGGTTTGCATCGAGTCCATGGACTGCTGCACGATGCGGCCGTTGCGCTTGAGCCTGCGCAGGGTGGCGCGCGCAACAAAGCCGGGTAGCGTGCGCGGATGCGGCATCAACAACGCCATCAGCCGCGCTAGTCCGGCGGCGTCGGTCGGCACAAAGGCGTCGCGCGGAAAGTTGGTATGGATGGTGATCCCTGCGCTGTCGTAGAGGACCAGGCGGTCGATGGTGGCGGGATCATCCAGCGCGAGTTTGGCGGCGATCCATCCGCCCATCGACCAGCCCGCAAGGTCGATTGGCTCGGGGGCACCAGCACTGCCGGACCGCCCCATGCCAGTGGCCTGGATGAAGTGGAGAACGATCTCTTCTTCCACCTGGATGGAACAGCACGGCCACTGCGGCTTCTCGGAGCGGCCATAGCCCAGCAGGTCGGGCGCGTAGACGTGGAAGCCCGCGGCGGCGAGCCCGGGGATCAGCGGCGCCCAGTCCTCGCCGCGCGAGCCCAGGCCGTGCAGCAGCAGAAGCGGCTTGCCCGGCGTCCCATCGGACGGAGCGGCTTCAAAATAGTGAATGCGATCGCCGCTGACATTGACGTACTCGCTGCGCACGCCCGCACGCCAAAGATGATAGCGAATCTGCTGATCGTTGACCCACAGCGGATTCCAGTAAAACGTGCCGCCAGCCACAAGCGCTAACAGCAGAAGAACGATCCCCGCCAACCGCAGTCGAGCCTTCATCCGCGCATCCCCCGATCCTCCGCGCCCCTCACTTCCGCGGCTTACATCTTTTCTCGATTCTAAGAGACACGTCCTCGAAGCCGCCAATCTGTACTGGCGCGGCTCATTCCTTATGAACAGGTGCGGCTTGATTTTTTGAACGGGAGCGGCAAGTCCACGCGGACGGGCGCGGTTTATATGCCGACGCTACAGTCGCCGTCGGGCAGCTCGTCGCCGGAGTGGGCGTACAGATCGTACGGGGTGCGGCGATTGAACTTATAACGCTGGCGGATCTCGCGGCCCACGATCAGCCCGAGCGCCACTGCCCCGAGCGCGGCCGAGATCCAGCCGATGGTCTTCAGCAGGTGGGACTCCTCCGCGCAGGCTTGCTCGCCGCAGGCCTGTTGCTCGTCCCGCGCACCGTTGCTGCTCTCAGTCTTTCCGGCAGCGTCAATCCCTTCGCAATCGCGGGATGAATTGTTGCGGCAGCCGAGTTTTGGGAGAAACCTCATGCCCACATGATAGCGCAAACAGGATGTGGATCGTGAGTGAAATTCAGTGCATGTGTACCGAGTCGGGAACCCGCGCCGGTCGTCTCCTCTACTTGACGTCGACCTGATCGAAGCCCAGCGAATAGAGCAGCGCAGTCACGGTGGCGTGTGCGTTCCTGCGCGCGGCGTCCAGAATGCCGTCCCCGAGCGCGGTCTGCTGCAGTTGGTCCTGCGCCCTGGCGCGGACCTCGGGTCCCAGGGCCTGGTTCATCGGGACCAGCGTCCCGGTTGAGCGCACAAGAACCCGCGTGCGCTGGTCGTCCAGCCTGGTCGAGAAGAGCTGCGCGGGCGGCAGCGTAACCTCGATGCCATGCCCATCCGCGTCGATGCGCACGTCCTCGGGCTTTAGCTGCGCCAGGTCGATGCCCGCGATCGACTTGCCGTGGACCACCAGCGGAACCCGTTCGCCGGGCGCGCCGGACGGAGTGGCCATGGAGAGACCGTCCGCAACCACCGTGTCCATCGAGTAGACGACGGTCTCCAGCCGGTTGAGCCGCTGTATCTTCTCCACCACCGCAGGCACCGAGCTGTCGATGCTGGCGGCGCGCCCGGTGATGCGCGTAAGCATGCGGCCCATCGTGCCCGTGGTCTCGTGCCGCACCAAGACTGCGAACGCCGCCGCGCCCAGCAGAAGCGCCAGCAGAAAGCCGACGAACCTGCCGCCGTAGTTTGGGCCCGAATAGTATTGCGTCGTCATCGTCGCTCCAATCCCATCATCATAGCCGCTTGCCCTTGCTCCCGGCTTGACTGCTGGAAGTTGGGTAGTGGGTCAGTTTGCATCGGCTTTGAAAGGGACGGGCTTCAGCCCGTCCGTAGGGCCGAACTATATTGGGGACTTTAGTCCCCGAGGGAATGCTCGTTTTCCAAACTGACCCACTGCTGGAAGTTGTCGATGCCGCAACCTCCTCTTTCCTGTAGCTGTATCATTCTCTGCAAGTTGATGGAGGCCCCTCGATGTCCCGTCTCGCTCGCCGCTCTGGTTCTGGTGTATCTGCATTCCTTGCCGCAGCCTCAGCCGCCTGCCTGGTCTTCGCCGCTTCAGCACACGCGCAGCAGAGCGCGGTCGAGGCCAGTCCTGCGCAAGGAGCAGGCCAGCCGCAATACACCATCCGCGCCCGCGTGCCGCTAACCATCGTCGATGTCGTTGTGACGGACGCGAAGGGAAAGCCGGTGCATGACCTCAAGCAGTCCGACTTCACCGTCCTCGAAGACGGCAAGCCGATGAAGCCGGCCAGCTTCGACGAGCACCGCACGGATGAGACCGCGCCCGCCACGACCACGCTGGTCGAGCAGAAGCTGCCGCCAAACACCTTCACCAACGTCACTCCCACGCCGCCTACAGCCAGTCCAATCAATATCCTGCTGATCGACTCGCTGGACACGCCCATCGCCTCACAGACCATCGTCCAGCAGCGCATGATCGGTTTCGTAGACAAGCTGGCCCCCGGCTCGCGCCTCTCCGTCATGAGCCTCTCTGAGATGGGCAGACTCTCCATTCTTCAGGGCTTCACCTCCGACCACGAGCTGCTCAAGGCCGCCATCCACAGCAAGAAAATCACCGGGCTGGTTCCTCCGATCGAAGACAGTTGGCAGGACCCGATGGGCACCAACTCGGTCGACCAGGACGAGGAATGCAACCGTGGGGCCATGCGCGGACAATACACTCTGAGCGCCATGCATCAGATCGATCGCTATCTCTCCGGTATGCCCGGACGCAAGAACCTCATCTGGTTCTCCGGCGCATTCCCGCTCAGGATGTACGACAGTATGCATTCCGTCTGCTACGACTTCACCCAGGACCTGAAGAATGCAGACGACCAGCTCTCCCGCGCCCACGTCGTCCTCTATCCCGTCGATCCGCGGGCTCTGGACCTTCTGGCGAAGTTCGGGGCCACCAGCCGGCCCGCGATGCAGCAAGCCGAGGAGCACCTCACCATGGAAGCTGTGGCCGAGGAGACCGGCGGTAAGGCCCTCTACAACAACAACGATCTCGCCGCGCTTTCCGCCGACGCCATCGCTAGCGGCTCCAACTTCTACACCCTCACCTACACGCCGGTGAATCAAACATTGGACACGCGCTTTCGCACCATCACCGTCAAGGTGGACCAGCCCGGCCTGAACCTCGTCTACCGCACCGGCTACTACGCGGTCGAGCCCGACACCGACTCACGCGGCAAGAAGATCGAGAAGGTCAGCGCCATGCAGGCCGCCATGATGCGCGGCGGCCTCGACGCCACGCAGGTCCTCTTCCATGTCACCGTGGCGCAGGCCCCCGGCACCGAGGCCACACTCCCCGCCGACAACCAGCCGGACGCCAAGCAGATGAAGCCGCCCTACCGGCACTACACCATCTCGTACTCCATCGACGTGCACGGCATCGACTTTGCCACCTCGCCCGACGGCAACTATCGCGGCAGCTTCGAGTACGGCGTCCGCGTCTACAACGCCGATGGCGATGAGATCGTCAACTCCGTCAGCACGACGGTCAGCCCCATTCTGCCGCCCGCCGTCTACCGCTCCATGCTGCGGACCGGCGCCAACGCCATCCAGCAGATCGACGTGCCCGCCACGGGCGACTACTTCCTGCGCATCGCGATGCACGACCTCGCCAGCGACCGCGTCGGCGCGATAGAAGTCCCCACTGCGTCCATCGCGCCAAAGTCCACCTCGGCTGTCGCCGGACAAAAGTAAAGCTGCTT
>Ga0302266_10001004_pt1 | contig 27115 bp, 27 predicted proteins | sample III_Bog_E1_2_FD_194559 | JGI IMG/M metagenome (GOLD analysis project Ga0302266, IMG submission 194559) | Peat permafrost microbial communities from Stordalen Mire near Abisko, Sweden - III_Bog_E1_2 | ecosystem: Environmental > Terrestrial > Soil > Wetlands > Peat | place: Sweden: Abisko... | reverse complement strand
GATGGGTCTTCAGTTCGAGTTAACCCCGGTCCCCAAAAGCGAGGGACCGGGGGCACCTTCGGGGGAAGACGATTTCGATGCCGTCCCGAGATGTACCGAAAAAGTAACGAAAAGGCGAAAACAGGTATTGCGGTTCGCTTTTTATTCGCTATAATTCGCGCATGGCCGTCACTCGCAGACAAAAAGAGGTTCTGGATTTTCTTGAGACGTTCGTTAGCCGCAATGGCTATTCACCGTCGTTTGAAGAGATTGCGCGCGGTATGAGCTTGAAAAGTTTGGCTACCGTGCACAAGCACATTACGAATCTTGAGAAGAAGGGGATGCTGGACCGCGTGCACAACCGCAGCCGGTCGATTGACGTGCTGCCGCCGGGTTCGCGTACGCGATCGAGCCTGAAGCTGCCCCTGGCCGGGCGTATTGCCGCAGGCCAGCCGGTGGAGCAGATGGAGAATCCGGAGACCATCTCGCTGCACGATGTGGTGGGAAACCGCGACGTGTTTGCGCTGGAGGTGCGCGGGGATTCCATGCGCGACGAGCACATTATCAACGGCGACTACGTGCTGGTGGAGCGGACGCGGACCGCGCGCAACGGCGAAATCGTGGTGGCGCTGGTGCATGGCTCGGAGACGACGCTGAAGCGTTTCTACCCGGAAGGCAACGTGGTGCGCCTACAGCCCGCGAACATCGAGATGGATCCAATTTATGTGCCTGCGGCACAGTGCGCGATTCAGGGGCGGGTGCTGGGTGTGCTGCGGAAGTACCGGTAAGACAGTGGTCAGTGGTCAGTGGTCAGTGGTCAGTGGTTAGTGGTTAGTGGTTAGTGGTTAGTGGTTAGTGGTTAGTGGTTAGTGGTTAGTGGTTAGTGAGGGCCGCGCTGGGGGCGCGGCCCTTGCATTTTTGGTTAGCTTGCGGATTTTGCCATGCGCTCGGCGCGCCAGATTGCGCCTTTCAGTGCGACCACCTCTTCAGTTCCCACCGGCATTCCGGGTGCGGCTGCGTGCAGGCCTGCGAAGAACTGGTTACGCACCAAGTCCATTTTGGCGATTACGCTGCCCGTCCATGCGACCGGAATCTCACCGGTGATGCCGTGTTTGCGACGCAGTTTGGAGCGCACGAGGAGCACAAATCCCACGAGATCGATGGCCGCTTGCTGCAAAGTGCCCACAGCGACCGCGTCGCCCGCGTCAGCCAGTTCGTGGATGGCCGGCGAAAGTGCGGCAAAATCGGGGGGCGGTGTGCCGTCGCCGAGGTTGATGAATTCGTCCATATCTTTCGTACCCCAGATCTCCATCACTTTGGGGATGACCTGGCAGGGCTCCTCACGATCGAGAGCATGGAGCGCGCGGCGAATGGAGTTGACGCCGATCCAGTAGCCTGAGCCTTCGTCGCCGAGGCGCGAACTCCAGCCACCGGCGGTTTCAAGAGTGCCATCGGGCGCGCGGCCCACGCAGTTCGTGCCGGTTCCGGCGATCTGAAGGATCCCAGGCCCACCCTGAAAGGCCGCGTCGAGAGCGATGATATGGTCGCCCACGACCTCGGATTGCGCTGCTCCGAAATTATCGAAGACGGCGGTGATCCACTCCGGAATGCCCGGCATGCTGGCGCTGGCCACGCCGCAGCAGGCGGCATCGACGCCTTTCACGCCCGCCTGCGCAAAGGCTTCTTTGAGCACGGCGCGCAGATTGGCTTCTGCCACTTCAGCGCCCACGCGCAATTTTTTGATGGATCCGCTTTGCCCGCTGCCCACAATTTTGCCATCGGCGACAATGGCGGCCCGTGTGTTGGTGCCGCCGCCGTCAATTCCTAGAACTACGCTCATGATTTATCGAATCCCTTTCTATTTTTCCGGCGCTACGCCGTCATCGCGCAGCGTTCCCGACAGAATGTTGAGGCTGCCATCGGTTTTTGGAGGGTTGAGTCCCAGCAGATGCGCCATCCATGGATACAGATTTACGTTATCAAACGGAGCGACGGTTTTCCCTTGGCGCAGATCCGGCCCCGCGGCGAAGAAGCTGGCTTTCATCTCGGGCAGAAGGTGCGGATCGAAGCCGTGCATGCCGAGGTTGGGCGGGCGACTGGTTTCACCGGCAGCCGGGGCGTGGGCGCGAATGGCGAACGGTCCCGTGGCAACGATAACGGGGTCGCCTTCGCGCGGGTTCTGGTTGTAATTCAGGCTGGCGGGCACGTCCTTGCGGCGATAGACCATGAATTGCGAGGAAACATGCTTGAGCTGGTTGTAGACGCGGTCGCGATCTTCTTCCGTCTTGCCATAGAGCAGATCGCCGACGGCGTCGAAGGCGGAGAGATCGGCAAACTGGTCGAGGCTGATCCAGGCGCCTTGCGATTTTGCCATGCCGTGATCGCTGACCACGACGAGATCGATGGGCAGCCCGGTGGTGGCGAGAGCGGCGTGGAGTTTGCCGACGAGGGCGTCCATGCGGAGGGCGGAGGCGCGGGTCTCGCGCGCGTCGGGTCCGAACTCGTGACTGGTGTGGTCGGGCTCGGAGAAGTAGATGGCGATGAAGTGCGGACGGTCGGCGGCGGGGAGATGTAAGAGCGTGATGGCATCATCGATGCGCGCCTGCTCGGCTTGCGGAGTGGCCTGGGTTTTGCCGTCGTAGGTGGCGTAGTAAGACGGCAGGAAGCCGGCGATCTTGGCCTCGCATGCGACCCACAGAAGACAAGCGGTGCGCATGCCTTGGCCCTCTGCGAGGCTCCACAACGGAACGCCGCCGTACCAGGAACCGTCGTTGGTGGCTTGCTTGTCGTACATGGAGTAGCGGGCGTTGCGGGCCGGATCGAGAAAGTTATTGGCTACAATGCCGTGGTGTTCGGGATAAAGACCGGTGACGAGGGTGTAGTGATTGGGGAAAGTGAGCGACGGATAGCTGGGCAACATGCCCTGAGGCGCCCACACGCCTGCCTTGCCAATTGCGAGAAGATGCGTGGCGTTGTCGCGGGCGGCGTAGTCCCAGCGAAAGCCGTCGAGCGAGACGAGCACGAGGTAATGCTGGCTCTGCGCCCAGGCTGAGTTGGGGCCGTTGTCAACATGGGTGAGCGGGAGCGCGGGGTTGAAGGTGGTTCCCTGCCCTTGGGCTCCAAACGGGGCGGCAAAAAGACAGAGGGCAAGAAGAAGCGCAGAGAAAATAGGACGGCGCAAAGCGGGAATTCGCATGGGAAAAGCCCCTGCATAAGGGTATCGCATGGAGTGCGGGTGTGGGTGTGGGTGCGAGTGTGAGTGTGAGTATGGGCGTTAAACGACGCGCGTTGATGATCGTGCGATCCCCGGTCCCCAGAGGCGAGGGACCGGGGGCACCCTCGAGGTGGTGAATCTACGCGAAGATGCGAGCCCATGTGGTGCGCGCCAGGCCTACGAGGAGAATGGCGATTTTTTGCGCGGTGGGCACGCTGGCGCGGCGGGTGAAGACATCGTAATCGGCGCGCTCAATGCGCTTGAGCAATGCGTGGTAGATGGAAACCAGTACCCAGAGCGCGGGGCGGCTTTCGCGATGAATGAGGGGGAGCAGCTCATCGGCGGAGCGGTAGTAGTCCTCGGCGCGGCGGGCTACGGAAGCCAGCAGTGCGCGCTCGGCCGGGGTAGGAGGCGCGGAGGGCGCGCGATGCAGCAACTCATCGATCGATACGCCGTGGGTAGCAAGATCGGTGAGCGGCAGGTAGACGCGGTGGCGCGCCGTGTCCTCGCTCACGTCGCGCAAAATGTTGGTGAGCTGGAAGGCGATGCCGGTTTCCTCGGCTAACTTCTCGGCGCGCTCGCCGCTGTAACCGAAGATGCGGATGCACACGAGGCCCACGACCGACGCGACCAGATAACAGTAGCGATAAAGATCGGCGAAGGTTGCGTAGGTGTCGGGCGCACCGGTGGACGTGTGATCGAGATCCATGGCGACGCCGTCGACCAACTCGTCGAGCAATTGGAGCGGAATGGCGAAGCGCTGGATTGCGTCGCGCACGGCCAGAAACACGGGGTCGGCGGTTGGTGCGCCGGCGGCGGCTTCATGCCATGCGGCTAGCCAGACGTCCAACTTGCGGCGGCGCTCCTCGCGCGGCAAGGTCTCGTCGTCGGCCAGATCGTCGGCCTGGCGCATGAAGGCGTAAATGGCGCAGATGGCGTTGCGGCGCTCAAGGGGCAGCGCGACGAAGGCGTAATAGAAATTCTTGGCTTCGCGCTTTGCGATGGTGCGGCACGCCGCGTAAGCGCGGGCCAATTCGTGCGATGAAACCGAGGGCGTCAAGGGGTCTTTCCTGTAGATTTCGGAGTGGATCTCGAACTGGATCTCGAACTGGATCTCGAATCCATGCGCATAAACGGCAGCGCCTTGCCGGCGAGTGCGCGCAGGGCCAGCGCTAGTTTGGTGCGCCGGGAAATAGACGGGCGCGCGCTGAGCACGTCGTAGTCGCGGCGCTCAATGGCGCGCAAAATCTCCAGGCCGCCGCGGCTGAAGAGATCGAGATCGAGCGCGAGGTCGCGGTTGACGCGCCCGATGAGCGGCAGGCCGCGTTCGAAGAGAGAGCGCGCGTAGTCGACTTCGTGACGCATGAGGGCGCGGAACTCCGGCGTGGCCACGCCGCCGGCGATGGTTTCCACGCCTATGCCGAAGCGATCCATGTCGTCGCGCGGAATATAGATACGGCCTTTGGCGAAATCGACGCGCACATCCTGCCAGAAGTTGGCGAGTTGCAGGGCCGAGCAGGTCAAGTCGGAGAGCCGAAAGTTTTCGTCGATTTTGTCGGGGGACACTTCGCCGCAGGCATAGAGCACAAGGCGGCCTACTGGATTGGCTGAGTAGCGGCAGTAGCCCAGCACCTCGTCCATACGGGCGTAGCGCGCGACGGTCCGGTCGAAATACTGATCTTGGCGGAAGGCGACGAGCAGATCAGCGAATGGCTCTTTGGGAATATTGCAGGCGCGGATGGTTTCAGCCAGGGCCACAAACACGGGATGGCGGGCGCGGCCTTCGTAGCAGGCGTCGAGCTCGCGGCCCCAGAGGTCGAGAAGCGCGAGGGCGACGGCGGGGTCACCTACTTCATCGCCCAGATCGTCGGAGACGCGGCAATAGGCGTAGATGGAATGGAAGTGCGGGCGGAGTAGCTTGGGCAGAAACCAGGTGGCGACGTGGAAATTTTCGTAGTGCGACTCGGCGAGTTGCCGGCACCAGGCGCGGGCCTGGTCGAGTGTGGGCGCCACCTCGGGGATGCGATAGCCGACAGGCAGGGCTGCCCAACCGCGGGCTAGCAGTGCATCGAGCGTCGATTGGGGCTGGGCGGCGGTGGTCATGAGCGAAGCCTGAATCTATTTTGCGCTATTCGGGTGGGATGGGTGGATCACGGGCTGAGGCCCTGAGTTGATTCTTGGGGGCGGTTCACAATCCCGGGGCATTGGATCAATTGCCTATGCTACGGCAGACTCGCGCTGCGCAATGGCTGCAATCCGATGGAGCATCCCTTTAAAGATGCAGTAATGGATCGGGTATAGAGCGTACCAATAAAGAAGTCCACTGAGTCCGGCTGGATCGAAGATTGCGGTTTGCCGAATCACCGAGCCATGATTGGTTGGTTCAACTTCGAACTGAAGCCACGCACGGCCCGGCACCTTCATCTCTGCCACGAGGTTCAACCTGCGGCCCGGTTCAACACTCTCGACGCGCCAGAAATCCAGAGCATCGCCAGCTACCAGCGCGTAAGGATCACGGCGACCCCGGCGGAGCCCCACGCCACCCACAAGAAGATCGAAGAATCCTCGTATCTGCCACAGGAAACTGGCAAAGTACCATCCGTTCGAACCCCCAATCCGCTGGATGGGAGCAAAGGCCAAGGCGGGTGGGACGGACACGTATGCGGTCCGGGAATCGACGAGCCTGGTCCCGAACCGAACCCCTCCCCACGACGCGGGCTTGCCGCTGGACGAGAGTGCGCCTGACCAGAAAGTCGCGGCATACTCCAGGTCTTCATGGTGAAGGGCCCTCTCGATGGCCATTCTCAACCCCATTGGCCGAATATTGAAGGCGGTCAGTGCCGACGGATCGCGGACTAGCGTCGGGTTCCTCATGCTCTCGATGAGCTTGCGGCCAACGCGCGCATAGATGGGAGTGACCAGTCCCAGCCACAGACTCGACAAATGCGGCGTCAGGACGGGCACCGGAATCATCCATCGCCGCAGTCCGCATTGCCGCGCGTACTCGCGCATAATTTCGCCATAGCTGACCTGGTCGGGACCACCAATCTCAAAAACTGCGGACTGTTCGAGAGGTAGGTCCAGCGCGGCCACTAGATAAGCGATTACATTTTCAATCGCAATCGGCTGGGCTTTGACCTCAACCCATCGCGGGCAGATCATGATTGGCAAGCGCTGCACAAGAGCACGGATCATTTCAAACGACAAGCTTCCGGAGCCGATGACGATTGAGGCTCGAAATTCGATTACCGAAATCCCCGAACTGCGCAGGATATCTGCCACTTCATGTCGGCTCCGCAGATGTGCGGATAACTGCTGATCCTGATTTCCCAGGCCGCCCAAGTAGACAATCCGCTTGACTCCCTGTTCACGAGCGGAGTCAGCAAAATTTTGCGCGGCTTGGCGGTCTTCCGCTTCGAACTGCCCCGCTGAACCCATGGAATGGACGAAATAGTAAGCTGTTTGCACCCCGGCCATTGCCGGTCGAAGAGAAGCACGATCCAGGCAATCCGCCTGAATCACTTGCGTAGAGGAAGAAACCCGCGACTGAAGAAACTCAGGATGCCGGGCAAGACAGCGGACGGGCCAGCCTGCCGCTTCAAGCACCCTTAGGAGGCGACCTCCGATATATCCCGAGGCTCCCGTTAGCAGCACGAGAGGCCGGTGGTCCGTATCCATTAGGCAACCTCAATTGGCCTCGCAATGTCCGAGCCGCACAATCCTAGCATTGACTGTCTAATAAACTCTGTACCAAACTGACCGGTAGGCCGTTATCGGCTATCTGCAACCTTGCAATGGTGCAAAGCGAGTTTTCCTTGTGTGGCCGCGCTCGCATTCCATTAGGAAGGCAAAGGTAGGATTGAGGCTGGGACACGGAGAATCTCATTGGCAATCCTCACCTTTTGCTATCGGCCCAGGGCACACTTCCAGCTCCTGTTAGGTACAGTCTTCCGAGTTCCTGAAGGATTGTCCCGATCCGGAAATTACTCTTTCGTTCCCATCGCCGGAGCTGGCGGCGGAGGCTGCTTCTTGGAGCACTCCTCCGGTTCGTTTTAGGATGGACCTGCGACCCAGATGGGATTCTGGCACTGAGGTAAGCTCAACGATGGTTTCGGCTGATGAGATTGTCGCGTTGCAGGATCGGTTGACGCTCCTGTGGCACGGTACGGCGGACGGGCAACAGAGTTCTGCCCCCGTAGATTCGGACGATGCGTGGCTCGATCAGGTGGCGCGGCAGCATCGCGCGAACTTCGATTTGTGGCACATTGAGGACGAGGCGCGCGCGCCGCGGGTGAGCGACGCCGAACTGGCCGCGGTGAAGCGCCGCATCGACCAGACCAATCAACTGAGGAACGACCTTGTCGAAGAGTTGGACAGAAATTTGTTGGCGTGGCTTGAGGCGCGCGGCTTGCCGAAGGCCGCGGCTCCGATGAACTCGGAGTCGCCGGGATTGATTATCGACCGGCTTTCAATTCTGGCGCTGAAGATCTATCACACGCGCGAAGAGACGGAGCGCAGGGACGCGCCGGAGGGCCATGCGGAGCGCAATCTGGCGCGGCTTGAAGTTCTGAACGAACAGCGTGCCGACCTGGCGGCGTGCTTGGATGCGCTATGGCAGGACACCGTGAGCGGGGTGCGTTGCTTTAAACTCTACCGGCAGATGAAAATGTATAACGATCCTGCATTGAATCCGGCGATCTACGGAGAAACAGGGAGCAAGGGAACGAGGGAGCAAGGGAGCGAGGGCTGAGGAGTCTTCAGAAGAGCCAAGCGGTCCTGGGAAAGCTCCCTGCAAGGTCCTTCTCTTTCGCGCGAAGGGCGGCGCTCGGCTGAGATGGAAAAGCCACCTGCCAGTACGCCCCCGGTACCCCCATTGACGAGAGGCGGGGTTCTGCGTATAAACATGGCCTGAGTCATGTTATGTTTCAGCGAAGGTTCCCCGTCCGCCGAGAGCCGGGATACGGGGGAAAGGAATGCAAGCTTCCAGTAAAGCCATGACGCAAGATGCACGCACCGCGGCACCCAGCCGCAAGAAGAATGCAGGCGCGGCCGCCAAATCCGACGGCCATAAGAGTGCCAGGACGGAGCCCGTCTTTCAGCACTATGAGGCCGCCGTGCTGCTGTTGCAGCAGGGGAAGTATGAGAGGGCACTGACCGCTCTGGAGAAGTTGCTGCCCGAAGCGCCGGCCGAGATCAAGGACCGCTGCCGGATGTACATCAGCACCTGCCAGCGCCAACTGCTGGCGCGCGCACGGTCGTTTCCTACCCCGGAAGAACACTACGACTACGCGATCTCGCTGCTGAACACCGGCTATTACGAGGAAGCGCGGGAGCAGTTGAACCAGATCCTCACCGAACACCCCGGAGCAGACTACGCCTTTTACGGGCTGGCTGTGCTGGAATCGATTACCGGCCGCACCCAGGACTGCCTTTCGAGTCTGGCCCGGGCTATTGAACTGAACCCGAAGAGCCGGGTGCAAGCGCGCGTCGACAACGATTTCCAGAACATGGCGGACGATCCGCGCTTTACCGAGTTGCTTTACCCCGAGGTTCCGTAAGGCCTGTCTTGAACTCAACGATCTCTGCAAACAGCGATCCGGCGCGAGCGCCGGAGCACGACTACGCGCCGGCACAGCGCGCACTGCGCGTGGTTGCTATCGGCGGTGGCACGGGCCTGTCCACGCTGCTGCGCGGCTTGCGCCGGCACGTTCCTGCACCTGGAGAGAGTGCCACGACGCCGAACGCGATTACAGACCTTGCCGCCGTGGTGACCGTGACCGACGACGGAGGCTCATCGGGACGGCTGCGGCAGGACTTCAACATGCTTCCGCCCGGCGACCTGCGCAACTGCATGGTTGCCCTCAGCGAAGAAGAGGATCTGCTGACGCAACTGTTCGCGCACCGCTTTCGCGCTGGCGATGGATTGAAGGGACACAGCTTCGGAAACCTTTTTGTGGCCGCGCTTACCGAGATCACGGGCGATTTTGCCCAGGCCGTGCAACTGGCTTCAAAGATTCTGGCCACGCGGGGACACATTTATCCGGCGACGACGGCCAACACCACGCTGGTGGCGAACATGGACGACGGCTCGATCGTGCGCGGCGAAACCAAAATCACGGCGAGCAAGCGGCGCATTGTGGAGTTGACACTCGATCCGCCGAACCCGACTCCTATGCCGGAGACGCTGGAGGCAATTGAGCGCGCAGATCTGATTACAGTGGGCCCGGGCTCGCTGTACACCTCGCTGATCACGAACCTGCTTGTGGATGGGATTCCCGAGACACTAGGCGAGGCGCGCGGCGTGCGCGTGTTTATTTGCAACCTGATGACACAGGCCAACGAGAGCCTGGGTTTGAGCGCGGCAGAACACATCGAACGCATCTACGACCACACGCGGAGGCCGGTCTTCGATTACGCCGTCGTGAATACGGGGAGATTCTCTGCCGAGACGCTGGCACGCTACGCCGCCCAGGATGCTACGCCGATCGTGCCCGACTGCGAGCGCATCGAGGCGCTGGGCGTGAGCTGCGTTACCGGGGATTTTGTCAGCGAAGGGAACCTGGTTCGCCACACAACCAGCCGTCTGGCAGACGTAGTGCTTGAACTGGCGCAGGCCAGCCGCCGCCGCTCCCATACTTCCTGAAAATTCATCTTTCCCGTCGAGAACCCTCTGCGATAGAGTCGTAAGACGCGCTTCCAAACCCTGCGCGATAAGGAGAATTCATGCGGAACATAAGAGTTTGGGCCATGTTGAGCTGTTGCTTCATCACCCTTGCCACCTGCGCGCAAGGCCAGTCGAAGCAGAAACCGGGTCTTTGGGAGATAACCGCCAGCATGAACATGTCGGGCATGCCGATGGCGTCCCAGATGGGGTCGCACACCTCGCAGATTTGCGTGACCCAAGCCATGATCGATAAATACGGCGGCGCGTACAGCAATCCGCAAAGAGGAAGCTGCCAGACGACCAATATGGTGGTGACCCCAGCCGGCATGACCGCGAATCTGAGTTGCACCGGACAGATGAGCATGACCGGAACAGTGCAAACGACATTTGTGGATGCGAACACTACGAAAACCACGGTCCAGATGACGATGACGATGCCCAACGGGCAAACGATGAACATGACGTCGCAATCGACGGCCACGTACAAAGGGCCGGACTGCGGCAGCGTGAAGCCCGTGACTGTGCCGCCGAGCCAGTAGCGCGCAGGGACCATAAGAACTGGCGCCCAGTGCATCGCGGCGCTGGGCGCCTGGTTTATCAGCACGCTCATCTCTTTTTGTCCCGAATCTTCCAAGACCATATAGTATCTTTTGTGCTACCATCAAGAAGTGATTGAGATCCGGCAGTACGTTGACCGGTTGGGCCGCACGCCATTTCTGAAATGGCTCTATGAGTTGAACGACGAGGCACGGGCAAGTATTGCTACGGCCCTCGAACGCCTGGAGCGCGGCAACCTTTCTTCCATCAAGAGCGTAGGTGCGGGCGTTCAAGAGCTTCGGATCGATTTTGGGCCAGGATATCGCGTCTACTTTGGTTGGGACGGACTGAAACTCGTCATTTTGCTTGCGGGCGGAATTAAGAAGCGTCAACAAGCTGACATTGAACACGCCAAAGAGCTTTGGCAGGAGTTCAAAAAGCGCAAGCGGGAGGGTACATGGCACTAACAACGAGCTTTAATGACACACTGCGAAAGATGCTGCAAGAGAGCGCAGGATTCCGCCGCGCGCTACTGAAGGAGGCTGTTGGCTGCATGATCGCGGGCGATCTGGAAACGGGAAAATCCGTGCTGCGCAAATACATTAACGGCACGATCGGCTTTGTGAAGCTGGGTGAGAAGCTCAACCGTTCGCCCAAGGTGCTGATGCGCATGTTCAGCGCGAAAGGCAATCCGCAGGCGAGGAATTTATTTGAGATCGTCGCGTATCTGCAGAAAGCCGAAGGGACGGTGCTGGAAGTGGTGGAGCGGGCGGCGTGAACGTGAATCGCGGCCGCAGAATCGCGTTGGCCCTGTCAGTCTGGCATGTCTCAACCTTGGTACCCCTCAAAGTACCTCTCAATCATCCACAGCCGCTTTTCATCGCCAAGTTGCGTGCGAACGTTATCGATTACGGCTTGGTATTGTTCAGAGTTTAGTTTTGACCATCTGAGGCCACGAGGAAATTTCGAATCCCCTGACTCCATGCCTTTGAGCACGGCATGATCAATCGGAGGGTGCAGATGTCCCACTTCCTTGTCGTCCTTGTTTGCGATTGTCACGAATCCAGCTTTCAAATACACATTTACAAGCTTTGCCGCCACACCATGGGACAATTTGAGCCCTAGATCGTCCGCTTCGCAGATGATTCTCTTTCGCATCTCCTTATGCCATTTGTCCACGCTTTTTTTGTGGTGGAAATGACGCAATCCGCCCCTTAGCACTTTGTCCAGGTGAACGTTCTCGATAATCTGCAGGCCGACCTTTCCCTTCAATTTGTGCATTCCTTGGCGAGCAGCAGTGCTGGCTGCCCACGCAGCAAAGCGGTGGACGTGTTCGATGACATCAAATTTTCGGGCCCTTTTCTTTTTGGGCCTCAGTAGTTTCGGCAAGCGCTCCGTCCTTTCGATTCTCGATGTTGGAATTCTACGCTGGCCGGATGGTGTCTACCCCTCTACCGTGCGCTTGAGCTGGCCGCAGGCGGCGAAGATGTCGCGGCCGCGGGGCTGGCGGATGTGGGCGGGAATTCCCTCCTCGACCAGGAGTTTGTGAAACGCGGCGACGGCCTCGGGTGTGGGCATGGCGTAGGCGATGCCGGGGCCGGGATTCCATGCGATCAGGTTTATTTTTGCGGGAAGGCCAGAGCGGCGCACCAGCCGCGCGACCTCGCGGGCGTGTTCGGGACGATCGGTGACACCGCCCAGCAGAACGTATTCGAAGGTGATGCGCTCGCGGGGTCGCAGCGGGACGCGGCGCACCGCGGCAATGACTTCATTGATGGGCCACTTGCGGTTGATGGGCATGATTTCCGCGCGGATCGTGTCGTTGGGCGCGTTGAGGCTGATGGCGAGTTTTGGCCGCACATCAAGTGCCTCCAGTGCGAAGCGCTCGATGCCGGGAACGATACCGGAGGTCGAGACGGTCATGCGCCTCGGGCTGAGGCCGACTTCGCGGACCAGCAGGCGCACGGCAGCCATGAAGTTGTCGTAGTTGAGGAATGGCTCGCCCATGCCCATAAAAACCAAATTCACGCGATCGCGGCCGACGCGGACCGCCTGGCGATCGAGGATTGCGACTACCTGACCTGCGATTTCGCCCGCGGTTAGGTTGCGTTGCAGGCCCAGCTTTGCGGTGAGGCAGAACTGGCAGTTGACGGCGCAGCCTATCTGACTGGAGATGCAGATGGTCGCGCGGGACCAGTCTTTGGTTTTGGGATTGAGGGGAGATTGAAGATTGTGCTCTCCCACCCTTTCCGCAAGTTGCTGCGAAAAGGATGGGGCAACAGGCTGTCCTGGCTGGTCCCGATCTTCGTCGCCGGCTTCGCCGCCGTCGCCTTCGGGCATCCAGACTGCTTCCGCGGTTTTACCCTTTGGAGCAGAGCCTTCAAACTCAATCAGGTAGCGCTCGGTGCCGTCGACGGACTGGAAGGCGCGGGCGATGGCTGGACGGCCGATTTGCCAGCCTTCAGCGGCCAGTTTCGCGCGCAAGGGAGCGGGCAAAGTGGTGATTTCAGAAATCCCCCTAAGCCACTGACGATACATGGCTTCAGTCAACTGTTTGCCGCGGAAAGCGGGCTGGCCGGCGGAGATCAGAAGCTTCGATAGAGATTCCGCATCTAATCCAAAGAGAGGTTCCCTGAAGCCGCCGAGGGCGTCTGCAGCGTCTAAAGAAACGAGTTGGGCTGGTTTTTCACGCATCGCAGGGTTCAGCTTCCAGTATCTTAGCTTTTCTTGAGAGGCCTGGCCTCAAGCTGTAATGGTTCCCCGCCCTGAGCGTAGCCACAGGCAGTCCGGATTTGGCCTACAATCGAATCTCGACATGGTGCAGATGAACACTGAGAGAAACCTTCGCCGTAGCGTATTGCCGAACGGGCTGATCGTGCTGACAGAGCGCATGGAACACGTGCACTCCGTCGCAATGGGCATCTGGATCAAGTCGGGCTCGCGGTGCGAGACGCCGGAGGTCAACGGCATCTCGCATTTTGTGGAGCACATGCTCTTCAAGGGCACACGTTCGCGGACGGCGCAGCGGATTGCTCGCGAGATGGATTCGATCGGCGGCAACCTGGATGCCTTTACCAGCAAGGAAACCATCTGCTTCAACGTGAAGTCGTTGGCGGATCATGTGCCCATTGCGCTGGACGTGCTGAGCGACATGGTGCTGAATCCGATCTTTGCCCTGCCCGACATCGAGCGCGAGCGCGGGGTGATTCTGGAAGAGATCAAGATCGACGAAGACAATCCCGACGTTCTGGTGCACGAGTTGTTCACGCAGAGCTTCTGGAAAGGGCATCCGCTGGGCAAGCCGATCCTGGGCACCACGGAAACCGTAGCGCAACTGGGCCAGCAGCAGCTCTTCGCCTACCACGGCGACCGTTTTCACGGCGGGAACATGGTGTTCTCAGCGGCAGGAAACCTGGATCACGACGAATTTACCGCGGCCGTAGCGGAAAAGTTTTCGCCGCTGGCCGTCGGCAACACACTGTACGAACTATCGGCGCCCGAGCCGAGCGCGCGCATCATTCTGAGGAATAAAAAGGCGCTGGAGCAGGTGCAGATCTGCCTGGGCGTGCCGGCGCCGCCGATTACGGATGAAAACCGCTACGCGACTCTGATCCTGAACACGGTGCTGGGCGGCGGCATGAGCTCACGGCTGTTCCAGACCATCCGCGAAGAGCGCGGGCTGGCCTACTCGATTTATTCCGACCTGAGCCCGTACCGCGACACGGGGAATCTGTGCGTGTACGCGGGCACATCGGCGAGCAAGGCGCTGGAGGTTGTGGACCTGATCATGGCGGAGTTCCGCGACCTGAAGCAGACGCCGATCAGCGCCGAGGAGCTGACCCGAGCCAAAGACCAGGTGAAGGGCAACATTCTGATGGGACTCGAAAGCTCCGGCTCGCGCATGGCGAACCTGGCGCGGCAGGAGATGTACTTCCACCAGTTCTTCTCGGCAGACGAGATTATTGCGCGCGTGAGCGAGGTGGAAGCGGAACACGTGCAGGCGATGGCGCAGCGGCTCTTCAACCCCGATAGCATTGCGGTGACGCTGCTGGGGCGGCTGGACGGGGTGAAGCTGAATCGGACGCGGCTGGCGTGCTAGAAGCTGGCTTTCCGAGCGAACCATTTCCCTTTCGCGTCTGTACGTTGTAGCATTTTCTCGGATAGGCTTGGAGCTGCGGGCCTGCCCGAAGGGACTGGAACCGCAATGAATCGCAAGACTTTGCCTGCTGACTGCCATCATGCCCGGCGCACGGTTGCGCCCAACGGCTTTACTTTGATGGAATTGCTGATCGTGATTGCCGTCATTCTGATTTTGATGCTAATGGCGATGAAGACCATCGGCTCCATGAAGATTCGCGCCAATGAGTTGTCGGCAATCAATTCGATCCGCGTGATTACGTCGGCCGAAACTGAATACGAATCCACTTACGGGGCCAACGGGTACGCCTGCGATCTGAAGTCCCTGGGCGGCGTGCCCGGAACGGGGCTGCCCACGCCGACTTCGGCACAACTGCTGGACAACGACCTGGCGTCGTCGGGTTACAAGTCAGGCTATCTTTTTAAGATTTCAAATTGCGAGAAGGTCACCGTGAATGGAACCGACCGCATCACCGGTTACGTGCTGACGGCGGTGCCCGCGTCTCCTGGCAAGACGGGCAATCGCGGCTTTTGCACCGACCAGTTTGGCGGCAATCCAAAGTACGATCCTGCCGGCGGCGCCAACTGTACCCAATCACTGCAATGAAGTTCAGCGTCGGCTTTGTGGGCGCCTGTTCCCGGCGTACGGCGTTTGCCTGCGCAGTTTTAGCCCTGTGCGCCGGTGCTTGCGCACCTTTATCTTTTGGACAGGATTCTGCTCAGCCTACGGCGCACGAGCTGGCCGCACGCGTCGACCGCCATTACGACCAATTGCATTCGCTCAAGGCCGGGTTCCGCGAGGACTATGCCGGCCTGGGCATGACGCGCACGGAGAGTGGCACGCTTTTCCTGCGCAAGCCGGGGCGCATGCTGTGGCAGTACAGCACGCCGGCGGGAAAGATCTTTCTGCTCGACGGGAAATACGCGTGGCTCTACACCAAGGGCGATGCGCAGATTCAGCGGATTCCTTCGAAGGAGCTGGACGATCTGCGTTCACCGCTGCGCTTTCTGCTAGGGCACACGCAACTGGAGAAGGAATTGAGCGGGCTGAAGCTGGAAGGCGCTGCCAACGGCCTCTACAAGCTCAGCGGCTTGCCCAAGGGCCAGGAAAACCGCGTGACGCGGCTGGAGCTGACGGTGACGGCAACGGGCGCAATCTCCAGCCTTGAAGTGCAAGAGGTGGATGGCGCGACTACGCGGTTCACATTCACCGGTGAGCAGCCCGATGCGGCGATTCCAGCCGACATCTTCCGTTTCACACCGCCGGCCGGAGTGCCTGTGGTGGATGCGATGCCGCCGGTGTAAAGACAGGGAGTAGGGAGTAGCCAGTAGGGAGTAGCCTCTGGCCGACGTTTCAAGTCCTGAGCTTCCGCATCATCACAACCAACATACGACCGATTTCATCACTGAGACCTTCCGCGCGATGACGATTTGTCTCAGAACCAAACCCAAGCCCTGCCGCAATCACGAGCTGCGTCTGCACCTCGCAATTTGAACCCCGTGCGTAACCGAGGGACTGTAGGTACTCGCCCTTGGTTGATCGGCCGTATCCCTCGGCAATGTTGCTGGCAACGGAAACTGAGGCACGGCGCAATTGATTTGTTAGGCCGAATTGCTCCGGTGCCGGGAACGCAGCAGTAAGTTTGTAGATTGCCAAACTGAGCTCGACGGCCCTCTGCCAGACGATGAGATCTCTGAACGACCCGGTCATGATTCCTCTTTCACTCAAGTTCATTTGGAACGAACATTGAAGGAAGAATCCTAACACTGGGCGCAAAAACTCTGCGACGGCGGAGGCGTCCTACTCCCTATTGGCTACTCCCTACTGCCTGCTATTTTCCGGGCTTGGCGGGAGCGCTGACGGGGGCAGAATGCGTGCTTTCGGTCACGGAGTGCGGGCCGGTGGAGCGCACAAAAAGAACCACGAGGCTGATGGACGTGCACATGAAGATGATGGCCGACCACGTGGTGAGGCGGGTGAGCACGTTGGCCGCGGCACGCGGACCGAAAGCGGTTTGCGAACCCTGGCCGCCGAAGGCGCCGGCAAGATCGGCCGAGCGGCCCTGCTGGAGCAGGACGACGCCAATCAGAAAGAAACACACGATCACGTGCAGGACAATTACAAAGTAAAAGAGAATCTGCATTCTTGGCTGCCTTCTAAACGGTCCCGGCTTTGAGGGTAGATGCGCGCCGGTCCGGGTGCGAAAATCTTTGGTGCGGAAGACGGGACTTGAACCCGTACGCCTTTTGGGCGCCGCCCCCTCAAGACGGTGCGTCTGCCAATTTCGCCACTTCCGCGGTTCCCATCAAGTATATCAAATAGAGGATTGCAAAGCGGATGCGGGACAGTGGCTCAGGACTGTTGGTTCAAGTCCAGCAGGCGCTCCATCCAGCGGGCGAGGGCCCGCTCGTCGGGAGAGCCTGCGGACTGGGCAGCGTGCACATTTCTGCGCTCCTCAAGAGCGCGATTCTGGCTAAGCTTGAATTTGCCTTCGATGCGCGCGATGGGAATGCGAAAGCCCATGATGCCGGCGAGCATGGTGCGGCGAAATCCCTCTGGCAGCCCGTGCCAGCGATCCAAGTAGGCGGCTTCATGCGCGGCGATGAGATCGGCGAGGAGGGCCTCCTTGGCTGCGTCGTCCTCCACGAGCGCGAGGGTGCCGTGGGCGTGAACCGCGATGTAATTCCATGTGGGCACGGAGAGGGACTCAGTGTAGAGCGATGGGGAAACATAGCTGTGCGGTCCCGCGAAAACGACGAGGGTTTCACGGCCGGCGAGGGCCTGCCAGTGGGGATTGGCCTTGGCGAAATGGCCTTGCAGAATGCCGTGCTCGCCTTCGTCTTTCACGATCAGCGGAAGATGAGTTGCCATGGTGCCCGCGCCCCGCGGTTCGCCCGACGCCGGGCCAAAAAGCGTCGCGAAGGAATAGGTGCGCATGGCCTCGAGAAGGATGAGGCGATCGTGAACCTGGTTGAATTTGGGCGAATACATCCTGGACCGGCTTCCGTTTGCAGCGTGTTCCAGTAGCAAGCATACCAATTGCCAATGGCGCGTATCGGCGGCCGACAACGAGTCAGGTTCATGAAAAGCGTCCCTCAGGGGCTGAAGCCCTCGTGCATTTTGCGGCTTTGCGGCACGAGTGAACTCGTGCCCTTTCAGAGCGTTTTCAAAATGAATCACTACAGGCAAGCTACGCGTCCAGGCTTGAGCGCTGCTGGTATACACTCATCGCAAGACTATGCGCACCCATGTCTCGATTTCCTTACTTTTCGCTGCTGTTTCAACCCTGGCCCTCAGCCAGGGTTGGAGCCAGAGTGCAAACCACCCAACTGCTCCCATGACCAAATCGAAATCACCCACTCCTCAGGAAGTTCACCGTTCGGCGATCGTGATCGATACGCACGTGGACACGCCGCAACGATTCGTGGACGAGCACTTCGACCTTGGCGATGCGCTGAAGGGCGGCAACTTCAACCTGGAGACCGCACGAAAGGGAAACCTGGGCGCGGAGTTCTTCTCCATCTGGGTCGACCCGAACGTGTACAAGGACCACGAAGCACGGCGCACGCTGGTGCTGATCGATGCCGTGAAGCAGCAGGTGGCCAGGCATTCTGACCAGATGGAGTTTGTGACGTCGGCTGCGGGGATTGAGCAGGCGCACCGCGATCACAAGCTGGCGGCGTTGATGGGCATCGAGGGCGGGCATTCCATCGAGAACTCGCTGGCGCTGCTGCGGCAGTTTTACGCGCTGGGCGTGCGCTACATGACGCTGACTTGGAGCAATTCCAACGGCTGGGCCGACAGCTCGGGCGATGCCGACGACGCGAGCGTGCCACACACCGAGCAGGGATTGAGCGAGTTCGGCAAGGACGTGGTCTACGAGATGAACCGGCTGGGCATGATGGTGGATATCTCGCACGTCTCCGACAAGACGTTCTTTCGGACTTTGAATATTTCGCGGGCGCCGGTGATCGCCTCGCACTCCTCGGCACGTGCGCTGTGCGATGCGCCGCGCAACATGACGGACGACATGCTGCGCGCGATTGCGCTCTATGGGGGGCCGAATTCGAAAGGCGGAGTGGTGATGGTGAACTTCTACTCCGCGTTTCTGTCGCAGGACTACCGGAACGCTCAGAAGGCCATCGAGCCGGAAGTGGACAAGGCGGTCGCCGAACTGAAAGCGAAGGCCAAGGCCGAAGGCCGCGACAAGACGCCGGAGGGGCGTGCTGCACTACAGGACGAGATTGACAAGCTGCAACGGTCGTACGCCGACCGGATTCCGCGGCCGCCGCTTTCTGTGCTGATCGACCACATCGACCACATTGCCAAGGTGGCGGGCGTGGATCACGTGGGACTGGGATCGGATTTCGATGGCATTCAGGGGCAGTTGCCGGAGGGCATCGATTCCCCTGCCGATTTGCCGAAGATTACGGAGGCGCTGATGGCGCGCGGCTACTCACCCGAGGATTGCCGCAAAATTCTGGGCGGAAATCTGCTGCGCGTGTTCCACGAGGTGGAGCAGGTTGCGAAGCAGTTACAGGCGGAGGAGCGGCCGAGGATCACGGAAAAGCAGCCGTTCGACAAGAAGTGATCAGTGGCCAGTGATCAGTGATGAGCTGTCCGCGTCCATTGGCCAGCGACCAAAAGTCAGAGACCGCGGCTCGACAATCGTAGCTTGCATCCCGGCCTCGACACTTTATACTGGCATTTCCTCAATTCCCTTTCCGGAGAATGAAAGATGAACATTTTGTACCGGCGGTTTGCCGTTTTGACGGCGGCGGCATCGCTCATCTGTGTTGGTTTAGCCCGCGCGGAGGACGACAAGACGGCGGCGAAATCCGCGACTACGGAAAAAGCCACGGAAAAACCTGCGGAGGCCACGCTGCCTGCCGACTCCACCACGCAAGGCGCGATCGACGTGGGCGGGCAACATATTGCCTACACCGCGATTGCCGGAACCATCACGGTGGGCTCGACCGACAGCCAGGATGCGCAGTTGGGGCCGGACGGAAAACCGCAGGCGGGAAGCCAGTTGGCACTGGACGAACCCGACAAAGCGAAGGATGCTCCGCCAGTGGCGCGGATGTTCTACGTGGCGTACTTCAAGACCGGCGCCAAGGCCGAAGACCGGCCGGTTACATTTTTCTATAACGGCGGACCGGGCAGCTCCACGGTGTGGCTGCACATGGGATCGCTGGGACCGAAGCACGTAGTAACAGTAGGCGATACCCACCTGCCGGCCGCGCCTTACACCATGGTGGACAACCCGAACAGTCTGCTGGATGTAAGCGACCTGGTGTTCATCGACATGCCCGGAACCGGGTTCGGACGGCTGACGGGGAAGGACGCGGAGAAAACTTTCTGGGGCATCGACGGCGACGCGGGCGCGTTTGCGCGGTTTATCGAACGGTTCGATACCAAATATTCGCGGTGGAACTCGCCGAAGTTCATCTTTGGCGAGAGCTACGGCACGACGCGCTCGGCGGTGCTGGCCGATCTGCTGGAAAACAAGTACGACACCGACTTGAATGGCGTGATTTTGCTTTCGCAGATCTTCAACTTCACGACCGACATCGATATGCCGGGCGCGAATCCCGGCGTGGACCTGCCTTACGTGCTGGGACTGCCGACCTACGCGGCCACGGCGTGGTATCACAAGAAACTTCCCACGCAGCCGGCCGCACTGGAGCCGTTTTTGGCTGAGGTCGAGCAGTTTGCGACGGGGCCCTACGCGCATGCGCTGGCGCTGGGCACGGATGTGGGAGCTGATGAGAAGCAACAGGTGGCGGAGAAGTTGCACGAGTACACTGGATTGCCGGTGGGCTACCTGCTGAAGGCAAACCTGCGCGTGGCTGGTGGAGAGTTTGAGAAGACATTGCAGGAAGATTCGGACTTGACGACGGGGCGCCTCGACACGCGCTTCTCAGGGCCGAACCTGAATCCACTGAGCGAGAACGCGGAGTACGATCCGCAGAGCTCGGCAATTTCTTCAGCATACGTGTCGCTGTTCAACGACTACGTGCGCCGCGATCTGAAATACGGCGACGGGCAAACGTATGTGCCGGAGGTATACGGCGAGGAGCACTGGGACTTCAAGCACAATGGGAACCCGGTGAGCGTGAATGTGGCTCCGGATCTTGCGGAGGCGATGAAGACCAATCCGCGGCTGAAGGTGATGGTGAACGGCGGCTATTACGACCTGGCGACGCCGTTTTTTGCCGCGCAATATGAGGACAAGCATCTGCCGATTCCGCAGTCGCTGGCCAAGAATATCGAGTACGACTGGTACGAATCGGGGCACATGGTTTATGTGCGCGATGAGTGCGTGAAGCAGTTGCACGATCGCGTGGCGGCGTTTATCAAGAGTACGGATGCGGGCGGGAAATAGAGAGAAAAGTATCCCGCAGTTCTACGGATATTTAAGAAGCTCTCGCCGCCGGAACGGCGTCGTGGACTTCTTTGGCGCGGTCGAGAGCAGCTTGAACGTTAGGCATGATGTTTTCGCGGCCAAGGCGGTCGAGGAAGCGCGTGCCGCTGAGAAGCTTGGATGGCTGCTCCATGGCGCCGCAGAGAATCAGCGTGCGGTCGGATTCATGCAGGCGCTTTGCAAATGTCTCGATGGCGTGAATGCCGGTGGCGTCAATGGCCGTCATGTTGCGGAGCCGCAAGATCACCACCGCCTCAAATGCTTCGATGTTAACCGTGGCCTCGACGAGTTTTTCCGTGGTACCCCAAAGAAATGGGCCGTGAATGCGCAGCAGCGAGACGTAGGGCGGGACGATGCGGCCCTGCAAGACGTGCGGCAGGCCGTCGCGGATGTACTCTTCGGTAACCGGAGAGACGGTCGTGGTGTCGGCAACGCGGCGGATATAGAGCAACGCGGCAAGCCCCAGTCCGACGGCAACGGCGACGGTGAGATCGGCGAAGACCGTGAGTGCGAAGGTGACCAGCCAAACCGAGATGGCGGTGAAGTCCAAGCGCAGGATTCCACCGATCTCGTGCCACTCGCCCATGTTGTAAGCCACGACAAAGAGTACCGAAGCCAGCGTAGTGAGCGGGATGTAACTGGCCAGAGGCGCCGCAACCACGAGAATGCCGAGCAGTGTGAGCGCATGAATCATGCCGGAGACGGGGGAGCGCGCGCCAGCCCGAATGTTGGTGGCAGTGCGCGCGATGGCGCCCGTGGCGGGAATGCCGCCGAACAGCGGCGAAACAATGTTGGCGAATCCCTGAGCGACCAGCTCGACGTTGGAGTTGTGGCGGTCGCCCGTCATGCCGTCGGCAACGACGGCAGAGAGCATGCTTTCAAGCGCTGCCAGCATAGCCACGGTGAAAGCTGCGGGAATGAGGGGCAGAATGTGCTCGGCGTGGAAATCGGGAATCGCAAAGGGCGGAAAGCCGCGCGGAATGCCTCCGAATCTGCTGCCGATGGTTTCGAGAGGCAGGTGCAAGAATGCGCTGACCGCTGTGCAGACTAGCACGGCGACGATCGAAGCAGGAACACGACGGGTGAGGCGCGGCAGAATGATGAGGATGGCGAGCGTGCCGAGGCCGAGCCCGAGCGCATAGGGATTTACGGTGGTGGAGTGAGCGGCAAGCAGTTCGATGCGGGGCAGAAACTCGCTGGGGACAGCGGGCGTGCAAAGGCCGAAGAAGTCCTTGATCTGTGTTGAAGCGATAAGAATGGCAATGCCGTTGGTAAAGCCGATGACCACCATGCGCGGGATGAATTTGACGGCGGCGCCGAGCCCGGTGAAACCCATGACGAGCAGAATGATTCCGGCCATGACAGTGACCATGGCAAGGCCACTCATGCCGAAATGAGCAACGATGCCGGCCACAATGACGACGAAGGCGCCGGTTGGTCCGCCGATCTGGGTGCGCGAGCCGCCGAGAGCGGAGATGAGGAATCCGGCGACGACGGCTGTATAAAGACCGGCCTGCGGAGTGACGCCTGAGGCGATGCCGAATGCCATGGCGAGAGGCAGCGCGACCAGTCCGACAGTGATGCCGGCGAGCAGGTCGTGGAAAAACATCTGCTTCGTATAGACACGAAGCGCCAGGATCGACTTGGGGAGATTCGGATTACTTAGGGACATGGGGACTTATGTTTATTTTACGCGAATCTCAGTTTTGGCGGGCTTTCGGGGATTCGCTGAGAGGTTTCGCGTAGAAGAGGGCGGGCTCGCGGGCGTAATAGTATTCTTCCCTGCCCCGGCACGTATAGCCATGGCCCTCGTAAAGGCGGATCGCGGTTTCATTGTCCACGCGTACGTGCAGGCCGATGGCGCTTGCGCCCGCGGCGCGGGCCGACCCTTCCGCGCGGCCGAGCAGCTCGACGCCGATGCCGCGGCCGCGCCACTCCGGATGCACTTCGATGGTTTCGATGTAGGCCGTCGGCTCTCCTTGCCGGGCTTTCCATTGCACGACTACGAGCCCGGCCAAGTCCGAGCCCTCTTCGGCGATCCACGTGGCCGACTGCGGATTGCGAACAATCTGGCGCATGTACGCCCTGCTGAAACACCACGGCGGCTGGAAGCACAGCTCCTCGACCGCGTACAGGGCAGGAAAGTCGGCGGGGGTGTAGAGGCGGTACTGCACAAGGAGACTTTACAGGATGGAGAAGGATGGCTGGGTTCGTGCTATCCCACCCTTTCCGCGATGAAGCCGCGGAAAGGATGGGGCACGGAAACTCTTGTCATTAACCACTAATTACTAACCACTAATCACTGCTCGCTATACCTTGGCTTCGAGGTCGGCGATCACGTCGAAGAAGCGCTGATCGAGACGGCGGTTGCTGGCGATGGCTTCCTTGATGGGAATGTCGGTGATGTCCAGGCCGCGGAGGACGGCGATGCGGCCCCACTTCTCCTCGTGCACCATGTCGATGGCGTGCAGGCCGTAGCGCTGGCCGAGCACGCGGTCGTAGGCCGTGGGAACGCCGCCGCGCTGGGTGTGGCCGAGGTTGACGGAGCGGGTCTCATAGCCGGTTTTTTTCTCGATAAGTTCGGCGAGAGCTTCGCCGATGCCGGAGAGCCGCGCGTGGCCAAATGAATCGACTTGTGACGACCCGATGACCTGGCCGACTTCAGGAAGATGGCAACCCTCGGCAACCACAACGACGCCGTAATGCTTGCCGTGGTCGTAGTTGTATTTGAGCAGAGCGCAAACGTGATCGATGTCGATTTCCTTCTCAGGAACGAGGACCACATGCGCACCGCCGGCGATGCCCGAGGCGTAGGCGATCCAGCCGGCATCGCGGCCCATGACTTCAATGACGACCACGCGATTATGCGAGTCGGCCGTGGTATGGATGCGGTCGACAGCCTCTGTCGCGATGGACACAGCGGTGTCGTAGCCGAAGGTGGCGTCGGTGCCGCTGATGTCGTTGTCAATGGTCTTGGGAACGCCCACAGCCTTGACGCCGTGTTCGGCGAGGTAGAGCGTGACGGACTGGGTGTCGTCGCCGCCGAGGGCGATGAGGGCGTCGATCTTGTTGGCCTTGAGAACTTCCTGCGCCTTCTCGATGCCGCCGGGAATCTTCTTCACATTGGTGCGCGAGGAGTGCAGGATGGTGCCGCCCTTGAGCTGAATGCCGTCGATGTTTTCGAGAGTAAGCGGAATGAAATTGTTATCGAGAACGCCCTTCCAGCCATTCAAAAAGCCGATAAATTCGTCGCCATAGTGGTTGATGCCCTTCCGGACTACTGCATAAATGACCGCATTCAATCCGGGGCAATCGCCGCCGCCGGTCAATAAAGCAACTCGCATTTTCGAATCTCCTAGTGGAATTTCATCGGCTCATGGAGCCAGAAGTTTAATGAGCTCATGTTGTGGGTTCCGGAGGCGGGGAGATCACCGGCCTTAACGCCTTAATCAGTGTATCGCGGAGCTGTCAATGGGAATCGGTGATGGGGGACACGATGGAGCGAGGGAGCAAGGGAGCGAGGGAGCGAGGGAGAGAGGGAGCAACGCGACAGTCGGTTCGAGCCTCAAGTGTTCATGATCACACTTTCTGAATCGGAACTACCTTATTCTCCTCGTCATCACGTTTAAGGAGAAAACAAAGTATGGGAGATTCGTTCATGGATCTCGTGGTATGGCAGCGCGCGGTTGAACTGAGCACAGAAATTTACCGGCTGACTTCTACATATCCAAAGTCCGAGCAATACGGCCTGGTCAACCAGATGCGGCGCGCCTCGGTGTCAATCGCGAGCAACATTGCCGAAGGATATGGCAAGCGCACAAAAGGTGAGTACCTGCAGTCTCTCGGCCATGCCAGAGGGTCAAAGTGCGAACTGCAAACCCAGATCTTCATCGCAAAATCGCTTGGCTTCGGCGTGGGCGCTTCTTATGAACGATCAGAGCACTTGAGCGCCGACGTTAGCCGATTGCTTATTGCTTTGATGAAGAAGTTGGAGGGTTGAGGTATTCTCGCTCCCTTGCTCCCTTGCTCGCTCGCTCCCTCGTTCGTGCTTCAATAAGGTATGCCTGCAAACGGGGCCCCGTTTCTGTTTGCGTTTATCGGCCTGGTCGTCATTGTGCTGCTGGTGTTGCTGCAGCTTACGCGGCTGGGATACTTGATTCGCGCCACCATTCCTGACCGGCCGCGGCAGCGCATGTTTATCGCTTCGGTTTCGTTCCTGATTACGTTCACGGGCGTGCGCATCCTGGTGCACCGGATCGCGAGCCACGAGGGGCGCATGCAGTGGGTCACCGTGCATGGGATGCATATTCACCACCTGGTGTGGGGCATCCTGATCCTGCTGCTGGTGGGCTACGGATGGCTGCTCGATCTGGGGCGGTCGAATTCGCCGGAGTCGATATTTTTCGGTCGGTTGATGGCGGTGAGTTACGGCGTAGGCGCGGCGTTGACACTGGACGAGTTTGCGCTTTGGCTGAGCCTGTCGCCCGACGCCTACTGGACGCGCGAAGGCCGGCTGAGCATCGATGCCGTGATCCTCTTCGGCTCGATCCTGGCGGTGGGGATGTGGGGAGCGCCTTTTTTCCGCGCGCTTCAGAGAATGCGGCGCCGGAGAGCCGTGGCAGGCGAAGGCGTCGGCACGCTCAGTTCGCCGGTCCGCCGTGGGCGGTTGCTTCGTCGGCGTAAAGTTCGGCGATCACCGCCGCGTATCTCGCAGTAAGAACGCGGCGCTTGATCTTCATCGAGGGCGTGAGCTCGCCGGAGTCCTGGGTCCATTCTTCGGCCACGATGCGGAAGCGCTTGATGGTCTCAAAGTTGGCCAGAGTTCCGTTCACTTCGCGGATCACTTCGCCATAAATCCCCATGGTGCGCGGATCGGCCACGAGAGCGGCGCGCGAATCGGCGCGAATGCCGCGCTGCTGCGCCCATTCTTCGAGAGCGGCGAAGTTCGGCGCGATAAGCGCGCAGATGAACTTGTGGCGATCGCCGACGAGCGCGGCGTTGGCGATGAGCAAGTTGTTCTTCAGCTTGTTCTCGATGGGCTGCGGCGCGACCATCTTGCCGCCGGAGGTTTTCAGCAGCTCCTTCTTGCGATCGGTGATAAAGAGAAATCCGTCGGCGTCGAAGTGGCCAATGTCGCCGGTGTGGAACCATCCTTGACTGTCGAAGCATTCGGCTGTGGCGGAGGGCTTGTGCCAGTATCCGGCGAAAACCGATGGGCCGCGGACGAGCAGTTCGCCGTCCTCGGCGAGTTTGAGTTCGACGTTGGCGAGGGGCATGCCGGCCGCGCCCATGCGGTGTTGGATGGGCGTGTTGAGCGCAATCACGGGCGATGTTTCCGTGAGGCCATAACCCTCCCAGAGGGCGATGCCTGCCGACGCGAACCAGCGCGCGGTGTCGATCCCCAGCGGCGCGCCGCCGGAGACGAAGATGCGCACGCGGCCCCCGAATGCCTCGCGCACTTTGGAGTAGACCAACTTACTGGCCAGTTTCCAAAGCAGAGCGTCGGGCTGGCGGCCGTCGTAGACGATATCGACAAAGCGCGAGCCAAGATGCACGGCCCAGGCGAGAAGACGCTTCTTGATGGGCGATTGCGCCGCGCGGCGCTCCACCTCCTGGTGAATTTTCTCGAAGACACGCGGTACGCCAACGATGACCGTGGGCCGTATTTCGCGCATGGCCTGTGGCAGCTTATCGAACTGCGAGCAGTAAGCCACCTGGGCGCCGTAGTTGTACATCACGTAGTCGAGGGCGCGGGCGGTGACGTGAGAGAGCGGCAGGAAGGAGATGCAGGCGTCAGTGGAATCGAAATGGAAATCGAGCGGAGCGAAATTCTGATTGGCGGCGATGTTGCCGTGGGTAAGGGAGACGCCTTTGGGCTCGCCTGTGGTGCCGGAGGTGTAGATCAGCGTGGCCAGATCGCGCGGTTCAACAGAGTGCGCGAGGGCGCCAAAGACGGGATCGCGCTCCGAACCGAGCGTATCGGCGTTGCCAAGCAACTCGCTCAGGGCGATCGCGCCTTCAGGAGCGGGAGCGTCCATCATGACGATGCGCTCAAGGTGGGTCTGGTCGCGCACGGAGAGCAGCTTGTCGAATTGCATGCGCGTGGAGACAACGGCGATGCGGCATCCGGCGTCGCGAATCTGCTCGGCCATCTGC
>Ga0302266_10001003_pt1 | contig 27116 bp, 12 predicted proteins | sample III_Bog_E1_2_FD_194559 | JGI IMG/M metagenome (GOLD analysis project Ga0302266, IMG submission 194559) | Peat permafrost microbial communities from Stordalen Mire near Abisko, Sweden - III_Bog_E1_2 | ecosystem: Environmental > Terrestrial > Soil > Wetlands > Peat | place: Sweden: Abisko... | reverse complement strand
AGCAGTTGTTCCCCACCTCTCACCTTGCGGCCAAAGTGCGGGGAGGTTTTCAGCATCCGCTTGAACTGTGAACGCCGCGTCTGCGTCTCTTCGGCGGAATAAAGCTGCTTCACCAGGCCGAGAAAACCGGATTGCAGCTCCGCGATGCTCATGTTCTTGGGCTGAAAGTTGATGTCGAACAAGGTGCAAAGCTCCCACGCGCGGTCGCGCAGGATGCGGCCCTCGTTTTTCAGCCGCGCGTAAAGCGGCGTGCCGGGAAATGCGGTCATGAACGTCACCTGCACCTCGTAAAGCGCGGAGTCGCGCACAAACGCCAGCACGTCGGCAAACACGTCGCGCGTGTCGCCGTCGAGTCCGAGGATGAAGCAGCCGTTCACCGTGATGCCGTAGGACTGGATTTTTTCAATCGCGGTTTTGTAATAATCCTTCTGGCGCAGCTTCCAGTTTGATTTTGTCTCGATACCGTAAAGGCTCGTGCGGCTTGGGCTTTCTAGGCCGATGAGAATCTGCTGGCAGCCGGAATCGCGGATGAGCGCGAGCAGTTCGTCATCCTCGGCCACGCGCACGTCCGCCTCGGTGAACCAGCGGACGTTTTCCTTTGCCAGCTCACGCAGGAGTTTTTTGTAATGCTTGCGGTGGACAAAGCTGTTGTCGTCAGCAAACTCGATGAACGGACGCGGCCAGATTTTTTTAATCTCGCGGATTTCGGCAATGACTTTTTCCACCGGCTTCACCTTGTAACGCGGCGTGAGCAAAATGGAACTCGCGCAGAACTCGCATTTGTGCGGACAGCCGCGGCTCGTCTGCACAGTGAGGCGGTTGTATTTCTCCGGGTTCAGCAAATCGAAGCGCGGCATTGGCGCGTCGGCCAGATCAAACTCGCGGTTGGTGGCGTAAAATGGTTTCAGCACGCCACGCTCAAAATCGGCGAGCAATTCCGGCCAGAGCAGTTCGCCTTCGCCGATGACCACGCTGGTGCAATGCTCCTTCGCCTGCTCGCGCAGCGACGTGGCGGTGATGCCGCCCATGACGACGGGAATGTTTTTGGCGCGGTAATAATCCGCCACGTCGCACGCCTCGTAAAACTGCGCGGTGAAGGTGCTGATGGCGACGAGGTCAAAATCCACCGGCAGCTCCGGCAAAGTTTTCAGGTCGGCGATTTCGTGATAGCTGACATGGAATTTATCTGGCGTCAGCCCGGCGAGCGTGAGCAGGCCGAGGCTTGGCAGCGAGGCGATGATCTTGTTGCGGTCCACGAAGCCGGGCAGCGTGAGGCCGAGCGCGGTGAGCTCCGCGTTGTGCGCGCGGACGCCGCTCATGGCAATGAGGCCGATGCGTTTCATTTTGAGCTGGAGCCGGAAATTTGCAGGCTGAAAGTCAGTGGCTGCGTATTCGCCGTGCCGGGGGCTTGCGGTTCCTCCACTAGCAGAGCCAACGTCAGCACACCGCCTGTAATCAGGCTGACGACCGGCACGGCGAAAATCAAATGCGCTTTCGGAAAATGCGCCATCACCACACAGCAGACCGGCATCGCAATCGCGCCGATGATGAAGGCCAGCGACGCGACATGAACCAGCGAACCGACCGGCGAAAGGTTTTGCACCGTCAGGCAAAAGAGCAGATTCAACACGCCGAGGCCGAAGAAAGAAATATGGCCGAGCCGATACATCCGGCGCTTGAGGCTCGCGTAGCCGCCGAGCCATTGCTCGCCGTGAAAGAACATTCCCAGCACCATGCCGGAGACGAAGCCGAGCAAGATCCAGAGCCAGGCGAGAATAAGATTGGGGTTAGATTTCATTTGATGCGTTTTTGTTTTGAGCTATAGACTTATGGCATGAATCCGGCCAGAGAAAAGTATTATCGTTTCCTGTTCAGCATCTCCGCCATTTACGACTTTCTTCTCGGCGTCACGTTCATGTTTTTTGCCGAGCGTGCGTTTGCGGCGCTGGGCATCAGCGACAAGCTGCCGGCAATCCGTGGTTATCTGACGCTGCTCGGCGCGTTCGTGCTGGTCATCGGCATCGGCTATTTTTTGATCGCGCGCGGCGACCTGCGGCAAAATGCGGATTTGATCCTCGTCGGCACGCTTTACAAACTGGCCTATTCCGCGACGGCCTTTTATTACTGGGCGCAAGGCAGCCTGCCGCACGTCGCCTTCGGCGCGGTGTTCGGCGTTGCGGACGCGGTGTTTTTCATTTTGATGGCGGAGTGCTACTGGTCTTTGGACAAGAAAATCCGGGGCTGAACCTTTTTGGCAATCCATGTCTTCCGCCAGGCTGGCTTCGTAAAATTTTTCTTCGCGGGCGGTTTTCATTTCAGCGCCACTTTATCCGCGCCAGCGGCCAAGGTGTTAATTGATAAAACTGGAACCAACATCGTCAGAATCAATGCCGGCACCGGCGCTCCCGGCACTTTGCCATGGCCTTAAAACTGCCGCGCCCCATGATTGGCAGGGCAGTTTTAATGCCGGACAAAAATGGAGGCAGCGGATTTCGCCGTTTTTCTGGAGGGTTGCCGGTATTCGCCCGCGCGGCTTTGATGAACAGCCCAGCGTGATGCCTTACCAAACACCTGCAGTCTGACACGAAAGTGTTGAACTCGACCGAAGTGAGACTGGAAAACGCGGGGTTTTCACGCGCCAGTGGATGGGTGGTCTGGGTTGCGCACGGGCGCGGTGTCCCAACCGGCCAAACGCGTAGGTCATCTCCGCGTGGCAAATACAATGGTCTGCTCATAAATCAGTTGGCGCCGGCATGGGTCTGCCGTTGACCACAACATGATCAAACTTCAGCCCTTTGACCTGGCCGACTTCAAAATTCGGGTCTATTGGCTCCACCTCTGCATCCTTCAAAACGATGCCCTCAATCTCCGTGGCCGGGTTGCCGGTGATTCTCCCCAAGGATTCACAGGAGCCTTTGACGTCCGCGATCGTGATGTTGCGCACCACTGACTTTGGCGGCGGCTGGCCTTTCAAGTCAAAATACTGGTCCCACGGCGCGATGCTGAACAGCACGCCCGCGTGCTCCAGCGTGAGATCGTGCAGGCGAATGTTTTCATATAGCTGCGGCGTGTCGGCCCGCAGCTTCAGGCGCAGCACGGCCACCCCAAGCGAGGTGCAGCGCTCCACGTCCACATCGCGCACGACGGTCGCCTCACTGCCGAAGGTCACGATGCCGCCGCCGGCCTTGAATATGCAGTCGCGAATGTGGATGCGCTCCACCGGCCGGCTGTCCTTGTCCTGCATGGCAAAGGGGCCTTTCGACCCTTTGAGCGCGATGCAGTCGTCGCCGACGGAAAAAAAACTTTTGCTGATGGTGACATCCTGGGAGCTGTCCACATCCATCCCGTCCGTGCTCGGGGCGCGGCCCGACCCGCCGTGCGGTGACTCGAACCGGCAGTTTTCCACCGTGACCTGACGGCACCGGTAAAGGTGCAGGTTCCAGAAACCGGAATTGTTGAAATTGACACCGCTGACCTGCACATCCTCGGAGTTTTGGATGAAAACCAGCCGGGGCCGCTCGACATTGAGGTTGGTCGTCTTGTGATTATTTTTACGCTGCCGATAAAACTCCTGCCAAAACGTCGCGCCGCTGCCATCGAGCGTGCCCGGGCCGGTGAGGCGCAGATGATCCACCTTGTCGCCATTGAGCAAGGCCGCCGGCCACGGCTCGAAATGGCCTTCGATGCGGGTGTTCGCCTTCGGATAATCGCCGATGTTGGTCGAGCCTTTCAGCACGGCGCCGGCGCGCAGTTCGACGTTCACGCCGGGCTTGAGAAAGAGCGCCCCGCTGACGAATTCGCCCTTGGGCACCACGAGCGTTCCGCCCCCTTGTGCCGCGCATTGATCAATCACCGCTTGGATCACCACGGTGTTCAAGGTCTTGCCGTCGCCGACTGCTCCGTGGTCGGAAATATCAAACCTTTGGGTCGCCGCCGACAGCGGGGCGCTGCCAATGACTGCGACCAGCATGGCGACGGATATGCGAACAGCCGTCTTACTGTGAAGGAAACTTGCCAAATAGTAAAAAAACCTTCGGCATTTCGCTTCGCTCCCATGGAATTGTCCCATAGTGGATGATAAGGTTCGGCTCACAAAAACAATTCGCCGTTCAGAGTCTATTCTGTTTTCAATAATCATGATTTGCCAGCAATCGACAAGAGGTGTTGGATCCGGCTACCTTTCTCGATAGTCGTAATGAAAGCCGGCGAAATCCGCCCGGCCACGTTCGCCAAGATCGTTGTAAGTGAACAGCCCCAGCCGCGTCCCCCGGTAGTTGTGCCAGCCAAAGGCAAACCGCGTGCCGATGGGCGTGAATTTTTTGCCGTCCAGGCTGTAAGTGAAAGTGCAGCCGCCCTGGCTGTCAATTTTCGAGCGCACCCACGCAAGGTTTTTGGCCGACAGTTCCGGCCCTTCGGTGATAATTCCGTTCTCGCTGAAAACAATGTTCCGCCGGCCATCTTTCTGGGCGACGCCGATTTGCGCATAGTCCCGCCAGAAGAAAACCAGCCCGGCAATTTGGCCGTCCGCCATTCCGGACGCGTCCAGCCTGACCGCCGCCGTGCCGCCCTCGGTTCCCATAATGCGCTGCGTGAGCGTGTTTCCGGCCTTGAAAAAATCTCCCTTCACCAGCGGCGCAAACGCTTCCAGCCGGAGCCAGCCGGGGCGCGCAGTGAGCGACCATTTGTCCGCGCGCGGCTGGTAATTCCATTCCCACTGCGGCCCCAAGCTGGAAGTGCCGAAGTCATCGGAGGATTGCGGGACTTGTATTGGAAAACCGCCGGCAGGCTTGCTGGCCGTCCAGGTGATGTTGCCAGCGCCATTCTTATCCATCGTGCCGGGCATCGGCCAGCCATCAACCCACCTGACAGGCAACAAACTTGATGGGCGCCCATCATAGGTGCCGGTTAGATCCATCGCGCGGGGTAAGGCCGCGTCGGCATCTCCGCGTCGAGCATGGACATATTCCGCACCATGCTCGCCCCGGCCTTGGTGCGTGATGAACCACCAATCGCCGCCGGGCGCCTGAACCAGTCCGCCCTGGTTGGGCTGGCGATCGTAGCGCCCCGGCGAATCCTCAAGGATGGTCTTCTTCTCCCACGGGCCGGCGAGGCTTTTCGCCCGCATCATCACGCCGACGCGGACGTTCGCCTTGCGATGGAATTCGTTGTGAAAAACGTAATAGGTGCCGTTGATCTTGTAAATTTTATTGCCCTCGCTGGACTGGAAATCGTCGATGATTTTTTCGCTCGCAGAATCAACCGCCGTTCCGTCCGCGCTCATTTTATAAATGTGCGTCCACCACTGCTTGCCCGGCGTGCTCAACAACAGATACGCCTGCCCGTCGTCGTCCCAAAACGGGCATGGGTCATCGAAACCTTGCTTGTCCCAAACGCGTGTCACCGGCGACCACGGACCGGCGGCATTCGTCGCCGTCGTCAGGAAAACACCTTCGTCCATCGTCGTGAAAAACACCCAGAACTTGCCGTCGTGAAAGCGGATCGCGCCCGCGTAGATGCCACGATTGTAGCGGTTCATCCGATCCCAGTTCAATTCCGGCCCCAACTGCGTAAGGTCGGCGACGCAATGGCCAAGATATTGCCAGTTGACTAAATCTTTCGAGTGCAGCACCGCCATGCCGGGCGAGTATTGAAAGGTCGAGGTGATGAAATAATAATCACCACCAACTCGAATCACATCCGGGTCGGAAAAATCACCCGGCAAAACCGGATTCTTAAACGTGCCGTCACCCTGGTCGCCCCACGCACCTCGATTGCCCACATCGGCAACCGCCGGATGGTTCACGCAAATTACTGCCAAAAGAACCATCAATTTAATTTTAATTGCTTTCATGTGACAATCAGATGAGGCGACCAATATCGCCGGTGCGATTTCTTTCCAGCTTTTTCATTTTGCTGCGGAGGAACCGTCAAGTATTTGAAACGTGGTGGATGGGCCGAGGTCGGCGGGCGCGGTCCACGCGCGCAGCGCCCAAACGATCTTTTTGTCAGGCGTCACCTCGATGGCTTGCACCGGTGCATTGGCCACGTCCAGTTTGTCCGACCACTGATTGAACCAGTTGTTAATGATGGTATTTCCATTCGCCAACCGCACCGCTGTCTGGATGTTGGAAAATCGGTAGTCAGGAGCATCGGCGGCGGTCCATTCCCAGACGGTGTCGCCCCGGCGGTTGATTTCACGCACGAATTTCCGGCTGCTCGCCGCGAGCATGTTTCCGTTGGCCAGCGGCTTGGCCGACCAAACCCCTGGCACCGCCACTGACCACAGCTCCTTGCCATCCAAGTCATATTCGACGACTTTTCCTAGACTCATATGCGCGACCAAAACCGTTCCATTATCCGTCAACCGCGCCTGACGAAACTGACCATGAATGCTGTTCGTATCTTTCACAGCCAATGGGAACTGGTGCTCGATATTGCCGCTGGCCTTGTTCATGACCACAAACTTCGGCGCGTTTCCATTTTGGATGAACCAAATACTGTTCGTGCCGAGAGGCTGCGCCGTGTGAATTTCCGTCTTCGGCGGCGCGTCATAATTCCACAACACCTTTTTGTCGGTGGAAATTTCAGTGACGCCGAACTGGTGGGCGAAAAGAATGTTGCCGTTGGTCTCCAACACGGCATCGCTGATTTCGCCTTTGCCGGGATGCGTGTAGTCCCAAGTAATCTGACCGCCTCGCACGATATACATCCGCTCCATCTTGGATTCTCCGGCGTAAAAGAAATCATGCTGGGCCAGACCACTGCCCGGGAAGATTGCTGGTGACGCTGGCAAATTACTGGCGGCGGATTTGTTCTGTGCCGACACAGGCGAGGTCATAGCCAGAACCATCATCAAGCCAGTGAAAATGCGATGTCTATTTATGCTTTGATTCTTCATATCTTTCTTTGGCGTGCAGCAACCGGTGTTGAACAGACCAGCTTCCTATTTTAGTTGAGGCATGGGCTTATCATTGCGGATTTCCCAATTTCGTCCACGTCGGCGGATTCATTTTCAGACCGGTGATTTTCAGAACATAGGCATATTTGCACGGCGCGGTAGCGGGCAGCTTCACTTGCAATCCGGCGGCGGACTGCGTGAATTCTAATTTGCCCTCGCAGCCAAGCATAGTCACCGTCTCAACTTTTCCGGCGCTTTCTCCAAGCGAAGTTATTTCCAAATTCGCGCCCGGCCAGTTGCCGAGGACGATGGCGTAAAGCACGTCATCCTTGACGGTGAACCGGATGTTCGCATTACCACGTCCCCCACCCTCACCAAACTTAATCCAGTTGTGCGTGCCATAAATTGCCTCGCCGTTCAGGTTAAGCCATCGGCCGATTTCCAGCAGTGTGTTTTGCTGTTCTTGCGGAAACGTGCCGTCGGCCTTGGGCGAAAGATTCAACAGCAGCGTGCCGTTTTTGCTGACCGTATCGGCAAGCTTGGAAATGATTGAGCCGGCGCTGTTCACGCGCATTCCGTCGGTATAGCCCCACGTGCTGCCGATGGGCTCATCCACCTGCCACGCACCGGTGCGGATGCCGGACGGCGAACGCCCTCCGATTTTTTCAAAATCAATGATCGAGCCAATCGTCTCGGTGTTTTTATTGCTCGGCGCGTAAGCCGCTTTTTTGGTGCTAATGGAAACTTCCTTGCCCCAAGCTTTCGCGCGGTTGTAATAATAAGCCGCGACCCGCAACTTCAACGGGTCGAGGTAGCGCTGGTCCACGCCGTTGTCGAACCACAGCATGTCCGGCTGATATTTGTCAATCAACTCGACGTTGCGGGCATACCAGTTGACTAGAAACTTTTCACAAGCCGCGTCGCTGCGGTCGGCGACGTTGTAAAAATCCGCCCACTTCGGATCGTAAAGGTCGGCGTGCTCGGCTTTCATTTTTTCGGCCATGTCCGCCGGCGGATTGATGAACTGGAAATTTTCGATGCCATGATTCGACACGCCGAATTTCAATCCCTGCTTGCGCACGGCTTGGCAGAGTTCACCAATCAAATCACGGTGCGGCCCCATTTGCATCGCATTGAACGGCGTCACGGCACTGTCCCACATCGCAAAGTTTTCGTGATGCTGCGCCGTCGGAACAACAAATTTTGCGCCGGACTTCTTGAACAACTCCGCCCACGCATCGGCGTTGAAATTTGATTGCGTGAACAGCGGGATGAAATCTTTGTAACCAAACTTGTCCTGTGGTCCAAAATGCTCCGCGTGCCACTGCCGGTCCGCGCCATACATGTGTTTTTCATACCACTCGTTGTGATGCGCGGGCACGGAGTAAAGTCCCCAGTGCATGAACAAACCAAATTTAGCCCCGACAAACCACTGCGGCACCTGATAGTTTTCCTTGAGCGAATCCCAGGTCGGTGCAAATGGCCCCGGCGGAATGGCCGTCGGAATCATCGCGACGGCGGCGTTGACCACCGCCAGCGTCGTCTCCGGTGCCATGTCAAAGTCGTTGGCGTTACCGCCTTCGGCCATGGGATTGTCATTCGTCAGTGCGGCAGATACAAATGGCAGCGATGCAGGCCCAAGGGCAAATGCTATCGCCACGAACAACAGAGGGCGCATTAGTCGCACTGGAAAATGGATGTATCTCATGGAAGTTGGAGACGGTAAAACCATTGCCCCGAATTTGGATTCAGCGCATTGGTGAAAGTGAAACTGCCGGTGGCGTCGAATTGGTTCGTCGCCACGCGCGGCCAGTTAGCCAGTGGCAGGGCGAGGTTTGATGACGACAGCAAATAATAGTTGCCGTTAGCCGGCCCACCGGAACCGCCCATCACCATGCCATTCGGGGTGGCAATGATGTTTCCGAATTGTGGCAACGACACGATGAGATTCACCGCACCTTGAACGGAGGTATCAATAGTGTAGCCATAACCTGATGGCGCAGTGCCCAGAGTGATTGTGCCAACGCTCAAAGTGCCGCCGTAAGTGAACAGCGTGTAAGTGCCGGGGCCGAAGCCGGTCGCCGCGCTGATGCTTAATATGCCGCCCAGCGTGAGGTCGCCGGTCACAGCCACCTGGTCGCTAACCATGCCCAGGTCAAATTGCAGCACGGTGGCATTGTTCAAACCGAGGTCGTTGGTGATAGTCAGGGTGCCCGCACCGTTGTAGCCGGGCGCGAGCGTGGTTTCGGCGGCAAAAGACACCTGCCCGCCAATCATGCCGTCGCCGCCGAGGGTCGCGCCCGGATTGATGCTGAGTGATCCACTGCCGGTGCCGCTGCCGGTGGGACTGTTGACGAACAACGTGCCGCCGTTGACCGTGGTGCCGCCGCTGAAGGTGTTGTTGCCGGACAAGGCCAGCGAGCCGGGGCCGTTAAAGATCAGCGCCGTGGCCGCTGCACCACCGTCAGAAATGGTCCCGTTGAAAACGCTATTCGTATTCACTCCGCCAATCGCAAACGTGGTCAGGCTGGCGTAGGCCGTGGTGGCACCGGCAAGGCCGGCACTGGCACCGCCAAATACCGCGCCGAGGTAAATGGTGGAGCCACCATATTTGTTGTAAAAGCCGCCAGATGGTCCAAAATTCCAAACCGCGTTGGAACTGCCGAAGCTGACGGTGTTCAATTCCCGAATCCAGTTGCCGGTCAGAAAATTCAGGGTGCCACTGAAGCCGCTCCAGTCGCCGCTCGGTGAAAAGACGCCGCCGCCGCCAATGTTGAGGTTCAACACGCCCGCACCGGTTAGCCCAAAACCGGTGTCCGGCTGTCCGTAAGTCTGCAAGGTGTTCGTCCCGGTGCAGGTGATCGTTGTCCCCGTGCCAATGCCGTTGAGAAACAAAGTGGCACCGTTGAGAACCATTGGGCCGGTGCCACCGCCATAAGGATTGTTTACCAGTTGCAACGTGCCGCTGTTCACCACCATGCCGCCGGAAAATGAATTCACGGCACAGAAGCCGAACGTGTAGGTCGAGGATATGTCGGCGGGTTGGGAGAGGATGACATTGGTGCTATTCAACAGCGAAACCACCGTCGTGCCGCCGGGGACGTGCGGGCCGTTCACCGTCTGCCCGGGCGCGATGCCGTTGGTGCTAGCCACGGTGACCGTGGTGCTACCGTTGACGAGGCTGGTGGTGGTTGAAACCATGTAGGGCGAAAGCGTCAACATTCCTGAACCGTTCTTCACCACAGCCGTCTGGCCCGCCAAGCCGCCGCCGCCGAGGGTGTAATTAAGCGTATTGTTGGACACGATGAGGAAGCCTGGCTGGACAGTCGTGGTGTAGGGCGAAACCATGACTGCACCGTTGGTCGAAGTGTCATTAAACGTCACGGAGTCGAGGTTATAAAATTGATCAGCGGACGCACCGTTCAGCCAGTTGGTCGTGACGATGTCCCAGTTGCTGCCGTTGGTGCCCTGCCACACCAGCGAACCGGCGTTGCCCGTGACGGTGAGCCGGACATAGGACGGGTTGCTGCCGTTGCTGGCACGAAACAAATTGAAAATCTGGCGCGTGTTGGCAGGCAGATTTGTGGTGACACCGCTCCAAGCCGTAGAGTTCGTGGCGCCATCAATTAGGTCGTAAGTGCCAGCGCCATAAAAGCCGTTGATGGGATAGAAAATATAGTTGTTGACGCCACTCAACGCCAGCGAACCGCCTTGCATCAAAATCTTATCGTTCCCACCGCTCGGCGAACTGGACAGATCAAAAAATAAATTGGGCGCGGAGAGGGTTAAGCCGTTGCTAATGGTGAGCGTGCCGGCTTGGCCGTTCACGATGCCGGGCAAAACACTTCCGCCGGCCTGGATATTCACTCCGCCACCAAGAAAGCCGGTTCCGCGCAGGGTGCCGACGCCAGTCACCGTCACCGGGCTGTTACTAAAACTACCGGTCACGAGGAGCGTGCCATTACTCACAGTGGTTGTGCCAGTGTGAGTGCTGACACCGCTTAAGGTGAGCATGCCGGTGCCGACCTTTACGAGGTTGATGGAGTTTTGGAACTGCCCGGCAAACGTCGAGCCCAAGTTGAGCGAGCCAATGTTCAAGGTCGGTGCACCGGCATAACTCAAATACAACACCGTGGCCGGATTGGTGCCGGACAATGCGCCAAAGTAAAATGTGTTGCCAGAGGAGCCATCATAGAAGCCCAGCGAGACGGGCGTGTTCATAACAACGGATGCGCCGCCAAAGCCAGTGAAGTAGCCGCCGTTGGCACGTCCGCGCATCTGGCCGCTGCCGAGAAGATTCACCGTGCCGGTGAACGCACCATAATTGCCGTCGAGATCGTCGCGCGCCGCCGTGCTCGCCGCGTTGATGTTCAATGTGCCGTTGCCGCTGATAGCGCCAGAGAGGGCAATGCGGCTTCCCAAATAAATTGTGCCTGAAGAATTATTAGTCACGATGATGGGATTGCTAAATCCAGGTTGATTGCCGGCCGCCCAATTGTTCACCAGTGTGCCGCCTTGAAAGATGATTGCCCCGGTGCCAATCGTGCCACCGTTGTTGAGTTGGATTGTGCCGTTATTCAAATTCACATTCCCGGTGAGATTGTTGGCGTTGTTAATGGTCAAGGTTCCGGTGCCGGCCGTGGTCAATGATGCCGGGCCACTGATTGTGCCGCTGCCGCCAATGGTGTAGTTGTTTGAACTGTTATTGAACACGACACTGCCCGGCGCAACCGTGCTGTTGATATTAATCGCGGGACTGGTGGAGCCGGTGTCGTCAAAGATCACGTTGTCGCTGGAATTGAACGTGACAAGGTCATTGCCATTGAACCAGTCAGCCGTATTCGTGGTGTCCCAATTGTTGTTCACGCCATTGCCGCGCCAGACGAGATTTTTCGGAATATAAGTGATCGAGACGAGCAAGCCCATCGTGTTGGTCATCGTGCTGCCGTCGGGATTGCCGACGGCAAAAATAAAACTGGCCAGGCCGGTGAAACCGGGCTTGGGCATAAAATAAGCGAAGTGACTGTTAGTCAAAGTAACTGAACCATTGACAGCGCCGGACAAGGTGTAAGTTGCTCCGTTAGTGAAGCCAAGCGTGTAAGGCCACAAATCAATAATGGTGGCATTAGTTTGCACAAAGGCATGGGGTGCCGCCAGCCAGTTGAGGTAATTTTCTATGTTCGCATAGCCATTGGTCGCGATGACCATGGCCTGATTGGTATAGAGATTGAGGCCAACGGCATTTTTCCATATATCCGGAATGCCGTCGCCATCCGTTTCCGTCAGCGGCGTGCCGCCATCAATCGTGCCGTAACCGCCGTTGGGCAGCCCCGTGTCAGCGGGACTTACCATGATTCTGCCGGTCGTGCCGAGCGACATCACCTGGCTAATCACCTGGGCGTCGAGCGGGTCAGACGGAAAAGGACCGGCGCTCGAAACGTCAATCCGGTAGGCATTCTGCGCCGGCACCGTCGGAATGGTGGCGGTGACCGGCGACCAAGGCGTGGCCGACACAATGTCACTGCCGGGTTCGGACGGACTGCCATTCAGCACTCCGTCCCGGCTGCTATCCAGCATGTTGCCCACGCCATAAACCGTCTGGTTGCCGTCAAACTGGAAAAAGTCACCATTCGGGCTGGTGGTGGAAGGTCCCGTGATGAAATAGTTGTTGACGATGTCATGACTAAAATGCCCGGCGGTGTCAGCGGTCGTATAACCGGCTTGATAGTCATAGCAAACATTGTTGACATAGACCGTGCTGGCCTTGGCCAGCGGTTGGCGGTTGTGGGCGTTGACCCAGAGGTTGTTGACGTATGCGGCATTGGCACCTTGCACGTGCGCACCGAACTGCTGGTTGATCGGATCGGCGATGATGCAGTTCTGAATCGTGAAGTTGTAGGTGCCGACGGCATCAATGCTATCCCACTGGCCAAACTCCACCGAGGTATGGTCGAAAATCATGTTGTTGGCCTGGCCACCGCTGGAACCGATGTTGATGCCGCTGGAACCGCTGCTGCTGCCACCCTGTCGGACACGCAGATGGCGGCAGATGATGTTGTTTTGATTGTAGAAGGACAGTTCATTGCCCATCAAACCGATGCCACCGCCCGGAGCGGTTTGACCCGCAATGGTCAGATTGCTGGCAGCCGACACGGCGGAGTTGAGGTTAATATAACCGCCGACATCAAAAACAATGATGCGGTTGGGCGAACTCACCGCCGTGCGAAACGTGCCGGCGCTGCCATCGTCGGCCAACGTGGTGACATGATATACCGTGCCACCACGCCCGCCGGTTGCATATCGCCCAAAACCCTGCGCGCCGGGAAAGGCGACAAGCTGGGCGTGGCTGATAGACAATCCAAGCAGGCTGACCAACAGAGCGAACAGGATTTTTCTCCACCCTGCCGAGCAAAAGTTTTCTTTTACAAGTTTCATAACAGCGGGAATGAAAGCGGCCAGCAAAGTGGTATGATTTTGAGCGCACCCCTATACAAACATATCACACCCAAACCAATTCGTCGCCCTACTAATTCTGGTGATGGTAAAATCATAAATCATTTCATTGCGCCGTCAGCCGTCCGGTAATTTCCACCTCGGCAAGCGCGGCGGCTTTGCCGCTGAAATTCACCCGCAGGAAATGCGCGTCGGAATTCTTCGCCAGTGTTTCTGTCCTAACTTTGTCGATGCTGGCGGCGTGGGTTTCATCAGCCGCCAGCGTCCAATGCGAACCATCGCCCGACGTTTCAATCTTGTAGCGGTAAAGATCTTCCGCCGGGAACGTGAGCTTGACCTGCTCCATCGTCACGGCGCGTTCCACGTCCACCTGCCACCAGCGATTCGTGTCAGCGGCGTTGGCTTGCCAGAACGACGCGGCGTTGCCGTCGTTTGCAAAACTCGCGGCGTGCTCCGGCGACTCGCTGCTGGCAAGAACCGGATTGTTCAAACCAAAAATGGAACTGGCCGGCGGCGCAAGATTTTTTCCCGCCGGGCCGTTGAAGCGGACATACGGACGCGGTTTCACCGGCGGTGTTTTGCCCGCGATAAATCTGGGTTCGCCGAGCGTCGTTATGGTCAGTGTCGCATCTTTGAGTCCGGGCGACATCGCGCGGATGACGGTATCACCGGCCTCATACGAACGAAATTCCATCGCCGCTTGCCCATCGCGGATGGCGATGTCGGAGTCCGGCGCGAACGCGATCGCCGGGCCGGTCGGAAATTCGCCGGGGCCAGATTCAATCGTCAGCGTGACCGGCGGCGAGTTGCTCAACGGTTTGCCGCTGGCGTCCACGACGGTGACGACAATTTGCGCGTCGTCCGTTCCGTCCGCAGATTTCAAGGTGGTTTTGTCGGCGGAAAGTTTTAGCGCGGCGGGCATTCCATCTGCCGGCCATTCCGGCGGCGGGATGTGCGCGTATTCGTTGCGATACCAATACCACGCGCGTTTCGGCAGCCGGAAATAATCCACGATGCCCGTCTTGCCTTCGTCGCCGGCGATGCTGCCGTGATCGAACATGCACCACAGCACCTCGCCGCTGCGCCACGGATAGCGCCAGAAAAACGGCCGCTGCCTGTCGCCCGGACCTTGCACGAGATTTCCCCAGGCTGGGCCGTAAATTCCCGGTCGCACGGCGCGGACGGAACTGTATTCGGTCACCAGATTCGCGATGCCGGGATCAATGTAAAGTTTCGCGCCATCACCGTTGTAGCCGGCGATGTCGCCGAGTTTGTCGAGTCCGCCACGCTGGCAACCGCCAATACCCGCCGGTCGCGTGGGGTCGAGTTCATGCGTCTCCGCGACGAGTTCTGTCAGGAAATTTCTCACCTTGGGCAGCACGGATTTATCACTAAAAAAAACTTCGTTGCACATACTCCACGCGACGATGGACGGATGGTTGCGGTTGATGCGAATCATGTCGCGCAGACTGTCGCGGACGCTTTGTTCAAAGGCCGCGTCGTCTGCGGCATTGGTCGGATACGCGCTGGCGTTCCAGAAACCATCCGGCGAACGACCACCCATGCCCCAGAAACAATTCTCCGACCAGAACAAAACGCCCAACTGGTCGCACGCATCCGCAAACGCCGGATTATGCGGATAATGCGAGCCGCGAATAAATTGGAAACCGGCGTCCTTCACCAATTTTACGTCGCGAATAAATCCGCTGTCCGCCACGGCGTCGCCCCAGCCGGCGTGATCCTGATGCACGTCCGCGCCCTTGAAATAAAGATGCGCGCCGTTCAGAAAAAATCCCTGGTCCGCCGTCCACTTGAACCAGCGGAAACCAAACAGTGTGGAAAAATTGTCGGCGAGTTTGTTGCCGTCAAAGATTTTGCTCACCGCCGTGTAGAGAAACGGATGTTCGGGGTGCCAGAGTTTTGGGCTCGCGATGGGCGCGGTGGTTTGATCAAACGTCACCGTCGCACCAGCGGCGACGGATTGAGTGGAGGAAATACTCGCAACTTTTTTTCCGCTCGGATCAAGAATATCCGTTTGCACCGCGCAATTTTTCTCAGTTGCGCCGTCATTGCGAATTTCCGTTTTCACATTCACCGTGCCCGCGACCGCCGAAACCTGCGGCGTGGTGACAAACGTGCCATACCAAGTGACGTGCAGCGGATCAGTCACGACCAACCGCACATCGCGATAAATGCCGCCGCTGAAAACGTGTTCGCCCGCGCGCGGCGCGAGCTGCGCGTTCCAAAGATTGTTCAACCGCACGGCCACGACATTGTCGCCGGCCTTCACCGCGTCCGTGATGTCCAAAGAAAATCCCGTGTAGCCACCCTTGTGCTCCGCAATGCGCCGGCCGTTGATGAATATTTCCGCATCCTGAAACGCGCCGTCAAATTCGAGGAACATTCTTTTGCCTGACCATTCCACCGGCACGTCGAAATGTTTCCGATACCAGCCGTAACCCGTGTAAAATCTGGATGCCGCGAAATACGGCATGCTGAACGAATGCGGCAGCCCGATGGCGTCCCACTTCGCATCATCAAATGTCACCGCTTCTTCTCCCACTTGGTCGCCGAGTTGAAATTTCCATTCCCGATTGAAGTTGATTTGCTGGCGAGGCAATTCCACGGCCAAAAGCGAAAGGGTCAGACTCAACCAAGCCAGCAGCAAAAATCTTTTTTTCATGAGAATAGTGGAGGCTCAACCGCGTTCGTATTAATTTTGGTTTTGTTCGTCGGAGTTAACCGATTTCAGCTTGAGCAGAACCACTCCATGCGGTTGAATCGTCAGCTTGAGCGCGTTTTTGACAGCGGGCAAATCTGTCTGTCGCCAGAGATCGCGAACGTGCCACGGGCCGGACAGACCGATGTAACCCAGTTTGTTGAAATTAATTTTGGCCACATCTCCACCGCGATTGAAAAATCCCAGCGCCTTGGAACCGTCCTCTAATTCCTTGGCAAAGACATCCACCTGGCCGAGGGACGCGACTCGCACCGCTTGTTTACCAAGCGCGTCTTGATCCACCGCCAGCACTTCATCGTTGCTCAACAGGCCGATGGTGAAGGCATCGAGTTGTTCCAAATCGCAGCCGATCAGCAGCGGCGCGGAGAGCAGGCACCACATGCTGACGTGCGCGTATTGTTCATCCGGCGTCAGGCGCGTCGCGTGCAGGTTCGCGCCCCAGCCGACGTGACCGACTACCAACATATCGGGATCGTTCCAATGTCCCGGCCCCGAATACGGCGCCCAGCGGTCTTGCGAAAAAGCGATTTCCGAAATGCCGTAGTTGTAACCCGCCTTGGGATTTTCGTTCCAGCCGTCATAAATATCACACGTCGTGCGCCAGCAATTCGCCAGCTTCGCCCAATCGGCGGCATGATCAAACGGCGCGGTGTTTGACAAACTGAAAACGATGTCGCGCTGGGTCTTTCGCAGGGCGGCGGACATTTCGGCCGTGTGCGGCACATCGTTCGGCAACCAGTCGAATTTCAAATAATCAAAGCCCCAGTCGGCAAATTGTTGGGCATCATTTTCCGCAAAATAGTTTTTGCCGAAATGCCAAAACTTACTGCTGGCCTGCGCCTTTGACCACGCGCCTGAAGCATCGTCGCTCGAACCGCCGACATATTTTGCATACGACGTGATCCACGGCGTCGAGTAAATGCCCGCCTTGAGTCCCATTGCATGGATCTGATTGCACAGCGATTTCATGTCGGGAAATTTTTCATTGGGCTGGATGCCGTTGAATGCACCGCCGCGCTGCCCCTGCCAAGTGTCGTCAATGTTGATGTAAGTCCAGCCGTGATTGATGAGACCGGAAGAAACCAAGGCGCGCGCCGAACGCAAAACTTTTTCCTGATCCACCGCCGCCGCCCAGCAGTTCCAACTGTTCCAGCCCATCGGCGGCGTGAGCGCAATTTGGTCGCCCACGATAATGCGGAAATGTTTCTCCGCAGCACCGAGCGCATTGGTCGCCCGCAGCACGACAGGATAAGTTCCATTTTTAACGATCTCGCCGGTGATATGTCCAGTCGCCGCATCCAGTTTCAAACCCGCCGGCAAATTTTCGGCACTGAAAGTCATCGGCCGGTCGCCGGTGACGGGAATGGTGTAAAGGAACACCGAGCCGGGCCGCACGCCGAAAATGCCGGGGCCATTGATGCGCGGCGTGGGCGGCGAAGTTGGCGTGAGCGTCACGGGCAGTTCTGCGGCGTTGAGCTGGCCGGCAGTTGGCCATGCTCCAGCCAGCATTGCCAGCAGAAGCATGTGAATTCCCAAGGCGACGCATTCACGGCGCCAACTCACTGTTCGTTTTTTGGGTGTCATGGCATTTGGAGCCGGTAAAAGGTTTGGGCCGCGCTGGCGTTGATAACATTGGTAAAGCTGAAATTTCCGTTCCCATCAAATTGGTTCGTGGCGACCGATGTCCAATGCGGAATGGTCAGATTGGTTGTGGTTAGGACATAGTAAGTCCAACCGGCGATGCCTCCGTTGCCGCTGATGACCAAACTGGATCTGTTCAGGGCCAAGCCGCCAATGACCGGCGGCTGATAGGCCGCCACCGAAAGCGAGCCGGCAGAATTCAGATAATTTGTGTTCCAAACCAGATTGCCGGTCAGTGACGGCAGAATGAGGCTTGCAAACGCGCCGGCGCGGTTTCCGGCGTTGAACAACTGGAAACTTTGCCCCGCCGTGAAATCCGTTCCGCCGGCATTGGCCACATTCAACGTGCCGCCCGCGGCGAAAGTGCCGGCGATGTTCACCGCGTCGTTCGCCAGCGGCGCTGATTGCAACTGCATGAACGTCGTGCTGCCGGCGGCCAGCGTCAGGTTGTTGCTGATGGTCAGCGGGCCAAACGGATTGCCCGGCGCGAGCGCGCCGCCGGCATAGACGTTCACCGCGCCCGCAATCATTCCGCTGCCGCCGAGCGTGCCGCCGCTGTTCACGCCGACAGTGCCGGAACCGGTTCCGCTGCCCGCCACATTGTTGACCAGCAGCGTGCCGCCGCTAATGGTCGTGCCGCTGCTGTAAGTATTGGTCCCGGTCAGAGTCAAGGTGCCAGCGCCAACTTTCACCAACGCGGTCGTGCCGCCGCCGTCACTGATGCGTCCGTTAAAAACCGAATCCATATTTAACGCTCCAACCGAGTAGGTCGTTTGCGCCGTTGAGGCCGAAGCCCCGGAAATGAGGGTGCCCGGTCCGCCGGTCAACGCGCCGAAGCTCACCGTGATGCCACCGTTGCGGTTGTAAATATTGGCCGTGCCGGTGCCCAGATTCCAAATCGCACTCGCGCTGCCCAAAGTTCCGTAGAACCGGCAGCCGGAATTGTTTCCGGCTGGCCATGCGATGGTTCCCGCAAACCGGCTCCAGTCACCGTCTGGAGAAAAAACGCCCGGCCCGGTGATATTCAAATAAAGCAGCCCGCCGCCCGCCAAGGTCGCTCCCGGATAATAGGTGCTCGATCCATAGGCGGTCCAGGTGTTGGTGCCGGTGTTGATGAGGGCGTTGCCGATGGAGACATTGTTCTCGTAAAGTGTGCCGCCGCCGTTCAATTGAATCACGCCCGTGCCTGCTCCTGCTCCGTTGTTCAACTGCAATGTGCCGCCGTTCACGGCCACGCCGCCACTGAATAGGTTATTGCCCGCGAGCAACAGCGTGCCGGGGCCTTGCAACACCACGCCGTTCGTTCCGGAAACAACGCCCGCAACGGTCAACGGATTGGAGGCATCGTTGTTCACGCTCAAAATAGTATTCAAGGTGACCGGCGCGGAAATCGTGTCGCCCTTGCTGGCGGCCAGTTCGGTGAGCGAAGCCTGGCCGGGCGTGTTATCAAAGATCAGCGACCCGGTGCTGTTGGTGAGATTAAAACTCCCGCCGGCCGCGCCCAGGCTCAAATCGCCCACGGTGATGTTTTGGTTCAGGTTGATGGTCTGGCCGGCTCCGATGGCGGAATTGACAATTGCCGCGGCCTGCGTGGCGTTGGGAAAGCCCGCGCCGTTGCTCCAGTTGGAATTCACATTCCAGTTCTGCGCCGAAGCGGTGAGAGCATTGATCCAATAAATTCCCGCCGGTCCGACGAAAGGAGTCGCGCTGACCTCGGGCGAATTCAGGCTCCGGCCTCCCGTGCCATTCGCGATGACGATGTAATAATAAGTCGTGCCATCGGCCAGCCCGTTGTCGGTGAAGGTTGTGTTGACCGTGCTGCCCACTGTGGTCGTCTCGTTCCCGCTGCTGCCGCCACGCATGATAGTATAATTGGTTGCTCCGGCGGCGGCGGCCCAGACGAGCTGGATTTTTGCGTTGCCGGGATAGGCGTTCAAACTCGCGGGCGCGGCGGGCGGCGTGCTGACGATTACGGAATTGGTGGAAACGCCGCCGGCGTTCATCGCGACGACCATGTAGGAATAAAGTGTGTTTGTGTTCAAAGCGCCGTCGGTGTAATTCGTAGTCGTCATGCTTTGAACATAGTTGTTCGGAAAGGTGAACGGACCATTGGGGCTATTGGTCGCGCGGTAAAGGATGTAACCGACGGCACCGCTGACCGGCGACCAACTGATGGATGGCGTCTGGTTGCTGCTCGTGAGGTTATCGGCAACCTGGACATTGGCTGGCGCAGAAGCGGGCGGCGGCGGCACCGGCTTCGCGGTGACGGCGGCAGAATTACTGCTCGTGCCTGCCGCGTTGCTGGCGGTGACGTAATAACTGTAGGTGCAGCCCAACGTCCCGGAAGCATCGGTATAAGTCGGGGCCGTCGTGGTATCGCTTAAAATTGTGTAAAAGGGAACGTAACCAAGTTTATTGACCACCGTCCCGCGATAGACGGTGTAAACATTTGCGCCGGGCACAGCGTTCCAGGTGAAGGACACCACGTTGTTCGTGCCCGTCACCGTGAGGCCGGCTGGAATGGCGGGAGCGCTTGTGGAAATTCCGACGGATGGAGCTACCCCGGAACTTTGCGGCGAGTTTACGCTCTTGTTCACCGGGTTTACAGATTGCACCGCATAGTAATAAATTGTTCCGTTGACTGCGGTGTTGTCCACATAAGTCGCGTTAGCCGGGCCGCTGCCGCAGACCGGGCCGGTCACGCCGTTGGTGATGGCAACATAGCCGCTGCCGGGAGTTGTCGAGCGCAAGATGTTGTAACTGGTTGCCCCGGCTACCGTGGGCCAGCTTAACAGAACCGAGTTGTTGCCCGCATAGGCCGTCACGCTGGCCGGCGCGGGCGGAACGTAGCCGGTCAGTTCAAGCCGGATGTAATCATACATGAAGTGGTGTGTAAAACCGGAACCGCCGGCCTGGCGGAAACTGAAGTTGATGGTGTTGTTGCCGGCACGAAGCAAACTGCCGGCAAAAGTCAGCCGCTCATCCGAATATCCGCCGTGGTTCTCCTCGCGGATATTGGAGTCGCTGATGTCTTGGATGGGAAACCACCCGCTCGTCGGCAGTGAAGTCTGCGGCGTGCCGGTGGCGTTGCCGCTGCTCAACAATGTTCCGTTCACGGTCACATAAATCGGGGTGTTGTCATCTGACGCGATGCCCATCAAAAGCGAGGCCGTGGCGCCAGTTGGATTTGAAGCGAGGTTGAAGGTGACGGTGGAACTGGAGACAATGTTGTTCGCGTTGTAGTCGGGATAAACCGACTGGACGTAATTCCAATCCGTGATCCAGCGGTTCGAGCCGACGAGGTAGTTCAGCCCGTTCGGAAAGTCGAAGGGAAATTCCATGAACTTGTCCCAGATTGGACTTGGCGCGGTCGGACTCGGCCCGATGTCGCCGACCCAATAGTCGTCACCGTGACGGAACTTGTCGCCCCGGCGATCGGGATAACCGATTTCAAAAACTGTCGGGCCGACGCGTGTGGGCGTCCAGGTCACCGTTCCCAAATTATTCGTCACTCCGCCATTCACCACCACCGTGAACGGTGTGGCCGGCAGATTGTAGATGATTCCTGGATTGCCGCCGTTTTGATTTTTGGACATGAACAATCCCTCCGCGCCGGGGCCGAAGGCATACAAGGTATAATTGTTGCCGGCAATGACATTAGAAATCACGAAGTTGCCGTTGGCGTCGGCCTTCGTCCAGAACTCGTAAGGTTTCATCCACAACTGAAAATCATAGACGTTGTTGATCGTGACCGCCGGCTGTTGTTCGACGCCGACCCAAAGATTGGAGGCGGAGGCGTTTGGATTGAAAGTGTCATTGATGACGATTTGCCCGGTGACCGTGCCGCGCTGCGCAGCCGAGGCGTAATTGGTGTTGTTCATCCAGCTATACGGCCATGCAGTCGCTTCCGCCGTCGCCTGGGCTTTCGCGTCGGCATAGAGAGCCTGCGAGGTCTGCACCGGATCGGTCAGCGTGTTCGTGACATTGTTGACGTAAATGAAATACGGCCCGGAGACGCGCGTCCAGGTTTCGCCCGCCGCAAAGCCGCTGTCGTTGCCAAAATAATAATGTCCGCCGTTGATCATGTTAACCATCGGCGCATCGTTCAAATCGGGTTTCATTGGGCCGCCGTTGTAAAATTCCCAACTGGAAACCACATGCCAGATGCCGACGTTCTGCCCCGTCACGCCATAAGCGGAATCGCTCACGCTGCTCCAGCCCCAGACCCGTTCCGAACTGAATTCCGCGCTCCATTTGTATTTGTCGTCGTAAGTGCCCTCCAACGGGCCGGAGGTGCAGAGCGAATTTTCCTGCGGCGAATAAAATGCCGGCGTGTAGGTGGCGTTCGATCCATATTCGCGTTGAACCTGGTCATTCACGCTCATCCAGTTGAAATAGGGCGCGATGTAGATGTTGTCGCGCTCCTCGCCCGTGCCCATCGCGGCGTCCTGCGCGCGATGACTCCAGATCGGCGTCACATAAAATCCCGGTGAGCCGCGCAGCATCGAAAAATGGATGTCCACCAAGCCGTTCGTCGCGGAGTCGGAATACATATCCACTTCCGCATAACTGCCATTGTTGGTCACCAGCGAGTAAGCCCACGAACTGCCACCCCAGCCGCCGAATTCCCAATAAAATTCTCCGCCATTTTTCCCGCCGGCGAGCAATTGCAGCGTCTGGGTGCCGCTGCCGTTGTTGAAGGTGTAATTCATCTGATTAACAGTCGCGCCGTTTTTGGTGATCAAAATTGAAAGCACGCCGTTGGCCATGGTCACGGTTCCGTTGCCGTTGTCGGTGACGGTCACATTTGAGCCAGTGCCAGTGCCACCGCCGGGAATGTTGGCCAAGGTGGAAACGGCGGAAAAGAGGACGCCGGACAAAGCCAGAAACCCGGCAACGAATTTTGAACACATTTCAAACATGGATTGGGGAAGCCTATCACCTTTGACGGCCTGATACCTGTGCAAATTCTGGCGATGCCAGAAACGTCAACGGCCGGTCGCCGGTGGCGGGCATGGTGTAGAGAAAAGCCGAGCCGAGCCGCACCCCGAAAACTCCAGCCCCATTGATTCGCGGCGTCGGCGGCGACGCGGGCGTGAGCGGCGCGGGAAGCTCCTGCGCGTTAAGTTTGCTGGCGGGGAAAATGACCAAGACGAACTGGAAAAAATATTTTTGCATTTTCATAATTTTCACATTTAACGGCGCAGGCGGAAAAATTCCATGGAGTTGGTAAAGGGAATGTTGATTTGCCACTGATTGTTGTTCAAAGCTGCGCTTGTGTTTAGATTCGTCCAACCGCTAGTTCCGCCCAAAACTGGCGTGGCTTGCAGACCAAAGCCGACGGCGTAGGCAGGCCAAGACAAATTAAAACTGGTCGGGGTGTTTGACGGGACGAGGCTGATTGGCAAAGCCAACGCGTCAGGGCCGAACTGGTCGTTGACGGCAATTTGTTGTGGCGTGAGGCGTCCGTCGTAGATGCGGAGTTCCTCAATGTTCGCGTTGAGCCACGCATCGGCGCTATAGAGCGAGCGGCCGATGAACGACCACGCATTGTTGACGCCGGTGAGCGCGGGCAGCGTGTTGGTCTGCGCCACCATCAGCACGCCGTTGGTGTAGAGCGCGCTGTAACCATTCGTGGGATCGACGATGCAGACGACATGCAGAGTGCGGTTATCAAAAGTGCCGGGCGCAGTCAAATTATTAGTCTCGCTGTCGACAACTGATAATCCCATTTGCACGCCGCCCGATGAATTGTGCGGAGTGAAAAAGAGAAAATTCTGGCCGCTCGTGCCGGTGATATTTCCGAAATCAAAAACGCGCGCCCAGTTTCTGTTCGCGCCAAAGGTGGCCCAGAATTCAATCGTCGCCGCCGATGAACCGGAGACCAAGCCGCCGGGCAAACTCACATAACCGCCAGGCGTGCCGGTTAGTTGCAGCGCGCCGTTGGTCACCACGGCGCTGCCCAGCAGCCCGCCATGCGCCATGCCGATGGAATCCCAAGCGTTACTCGTAAAGCTGTAGCGGTGCGCGAGCGAGGGCGGCGCATAGGCGAGGTTTTGAATTTCGGCGGCGGACAGCGCGCGGCTGAAGATGCGGAACGAATCAATTTTGCCGTTGAAATAGGGATCGGCGGAAAACTGGCTGTGGCCGAGATAATTGCTGCGCGCCAGCGTCTGCCACGGGCGGATGGTGAGCGCGGTGTTGGTGGACACGGGAATTCCGTCCAGATAAAGCACGCCGGTCGAGCCATCGAGCGTGACCGCAACGTGGCACCACGAATTCGTCGGCAGCGCAGTCGGCGCGTCAATCCGCTGTTCATTTTTATTACCGCTGGTGGTAATGGCAAAACGCATTTTAGTGCCGCTCGAAGCGTCCGTCGCAGGAGTGAGGATGAAATAAGTTCCGGTGCCGTTGCCAAAATCAAAAATCCGCTGCCACGCGTTGCCCCCATTCCATTTCACCCAGGCCGCCAGCGTGCTGCAATTGGCGACGGAATTCGACAATAACGCGTATTGTGAAACGCCGTTGAGCGTGAGGACATTTCCCAAGTCGGCATCGTTCGTAACGACTGCGCCGTTTTGCAACGAACCATTGTAGAGTCCGAGATGTTCACGGGCATCTAGATTAAAAGTATAAAACGCGCTCCAGTCGTTGGTAAAAACCGGCCAGCCATCGGCACTCCAAGTAAGTTGGCCAAGACCGAGCGTTGGAGTGCCGGCGCTGTTGCCGTCGTAGTAATGATAGGTCAGCCAGTTAGTGCCGTTTTCACTAAAGATACCGACGTGACCGGGGCCAATGTAACGCGCAGTGCTTTCCAGAAACATGGAGCCGCCGTTGTTCACCATGTTCACGCCGTTGCGGTCCAAATACGGGCCGGTGATGCTGGTGCTGCGGCCAACGCGGATGTTGTAAGTGCTATTGATGCCGCTGCAACAAGTGCCCCAATCCACAAATAAATAATAATAGCCGCCTAGCTGGCAAACATAGGACGCCTCGATGGAACTGTTATAGGCTAACCGAGTGGTGGTTGAATTGGCCGAGATGCGTTTGCCAGTCGTCGAATCAAGCTGCACAATGTAGATACCGTTCCAATAGGAACCAAACGTCAGCCACATCGTTCCGTCCGAATCCACCAGCGGACACGGGTCAATGCAATTGTAGGCGCTGCTGCTGGTGGATTGAATCACCGCGCCTTGATCGGTCCATGGTCCAGTAGCAAGGTTGGTCGTGGTGACCAAGCCGATGGCCGACACCTGACTGCCGAAAGTGGAAACAGCGTAGTATAAATAATAAGTTCCGTTCAGATAGATGACATCCGGCGCCCAAAATCCACCGGAGAATCCCGGCACTGCGGTAGTTGTCCATGCGGGCGGACTGCCCGGAAAAATTGCGCTGGCGGGCGTCCAGTTGCGCAAGTCAGTGGATGTGTTTACGCCTATACCTTGGTCAGTATAAAATATGAAATAGTTCGTGCCTTGCTTGATGATCCGGGACGGATCGTGCACATAAGTATAACCGAGCACCGGCAACTGCGCGCGCAACACCATTCCGCCGAAGCAAAGAATGGCTGGCATCAAACATCTGCCGACCAATTTCAACATGAAATATTATTTGTTAATGCCGCGCCGCGATGCCTGCTTATGTAACTGGCACAATTTTATAGACGATGGCGATGCCATTCGGCGATTTTTGCGGTGGCTTGATGATTAACATACCATCCGTCTGCGACCATTGCACTTTTTCTTTGCTGCCCAACAGGGTGATGTTACTGATGCCCTTATCAAGTAACTTAGCGGCCGTGCCAAGCGATTTGATCTGCACATCTTGTTGCGGTGTTCCGAGCACGATGGCGTAAAGCACGCCGTCCTTCGTGGTAAAGCGCACATCCTCGGCGGTGAACGGCTTGCCTTTGCCTTCGTTGAAACCTTGCGCGGAAAGCGCCGCGCCTTCCGACGCCGGGCCTTCGCCGAAAACTTTCCACGGGCGCGTGCCAAAAATGGCTTCCTTGTTCACGTCCATCCACGCGCCGATACCTGCGAGCACGGCCTGTTCCTTGTCGTCAATCGAACCGTCGCCGCGCACGGGAATGTTGAGCAGCAAATCGCCGTTTTTACTGACGATGTCGCACAACATTTGAATGACCGTCTTGGCGGTCTTGTAACGATTTTTATTGTAGAGTGACCGGTCGTAATGCCAGTTGCCGATGCAGGTGTCCGTCTCCCATGGTTGCGCCTCGATTTCGTTGGCCGCGCCGCGCTCGATATCGCGGACGATACATTTTTGCTGGCTCGCGGAAAGCATTTTGCCGAACAGCACGGCTTCCAGCTTGCCGTCGTGCTGCTGCATGTTGAAGTTGTAAAAGTCGGCGGCGATTTTCAAACCGGCGTCGCTGACCGGCCACAACGGCAAGGCATCGTCGTCGAAATAAATTAAATCCGGTTTGTATTTGTGAACGAGGTCAAGCGTGCGGTTGTAAAATTTATCGCAGTAGGCCTGGTCGGGAAGGCTCGCGCCGTTTCCCCAGTTCCACTGGCCATGAATCGCGCTGGCATTGCTAAAATTCAAACTAGGCGTGTGATTTTGCGCATAGAGATCCTGCGGATCGAGACCGTCCCACCATTTGCCTTTGCCATCGGCCTTCGTCAATTTGCCGTCGTAAGGCACGCCGGCGAGCGGGCCGGTCTTATCCGAGCTCTGGGCAATCTCGTAAAAACTCCACGCGTGCGCGGCGTGAACGCTGACGCCGAACGGCAGTCCCTGTTCGTGCGCCGCTTTGGCGAATTCACCGACGATGTCCTGGTGCGGCCCGACGTTGACGCTGTTCCACGGCTGATATTTGGAATCATACATGTCAAAGTTGTCGTGGTGATTGGCCATGACGAAAAAATATTGCGCGCCAACTTTCTTGTAGAGCGCGATTAGTTTTTCCGCATCAAACTTTTCCGCCTTCCAAAGGTGGATGACATCCTTGAAACCAAACTGCGAAGGCGGGCCGTAATGGGCGACGTGATATTTATTTTGTTTGCTGCCTTCCACATACATGTTGCGCGCATACCAGTCGCCGTCCTCCGGCATGTTTTGCGGGCCGAAGCAGGCCCAGATGCCGAACTTCGCGTTGCGAAACCAGTCCGGGCATTGATACTGATGCAACGAGTCCCACGTCGGCGAGAATTTCCCCGGCGTCACCGGTTCATTCGTCGTGCTGACGATGACGGCTGGCACGGCGGTTTCAGGAATCGGGTCACTGAGGATTTGCGCGCGCCCGCAGTTTGCGAAGGCAAGCGCACCCAAAATCAGGAGAATTGGCGTGATGCTTTTTTTCATGGTTATTAAAAACGAAAAGACAAGGTTAAGAAACAACTTGGCGTGGCCGTGCTTGGCACT
>Ga0302266_10001000_pt1 | contig 27138 bp, 15 predicted proteins | sample III_Bog_E1_2_FD_194559 | JGI IMG/M metagenome (GOLD analysis project Ga0302266, IMG submission 194559) | Peat permafrost microbial communities from Stordalen Mire near Abisko, Sweden - III_Bog_E1_2 | ecosystem: Environmental > Terrestrial > Soil > Wetlands > Peat | place: Sweden: Abisko... | reverse complement strand
GCAAGCGCCTACTACACTATTGCTTTCGGCCCCCCGCGCGCGCAACAGCCCGACGAATACCACGACCTTGCCGTACGGGTGGACAAGCCGGGATTGGCGGCACGCACCGGCAGCGGATACTACGATCAGCCCTCCTATTACGATCAACCCTGGCTTCCGGCGCAACGTCTCACGGTCGAGCAACTGGAGCGGATGCTGGAGGCGAGCCAGCACAGTTCGGACGGCGAACTGGCCGGGCAACTCTCCACCCTGGAGCTGACCGAACGGATGAGCGGCGCAAAGCTGTCGCAATGGACGGCCCGCATGCCCGGAGCAAAATCCCGCGCCGCCCTGGTGGCCGTGGCGGACTCTTCGGCCTTCCTGGCTCCTCCAGCAGAGGGGATTCCCGCCACGCCGCCGCCGGACCTGGCCACGCAGCGGCTGATCATGGCACGGACCATCGACTATTTGCGCAACACGATTCCTCGGCTGCCCAACTTCTTCGCGACCCGCACAACTGTTCGCTACAGGGAGCCGCCGCAACATGACGGTCAAACCTGGAAGACCGCGCCGGGCGACCAGTTTCTGCGCCAGACAGGCAGTTCCAATGCAACCGTGTTCTACCGCAACGGCTACGATGCCGTGGATCCCAAAACCGTAAAAGGAGACAAAGCGAAGAAGGAGGAGGGAGTTTTGAATACCACCGGCACCTTCGGCCCCATCCTCGGCACGGTGATCCGGGATGCGGCCAGCGGCGATTTGACCTGGAGCCGCTGGGAGCAGGACGCCAACGGCCCCAAAGCGGTCTTCCGCTATGTGGTTCCTGAGAAGATGTCGCATTACCAGTTAACTTTCTGCTGCCACACTGATATGGACGGCATGAGCGTCTTTCAACGTCTGGCCGGCTATCACGGCGAGATCGTGATCGATCCCGCCAGCGGCGCCATCCTGCATATCACAGTACAGGCCGACCTTGAACCCGGGTTGCTCCTTCTCCGTTCCGACATCCTGGTCGCCTATGGTCCGGTCGAGATCGGAGGAGGCACCTACATCTGCCCGGTGAGGAGCGTAACCATCTCGCGAGGACGAACTTTAAAGCAAGTCCATGAATGGAATGGAATCCTCAAAACCTATGGCCCCTTTGAGACGCTGCTGAACGACGGCGTCTTTGCGAAATATCGCATGTTTCGCGGTGAGGCGCGGGTGCTCAGTGGATTCGATCCAGAGGCGGAAGGGCCACCCGAGAATCCCGACTCAAGCAGTGCACCGGCTGCGCCGCCCAAGCCGCAACCGTAAGAGGAAACCGGGCTTGACTCCATTTCGCATTTTCGCGGAAGAAAGGCAGGGCTCATGAACAAGCCGCAGCGCATTCTCCTCTCCCTGCTTCTATGCTTGCCGTGCCTTTTGTCCGCGCAGCGAAGCCCGGCTCCGCTTGGAGCCGCGTCACAGGCTGAAGGAGCGACCGCGTCCGGCGCGGCCGAGGGGCTTATCCATCTGGATGTGGTGGTGACGGATCATTCGGGCAAGCCGGTAACTGGCCTCGAAGCGAAGGACTTTACCCTTCTGGACAACGGCCAGCCGAGCAGGATTCTCGCCTCTCACGCATTCGACGGGGTCACGGTCAGGCCCGACCCGCCGGTTGAAGTGATTCTGCTGATCGATACCCTCAACCTGCCAGGCCGGCTGGCTGCTTTTGAGAAGCAGGGCGTGGAGGCGTTCCTGCGCCAGAAGGGCGGGCGCCTGTCCCAGCCGGTATCGCTTCTGTGGCTCTCCGATACCGGGCTGTGGACCCTTGCCCGCACTTCCGTCGACGGCAACGCACTGGCCGAAGAACTCGCTCGCTACAAGGATGGAAGTTTGACGCGGCGCGCTGCGGGCAGCCTCAGGGGGGAGTCCCTTGACTCGTTGGCCTTTGAGGGCCCTCCCGGCCTGACTGCTCTCAAAGCGCTGGGCGGCATTGCCGCGGAGGAGCGGCGGAAGCCGGGAAGAAAGCTGCTGCTTTGGGTTGGGCCGGGCTGGGGGATGGGCAGCGGAAAGCGCTATTCCAGCAGTCTGAACCGACAGCAGCTTTTCGACGCCATTCATTGGTTTTCAACCCTGATGCGAGAGGCGCGCCTGGTTCTCTACAGCTTTTCCGTTGGGGAAGTGGACACCTTCAGCCTCACGATGGACGCGCCCATCACGCCGAGCGCTGCGCTCTACGAGAGTTCGTTGAAGGGGGTGCAATCGGAGCGTCAGGCGAGCATCGACAACCTGGACAGAAAGGTTCTTGCCGTGCAGAGCGGCGGGCGCGTGCTGGAGCCGAGCGACGATCTGCGGACCGACATCATGCATACCGGCCTCACCGACCGCACGCCGGCGTTCGACCTGGCCGGCCAGATCGACAAGTGTGTTGAAGAGGCCAGCGCCTTCTACACGCTGTCCTTCAATCCCGCACCTGCGGAACGCGCCGATGAGTATCGCGACCTGAAGGTCGAAATCGGCAAGCCGGGACTGACAGCCCGCACCAGCACCGGGTATTACGACGAGCCCTATTTTTACGATCAACCTCATCCCGCGGCCAGACCGGTCACAGTGGAACAGTTGCGACAGGCGCTCAAGCAGGCTCGCGGCATGCGGGATGCGGAGGCGGCCCGGCAAATCTCCGCCATGGAACTGACCGAGCGGCTGAGCGACGCAGAACTCTTGCAGGCGGAGGCCGGACTGCCCGGCAAGAAAGCCCGGCAGGCGTTGATCGCGCTGGCCGATGCGTCGGAATTCTCGCCTCCTCCGGCGGCGGAAATCCCTGCCGATGCCCCGCCGGACCTGATTGCGCAAAAGCGCATGATCTCCCTGGCCTTCGTCTATCTGAGCAAGACAATTCCCAGGTTGCCCAACTTCTCTGCCACCCGGACGACGACCCGCTATGTGGAGAGTCCGGCGCACTACGACTCATCGGGAACGCACAGGATCGACTATGAGACCTTGCATTTTGCGGATATCTCCAAGGCGACAGTACTCTACCGCAACGGTACCGAGGTGGTGGATTTTGCAGCATCGAAGCACGCGAAGAGGACGGCGGAGCAAGAGGGCTTGATCACCAGGGGGACGTTTGGACCGGTTCTCAGCACGGTGCTGCCGGATGCCATTGCCGCCCGCAGCCGAATGAGTTGGAGCCGCTGGGAACGGGGCGCTCGGGGGCGCGAGGCGGTATTTCGCATCCAGGTCCCGGCGGAGGAGTCGCACTTTCACGTTGCCTACTGCTGCCTTCCCGATGGCGACGGAAACAACGCCTTTCAGGAACTGGCTGGGTATCACGGGGAAATCGACCTCGATCCGGTGAGCGGAGCCATCCTCCGCCTGGCGCTGGAGGCGGATTTGAAACCGGATCTGCCGATGGTCCGATCCGACATCGTGGTCGAGTACGGCCCCGTGGAGATTGGAGGCGAGGTTTATATCTGCCCGGTAAAGAGCGTCTCCATAACCAGATGGCGCACCGTGAAGACGCTGACAGGATTGCCTGGAACCTTCAGGACCTTTGGGCCGTTTGCAACCTCGCTGAACGATGTGACCTTTGGCGAGTATCACTTGTTTCGCTCGGAAGCCCGGATATTGCCGGGTTATACCCCTGGGCCAGAGCAGGAATAATCGGCCTCCGCCTCAACCGGGGCATTCTTCCCGGCATCAGGGCCGAGCCGCCGGCCGCCTTGACAGCGCCCTTCGCCGCTCCCTAGAATTAAACAGGATAACTCCGTACTTTTTCTGGCGTAAGTTCCAGATAAATGAGCGGTTAGTTGGTCTTTGCGAAGTTCGGTGCCCACCGGGAGAGCAGGAAAGATGTCGGATGCGCGCCTCAGTCCACGCGAGCGGCTGGTGCTGACGGCTATCATCGAGCTGTACATTGCTACCGGCGAACCCGTGGCCTCGCAGGGACTTGCGCGCTATTTTGCCAACCAGGAAGGCCTCAGTTCCGCCACCCTGCGCAACGTGATGGCCTCGCTGGGCGAGGCGGGCCTGCTGGAGCAGCCGCACACCTCTGCCGGCCGGGTACCCACCGCCGCCGCTTTCCGCTATTACGTTGGCCAGATCACCCAGCCCGGCGCTTCGGCCTCGGGCTTTGCCGCCCTGCCGCCGTCCTCCTCCACGCTGAGCGAGGCCCGCCGCGAGCAGATCGAGGACAGCTTCTCCGGCGTCGTGAGCACCAACGAGTACCTGGAGCGCACCTCGCATGTGCTGGCCGTGATTTCCAGCGGTCTGGGCGTGGCCCTGGCCAGCGCGGCCACCGGCCAGGTGCTGGAGCACATTCACTTTTCCCGCCTATCCACCGGCCGCGTGCTGGCCGTGCTGGTGACCCAGGCGGGCGCCGTGCAAGACCGCGTACTGGCCCTGGACCACGAACTTACCCACATCGAGCTGGAAACCTCCGCGCGCTACCTGAACGAGAACTTCCGCGGCTGGCCGGTGGAGCGCATACGCGCGGAAGTGGCCCGGCGCATGGAAGCCGAGCGCGAGGCCTACCACCAGATGCTGGCCTCGGTGGAGGAGCTCTGCCGCAAGGGCGCACTGGCCAGCGGCGAAATCAGCCCGGCGCTCTTTGTGGACGGCATGGCCAACCTGATCACCGCAGAACTGGACCGTGAGCGGCTGCGCCAGATGCTGCTGGCCCTGGAGGCCAAGCAGCGGCTGGTGGAACTGCTCACCGCCTACGTGGACGGACGCCAGCAGGAGGTGCGTGTTGTGGTGGGCCTGGACGACGCTTCCCCGGCCATGCAGGACCTGGTTCTGATTGGCGCGCCCGCCTGGGTGGGCGGCGCCAGCCTGGGGACCGTCGCCGTCATCGCCCCCACCCGCATTCAGTATCAGGAGATGATCCAGGCGGTGCGCTATATCGCCCGGCTTTCCGAGCGCATTCTTGAAGTCCCCGCCGATTAGCCTAGAGGCCCGGCGGTCCCGGCGCCGAAGCGCCGGCCCGCAGAGCCCGTGTATCGCTCAGGACATGCGGCCACCGCCTGGGAAATTATCATTGAATCAGATACACAGCTTTTTTCGGAGATTGAGTCGAGTTATGCATGAAAAGAAAACGCAATTGACCGCAGTGGAACCGGCACGGACTGCCGGGTCCGCGGAAGGCCTGCCCAATGCGGCGCCCCTGCCGGCTGCCGCCAGCCAGGAACCTGGGGGGCCGGTCCCGGTGGCCAGCGGAGCAGAGCCCGTGAGCCGCGTGGAGTTTGACCAGCTCAAGGGAGAACGCGACCAGTTGATGGATCGCCTGGCCCGGTTGCAGGCCGAGTTCGAGAACGCCCGCAAGCGGACTGAGCGCGAAAAAGCCGAGTTTCGCGACTATGCCACCGGCAGCGTGATTGAGCAGTTTCTGCCCGTGCTGGACCACTTCGAGCTGGCTCTCAAGTCCACCGGCTCGGTGGAGCAGTTGCGTTCCGGCGTGGAGCTGATCGTCAAGCAGATGGAAGAGATTCTGCGCCAGATGCAGGTGGTTGCCATTCCTACTTTGGGCGAGGCTTTCGATCCCCGCCTGCATGAAGCTCTCGGCACCGTCGAGCGCGACGACCTGCCCGACCAGCACGTGGCCGAGGAGATTCGCCGTGGCTACCGGCTGCGCGAGCGGCTGCTGCGTCCCGCGCTGGTGCGCGTGGCTTCCAACCCTAAACAGGTAAGCGAGTGAGTTCTAATACAACAGTGAACAAATCTGATTATTACGAAGTGCTGGGAGTCTCCCGGGAAGCCAGCGACCAGGAACTGAAGAGCGCCTATCGCAAACAGGCTCTCAAGTACCATCCTGACCGCAACCCCGGCAACCATGCCGCCGAAGAGAAGTTCAAGGAGGCCAGCGAGGCTTACCAGGTGCTGAGCGACAGCGACAAGCGCGCCGCCTACGACCGCTACGGCCACGCCGGCGTGAACGGCCAGGCCTCGGGCTTCGGCGCCGGTCCCTTTGCGGGCGGCGTGGACATTGGCGACATTTTTGGGGACCTTTTCGGCGAAATGTTCAACGTGGGCGGCTCCGCGCAGCGCGCCACCCGCCAGCAGCGCGGCGACGACCTGCGCTTCGACCTGACCATCGACTTCGAGGACGCCTTTTTCGGCACAGAAACCGAGGTCAAGATCCGCCGCCTGGAAACCTGCGCCGCCTGCAAGGGGCGCGGCAGCTCCTCCGGCCGCGGTCCGACCACTTGCAGCCAGTGCCAGGGACGGGGCCAGATCCGCTATCAGCAAGGCTTCTTCAGTGTGGCCCGGGCCTGCGGCACCTGCGGCGGCTCCGGCTCGGTCATCGCCGACCCCTGCTCGGCCTGCCGCGGCGAAACCCGCGTGGCCAACGAACTCAAGCTCACCGTCAAGGTGCCACCCGGCGTGGAAGAAGGAACCCGCATCCGCTATGCAGGAGAAGGCGACGCGGGCCGCTCCGGCGGTCCCCGCGGCGACCTCTACGTGGTGCTCTCCATCCGGCCCCACGACTTCTTCGAGCGCAGCGGCTACGACCTGCACTGCGTGATCCCCATCAGCTTTCCGCAGGCGGCCCTGGGCGCCGAATTCGAGATCCCCGGCATCGACGGCCCCGTCAACCTGAAGATTCCCGAGGGTTCCCAGAGCGGCAGAGAGGTGCGCGTCCGCGGGCGCGGCGTCCCTTATCTGAACGACAAGGGCAACGGCGATCTGATTGTCAAACTGGTGGTGCAGATTCCCCGCAAGCTCTCCCGCGCTCAGCGCGAACTGGTGGCCAAACTGGGCGAGTCGCTCACCGTGGAGAACAAGCCCACCTCTCCCAGCCTGATCGAGAAGATGAAGGACTTGTTCAACTAGGGTATTTTCACCGTTTCTGCAAGGCTGGCCTCCTGCTTTCCCACCCTTTTCGCAAAGAGCGCGAAAAGGATGGGGCACCCAGTTCCTTACACTACCCTTGAAAACGCGCCAGGGCTCTGACAGCACGGCTTCGTGCCTTTGGGTCGTAGTTTCCCAGGTCCCAAAATCGGGACCTGGGGCACCCGGTTCAGTCCTGTGAAATCAGCGTTTGGCGGGCGCTCTCAGGCCCAACTGAAGCCGCTCCGCGCCAGCGGCAGAGTGCGAATCCGCTTGCCGGTGGCAGCAAAGACAGCGTTGCAAACCGCGGGCAGAATCGGCGGCAGTGTCGGCTCGCCCAACCCTGTCGGCGCGTAGTCGGTCTTGCGCCAATAGACTTCAATCTTCGGCGCTTGCCTCATGCGCATCAGCGGGTGATTGCTGAAGTTGGTCTGCTGTATCCTGCCATCCACCAGCGTGATTTCCTGCGCCAGGTGGCCCATGCCTTCCATGATGCCGCCCTGCCCCATGCTCTCTGCCGCGGCCGGGTTGATGATCTGACTGCCGACATCGCCGGCGGCCCAGACCTGATGCACAGTAATCCTGTTCTGGGCGTCAACGCTGACCTCGGCAACCTCGGCAAAGTAGCCCAGGTGGCAGAACCAGGCGGCGATGCCCATTCCGCGGCCCGGTTGCTTGCTGCGCTTGGCCCAGCCTGATTTTTCCGCTACCAACTCCAGCACGCCTTTGTACCGCTCCGGGATGAGAACGGACGGTCCCGAGGGCTCGTGGTCGCCCACGGCGTCGTGTTCGCCGGAGGACCAGGGCGCGTGCGTGTTGCTGAGCAGTTCAAGCTGGAACTCGAGCGGATCGCGTCCGGCGGCAACTGCCAATTCGTCCAGGAAGGACTGCGCCACCCAGCAGTAGGCGTTGTCGCCGGGGGCGCGGAGAGCCCCGGTGCGCAGCATGAGCGGCTGCATGGAAGTGTAAAGAGCATAGGCCGGCGGAAAACCGGCGGGATAGGAGTCCTGTCCCATGCCGCCGCCGGACGTTGCGTGTTTTCCATCGCCAAAGGTCACAAAGTGATGCCGCCAGGCGGTGAGCTTGCCCTGGGCATCGACGCCGCCTTTCAGGCCAACCGTTGCGCCGGGGCGCAGACCGTCGTGGGCGATATCGTCTTCGCGGGACCAGAGCAGCTTGACCGGCGCGTCGACGCGTTTGGCGATCCATGCCGCCTCGACCAGGTAATCGTTCTGAAGGCGCCGACCGAAACTGCCCCCCGAGCGCACCATGTGGGTGGTGATGTCGCTCTCCTGAATGCCAAGCGTCTTGGCCACCAGGCTGCGGCCGTCGCCCGGCAAAGTGCTGGTGGACCACATCTCCAGCTTGCCGTCCTTCCAGTGCGCGGTTGCGCCCTGCGGCTCCATCGTCATGTGCGCGATGAACGGAAATTGATAGGTGGCCTCGACCACCTTGGCCGATGACTTCAGCGCTGCATCCACGTCGCCATACTTGCGCAGCGTGTTCGCGGGCGGGGCCTGCAACAGCTCCTCGGCACGTTTCTTGAAGCCATCCGTACTTTGCGTGGCTGCGGGGCCCAGGTCCCAATCGACCTTGAGCTGTTTGCGAGCCTGCTGCGCCTGCCACCATGTGTCCGCCACGATGGCGATGCCCGGCTCCATGCCCGGCTCCCAGGGAGTGAAGGCGGCGGGCGTGATGCCGCCATCGATGACAAAGACATGGCGCACGCCCGGCAGCGTCTTGATCCGATCGACGTTGGCGCCTTTCACCTTGCCGGCGAAGACGGGAGCCTTTTCAATGGAGGCGTATAACATCCCCGGCAGCTCGACATCGATGCCGAAGAGGGGCTTGCCGGTGACAATCGTGGGGGTGTCGACACCCGCCTGCGAGTGACCGATGATGCGGTAATCCCTGGGGTCCTTGAGCTTGACGCTGCTCAGCTCCGGCGCGGGCAGCGCGGCGGCTTTGCTGGCCAGCTCCCCATAACCTGCGGAGCGGCCGGAGGCAGCGTGAAGCACCCGGCCAGATTGCGTGGTGCATTCAGCCGCCGGCGCACCCCAGGTTTGCGCGGCGGCGACGATGAGCAACTGGCGGCCGGCCGCGCCCACGCGGCGCATCGGCTCCCAGCCCTGGGGGGTGTTTGCAGAGCCCCCGGAAAACTGATGGCCGTAGATCTTCTCGTCGAGTTCGGCCTGCTGCACGCGAACGTCTTTCCAATCCACGTCGAGCTCTTCGGCAATGAGCATGGGCAGCATGTTGCGCATGCCCTGGCCCGACTCCGAGGCGCGCGCCATGATGGTTGTTACGCCATCCGGAGCGATGTGAATGAAGGCCTGGGGCGTAAGGTCGGGCGGCGCGCCTGGCCCCTGGGCCGTGGAAAGCGGTGAGTAATAAAGACTCAGCGCAAAGCCTCCGCCCGCCAGGGCGCTCATCTGCAAGAAAGATCGCCTGTTGATCTGCATGACTTGGCCCTCCTTTACGTGGTGGGGGTGGGTGCGCCCGCATTGGCTGCTTCGTGAATGGCCTGCCGGATGCGCGTATAGGTTCCGCAGCGGCACAGGTTGCCGCTCATGGCCATATCGATTTCGGCGTCGGTGGGATGAGGGGTGTGGGCCAGCAGCGCGGTGGCGCTCATGATCTGGCCGGCCTGGCAGTAGCCGCATTGGGGCACGTCCAGCGCTTCCCAGGCCACCTGCACCGGGTGCAGCCCATCCGGCGAAAGCCCTTCGATGGTGATGACCGGCTGGTTGCCCACCGAGCCCACGTGGGTCATGCAGGAGCGCACCGCGCGGCCGCCCAGCAGCACGGTACATGCGCCGCAGACCCCGATGCCGCACCCGTACTTGGAACCCTTCAGGTTCAGCACGTCGCGCAGCACCCAAAGCAGCGGTGTGTCCGGCGGCACGTCCACCGTCTGCACCACATTATTGACCGTCAATTTGATAGCCATCTGTTCACTCCAAAATCGGCAAGAGGGGGAAAACGATCGGAGCACTAGATTGAGACTGGAGTGTATCGCATCGGGGGGGCGGTTTTCCACCGCGATTGCGGGCGCAGGGCGGCGATTGCCACGGAAGCCGGCCTCCCAGGTTGCGGAAAAGGTGAAATTCGGGAGAAATCCCCGAACGATGTTCCTCCGGGGCTACATGGAAGAGTTGAACCCCTTCCCTGCCAGTCCACGCTGATTCTGTTGGCTTTATTCGTTGGCTGGTGCTTTCCAACCCTTCCGCAAAGAACGCGGAAGGATGGGGCACGGAGTGCTATTGCGCGCTTCAGTACCTTGGAGTTCGTGTTTTCCCAGGTCCCAGCATCGGGACCTGGGCCCAATGTCGGTACAACTACCTGCGGTCAGGGACCTAGTCTCTGACCAGCCTGCGCTGCAACTGCTCGAGCGTCTGGCCCTTGGTTTCCGGATAGATGAACAGCACCACCAGGAACTGGAGGGCGGTCATGGCGGCAAAGAAGGTGAAGGGCGCGCTGCGGCCCAGGCTCACCACCAGCACCGGAAACTCCAGGGCGATGATGGTGTTCATGATCCAATGGCTGGCATTGCCCACGCCCTGCCCCTTGGAGCGGACATGGTTGGGAAAGACCTCGCCGATGTAGACCCAGATGACCGCGCCCTGGGAGAGAGCGAAGAAGGCGATATAGGTGACAAACAGCCACACCAGCGCGCCGGGGTGGGAATTTGTATGGAAGAGCCAGGAAACCGCGGCCAGGCAACTGGCGGTGCCAGCCGCGCCAATCAGCAACAGCGTCTTGCGCCCCAGCTTGTCGATCACCGACATGCCCACCATGGTAAAGATGAGGTTGGTGAAGCCGATGGCGATGGCCTGCTGGTCGCCGGAGATCTGGCTGAACCCGGCGGAGGCAAAGATGCTGGGCAGGTAATAGAGAATGGCGTTGATGCCGGCCAACTGGTTGAAGGCGCCGATGGTGATGGCCAGAAACAGCGGATAGCGGTATTTCCAGCGGAAGACCGGCTCGTGGGCGGAGGTGTGCTCCTGGTCCAGGGCGGCGCGGATGTCGGCCAACTCGCCTTCGGGGTCGGTCTCGCCCATCAGCTTGAGGACGGCCAGGGCCTCATCGATGCGATTGCGCGAGGCGGACCAACGCGGGCTGCGGGGGATGCCGAAGAGCAGCACCAGGAAGCCGAAGGCCGGCAGCGCGGCCACGCCCACCTGCCAGCGCCACTCGGTCGCACCCAGATGCAGCAGGCGGATGAGGTAGTTGGAGGTGTAGGCCACCAGGATGCCGAAGACCACATTGAACTGGAAGGCGCCCACCAGCCGGCCGCGCCACTTGGCCGGCGAGAGTTCGGCAATGTACACCGGTCCCAGCACCGAGGAGGCGCCAATGCCCAGCCCGCCGATGAAACGGAAGACCATCAGCGAGGGCCAGCTCCAGGCCAGGGCGCTGCCGATGGCCGAGGCCACGTAAAGCACGGCGGTAATGCGCAAGGTTTCGCGCCCGCCCAGCTTTTGGCCCGCCACGCCGGCGCCGAGCGAGCCCACCACCGTGCCGATCAGTGCAATGGCCACCGTCCAGCCCTTGCCCTGCGGGCTCAGGTGGTAGAGCCTGACCAGCGCATCGATGGCACCGGAGATGACTACGGTATCGAATCCAAAGAGCAGCCCTCCCAGGGCGCCCGTCAACGTTGCCTTGATCAGATTTGCATTGGGTCGCACGTCGCTTGCCTCTCGCCTTCAATCTCAGTTCGGTTGTCGCACGCTGAAGCTCAGGAATGATTGCGACAGCCAAAAGGGTAACAGGTGTTCTTGCAAAAGGGCGAGGCGGACCGGATTGCTCCGATGCTCCCTGCCCCCGCAAGAAGGATCGGGCCAGGCCCAACAACTTACCCAGTCCCGACCGCACAAAAAACAGATTGCCTGCCACGCCTGAATGGCAAGGCCATGCATCGGCCTCGGGAGCAGAGTGGTTGTGGATAAGCAGAAATGCCCAGGAGGGGAGGCGCGAGGCAAGCCGACTCGTGCGCGGCAGGTTGATCTGGCGGCCGGCCTGGCCGAGGCCGGGAGAGTACCGAAAGGATGGGGCGCCCGGATCATCGTATGTCTGAGCCGAATCGATAATGCAAGCGGATCCCTGTTCGCTGGCGGGCTACTGGGCTTTCAGCAACTCTCTTGCCGGGCCGGAACTGCTGGTTGAGACCCGGATGGGAACCGATCAGCTTGCGCTGGAGCCATAGACGGCTTCATCGGCAATGCCCGGCAACAGCCGTTCGAAGGCTTCCAAGGGCACCGGCCGGCTGTAGAGATAGCCCTGAAATGAATGGCAGCCGAGACGAGCAAGCATGACTCTCTGTTGCTCGTCTTCCACGCCCTCGGCCACCACCGACAAGCCCATTGCCTGGCTCATGGAGATGATGGCCTGCACAATCGAGCGGTTGCTGGCTTCCACCAGGATGTCCTTGACGAACGAGCGGTCGATCTTCAACTCGTCCAGGGGCAGGCGCTGCAGGTAGGACAGGGATGAATAGCCGGTGCCAAAGTCGTCAAGCGAGAAGCGGAGGCCGTGCGCCTTGAGTTCGGTCATCTTGGCGATAACGTCTTCGATATCGTCCACCAGCATGCTCTCGGTCAGTTCCAGCCTGAGGTTGCGCGGATTGGCCCCGGTGCGCTCCAGCGCGGCCAGCACCTGGTCCACAAAGTCGTGCTGGCGGAATTGGCGAGCGCTGATATTGACCGCAACCACGAGATGGGCGGTTTCCTGCCTGTGGGCCCATACCGCGATCTGCGTGCAGGCGGTCTCCAGAACCCAATTGCCCAGGGGCAGAATCAATCCCGTCTCCTCCGCCAGGGCGATGAACTCGCCGGGCATGAGCATGCCCCGCTTGGGATGCTTCCAGCGGATCAGCGCCTCGGCGCCAACCAGGGCGCCGTGATCCACCTGGGGCTGGTAGTAGAGCAGGAACTCGCCATCTCTGAGCGCCCGGCGCAGGCTTTTCTCGATGGCGGCGCGGGCGTTGACGGCCGCCTGCAGGGCCGGGGCAAAGAAGCGCATTACGTTGCGGCCGGCCTCCTTGGCCTGATACATCGCCAGTTCGGCCTGGCGCAGCACTCCTTCAGGGTTTTGTGTCTGGTCCCGGAATACGGAGATCCCGACGCTCCCCGTGCTGTGGCACTCGTTCGCTTCCAGGAAGTAGGGCCGGCCGATGGCCTTGAGTACGCGGCCGGCGATGTACTCGGCCTGGGTAGCGGCCTCCTCGGGAACCTCGCTCAAATCCTCCAGCAGCACCGCGAACTCATCGGCGCCCAGCCGCGCCACGCTGTCGGTCGCGTGAACGCAGCCACTGATGCGCCGCGCAGCTTCCTGCAGCAGGAGGTCCCCCATCGTGTGGCCAAGGGTATCGTTGAGCGTCTTGAAGTAATCCAGATCGATCAGCAGAAGGGCATGCTGGCCGGTGCTTCTGGCGGCGGCAGCCAGGGCCTGCTGCAGACGATCGAGCAGCAGGCGGCGGTTGGGCAGGCGCGTCAATGGATCGTAGAAAGCCAGGTCCCTGATCCGATCCTGCGCCGCCTTGGCGCCGGAGATATCCCGCGCGACGGAGAGAATGCACGGCGTCTCGTCAATCTCAATCAGCGATGCGGACACCATCGCCGTGATGATCTCTCCGCTCTTCTTTTTGAACTTGGCCTCCAGATCCCGGCAGGTTCCGTTCTGCCCAAGCGCTTCCAGCAGTCGCTGGCGATCACCGGGCTCCGCCCATAACTTCAGATCGGCTGTCGTCCTTCCCAGAATCTCATCGCGTGTGTATTCGGTGAGTTCGAGGAACGTCCGGTTGGCGTCGACGCACAGCCCATCGCTGATGCGGGTGATCACCACGCTGTCCAGATTGGTCTGGAAGATGGTGCGGTAACGCTTCTCGCTGGTCCCCAAGGCTTCCTGCGCCTGGGCCAGAAACTGCTCCGCCGCCTTGGCTTCGGTGACGTCGCGGGTCACGGAGAGAATGCAGAGAACGCCGTCCAGATCGAGCACCGATGCCGACATCAATCCCCACAGCAGCGTTCCGTTCTTTCGGCGAAAGCGGACTTGCAGATTGCGGTAAACCGAGTTCCGGCGCAGTTCTTCGGCCAGTTTCTCGCGATCGCACGGGTCCGCCCAGATGTCGAGCTCCAACCAGGAACGTCCGATGAGTTCCTCGCGGCTGTATCCAACGATTTCAGTGAATGCCCGGTTGACCTCGACATACTCCCCATTGTCCAGGCGGTTGAGAATGACGCAATCCAGGCTCATCTGGAAGGCGGCGCGGTAGCGTTCTTCGCTGCCCCGCAGGGCCTCAAGAGCCGCTTTCAGACGTTTCTCCGCCGCCTTGGCTTCCGAGATGTCCCGGACCACGCTAAGGATGCAGGAGAGGCCCTCGATCTCGATCAGCGAGGATGAAATCTGCACCCAGAGGAGTTGCCCGGTCTTTGTTCTGTATTGGGTCTCTTCGTTCTGAAAGCCCGAGCGCAGCTCCAGCATTTCCACGAACCTGCGCCGCAGGGGGGGATCGGCCCACAGGTTCAGTTCCATGGACGTCCGGCCAATGACCTCTTCGAGATCGAAGCCCAGAATATTGAGGAATGCCTGGTTGGCGTCGATGTATCTTCCGTCGCTCAAATTGCTGACACAGATGCCGTCAAGGCTCGTCTCGAAGACCGTGCGGTAGTGCTCCTCACTTGTCCGCAGCGCTTGCTGAGCCGCCGTCAGCCGCTCCTCGGCAGCCTTACGCAAACTGATGTCTTCCACCAACGCGATGAAATGCAGCGGCCGGCCCGCGCTGTCGCGCTGCACAGAAACCGTCACCATCACCCAGATCAGGCTGCCGTCTTTGCGGATGTAGCGCTTCTCCCAGGAGACAACGCCGTCCGTGCTGTTCAGCATCTGTTGCCGCACGTTTTCGCTCCCGGCCAGATCCTCTGGCAAGGTAAGCTGCTGGAAGCTCAAGGCGTAGAGTTCCTCCTTCGAGTAGCCGATCATCTCGGCAAATCGCTCGTTGCACCGGAGGAAGCGGCCGTCGAACGCGGTATGCACAATGCCCACCGCGGCTTGCTCAAACGTCGCCCGGTACCGTTCCTCGCTGTCACGGAGTTCCAGTTCCGTCTGCTTGCGTCCGGTGATGTCCCGGATTGTGCCGCGCATCTTCAGGGGCCGTTCCTGCGCGTCGAACTCAAGCCTGCCTAATCCGTGCACCCAGCGCTCGGCCCCGTCCGTCTGCCGGACGATGCGATATTCCTTATTGAACGCCTTGCCCTGGCCGGCCACTTCCCCTGCAAAATAGGCTGCCACCATCTCACGGTCGTCGGGATGGATCAATGCCTCCCAACTCTCCACCGTGCGCTCAAATCCGTTGCCGATTCCAAAAATCTCGTCAAGCACTTCAGAGCTTGTCCATACCCCGGCGGGAATATCCAGAACATAGCCGCCAACGCACCCGATGACCTGCGCTTCCTTGAGGGTATCCAGGTTTTCAAGCAGCGATTCTTCCGCCCGCTTGCGCTGGGTTTTGTCGTGAACGATCGAGAACAGCAGCATCCTGCCGTCCACATTGATGGGCGTGGAATAGACTTCGACCTCGCGTTCATCGCCGCTGGCCAGCCGATGGCGGAAGTCAAAGCAGCTGCGCTCTTCGCGCAGCGCGCGCTGCCGCTCTACGGCTACCGATTGCCAAGGCAGGGTGTTGATCTGGCAGATGTTCATGCCGGTCAGTTGTTCGCGCGGATATCCGTAAAAGGAGGCAGCCGCTGGATTGGCCTCGACAATCTCTCCGCTGCCGGGATCCAAGACCAGCATCACCGAACCGTTTTCCTCAAAGATGAGGCGAAAACGGGAGCTGTCATTGCCCAGTGCCTGAGCGGTCCGCTTGCGCTCGCTGATATCTTCCATGAACCCCTGCCGGTAGAGCGCCCGCCCATCGGCTCCTCGAACTTTCCAGCTATTGAACGAAATCCAAAGCGGGGCTCCATCCTTGCGCCTGAATTGGCATTCGAAGCCCCGCACTTCCTCTTGTTCTTTGAGCAGCCGCGCCAGTTTTGCGCAGTCTTCCGAGTGAACCCACACCTGGTGAGCCCAGCCTGGCCCTCCCAATACGATCTCTTCCGACGAGTCGTAGCCCAGCATTCTGGTCAGGCCGGGGCTGGTGGGGATGAATTCACCTTCCAGCGATGTCTGGAAAACTCCTTCCAGCGCCGAGGCAAAGACCTCCCGATCCTTTTTCACGCCCTGCTTGAGCGCCGTTTCTGCCGTATTCCGCTCTGTAATGTCCATCGTGAAGACTGATTCGCCTGTCGTTTCCTTATCGGCAATGGCGGGCTTGAAATCCAGACCCAAGGCGCAGCCACCGGCAAGAGAAGGCTCAGCCCGAAACGGGCCGCCAGAAAGCGCGCGGCGATGGCGTGCAGGCCCCCATGCGACCCTCATTGGCGGAAAGGACTCCTTCGCATGCACTTCCACGGCGGCCTGGCTGTGGAAAAGCCGGGGCGTTCCATTGGCCGGACTCTGCATTCGAGCAATTGTTGCGGCGATCTGAAAGTTGCGCCAAATGCCCGGACTTCCTCTTCAACTGCCCGCTGCCTGCGGCAGGCATGAAGCCTGGCCCGCCAGCGGAGCGCAAACTGCCACGGCCAGCCCGCGAGGCCATGCTGCTCAATCCGGCCATTGGCGAGTGGAAGCCCTCCGAGCAGTTGTTGCTCGAGTTGGCCAGGTACAGCCCGGAGTTCCCGCAACTGCGGTAAAATCCCTTCGGTGATGCCCGCACGGATGCAGCGCCGGAGAACGCGGCTGCTGCTTGATTCGGTATTCACACAGGACCGCAGAGGATCGGCGCGCACTGGCGCGCAGCACCAAGGGGACCGGAAATGTTTGAGATGGACCGTCGAACATGGTTGAAGGGAGCGGCTGCCACGGTGGCTCTGGCTCCGCGCGCCTGGGCTGAAGCCGCCACGGGCGAGACGGCGGGCAGGCTGAAGTTGCCCCATGGCCGCCCGTCGCGCGCTGATCGGCGCTTCACCAGCGCCGCGGTTGAGGCTCTCATTCCGCGCATGCAGCGGCGCATTGCCGATCCTGCCCTGGCAACCATTTTTGAGAATTGCTTTCCCAACACGCTGGACACAACCGTCTGGCCGGGAGTGTTTGAAGGAAAGCCCGACACCTTTGTTGTTACGGGCGACATCGACGCCATGTGGTTGCGTGATTCTTCCGCGCAGTTGTGGCCCTATCTGCCGCTGGCCAAGGAAGACGAGCCGCTGCGCGTGTTGCTGGAGGGCACAATCCGCCGCCAGGCGCGGATGATTCTGCTCGACCCTTATGCGAACGCCTTCCTGCGCAATCCCAGCGATCCGCCACTGACCTGGGCCGTGAACGACAAGACGGAGCATCACCCCGGTGTGGGCGAACGTAAATGGGAGGTGGATTCGCTCTGCTATCCGATCCGCCTGGCGCATGGCTACTGGAAGCAGACCGGGGACACGCGCCCCTTTGACGCCGAGTGGAAGCAGGCGGCGTGGACCATTGTGAAGACCTTTCGCACGCAGCAGCGCAAAGCGGGGCCCGGGCCGTACTCGTTTCAACGCGAGTCGGCGGTTCCGTACGATACCTGCGCGCTGAGCGGCTTTGGCAATCCCGCGCTGCCCGTGGGCATGATCTTCTCCATGTTCCGGCCCTCGGACGACGCCTGCATCTATCCGCTCTTCGTTCCCGCCAATCTTTTTGCGGTAACCAGCCTGCGCCAGTTGGCGGAGCTGGCGGCGCAGGTGGCCCACTGCGCCGCGCTGGCCACGGAGGCCGAGGCGCTGGCGGCAGAGGTGGAGCGCGCGCTCGGCCGCTACGGCAAGACGCAACACGCAAAGCTGGGTGCCATCTGGGCCTACGAGGTGGACGGCTACGGCAATGTGCTGAAGATGGACGACGCCAATGCTCCCGGCCTGTTGAGCCTGGCCTATCTCGGCTGCTGCGCGGCAGGCGACCCGCTCTACCTGCGGACGCGCGCCTTTGCGCTGGGCGAGTCGAATCCCTACTTCTTCCGCGGCAAGGCGGCGGAAGGCATCGGCGGCCCTCATGAGGGAATGAACATGATCTGGCCCATCTCGATCATGATGCGCGCATTCACCTCACAGGATGAGCGCGAGGTCCGCCAGTGCCTGCGCTGGTTGCGGGACACCACCGCGGGGACCGGATTCATGCACGAGTCGTTTGACAAGGAGGACGCGGCACAGTTTACGCGGCCGTGGTTTGCCTGGGCCAATTCGCTCTTCGGCGAACTCATCGTCACGCTGGCCGCCAGGCGGCCAGCAGTGTTGAGCGCGCCGTTGGGCTGAGTTTTTGAGAATCGTGCCGGTCATTTGAATCGGCCAGTCTTGCACTTTGCCGAATCAGTGAAAGAATGAACTCCGCAAAGCCGGAAGAGGAAATGATCTTGAAATTTGCCCATGAAATGTTGCGCGAAATCTATGAACAGCCGGAGGCGCTTCGCCGCACGCTGGCGTTTTATCTGGCCGGCGATGGACTGAAGCCCGAAGTGGCCAGTCTGCTGGCGGATTGGTCCACCCCGGCGGGAGAGGTCCTGATCGCCGCATCCGGTTCCAGCCGGCATAGCGGCCTGGCCGCGGAAATCCTGCTTGAAGATCTGTGCGGCCTGGCCGTTGACGTCGAATATGCCAGTGAATACAGCCTGCGGGGAGACAGCGTGCTGAAGAGCGCTCATCAGCCAAGTGTGCTGGTGCTTTCCCAGTCGGGCGAAACCTCTGACACCCTGGCGGCCCTGCGCGAGGCGCGGCGGCGCGGTCAAAGCACACTGGCCATTACCAACGTCGAGGCCTCCACCATCGCGCAGGAGGCCGATGTGTCCATGCCCCTGGCCGCGGGCATCGAGCGTGCGATTCCCGCCACCAAGAGCTTCACCTGCCAGTTGGCGGTGCTCTACCTGCTGGCGCTCTATGAGGGCGCGCGCCTGGGGCGGATCGATGAGCAGACGCTGGCCATCTATATCCAGGAGTTGCGTGCCCTGCCCAGCGAGATCGAGGCACAGCTCGACCCCTGGCGCGAGCGCATGGCCTGTCTGGCCTGCAAGTACAAGTCGGCCTCCACCTTCCTTTACCTGGGCCGCGGCATTCACTATGCCATTGCGCGCGAAGGCGCGCTGAAGCTGAAAGAGGCGTCCTACGTTCATGCCGAGGGCTATCCGGCGGGCGAGTTGAAGCACGGCCCCAACGCGCTGCTCAGCGACCGTGTGCCGCTGGTGGTGGTGGCCACCGTCGATCGCGACCTGCCGGCATCGATCGAGCGCTACGAGAAGACGTTGCAACTGCTGGCCGACATGAAGGCGCAAGGCGCCATCGTCATGGCCATCGCCAACGCGGACGACGCCGAAGTGGCTGGCCTGGTGAACGACTGCGTCTTTGTGCCGCCGGCCACCGAGTACCTGCTGCCGATTCTGGAAGTGATTCCTCTGCAGCTCTTTTCCTACTACATGGCGCTGGAGCACGGCGTGAATGTGGACCAGCCAAGAAACCTCTCCAAAGCGGTGGTGGAAGAGTAAGGTGCGGGCAGGTTAAGACGCAGGTGGAGATGAATAATTGAGTTGGCTACTGGATAACTTGCAAAGTGATTGTGGCAACTTCATTGATCCGGGCCCGAAGTATTGCTACGCGGAGCGGGCGGCCGAGGTCTCAAATGTGTAAGACAAAGCAGGAAAATGGGTGCCCCAGGTCTCGATTCTGAGACCTGGGAAAGCACGGATCCATCCCTCATGTTCCGCCGAGAAACTTGCCTGACTGTTGCCAAAAGCCCCCGAGCACTCATTGACGGCAGATCGGTAACCGAAAGCGGCCTTCTCGCAAGTTTTCCATGGTCACGACACCGATCCAGGCGATTGACAGGAATTCATCCCCGACACAATACGGGGATCGGCGGACTGCCATGGCTGCACTTGTGTGTTTGCTGTTTTGCTTCATATGCTCTGGCCGAGGAAGTCGTCGCCAAGGATAAAGGCCCGGAGGTCAATAGCCTCGAGGCCCTTATGCGCAGGTGTAAGAGTGGATTACTTTGCTGAGTGGGCGACCAAGGCGGCCTTAGCCGCCTTAGCTGCCTTGTTCTTTTCCCGCCTTACCCTCGCCCAGCGTTTTTGTTGAGCGGCAGCGATCTTGGCTCGGCCCTCATCGCTCATGCCGCCCCTAAGGAACCTCTGATCAACTGTCAGATTCCCGAACCACGTTCCCTCAGGGGCTAAAGCCCGCCTTCATTTTGAGCTGCTTGCTTCACGACTAAAGTCGTGCCCTACCAAAACAGCGACCTATTCAGAGGTTCCCTAAGCGGACGCGGTGGCGTGATGGTCACCGTCGCCGATGGTGAAGTTGCACAATGTGCGCGAATGACGTGCCAGGAAAGCCGTCATCCGGGGCAACTGGCAGGGAAATGCGCGGGGGGGGGTAGACGGCCCATGTAGTAAATGATTATTGATCCGGCCAGAAAGGATTGCGATCAAGCTGCATATTTTACGTCTGGGTGGAGAAAGTAACGTTCGACTTTGGCGGGCTGTTTCTGGATGCTGCGCAGTGCCTTGGACGTGGTCTTGACGAGTTGTATTTGTGTTTTCGCCGGCACCGCGGCCGTGACACGTTGCTTGAGGTCGGCGTTGAGCAGTTCGTCGGGATTCAGTTCCGGCGAGTAGCTGGGCAGATAGAAGACCTCGATCTTGTCCGCGTTCTCCGCCAACCATTGCTGGACGATCTTGGCGTGATGTACCCGCAGGTTGTCGAGGATGAGGAAGATCTTCTTGGGCGCATTGCGGATCAAGCGTTTGAGAAAGTCGATCAGGATGCGGGCATCGAGTGCCCCGGAGAAGATTCTCCACCGCATCTGCCCCTTGTTGGTGACTGTAGAAATCACACTCAGGCTGGATCGGTTGTTCTTGATGCGCAGGACCGGCGTCTCCCCTTTGGGCGCATAGCCGCGTCCACGCACATCGTCGGAACGCAATCCGGTTTCATCGCCCCAGTGAAGCTCCGCACTCTCCTGGTGAGCGCGTTTGGCGATTGCCGGATACTCTTCATCGAGCCATTTGCCCACCGCTTGCGGCGACTGCTCATAGGCCTTCTTCAACGGCTTCTGCGGCGTGAAGCCCCAACGATTCAGATAGTTGCCAACCGCACGGACGGCCAGCACAACGTCATAGCGACGCAGAATCAGCTCGCGCACTGCCTGCCGGGTCCACAACGCATAGCTCATCTTCAACTGGTCGGGAACATGATCGCGGATCAGTCGCTGTACCTCGCGCTCTTGCTCCGGGGTGAGCGCACGGCCTGTGCCCTTGGGGCGATGCCCATGGCGGACCGTCACCGCTGCCCAACCGCCGCTCTCATACGCCTTGGTGGCCGCCCACACCGTGCGCTCACCAATCTCGCAAAGCCGGGCTGTCTCGGCAATCGTCGCGCCGGAAAGACGCATCTTTACTGCCCGTCGCCGATGCTCGTTCAGTACCGCTTCCGATAGCTTCCTACCGTCTGCCTCTTCCATACCTCTTTAGACGGAAAAAATGCTATAAAGTCGCACTCGTTTCATGCCGGATCAGTAAGGACATCGTGGGTTATGGCCGAGCCGTCGCCTCCCGCGTTTTCGGCCCAATTCTCCAATTGAACGAGACCGGGACATGTGGGAGATGGCTTGCCAACCATGGCAGCTCGCCGGAGGACCTCGCTTCCGTCATGGATTGACAGGGCCAGCTACCAGCTGCCCTTCTGCTGTAACATGTCGGTTGCGAATCTATCTCGCTGGAGCCCCTCATGCAACAAGCCTTGCAAGGTCTGGAACCGAAGTCCATTTGGAAGCACTTTGACCGCATCGCGGCGATTCCCCGCGCCTCGACCAAGGAAGCCGCCATTCGCCAGTACGTACTCGACGAGGCCGCTCGCCTCGGCCTCAGGGCCACTCAAGATGCGGCGGGCAACGTGGTGGTCAGCAAGCCCGCCTACCCCGGGCGCGAATCCGCCACCCCCGCGCTGTTGCAGGGCCACCTCGACATGGTCTGCGAGAAGAACGAGGGCACGCCCTTCAATTTCGATACCGACGGCATCCGCATCGTGCGCGACGGCGACTGGCTGAAGGCCGACGGCACCACCCTTGGCGCGGACAACGGCGTCGGCGTCGCCGCCGCCTTGGCCGTGATGGAGAGCACTGCCATCAACCACGGCCCGCTTGAGTTCGTCTTCACCATTGACGAAGAATCCGGCCTGACCGGCGCCTCCGAGTTCCCCGGCGGCGTACTCAAGTCGAAGTACTTTCTCAACCTCGACGGCGAGGAGAAAGGCACGCTGTGTATCGGCTGCGCCGGCGGCATAGTGACCAAGGCTCGTCGCCGCGTCTCCATGCAGGCGCCAGTGGCCATGGAAGCGTGGCGCATCAAGGTCAGTGGCCTGCGCGGCGGACACTCCGGCGTGGACATCCACCTCGGCCGCGGCAACGCCATTCGCATTCTTGGCGCCACCATGCAGGCAGTGATCGACGAGTTGCCCGCCGAACTGGCCGATCTGCAGGGCGGCAGCGCGCAGAACGCCATCCCGCGCGAGGCGTTCGCGGTGATTACGCTCGACCAGGGTCGCGAAATCGAGCTGCGCCAGGTGGTTTCGCGCTGCAAGGACGAGCAGCAACTCGACCTCCGCGCCTTTGACCCCGAGTTCGCCATCACCGTGGAGAAGGCCGAACTGCCGCCGAAGGTAATGGCCGAGCAGGACGCCCGCCGCGTGGTGGGCCTGCTCGCCAGCCTGCATCACGGGGTGCTTGCCATGAGTCCCGATGTCCCCGGTCTGGTGCAGAACTCCACCAACCTGGCAACACTCTCCCTGAGCGAAGGCCTAGTCGAGATCGTCACCAGCCAGCGCAGCGCTATTGAGAGCAGCAAGCAGTTAGCGGCGCGCCTGGTGGCCACCTCGTGCCGGCTAGCCGGCTTCGAGACCGAGCACAGCGGCAGCTATCCGGGATGGAAGCCCGAACCTGAAAGCGAGATTGTGCGCAAGTTGCAGGAAGTGAACAATCAGCTCTACGGCGAACCCGCGAAGCTGGTGATCATGCACGCCGGCCTGGAGTGCGGCGTGATCGGCGAAAAATATCCCGGCATGCAGATGGTGAGCTTCGGCCCGCAGATCGAGAACCCACACAGCCCCAATGAGCGCGTGCAGATATCGTCGGTTGAGCCCTTCTGGCAGTACCTCTGCGCGGTGCTGGAGGCGCTATAGCCGTTGCTGTTGGTTCGCAGCTTCGGGTACGAGCGATCTGCAAGAGCAACGAGCCTCTAACGGACCGCGGGAGATAGGTGCCGGTTTCAGAGCCGGCGCCTTCACCCAATCATGAAAAATAAATGCAGGTGTCTCAAAAAGAGCATCAATCGGTAGCCCCTCTCGGGGCCACCGGGCGTTTCTACCACCGGCACTATTTCAATTCCTTGGTGATCGCGTCCGCAGCGTTGCCAGCCACGACCCAGTTTGCCGACCCAGCTACGACGGCTTCATCCTCGAACCAGAGGAATCCGAAGTCGTCGATGCACTCCGGAAAATCCGGTTTGATGATGACGTATCCAGGAATCACCGCGCCCGGAATATAGGAGTTGTCGGCGCGGTTGTTGCTGTACGTCTTCGTCTTCGAGACCGTACCGACGCCTGCTACATACGAAGTGCTGGAGACCGGGTGAGTGCCGAGAATGTAGTTGACGGCGCGCAGGGTGTATTCCGGGCTCACAAGATCCGGAAATGCCCGATGTAGGAAGTACATCCGTATGGCCATGTCAACCACTTCACCCGATCCGCCCCAGGTGCCCAGGCTCGGGGGCACGCCGAACGGCGTGGCGTTTAGCTGCTTGTCCTGGCCCGCCATGTAGGTCTTCACCGCTTCCCGCATTTGATCTTTCGCGCTCGCGTCCAGATAAGGCAATGCTCGGACCGCCGTCCAGCCACGGAAACCCATCTGCCGCGGCGTGATCATCTGAGGGAACAACTCCTTCAGACGGGATTTGTAAGGCTCGGCGCCATGCGTGGCAATGGTCAGTTCCAGAGCCGCAGCCCAGTCCAGACTGGCTGCAAATGCGGCGCGGTCGAAGCTGGCCGGCGGAGCTGCTGGTGCGTTCGTTGAGGCAGAACCTGCCGGAGCGTCCGCGCTGCCACTTCTGTTACGACTGCCTTGCGTGTGAGATACCACACCCTGAGAGGCAGCCAGAACGCCAGAGCCAGCCGTTGGCTCTCCACCGAATGCGCCGCCCATCGGCGTCGGGTGAGCCTTCTCGTCGTTCCATGCCTTGATCGCGGTTTCAAGGCAGTCTTTCGCCATTGGGTCGTCCCAGCCTTTGAGCACATCGGCCGCAGCAGCCAGCGCCGCGATGGCGTTCCACTGGAAGTACGGGTTGTTTGACGTGAAGATCCAGCGATCGTCCGGTCTGCCGGAGTAGTCGCCCTTCACTTCGTTCGGACCTAGCTTCGGGTCGTAGATGCGGCCATCGGTCTTCGACGCTCCGTCGCCCAATTGCGTATATTGGCGCAGATCTGGTTCGTGCGTGCCGCGGATCGCGTGACCGATATTGTGAAACTGCGCCAGGATAAGCAGTGCCCCGTGCTTGACTTGCTCGACTGTATCCGGCACACCATCGGGACGGTGCATCTCAACCTGACGCGCGGCTTCATCCACGGTAAGCTCGTCGTAGTTGAGATGAAACTCGCGATACGCCAGCGCCAGGCTCTGAATCACGCTGAGTTGCGCAGGCTCTTCGAGATCGAAGTCGCCGGCATCATACCAGCCGCCCACATTCATCCCTGGAATGTGATCGCCGCCTTTATACTTCCCGTCGGTTGCCGTAGCCTGATTCCATCCGTCGAATTGCTCTCCGACCACAGGCGCCATGCGGCCATCATCCAGGTGCGACGCTCCGTGCCACATGCGGTAGCCTTCGCGAACGGAAACGTGATCCATCTGCTCGGCAAGGTGATGGTCCAGGCTGTCCTGCCAGATGTTCGCGTAAGCGTCCTTGGAAATGGGGAAGGGCGCCGTACGCTGGTCTGCGTACTGGATGACATAAAGGCCGGGGTCCTTGACCGGGGTGAAGTCGAATTTCGAATAGGCGTAGCGCAGCCACGGCGTTGAAGGTGTGATCGGACCATCGAATACCTCCTTGTACGAACCGTTCTCCATCAGGCGCAGCACTTTGGCCGTTTTCGGGCCGTTGTACTTTGGGTCGAGTTCGAGCACCGCCACCTTGGAGAAATCCGGCGCATAACCGACTTGGCTATGCGCGATCATCGGCGGACGCGTCCAGTTCGGAATCACGTCCGGCCGGATGTGCCATACGATGGCCCCTGTGGTCTTGCCGGCAGGGATCAGCGAACGCAAAACGAACCAGCCGTTCTGTGCGCGGTTGCGTCCATCGAAGAGCATGAGGTCGGCCGTATCTGACTTTACGTTGACCCGGGCCAGCGCGTCGTCTACTCCCAGAGTGATGCTCTTGCCCTGGGCGAACGGCAGTGGCTCCATGTATCCCTTGGCCTTATCCCAGTCTTCCAGGTAATAGGCCTTTTTCGGTTCGCCGGCCAGAGGCAATACTTTGACCATTGGATCGTTCGGCGTTCGCGGGAAGATGCCGGCTTTGGTGCCGTCCACGAGGTATGTCTTGCCCATGTAGATCGAGGGCAGGAACTCCAGGTTGAAGCCCGCTCGCCCGGCCAGTTTCTGAGGAAGCGGCTTGTCGAGATTGATGCTGACCTTCACGCCGCCTGGTTCCGCCGCGACTTCCAGGGTGTAGCTCAAACCAAAAGTCGGGAAAGCAAGGTCGGCGGTGAGCCGGTTGTTCTCCTTGTCGGCGTGGCGCCCTTTGAGGATTGCCACCAGGTCCCACTGCTCGGGCGTTGGCATCAGCCGCACATCGCCGTTCGTGGCGATACGCTGGCCGTGGAGAATCATCTCCATGGCCGTGTTCTTCTGGTCTACGAAGACGGGATGGTACGTGCTGTCGTAGAGAAATACGCTAAAACCTTGAGTATCTAGGTAATTCTTGTCGGTCACCGTCATGGCAAAATCGGCGCCGAACAGGCTTGGGCCGGAGGTCAGGGCCAAGAGGAGACACACTTTGATTAGGGTGAGCATAGATTGGGGTCAAACTGCTCCTTTGCCTCAACATAACATGACATGCACACCTTCTTGGCGCCGTCGGTTCCCATGGGCGTCGATTTCAGCGGGAGCGCTCAACGGTGGGAGACCCCGTCGCCGCCCTGAAAGTCAACTGGCGACTTCAGTGAGATAACCGGCCAATATCCTGGATCACACCCAAAAGCCTGCGGGTAAGAAGTATATTTTCTCTCAGTTGGATTTTCTTCAGGAGGCGGGGCTCCGCTTCCGGCGGTGATCTTGGCTGGTCGAAGGCGGAGGCGGAACTCCTGTGAGGTACGATCCTCTTTGTCTCAGTTTCCGCCGAGGCGGACAAGCTTGCGGCCGACTGGGCAGAGGCCTGCGACGAGATCATCCTACGCCGATGCCCGGTTTGTGAACACGATTCGATTGTCGGTGATGGCCGTGGCCGCAAGCAGGCCCACGACGAACATCACGACTGGATTTGGATACATCGCGGCCGCTGCGTCGATTGCGGGATGACCTTCACTTTCCTTCCGCTGTTTTCTCCCCCTGCGCCCCCGGTGGAAGTCTGCGCCGTCATCTCACGGCACTGGGTTATTCCTTCGATCTGCTCCGGCAGTCCGGCCTGCTCAACGCGAACGGATCCGACGCTTTCTATCAGCGCATTGTCTTCCCGCTACGTCAGAGAGAACAGATCGTCAACCTCTACGGCCGGGGCGTCGCCTGGATCAACTGCTTCCTGGACCGCGAGTATGTCCGCCGCTTCGCAGACACCTCCGCATTTGTGGGCAGGGGCGCTATTCCTTCAGCGTGACCGTAATCTTGCGCACATCGCCGCCGGCGGAAGTAATCAGAATCTCCCCGGTGGCCTTCTTCTTGATGCTCTTGAACTTCTCGCCCCACTCCACCAGCACCAGCGCGTCTGGAGTTAGTAACTCGTCCAGGCCCAGCGACTCCAGTTGCCGTTCGCCTTCCAGGCGGTAGACGTCCAGGTGAAAGAGCTTCACCGGCTTGCCGTCCAGGCCGCCGTCGTACTCGTGGATCAGGGTAAAGGTGGGGCTGGTCACTTCGTCGGGCTCGGCTGCGTCCAGGGCCTGGGCAATACCCTTCACCAGCGTGGTCTTGCCGGTGCCCAGGTCGCCGCGCAGGATCAAGAGCTGCGGCGGCGCCAGCAGGCGGACCAGTTGGCGGCCGACCTCGACGGTATCTGCGCCGCTCTGGGTGGTGAACTCGTGAATCCGGCCTGCGGCGGGAGGTGCGGCGTTGCTC
>Ga0302266_10000989_pt1 | contig 27333 bp, 22 predicted proteins | sample III_Bog_E1_2_FD_194559 | JGI IMG/M metagenome (GOLD analysis project Ga0302266, IMG submission 194559) | Peat permafrost microbial communities from Stordalen Mire near Abisko, Sweden - III_Bog_E1_2 | ecosystem: Environmental > Terrestrial > Soil > Wetlands > Peat | place: Sweden: Abisko... | reverse complement strand
TGAATTGGAGAAGCACATTCAAAAGCTCGAGGCCAAGTACAAGCTCGCCGAGCAGCGTGAAACTCGCGCGGAAGAGTGGATGACGGGCGATGCGGAGATTGTGCTGGTGGGTTACGGCATTGTGGGACGCATTCTGAAAGCCGTGACTGCGGAGGCTCGCGCCGCGGGACTCAAGGTCGGTGTGCTGCGGCCCATCACGCTTTTCCCATTCCCGAAGGTGCAGTTCCAGCGGCTGGCCTTCAACGCGCGCCTTTTTGTGGTGGTGGAGATGAGCAACGGCCAGATGCTGGAAGACGTGAAGCTGGCGCTCAACGGTTCGCGGCCGGTCGAGTTCCTGAATCGCATGGGCGGTAACGTGCCTTCGCATGAGGAAGTGCTCCGCTTTGTGCAAGAGTTGGCGCGTCGCGAGGGACTGGAGCAAAAAACTCCCGACAGGAAAACTGCGGAAGAGGAGCGCATGGCCAATGTCTGAACAAAGACAAGCGGGGTTAGCGGAGTTGGCGGAGTTAGCGGAGCTGGACCGGGCGCCTGCGACTCAGCCGGAAGCGGCGGATCGATCGGCTGCGGAGTACGAGGTCGCGCGCAGCAAGGCCAAATCGTTCTACCCGCGCTACGAGCGGAAGGAAGAGCTTCAGCATCAGACGCACTTCTGTCCCGGCTGCGGCCACGGAATTGTGCACAAGATGGTGGCGCAGGCCATCGACGAGCTGGGCGTGCAGGACCGCACCATCATGGTCGGTCCCGTGGGCTGCTCGGTCTTCACGTACTACTACTTCGACACGGGCAACGTGCAGTCGGCGCACGGGCGCGCGCCCGCTGTGGCCACGGCCATCCGGCGCAGCCGCCCCGAAAGCATTGTCATTAGCTACCAGGGCGACGGAGATCTCTCGGCCATCGGCTCGGCGGAGATTCTGCACGCTGCCAATCGCGGTGAGAACATTACCGTGATTTTCGTCAACAACGCGATTTACAGCATGACCGGCGGCCAGGCTGCTCCCACCACGCTCCTCGGCCAGAAGAGCACCACCACGCCCAACGGGCGCAACGCTGCTACCGAAGGCTATCCGCTGCACATGAGCGAACTGCTCTCCACGTTGCAGGCGCCCGCTTACATTGAGCGCGTGGGCCTGGGCGACAACAAGCAGATTGCTCAGGCGTCTCGCGCCATCAAGCGCGCCCTGGATAACCAGGTGCGCGGCCTGGGCTTTTCGCTCATCGAAGTGCTCTCGCCTTGCCCGACCATCTGGAAGAAGACTCCGGTGGAATCGCAGCACTGGGTGCGGGATGTGATGGAGAAGACCTTTCCACTAGGCGTGTTTTGCGATCGGACGAAAGAGAGGCTTGCCGCACCGGTTGCGCAATCCGCGCCGGGTCCCGCGCTCGGCGAGCTGCCGGGCATACTCGGCGTGGCTGAGGAGAATTTGCCCGACGGCAACGCCGCTGCCATGGCCAAAGAGCAGGAGATCGATCTCGAGGTGCGCATTGCGGGCTTTGGCGGGCAGGGCGTGTTGCTGCTTGGTGAAATGCTGGCCGAAGCCGGGCTCGATGCAGGACTTGAGGTGTCATGGCTGCCGTCGTACGGGCCCGAGATGCGTTCCGGCACGTCGAACTGCCATGTGCGGATCTCGCGCCAGGCTATCGATTCACCGCTGGTGACGGCGCCCACCGTGCTCGTGGCCATGAACGAGCCTTCGTTGCGCAAGTTCGATCGCAGCGTTCGCTCCGGCGGATGGATTATTTACGACGGTGACGAGTTTCCGGCTGATTGCGAGCGCGAGGGTGTGCGTGTGCTGGCGCTCCCGTTTACGCGGCTGGCCGATGCCATGGGCGACAAGCGGGCGGCCAACATGGTGATGCTGGGCGCAGTGCTGGAGATGGCGGGCGTGCTGCCGCAAGCCAGCATCGACGCGGCTTTGCGGCGGCTGATTAAGAATCCGCGCTGGGTGGAACTGGACGAGCGCGCTCTGGCGCGGGGCAGAGAACTGTTCAAGGAAGCGCTTGCGGAGGTTTGATATGAAAGCGGATGTCGATCCCAATGTGATTGTCTACTTTGGCGGGCAGTACATGCCGATGCACGAGGCGCATATCGGAATCCTGACTCATGCGCTGCATTACGGAACCGGGGTCTTCGAAGGTATTCGCGCCTACTGGAATGCGGCGGAGCAGGAGCTATTTGTGATGCGGCCGCGCGACCACTACGTGCGCTGGAAACAGAATGGCGGCATCCTGCACATCGATGTGCCGCTGACCGCGGAGCAGTTGAGCGACATTACGGTGGAACTGGCGGAGCGCAACGCATTCCGCACCGATCTTTATATTCGTCCGCTGGCCTACAAGTGCGCCGAGCGCATCGGCGTATCCATGGACGACCAGGACGCATTCTTCATTGTGGCGCTGCCTTTCGGTGAGTATCTGCACAGCGAGAACGGACTGCATGCGGGCGTAAGTTCCTGGCGGCGCATCGACGACAACGCGATTCCCGCGCGCGGCAAGATCTGCGGCGCTTACGCCAACAGCGCTCTGGCCAGCGATGAAGCGCGCCGCTCGGGTTTCGATGAAGCCATTTTGCTCAACGAAAGCGGCCATGTGACCGAGGGCGCCACCTGCAACCTATTCATGCGCCGCAAGGGGCAGTTGATTACGCCGGCCGTGACGGAGAACGTACTGGAAGGCATCACGCGCGATTCCATCATGGAACTCGCAGCGCGCGAGCTTGGCCTGGAGATTGTGGAGCGGCCCATCGACCGCAGCGAGCTGTACGTGTGCGACGAGCTGTTCCTGACCGGAACCGCGGTGGGCTTGGCCCCGGTGACGCGCGTCGATCACCATGCGGTCGCGGATGGCGCCATCGGCGTGGTCACACGGAGTTTGCGCCAGCTCTACGTCGACGCCACGCATGGACGGATGCCCGCGTATCGCAAATGGCTGCTGCCGGTTTATCGCGGCGCGCAACCGGCCGAGCGCAATGAGGCTTTGAAGAAGGAAACGAGCTTGGCCTGAGCCCATGCCGGCGTTCGCGGTTCCTTCCCTTGCCGCAACGAGACCACGTATCGCGAATGAGGACGTGGTTGCGGAAAAGGATGGGGCAACCGTGCCGGCAACCGAGGCCCGGGCAAGGAGGAAAAATCGAATGCCAACAACAATCGTTCAAGCAAATGCCTACGACGTTGCCATGGAGAATTTCGATACCGCGGCTGACGCTATCGGCCTGGACAACAATACGCGTGAAATGATCAAGCGGCCCGAGCGCATGCTTACGGTCGGCGTGCCGGTGCGTATGGACGACGGCCACATTCATCGCTTCGAGGGTTTTCGTGTGCAGCACAACTCGGCGCGTGGACCTGCCAAAGGCGGCATCCGCTTCCATCCGCAGGTCACGCTCGACGAAGTGAAAGCGCTGGCCACGTGGATGACGTGGAAGTGCGCAGTGGTGAACATTCCTTTCGGCGGCGCCAAGGGCGGCATCACCTGCGATCCGAAAAAGATGTCACAGGGCGAGTTGGAGCGGATGACGCGCCGCTACACCAGCGCGATTCTGCCGCTCATCGGACCGGAGCAGGACATTCCCGCGCCGGATGTCTACACCAACTCGCAGACCATGGCCTGGATCATGGACACCTACAGCATGACCAAGGGCTATGCTGTTCCCGGCGTGGTCACGGGCAAGCCCATCAGCCTGGGCGGATCGCTAGGGCGCAACGAGGCCACCGGCCGCGGCGTCTTCAACACCATTGAGAGTGCCTGCGTGCATCTTCACATGCCGCTCAAGGGCGCCACCGTTGCCGTGCAGGGCTTCGGCAATGCCGGCTCCATCTCCGCGCAGCTGTTGCATCAGGCCGGCGCGAAGATTATCGCGGTCAGCGATTCCACAGGCTGCGTTTACAACCGCGACGGTCTGAATGTTCCCGAGCTCATGCACATGAAGGCCCTCTGCGGTCACGTGGACGGCTTTCCTGAGAGCGAGCCGATTCTGCCGCACGAGCTGTTGGCGTTGGGGTGCGACATCCTGGTGCCTGCTGCTCTTGAAAACACCATTGTTGCCGAGAATGCGGGCACGGTGCGCGCGCGCATCATCGCTGAAGCGGCCAACGGCCCGGTTACGCCGGCCGCCGACCGGATTCTCGAGAGCAAAGGCGCTTTTGTCATCCCCGACATTCTGTGCAACGCCGGCGGCGTCACGGTGTCGTACTTCGAGTGGGTGCAGGACGAGCAGCACCTGTTCTGGGAAGTTCAGGACATCTACAACCGCCTGGAGCGGGTGATGAAGACCGCTTTCAGCGATGTGCTCAAAATCCATGTTGAGCGCAAGGTACCCATGCGCATTGCCGCCAATATGCTCGGCATCGGCCGCGTGGCCGAGGCGGTGCAGATTCGCGGTATTTATCCGTAAACCGGGCTCACCGTTCTTACGCCCTACTTCTTCCGCGCTGGTCGCGAGAGGGTAGGGCGTAGGTGTCTCGGCTGCGCCTATACAATGCAAATAGGCTTGGGACGCATGCGCGCCCGGCCGTTTTTTATTGTCAATTCATCGGCATGTTATTGAATCGATCCGAGGGCCGCACTGCATGTCTGCCAGGTTTTCAGCATTTCCATTCGCCGCGTTATTTTTCCTTTCTGCCTCATTTCTCGCTGCGCAAACTCCCGCGCCAACCCGCCCGCCAATCATCGATCTGCCATCGAGCAAGCAGTTGATCGGCGAGGCGCCGGGCCATCCGCAGCGCATGAACGGCTTACCAATTTCCATGGCAATTTCGCCCGACGGCCGATCCGTGGTCACGGTGAATGCCGGCTACGGAACCTTCGAGTCGCAGTACAACCAGTCGCTCGCGGTTCTGGATACGCGCACCGGTGCGCTCGCCGATTTCCCCGACCAACGCACCGCGCCGCGCAACAAGCAGACGCTCTATTCCGGCCTGGCTTTCAGCCGCGATGGCAGCCACATTTATGCCAGCATGGCTTCGATGTCCGACCCTAAAGGTGAAGGTCCGGGCGACACGGGCAGCGGAATTCTTGTCTATAGCTTCAAGGAGGGCAGGATTGCGCCCGAGCGGATGATTCCTCTGCCTGTTGCGCAACTGCCGCCGGGGCGAAAGACTCGATTGCCGGGCGGATCGGAAAGCGACCAAGGCGTGCCTTACCCGGCTGCGATTGCGGTGCTCGGTGTGGCCGGCCACGAAGAATTGCTGGTTGCCGAAAATCTCTCCGACGATGCGGTGCTTATCGACGTGGCAACCGGCGCCATCGAAAAGCGCTTCGACCTCTCTGAAAGCGACGCTGTTCCCGCTACCTATCCCATCGCGGTCGCTGTAACACGAGACGGAAAACGCGCCTTCGTCGCTCTCTGGAACGCTTCGGAGATTGTGGAGCTCGATCTCGCACGCGGAACAGTGGCGCGCAAGCTGGCTTTGCTCAAGCCCGCGAGCCCCATCGCGCCCGGCACACATCCCTGCGACTTCGCCTTCTCGCCCGACGAGAAAACACTTTACGTGGCGCTTGCCAATCGTGACGCCGTTGCCGCCGTCAATGTGAGCAGCGGACAGTTTTCGGTGAAAGGCTACTTCGATACGCGGCTGCCTGGGCAGAGCTACTTCGGCGCGGAGCCGGTGGCTCTCGCCGTCAACGGCGACGGCAGCCGGCTCTACGTGGCAAACATGGGCACCGATTCCGTTGCTGTGTTCGAGACCAGCAAGCTGACGCCGCGGGTTGCGAAGAACGGCATGGTTGAGCCCGACGGTTTCATCCCCACTGAATGGATGCCGATTTCGATCGCATTCCTTTCTTCACCCTCCGGCGGCACGCTCTACCTCGCGACCGCCAAAGGCAGGGGAACAGGGCCGAACAATTTTCCTCCCCGCCGTGTTGAAACCGCGCCCAGCGTCAACGCCCGGGCCAATGTCTACATCGGAAACCTGCTCTACGGCTCACTGGCGACGCTCGGCGAAAAGGAAATTGACCATAGCCTCTCCGACTGGACCGCGACCGTTCTGGCCGAGAATCGCATGAAGGCTGCGCAGGAAAAGATCGTCTTTGCGGGCGGCAGTGATCGTATTAGGCACGTCATCTACATCATCAAGGAAAATCGCACATACGATCAGATCCTCGGCGACCTGGCGCAGGACGGGAAGCCCGTGGGCAACGGCGATCCGAAGTGGGCGACATACGGCGCATCCATCACGCCCAACTTGCACAAGCTGGCGCTCGAATTCGGCGTGCTCGACAACTTCTTCGATTCCGGCGAAGTTTCGGGCGACGGCCATGTCTGGTCGAATGCAGGCATCGGCACCGACTATCTCGAGAAGACCTGGCCGCATGGATACCGCAGTTCGGAACGCACGTACGATTATGAGGGCGTGGTGGCCAACGGCTATCCGCTGTTGCAGAAGATTCCCGACGTGGAGGAGCCGGCCAGCGGCTATCTCTGGGGCAATCTCGCCGCGCACGGCAAGACCTACTACCACTTCGGCGAGTACATCTCAACGAAGTTTTGCGGTCAGGGCGCGGTCGCCGATGCCACGCAGGGCGCCGTGCTGGCCGGGCCCAGTTGCGCGCGCAAGGCCATTGCGCCCGGCGAACCGTTGCCCGCGGAGTGGGGCGGCGGCGTAAGCAAGTTTCCCTGGCCCATTCCGCTCATCGCGGGCAACACGGCTACCAAGCCGGAGTTGGTGGGCCACTTCGCGCCGGAGTCGCCGGACTTCAACCTGGCCGTTCCCGACCAGGTCCGCGTCGAAGTCTTTTTGCGCCATCTGAAGCAGTGGGTCGCCGATCGCGCGCAAGGCGACGACACGATGCCCAACTTCGTCATGCTGCGGTTGCCCAACGATCACACCGCGGGAACGCGGCCCGGCGGACCTACGCCGCGATCTTCTGTCGCCGATAACGATCTCGCCGTCGGCCGCGCCGTTGAAGCCATCTCGCACTCGCCCTACTGGGACGATACCGCCTTCTTCATTCTGGAAGACGATGCGCAGAACGGCGCCGACCACGTGGACGCGCACCGCAGTATTGCATTTGTCATCAGCAAGTACGCGCCGCACGGCCTCAATGGCGCGCCTTTTGTCGATTCCCATTTTTATTCGACGGTCAGCGTCGTCCGCACCATGGAGACGCTGCTCGGACTGCCCCCGATGAATAATAACGACGCCTTTTCGTCGCTGATTGCGTCGCTGTTCTCGGGCCCCGGCGATCAGCCGCCCTACGTTGCCGACACCACGAATCGCGACAACGGCCTGATCTACACAGCCAACGCCAAAAACGCGGTGGGCGCAAAGGCGAGCATGAAGATGGACTTCAGCCGCGAGGATCGCGCGCCAACGGAAAAGCTCAACGTGATTCTGTGGAGAGATGCGATGGGCAACGCGCCGGTGCCGGCGATGTTGAAGGCGCGCACTAAGAAATCCGCCGCGGATGACGGCGAGTAGGGATTGGGTAGTGTCCTAAACTCGGTTAGAGCTTTTCTTGCGGGGCTAAAGCCCGGATTATTTTTGCTGAACCTTCGGCGCGGCTGAAGCCGTGCCCTGATACAAAGCACGGCAAGTTAGTACACTGCCAGCGATTGATCGCCTCGGACGGTTCATTCGTTCGAGTGCTAAGATGGCTGGCGGACTCGAATGCATCGCGCGGGAGCAATGTTCCCTGAGAAAGCTGGATTTTGTGAAAACGTCTTCTTGTCTATTTCTTCTGAGTCTCGTCTCAGCCTGCGCAGTTGGTAATGCTGCGCTCAAAGCCCAGCAGCCATTGCAGGTGAGCATTCATTGGGACAAAGTTACGACGGTTTCAAAGACGACACCGACGCTGCAAGTGGTTGTCAATCCGCCGCTGCGTCCCGGCGAGCCGCTGAGCGCAGCCTCCTACAAGGCCGTGAAGGAGCTTGGCGCCGATTACGTGCGCTATGTGCCGTGGTTGCCTTATCCAAAGCTCGCCGTCGCTGAGCTCGAACCGCCGACATCGCAAAAGACCAGTTGGGATTTCAGCCTCATCGATCCCATGACGAAGGATTTTCTCGCGGCGACCGATGGTCACTCGACCGTGATGAACTTCAGCACCATTCCGGCATGGCTCTTCAAGACCGAGAAGCCCGTTACTTATCCGGCGGACCCGAACCTGGCCGTCTGGAACTATACGCAAGGTACGGAGCTGCGCGATCTCAGCGGACGGGAACTGGGAGACTACTACGCGCGGTTGGTCAGTTGGTACGTCAACGGGGGATTCAGCGACGAGAACGGCGTGCGGCACGAGTCCGGCTATCACTACAAGCTGGCGTGGTGGGAGGTGCTCAACGAGGTCGACTTCGAGCACAACATGACGCCCGAGCAATACGCGGAGCGTTACGACGCGATTGCCGGCGCGATCCACAAAGTGTCGCCAGAGACAAAATTCGTCGGTCTGGCGCTGGCGGAGCCGGGGCGCGACGAGAAGCTCTTTGAGTACTTCCTGAATCCCGCCAACCACAAGCCCGGCATTCCGCTCGACATGATTTCGTATCACTTCTATGCTTCACCAGCGAGCGGGGAGACGCTGGACCACTGGCAGTACACGTTCTTCGATCAGGAAGCCGGATTTTTGAACACCGTTCGCTATGTCGAGGCTATTCGCAAGCGGCTTTCGCCAAACACGAAGACCGATCTGGATGAGCTGGGCGTGATTCTGCCCACGGACAACAAGGCTGACGACAATGTGCCGCCTCCCGCCGCGTATTGGAATCTTGCTGGCGCGCTCTATGCCGATCTTTTCATTGAACTCTCGCGCTTGCAGATCGATGTTGTGGGTGAGTCGCAGCTTGTGGGCTATCCCACGCAATTTCCCAGCGTGAGCATGATGGATTGGACCACGAACCACCCCAATGCGCGTTTCTGGGTGCTCAAGCTCATCAAAGATTCGTTTCATCCCGGCGACAAGCTTGTGGAAACGGCGCTTCATTCGGGCGACGTGAGCGCACAGGCATTCGTCACTCCCGGCGGGCGCAAGCTCTTGCTCGTAAACAAACGCAATCGCGAGATCGCAGTTTCACTACCGGATGCGGATAAGGCCACCGCGCTTGCTGTCGATACGGAGACCGGTGACAATGCGGCGCGCGGCGTGCAGCTCACCGCGGGCACAATTAAACTGGAACCATTCTCCGTAGCGGTGGTCAGTTGGTAGGCACTTCTGAAATGGAAAAGCCGATGACGAGTGAACGTTCTCTTCGTGTGGGCCTGTGCGGCATCGGCCTCGATGCTTACTGGAGCCAGTTTGCGGGCCTCGAGAAGCGGCTCAAGGGCTACGTGGCGCAGGTGGCGTCGCGACTGACGCGCCCCGGCGTAGAAGTGGTTAATCTTGGCCTCATCGATACGCCTGCGCGCTCACTTGAAGCCGGACATCAATGCCACCGCGAAGATATCGACGTGCTCTTCCTCTACGTCACCACTTATGCGCTCTCGAACACCGTTCTCCCTGTTGTGCAACGCGCCGGCGTGCCGGTGGTGGTTCTCAATCTTCAGCCTGAAGCCGCGATCGACTACGAAGCCTTCAACAAATTGAACGACCGCACCGCGATGACCGGCGAGTGGCTGGCATTTTGTTCCGCGTGCCCGGTACCGGAGATCGCGAACCTTTTTACGAGAGCGAGGACTCCTTTCCACCAGGTGACGGGCGTTCTGGACGACGCCGCAACCTGGCGCGAGATGGAGGAGTGGCTGGCGGCCGCTCGCGTGCGCGCCGCACTTGCGGAGGCGCGGCTCGGGCTGATGGGCCACTACTACAGCGGCATGCTCGACATCATGACCGATGTCACGCTGCTGTCGATTGCAACCGGAGTGCATGCGGAGCTGCTGGAAGTGGATGAGTTGAGCGCGCTCTGCGCCGAGGTGAGCGAGGCAGATATCGCCCGCCGCCTCGAAGAATTTTGCGCTGCATTCGATTTGCAGCCCGATTGCCCAGCCGAGGAGTTGCGCCGCGCTGCGCGTACGTCCGCAGCGCTTGACGCGTTTATCGCGCGCCACGATCTGGACGCCTTGGCCTACTACTACAAGGGCTCGGGCAACGCTGCCAATGAAGACACCATGAGCTCCATCATCCTGGGCACGTCGCTGCTGACCGCACGGCACATCCCCGTGGCCGGCGAGTACGAAGTGAAGAATGCGATCGCCATGAAGATCATGGACCTGCTCGGAGCCGGCGGCTCATTCACCGAGTACTATGCGATGGACTTCAACGCCGACCTGGTGCTGATGGGCCACGATGGCCCCGGTCACATTGCGATTGCGGAAGGCAAAACCAAGGTGCGGCCGCTCGAGGTTTACCACGGCAAGGTTGGCCGCGGATTGTCGGTGGAGATGAGCGTCAAGTACGGTCCGGTCACCCTGCTCTCGGTTGTCGAAGATCCCGTCTCGCGCTTCAAGCTGGTTGCCGCGGAGGGCGAGTCCGTGGCCGGCGCGATTCTCGAAATTGGGAATACCAATAGCCGTTACCGATTCCCGCTGGGCGCGCGGGGCTTTGTCGAGGCCTGGAACACGCAGGGTCCGGCGCACCACTGCGCTGTGGGTGTGGGCCACCAGGCGGCGACGCTGCGCAAGACTGCGGCGCTGATGGGGATTGGATTCCACCAGGTGTGCTGACGCCTGCGCTCCCGGGAGCCTTTGGCGGCTCAGCAGCCAATGGTTCACAAAATGGGATAAATGGTCGGATTCGAGACCTGAACGGCAGAAAACGGCCCTGACTACATCGCCAAAACCGGCCCTAAACTGGTAGCTTGAACTAGAAGGGCTTTCTTTCCCGCAATGACTTCCAGTCCATACTTTTCTTTAGCAGTTTTGTTTGTGGCGGCGCTGGGTTTTGGGCTGGCGCCCCTGGGGCTGGCATGGCTTTGGGCCAGAGTGTTTTCGCCGCCCAAGCCAAATTCGATCAAGAACGCGATTTACGAGTGCGGCCTGGTGTCAAAGGGCGACGCCTGGGTGCAGTTCCGCTCGGCCTACTACCTATACGGAATCATTTTTCTCATCTTCGACGTGGAAGCGGTTTTTCTGCTGCCCTTTGCGGTGGCATTTACGGGACTGGGCGCGGCGGCTTGCGCGGCCATGCTGGTGTTTGTGCTGCTCCTGGTGGAGGGATTGGCCTGGGCCTGGGCAAAGGGTGTGCTGACGTGGTCTTGACGACAGGTGTCAGGGTTCAGAGATCGGCATTTCGTGCATGAACACGCCGCAGAGGAATCCGCAACAAGGGGACGATTGGGAAAGACAACGCGGTAAGGACAAGTGACCGGGATGAGAGTGAGGGCGGGATTCGGGTATTCCTGAAACCTGACACCTGAAACCTGAACCCTCGGAGCAGAGCAACGATGGCAGTTGATCAAAACCTCAAGATCGAGCTGGGCAAGCAGGGCGTCCTGGTGACGACCATCCAGGAGCTCTACAACTGGGGCCGACGCAGCTCGGTTTGGCCCATGCAGTTCGGTCTTGCGTGTTGCGCCATTGAGATGATCGCGACCACCATGGCGCGCTACGATCTGGCGCGATTTGGCGCCGAGGTCTTTCGTCCCTCGCCGCGCCAGGCCGACCTGATGATCGTTTCGGGCACCGTGACCAAGAAGATGGCGCCGCAGGTGGTGCGCCTCTACAACCAGATGGCCGAGCCGCGCTACGTCATCGCCATGGGCGCATGCGCCATTTCGGGAGGGCCGTTCAAACAGGGCTACAACGTGCTCAAGGGCATCGACCGTTACATTCCTGTCGATGTGCACATTCCCGGTTGCCCGCCGCGGCCGGAGGCATTGCTCCAGGCCTTCATCACATTGCAAAAGAAAATTGACGGCCAGCATTTGACTGGCCCGGATCGCCCGCGCTATCTGGATGCAAATGCGCAGGGCGAGTTTCCCGTGCCCGAACGGGGAGAGCACGATCTGGAACCAACTTCGAATCAGGGCGTGTGGCCGGTGCAGATACAGGGACTAAGGGACTACGGACAAGCAACAGCGAAGCGACTAACTGAGAATTGAAATGAAGACGGTGGAAGAGATCAAGGCGGCGATTGAGGCGGCGGTTCCCGGCGCGGGGGTGGAGTTTGTGCGCAACCCCGGCCCTGCCGCGGAGCACTCGCTGCGCGTCGCGCCCGCGAGCGCCGTTGCTGTGGCTACCTTCCTGCGCGACGATGCGGATCTGGCCCTCGACTTCCTCTCCAATGTTTCGGGAGTGGACTGGCCCGACAAAGAAATTGCGGAAAAAGTGAAGGTGACGCGCACGGTGACGAAGACCGTCGATGGCGTCGAGCAGCAGATGGAAGAAACCGTCGATGAAACGCGCAAGCGAATCGAGCCGGGCTGTCTTGAAGCGGTTTATCACCTTTATTCCGTCGCGAAGAAGCACGGGCCGCTGGTGATTCGCATGAAGACTGCGAACCGCAGCGATCAGGTGGAGCTGCCATCGTTCACGCCCGTCTGGCGCTCCGCCGAGTTTCAGGAGCGCGAGGTCTTCGATCTCTACGGCATCATTTTTGCCGGCCATCCGGACCTGCGCCGTTTGCTGATGTGGGAGGGATTCAAAGACCACCCCATGCGCAAGGATTACGTGGAGCCGGACGACTACGAGTACGAGCCCACCCCGCACGACCACGTGCTGGCGCGGGCGCAGGAGCACAAGAACAGAGATCAGAGAACAGAGATCAGAGATCAGGGGCCCGGCGTCGCATGAGCTTGACCGAGACGAAGACGGAGAAGATTGACGGTTGGAACCGTCCGCCGGTGATTGTGCCCGACGGCGAAGGCGAACTGCTCGAAGTCGCCATGGGGCCGCACCATCCCTCGACGCACGGCGTCTTCCGCATGGACCTGGCGCTGGACGGCGAGCGCGTGGTGCGCCTCAAGCCGGTCTTCGGCTACCTGCATCGCAACCACGAGAAGATCGCCGAGCAGGCCAGCTATCTGGCGTCGATGCCCTACACCGACCGCCTCGATTACATGTGCCCGCTCACCAACAACTGGGCCTACGCGCTGGCCGTGGAAAAGCTTGCCGCGCAGGAAGTACCGGAGCGCGCCCAGTACATCCGCGTCATTCTTGGGGAACTTACGCGCATTCAGAATCACGCCTCGTCGATTGGATTTTTGATTCAGGAGATGGGCGCCAGCGGCACGCCGCTGATGTACGCCTTCAAAGAGCGCGAAAAAATTCTCGACCTCTTCGAGTCGCTCACCGGCTCGCGCATGATGTGCAACTACATGCGCTTCGGCGGCTGCCGCGTGGATGTTTCCACGGCCTGGCTCGATGCGGCGCGCAAGGTGATCGCTGGTTTGCCACAGTTTGTCGACGAGTTCGAAGCGCTGCTGTCATCGAATGAGATTTTGATGGCGCGCTGCCAGGGCGTGGGCATTCTCAGGCCTGACTTGGCCGTGAACGCGGGCGTCACCGGGCCCATGCTGCGCGCGTCGGGAGTGGATTACGACATTCGCAAAGTCGATCACTACGGCATTTACGATCGCTTCAAGTTTCGCGTGCCGCTGGGCGATCATGGCGACGTCTACGACCGCTACATGGTGCGCATTCTGGAGATACGCGAGTCGATCAAGATTGTCGAGCAGGCGCTCAAGGAAATTCCCGGCGGGCCCATTATGGATGCGAAGGCCAAGATTCGCGGCTTCCGGCCCAAGCCCGGCGAGGCCTACGGCCGCATTGAGGCGCCCAAGGGCGAGCTGGGTTTTTATCTCATAAGCGACGGCGGGCCGAATCCCTATCGCTATCGCGTGCGCCCACCCAGCCTGATCAATCTGACGGTTCTTGAAGATATGTGCCTGGGCAGCAACGTCGCCGATGTGGTGCTGATCTTTGGCAGTGTGGATATTGTCTTGGGAGAAGTGGACCGGTAGATCTATTTGTGTTGATGCCGGGCCTCGTTAAAACGCAAGACAGAGAAAATGGAGGTCGAGATGAGAATCGTGAAAGCAATGGGAGCAGTTGGGGTTTTCAGTTTGCTGCTGGCGGGAACCGCCGGAGCCCACGCCGCGGGAACCTATGCGTTTTCGTGCACCGGGGTTAAAAGCGAAACATTCACGATTGCGCTGACGGGATTTACCGTCAAGCTGAATAGCACGGACGCGGCCGCGAGCAGCGGGGCCGCCGCAAGACGCGGCTCTTTTTCCGTGACAATTCGCTTCGCTCCCGGCAAGGACTATCAGGCGCTTTGGTCGATGGCGCAGGACAGCGAGGTGCTGCGAAGCTGCAAACTGACCGACACGGAAGGTAGTTCCGGTGTTGCTGCTTCGGACAATTGGACTGCGTCGAACACAAAGGCAAAGAACAACAAGGGCAAGAACAACGCGCAGCCCGCCGCCACGAGCGAAGGCGCATCGGAATGGATCCTGACCAACGCCACGGTGACGAGCGTGACGGCGATCGGACGCGAGAGCACGACGGGCGCTCCCGACGGAGAGATGGAAGCCACCATCGACGCACAGCAAATTACTTTCACCATGTAGAGTGTGCTGGCACGAAAGGCTGAGAGCGAAAAGCTGAAAGCTGCATTTAGGAGTAACGCATTGCTGGGCGAAGGCATATTGAAGGGAATGGCGGAGACGGCGAGGAATTTCTTCGGTAGCTACGTCTCCAAAGAACGGCTGACTACGGTGGAGTATCCGGAGGAGCGGATACCTGCTATCGAAGCCGCGCGCGTATTTCCCTTTCTCGTGTACGACGGAGCGGACTGGGAAGCCGGGCTGCGTTGCGTGGCCTGCCAGATCTGCGAGAAAGAGTGTCCGCCCAAGTGCATCTACATCGACAAAAGCAAGGACAAGAAGCCGGATTATGTGGGCAAGCAGCAGTTTTATCCCACGCGCTTCGATATCGATGTTTCGGTTTGCATGAGCTGCCAGATCTGCGTTGAAGTTTGCCCATTCGAGGCCATCAAGATGGACAACGAGTTCGAGTTGGCCACCGACGATCGCTTCGGCGGCCTGCTCTACGATCGCAAGCAGTTGGCCAGATCGAACGAATACTATCACTCGATCCATCCCACGGAAGCGTCGCAGGTGGATGCGCGACTGGGCGAGGAAAAAGCCAAGGTGGAAGCCAAGGCCAAAGCCGCCGCCGAGGCTGCCGCCGCCAAAGCTGCCGCGCCCGCGCCCCCTGCACCAACGGCCGGAGGAGGAAGCTAGACCATGGCGACATCGCCCCTCTTCACTCACTTCGACCAGATCTTCATCCTTCTGCGCAACTGGCTCGTCGGCTTTTTGCCTGCGGCGCTGCGTCCCGCCGCCGGCGTCGTACTCGGCGTCATCACCATCGTCTGCTTGTTTCCCGGCCTGTTCGCGCTGACCACGGTGTTTGAGCGCAAAGGCCTGGGCCGTATCCAGAATCGCCTCGGCCCCAACCGCGTAGGTCCCTTCGGCTTCTTCCAGCCCGTCGCCGACGGCATCAAGTCGCTCACCAAGGAAGATATCGTTCCCTTCAGCGCCAATGCGGTGGTGCATTTTCTTGCGCCGCTCTCGCTGGTGGTCGCGGTCTTTATGGAATTTGCCGTACTGCCCATGGGCCGCAACATGGTGCTGGTCGACCTGAACGCCGGTCTGCTCTTCTTCTTTTCCATGAGCGCGTCCACCGAGCTTTCGGTCTTTATGGCCGGCTGGTCGAGCCGCAATAAATATTCACTGCTGGGCGCCATGCGCGCGGTGGCGCAGATGATCAGCTACGAGGTCGTGCTGCTGCTCTCGAGCGTTTCCGTGGTCATGATCGCCGGCTCGCTTTCGCTGCCAAAGATCGTGGCAGCGCAGGACAGCTACACCGGCATCTTTCCTCACTGGTACATCTTTACGCCCTGGGGTTTGGCGGGGTTTGTGATGTACGCTATTGCCGCTACGGCCGAGACCAATCGCTCGCCCTTCGATCTGCCCGAAGGCGAATCGGAGCTGGTCGCCGGCTATCACACCGAGTATTCGGGCTTCAAATTCGCGCTCTTCTTCCTCGGCGAATATCTGGCCATGTTCGCCATCTCCGGCCTCGGCACCACGCTCTTTCTCGGCGGATGGTCGGCGCCGTTTTCCTTCCTCACTTTTGTTCCTTCGTGGATCTGGTTTTTCTCCAAGGTGATGCTCTCCATATTTGTCTTCATTTGGATGCGCGGCACGTTGCCCCGCCTGCGCCAGGACCAGTTGATGAACTTTGCATGGAAATTCGTGCTGCCTTTCACGCTGCTCAATCTCTTTGTGACCGCGCTTTGGCGCTTCATGGGCGAGGGTTGGATGCGCTGGGTGGTGTGCACGGTGATTCTGGTTGCGGCCTACGTGCTCATGGGCCGCTTAAGCATGCGCAACGAGCACTTCGGCCCCAGGAGATACCGCTATGCTGAATAGGAGCCATCCATGAACGCTCTCTTCTATCTGCTTGCGGCCATAACCATCGGCGGCGGTCTGGCTTCCGTGCTGCTCAAGCACCTGGTGCATTGCGCTCTCGCCACCACGGTAGCCTTCGCCGGGCTGGCGTTGCTGTTTTTGCAGCTTGACGCGCAGTTCACCGGCTTTGCACAGATTCTTGTGTACATTGGCGCCGTCGCCATCCTGATTGTGTTCGCCATTTTGCTGACGCGTGGCGCCGACCTGCCCAAAGACGGCGTCTTCAGCCGTACCTGGTTTGTGGGACTCGTGATTGCCGCCGGAATCTTTGCGGTTCTGGCTTGGGCCGTGCTCGAAAGCGTGCGCGCTTTGCCGCAGCATAACGCCGTTCCCGCTGTCACCGTGCGCGACATCGGCAACGCGCTGGTGGGCCGCTATGTGCTGCCGCTGGAGATTGTCGCTCTGCTGCTCACTGCGGCCACCATTGGTGCGGTCATCGTGGCCATGCACGAGAAAGAGAGGCCGAAACCGTGACCACGCCGCTCGCCGGTTATCTGCTGGTTGCCGCTCTGCTCTTTGCCATTGGCATTGCCGGTGCATTGGTGCGCCGCAACGCGATTCTCGTGCTGATTGGGATTGAATTGATGTTGAACGCGGCCAATCTCAACCTCATCGCTTTCTGGCGATACGGCCCGCATCCTGAATTGCTCACGGGCATGATGTTCGCCATTTTCTCTATCGCCGTGGCCGCGGCGGAAGCTGCCGTCGGCCTCGGCCTCGTCATTTCCATTCATCGCCACACCAACACCACCGATCTCGACAAGATGAACAGGATGAAGGGGTGAAAGCTTGATGCAGGAATCCGCAGCATTCACTCCACAATTCGCCGCCTCAGCTATCACGGGAATTCTGTGGCTCATTCCCACTGCGCCCATGGTTGCATCGGGGTTGATCGCGCTCCTCAAGCAGCCGCGCCGCAACCTTGCTGCGGGGCTGGCAATCGGCTCGCTTTCGATTTCGCTAGTGCTTTCGCTGGTTGCGTTCTGTCACGTACTGACAGGATGGACGCACGATTCCGCCGTCCGCGAGTTCGTCAATTTCACCTGGTTTCGCTTCGGCACCTCCGCCGTCGATCTCGGCTGGGTCCTCGATCCGCTCGCGGCAATCATGATCGTGATGGTGAGCTTCGTTGGCCTGCTCATCTTCATCTATTCCGTGGGCTACATGGCCCACGACGAGAATTTCACGCGCTTCTTCTGCTTCATGTCGCTCTTTGCCGGAGCAATGCTGGGCGTAGTCATCTCGAATAGCCTGCTGTTGCTCTTCATGTGTTGGGAGATCGTTGGCCTCACCTCGTATCTGCTCATCGGCTTCTGGTATCAAAAGCCCGCTGCCGCGGCCGCCGCGAAAAAAGCTTTCGTCACCACGCGCGTCGGCGATGTTTTCTTTTTGCTCGGCATCGTGTGGTTGTACTCGCAGACCGGCACGTTGCTCTTCTACAACCACGGCGTGGGCTCGCTTGAAGGTCTCGCGCTCGTCAACTTGCTCTCGCAGCACGCGGGCCTTGGCCTCAGCGCCGCCGGCGCCATTGGCCTGCTCATCTTTGCCGGAGCCGTGGGCAAGAGCGGCCAGCTTCCGTTGCATGTCTGGTTGCCTGACGCCATGGAAGGCCCCACGCCTGTCTCTGCACTCATTCACGCGGCCACCATGGTCGCGGCCGGCGTCTTTCTCGTGGCGCGCGTTTATCCGCTAATGCAAATCGGCGCTGCGCCCCATGGAACTACCGCGGCGCTCACCGTTGTCACATGGGTCGGTGCGTCCACCGCGGTATTCGCCGCACTCATCGCCGTGGCGCAGAACGACATCAAGCGCATCCTTGCTTATTCCACCATTTCACAACTCGGCTACATGATGGCCGGTCTCGGCCTGGGCGGTGTCGCTGTCGGCATGTTCCACCTCATCACGCACGCCTTCTTCAAGGCGCTGCTCTTCCTCGGCGCGGGCTCGGTGATTCACGGCTGCCACGAGGAGCAGGACATTCGCCGCATGGGTGGCCTTCGCTCCGACATGCCGCTCACATTCCTCACTTACGCCATCGGCATGCTGGCGCTGTGCGGATTCCCGCTCGTCTTCTCCGGTTTCTGGTCGAAGGACGGTATCCTGGATGCCGCGCAACATTGGGACATTTCGAAGGGCCCGTTTTACATGCTCGTTTTCGGCGCATTGCTCACCGCGTTCTACATGACGCGCCAGGTCTGCTACGTTTTCTTTGGCTACTGGCGCGGCGGCCGCGAAACCGCGCACGAAAGCCCGAAGGTGATGACGCTCCCGCTCGCGATTCTCGCCTTCTTTGCGATTGCGCTCGGCATCATCGGCACTCCGGCATGGCCATGGTTCCATGCGTTCCTTGAAAATCGCACGGCGTCCTTCAGTTGGCACGGATTCGCGGAGCCCGGCCTCGGCTTGCTCATGCTCGGGTCGTCGTTAATCGTCTTCGTCGGCCTCGGCTTCAGCTGGTGGCTCTATGGCAACAAGCTGCCTAAGCCGGAAGCTCCCGACGCGCTCGAAAAATCCGCGCCGTGGCTTTGGGCTCCGTTGCGCGATCGCCTCTACGTCGACGAGCTCTATGGCGTGACCGTAATTGCCTTCTACGCGTGGTGGGCGCGCGTGGCCGACTGGCTCGATCGTCGTATTTGGGGTGGCATCGTTTCCGCCATCACGTGGCTCTTCGGCCTCTGGGCGCAGCTCAACCGCCTGCTCGACATCGATTGGGTCGACGGCGGCTTCGACAAAACCTGTGAGGAGCTTTCCTCGGGCGGCGGCTTGCTGTCACGCGTCGAAGGCGGCCGCGTGCAGAATTACCTTCGCATTCTGGCCGCGGCTGTGGTCGCGCTGGTTGCAATTCTTCTCTGGAGCAGCCGGCCATGAACGTACTCGGCTTCCCAATCCTGACGCTGCTCACCGTGCTTCCGCTTATCGGTGCGGCGCTCGCGCTCTTCTCCGGCCGTCATGCGCGCGTGGTGGCGCTTTTCACCACGCTGGCCTGTGTGCTGGTTTCGCTCTTCATCTGGACCCGCCTGCCTGCCGATGGCAGCATCGGTCTCGTGGAGCGCGCGGCATGGGCGCCATCGCTGGGCATTGAATATCACCTCGGAGTCGACGGCCTCGGCGGCCTCATGCTGGTGCTCTCGGCCATCGTTACGCTGATGGCGGTCGATGCTGCGCAGCATCGCGTGCATCACATGCCCGGACTTTTCTTTGGACTGGTGCTGACGCTCGAAGCGGGCCTCTTCGGATCCTTCACTGCGCTCAATTTCTTCCACTGGTTTTTGTTCTGGGAGCTGAGCCTCATCCCCGCATTCTTCCTGATCAAGTTGTGGGGAGGGCCGAAGCGCGGTCCCGCAGCCACGCAATTTTTCATCTACACCATGGCTGGCTCGGTGGCGCTCCTGCTCTCGTTCCTCGCCATCTTTTTCGCGACTACGAGTAAAGACGCGCCGGGCACCATGGACTTCGGCCAGCTCGCGCAAATGGCCGCATCCGGCCAACTCGCGCAAATGGTCACCGCGCATCTTGGGCCCGTGATGCCGTGGCTCGCCATCGGCGTGCTTGCCGGCTTCGCGGTCAAAGTGCCGCTTATGCCGTTCCACACCTGGCTGCCCGCTGCGTATGCTGAGGCGCCATCGCCCGTCACCATGCTGCTTACGGGCGCCATGTCGAAGATGGGCGTCTACGGTTTGCTCCGCATCGCCATCCCGATCTTTGGTCCGCAGATTGCTGCCATGCGCACGCCGCTCCTGGTTCTTGCCGCCGCCACCGTCGTCATGGGCGCGTGGGCTGCGGCTGCGCAAACCGATTTGAAGCGTGTCCTCGCGTACTCATCGATCAATCACCTCGGCTACTGTCTGCTGGGCATTTTCGCGCTCGCGGTTCCCGTAGCTGGAGCGGCGCAGCAAGCGAGCCAGGCTGCTGCACTCAATGGCGTCATCCTGCAAATGTTCAACCACGGCCTCACCGCTGCCGCACTCTTCTGGTTCATCTCCATGATGCAGTTCCGCTCCGGCGGTCTGCGCGGCATCAACGACTTTGGCGGTCTGCGCAAGCCCGCACCGGTCTTCGCGGGACTCATGGGCATGGCGCTTTTCTCCTCACTCGGTCTGCCGGGCCTGAATGGATTTGTCGGCGAGTTCCTCATCTTCCGGGGAGTTTTTCCGCTGGCGTGGGCTGCGGCCACGGTATCGGTGCTTGGTTTGCTCGTCACTGCCGTCGTGATTCTCACCGTCATTCAAAAAGTATTCAGCGGCCCCGTTCCCGAGCGATGGGCCGCATTTCCCGATCTGCATCACGGAGAGCGCATGGCTCTCGCACCCGTCATCGGACTCATGTTCTTGCTCGGCCTTGTGCCCCAGCTCATCGTGAACACGATCAATCCCACGGTCCAGAACCTGCTGGCGCACTGGAGATTTTAAAGAATGGCTTGGACCATCTTCATTTCGTTCGCTGGGGCGCTGATCGCGGCGCTTTGCCCCAAGGACAAGCCCGCCGTTGCGCGCTGGTTTGCGCTGGCCGTGGCTGTGGCCGGCCTCGCGATTGCGGTCACGGGCTACGCCGCGGGCTTTGGGCAGGGGCGCCAGGTGTTTGTCGACGCGCTCTGGGTGCCTTCGATGGGCATCCACTTCATGCTTGCTGCCGACGGCATCAGTCGCGTGCTGGTTCTGCTCACCGGCATCGCTTCGGTTTCGGGCGTGCTCTTCAGTTGGAACGTCGAACTCCGCACCAATCAGTTTTTCGCCTTCTACTTCGCGCTCATCGGCGGCGTCTACGGCGTGTTTTTGAGCGGCGACCTCTTCCTGCTCTTCGTCTTTTACGAAATTGCCATCGTTCCCAAATATTTCCTCATCGCCATCTGGGGCTCGACGCGCCGCGAGTACGGCGCAATGAAGCTTGCGATTTACTCCTTCGTTGGCTCGGCCATGGTGCTTATCGGTTTGCTCGCCGCATACGTCACCGCCGGTTCGCACTCGACGACACTCGCCGCGCTTGCGAGCGCGGGCTTGCCCGTCAGCTTCCAGATGTGGTGCTTTCCGCTAGTCTTCGTGGGCTTCGGGATTCTTGCCGGCATGTGGCCCTTTCACACCTGGGCGCCCACCGGCCACGTCGCCGCGCCCACTGCGGCCTCCATGCTTCTGGCCGGCGTGGTGATGAAGCTCGGCGCGTACGGCTGCTTGCGCGTTGGCATCGGCCTATTTCCGCACGGCCTCGATCCGTGGGGAGTCTCTTTCATCGGCATCGGCTCCTGGCGCGACGTCTTCGCATGGCTCGCGGTCATCGGTATCGTCTACGGCGCGCTGGTCGCTCTCGCGCAAACCGATTTCAAATTTGTCATCGGCTATTCCAGCGTCAGCCACATGGGTTTTGTGCTGCTCGGTCTCATGACGCTCAACCAGATTGGCGTCGATGGCGCGGTGCTGCAAATGTTCTCGCACGGCATCATCGCAGGGCTGCTGTTCGCTATTGTCGGCCGCGTGGTTTACGACCGCACGCACACGCGCCAGTTCGCCGAGCTCGAACCCATGCACCTTTCGCGACGACTGCCCTTTGCCGCATGGGCTTTTGTCTTTGCCGGCATTGCGTCGATGGGATTACCTGGCTTCTCCGGCTTCGTCGCCGAGTTGCAGGTAATGGTCGGAGCGTGGCAAGCCAATCCCTGGTGGACCATCGTCTCCGGCATCGGCATCATTGTCGGCGTCGCCTACATCTGGCGCGCGCTGCAAAAGGCCTTCTTCAGCGATACGCTGCCCACTCCGCGCGAGCTTGAGGTGGAGCAGGCGCACAAATTCGCGCCCATCACCTGGCCTGAGTACGCCGGGGTCGCGCTGCTCGGCTTCTGCACACTTGCCGTCGGCCTCTATCCGCGCATTCTGCTCGATCAGATCGAACCGGCCGTGAGAACGTTGCTTGCGGGAGGGACGCAATGAATTACGTTGACCTCTTCCGCGCCACGCTGCCTGAAACGGCTCTGGAAATAGCCGCGCTGCTTGTGATCGTCGTCGATCTCGGTTTCCTGCGCCGCGCTGCGACCAGTACCCGCGTCGCCGTGGGGGCCCTCCTTGGCGTTGCCGGATGCGCCGCCGCGATCTGGGCCGTTTACGCTGCCGGATGGGGCAGCCTTAGCAACGGAAGCTACGTTGTGCTGGCCGCGGGCGGCTCCGCAGCCGTCGCGCAGGTGGCGATTCTCGTTCTCACCGCGCTCACGCTGCTGCTTTTCATCGATACAGGATTCACGCGCAACCCCGGCGAATACGTCGCCGTTGTACTGATGGCCACGGCCGGCGGACTGCTCATTTCAGCGGCACAGGATCTGCTCGTCATCTTCGTGGGCCTTGAGCTACTCTCGCTCGGCCTCTACATCCTCACGGCCTTCGCCAAGCAATCCGGTAAGAGCGCCGAGGCCGCCCTCAAGTACTACCTTTTTGGCGGCATGTCCGCTGCGTTTCTGCTGTTCGGATTCAGCTACCTTTATGGATTGAGCGGCAGCACGAACTTGCCGCGCATTGTCTTAGGCACCTATATCGCATCGACGAGCGGCGCCGCGCCGTTGCTGGTTCTTGCGCTGGTCATGATTGCCGTGGGTCTCGGATTCAAGATCGCGGCCGTGCCATTCCATTTCTGGGCGCCGGATACTTATGAGGGCGCGCCCGCTCCAGCCGCCGCCTTCATCGCATCGGTTTCCAAAGTCGCCAGCTTCGCGCTGCTCATTTCCATCAGCCATGCAATCCTCTGGTGGCCCTCGATGCTGCACTTGGGCGGTCGCCTTACCGTCGCGGTTTCTTCGCCCGGCGCACCGATGCCGCACTACACGCCGGGCATCGTCACCGCGTGGCCGTTGATCCTCATGGTGCTCTCGGCTGCGTCCATGGTCTTCGGGAATCTGGCCGCGCTTGCGCAGTCGAGCGTTCGCCGTCTGCTCGCCTACTCCGCTATCGCGCACGCGGGCTACATCCTGCTTGGCCTTGCGTTCTTCGGGTGGACGAACTTGAGCGCGGAGGCGATTCTCTACTACATCGTCACTTACGGGCTGACGACCATCGGCGCATTCGGCGTGGTCGGCGTCGTGGAGCGCGCTACCGGCTCCGACAAGCTCGACTCTTTCCTCGGTCTGCAGAAGCGCAATCCGCTGCTCGCCGCCGTCCTGCTTGTGCTCTTCCTCTCGCTCGCTGGAATTCCGCCGCTGGTCGGCTTCTGGGCCAAATTCAATCTATTTGCAGCGGTGCTCGCCGTCGGAGGCGGTCCCATTCCCTTCGCCCTCGTCGCGCTGGCCATCGCCTTCAGCGCCGTCTCGCTCTACTACTATCTGCAGGTGCTCAAGCGCGCTTATGTCATGCCCGCGAGCGACGAGTCGCCGATCAAGGCGCATCCCGTAACGATGGCCGTGCTCGTGCTCATAACAGCGGCGGTCATCGTTCTCGGCTGCTTCCCGGCGCTGCTGCAGAACTGGATTGCGAGTTTCTACGGCATGTAGCTAGACGACACTTCGGACGCCGGGCAGCCGCACCAGTGGGTCGGCAATCAGCCAGGTTGCGGCGCAGGCTAACAAGCCGACGACTCCGAATTTGATCAGCGCTGGAGCCGCCCAGTTGTGCAGCAGCAAGGCGATGCTCACGAGGACCGGGGGATGGATAATGTAGACCGCGTAGGCGCGCCGGTTGAGCCACGACCAAACGGCTGAAGGCTGGTTCATGCGCTCGCGGAAAACCAGCAGCCACGCGGCGATCAGGCCCCAGGCCACGAATGGTTCCCATAGAGCGTAGAAGATGGCCTCAAACGAAAGTCCGCCAGGCGCGCCGGAATTTGTGCCGCGATGAAGCGCGTGAGCGATCGCGATGGCCACCGGAAGACTGGGCCACGCGATCAGCAGCGTAACGATCCAGGGCCGCGCCTGCTTCCAGTTGGGCTGGGCTAGCCAGTCATGCCGCCACGCCGCGATTCCAACGGCAAAGAGAAACACGTAGCCGGCAAAATAACCAAGCTGCAGGCCGAAGACGTTCACGCCTACGGGAACAAACTGCCGGATGGCCAGCGCCACAGCTCCCACGCCGACAGCGCTCACCAGCCACCAGCGGCCAGCCGGAATCGGCGTCTGCGCCCGCAGCCGCTCAGCCAGCGGCGCGCCAAAGCTCGCGCGCCACGCGCAATATCCGAGACTGAAGATCAACAACGCCTGCGCGAACCAAAGCGGGCCGTTGATGATTTCCTTGTGCTGGTAGATCGAGCGAATGGCCGGCCAGAAACCGTCGCCCTGCGCATAGTTCACAATTCCCGATGTGAGCGGTCCGAGGATGAGGATGAATGCCAGCAAGGGCAAGCCGAGCCGCAAGAATCGGTCGCCGATGAAATGCGCATTGCCTTTGCGCTCCAGCGAAGCCGGAGTGAAATAACCGGCCAAAAGGAAGAAGAGGCCCATGAAGTAGGCCTGGTTGGTGGTGCAGAACAGCATGAGCAGAATGCCAGACGGCGAGCCTGAGGGCTCGACCTCGTGCCAGAACCAGCCGCCAATTGCGCCGTACGTGATTGCCGTATGGTGAAGGATCACGAGTGCGACCATCACCGAGCGCAGACGGTCGACATAGTATTCGCGCTGAGGCATGAGTCATTGTACGCGGGGGTGGGAATGCGGGGGTCTGGAGACCCCCGCTACAGCCGGTCTGGAGACCGGCGCTACATTTTCCCGCCGCGTGTGAGAGATGCGGGCGCTAACGCCGCCAGCTCCGCCGCCTTCAATACTTCACGATGGCCGCAAACGAATCCGGCTTGAGGCTTGCGCCGCCCACCAGGGCTCCGTCGATCTCTTCCTGGCCGATGAGCGCGGTCGCGTTGTCGGGCTTGACGCTGCCGCCGTAGAGAATGCGGATGGCCGCGGCAACGCTTGCCCCGAGCAGCTTCGACACTTCGGCGCGGATGATTTTGTGCGCGTCGACGGCAATCTCCGGCGTCGCAGTCTTGCCTGTGCCGATGGCCCATACCGGCTCGTACGCAATCACAATCGGCGCGGCGGCCTCGGCGGTAATGCCCGCAAATGCGCCCTTCACTTGCGTCTCGAGCACGCTAGCAGTCTTGCCGGCTTCGCGCTCCGCCAGCACCTCGCCTACGCACACGATCGGGACTATTCCATGTTTGAGCGCCGTGTGCAGCTTCTTGTTCACAATCTCATCGGTTTCGGCAAAGTACTGCCGCCGCTCCGAGTGGCCGATGAGCGTGTGCGTACCGCCCACGGCGATCAGTTGTCCCACCGAGGTCTCGCCGGTGTAGGCGCCCTCCTCGGCAAAGTGGATGTTCTGCGCGCCCACGGCCACATTGGATCCTTTGCAGCCGGGAACGACGGTTGGCAGCAGCACCGGAGAAGGGAACAGCGCGATCTCGTCGCGCGTGTGCCCCGCAACCAGCGGCAAAAAAGCATCGACAAACGCCTTGGCTTCGGCCGGCGTCTTGTACATCTTCCAATTAGCGGCAATCAGTGCTTTACGAGACATGTTATGGGTTCCTCAATTCAATTTTAGGGGATCGGTTTCGCCGCGCCGGGTGACGCCGGGCACAACGCGAGACGTGGAGACCGCTTTGGGAAAAGGCGGCGGTGCTGAATCTACGAGCCAGATCCGATCGTCGAGGTTAAATCGTCGGGCACCGAGCCTTCAAGAAAAGCCGCGCGATGATCCGGGTCGCCCAGGTCCATCGTGAATTGACGCCAGACGCCGTCCTGCTGCACGGCCATGTTCCACGGGCCCGAGACGGAATCGGAAAACTGCCAGACGATGTGGTAGCCCTCCTCATTGGTGAATCCCTCGCTGTCGGCCTGTAGAATCGCGTCTCCGCGCTCCCACAATTTCGTGCGCAGCGCGTGAAGTGCGTTGCTGCCCTCTTCGAAGTCGTCGCCTTGCAGGTGCTGGAAGGCATAAATGGTCTTCACTGAAGCCAGAAACTCATGGAGCCACACGACACCGCTCTCCGGCTTTGCATCCTGGGTGTCCTCGATGAATTCGGCGATGTCGTCTTCACCGACCGAACCCTCCGAGACTGGATTGCGCTCGATCACCGCAACTTCAACGTCGTCATTTCCGGAGAGGAGCAGGCTTTCCCACTCTTCCTCCGTGCCTTCTTCGAGTGTCAGCTTGAATTGAGGATGCTCGGCGCGCACGAATTGCGCAAGCTCGTCAAACGAGGGAAACTCTTCGTCTTTTGATAGGACTCGCGTGTAATAGCCCATGGTATTTTCCGCCTTAGCTTTTAAGTGTATTCACTCTGTCGGAAGCTCTGCGCAATAAAAATCGCATCCGGCAGTTTCGCCGGATGCGATTTTCTGACCACTGATAACTGTGGGTGCTACTTGTCCGTCAGCGCTTCCACGCCGGGCAGCTTTTTGCCTTCGAGGAATTCGAGGCTGGCTCCGCCGCCGGTGGAGATGTGCGTGATCTGGTCGGCTACGCCGGCCTGGTTGATGGCCGAGACCGAATCGCCGCCGCCGATAATCGACGTGGCCGTGCGGTTGGCCGCCACGGCGCGCGCAATGGCATTCGTGCCCGCGGCGACCCGCGGAAATTCAAACACGCCCGCCGGCCCATTCCACACGATGGTCTTCGCGGTCGCAACTACCTGCTCGATCGCAGCCACCGACTCGGGGCCGATGTCGAGCCCCTGCCAACCTTCGGGAAAGTCTTTCGAGCTGTCCCACACCTGGGTTTTGGCGTCGTTGGCAAAGCTATCGGCGATTACGTTGTCCACGGGCAAGAGCAACTTCACGCCCTTGGCCTTTGCCTTGGCCAACGTTTCTTTGGCGAGGTCGATCTTATCTTCTTCGACAAGGCTCTTGGCAGTCTTGACGCCGAGCGCGCGGTAGAAGGTGTAGGCCATACCGCCGACGATCACCAGCGAGTCGACTTTGTCGAGAAGATTTTGAATGACGTCGATCTTGCCGGAGATTTTCGATCCGCCGAGGATGGCCACGAACGGCTTTTCGGGCGACTCGAGCGCCTTGCCGAGGTAGGTGATTTCCT
>Ga0302266_10000986_pt1 | contig 27351 bp, 18 predicted proteins | sample III_Bog_E1_2_FD_194559 | JGI IMG/M metagenome (GOLD analysis project Ga0302266, IMG submission 194559) | Peat permafrost microbial communities from Stordalen Mire near Abisko, Sweden - III_Bog_E1_2 | ecosystem: Environmental > Terrestrial > Soil > Wetlands > Peat | place: Sweden: Abisko... | reverse complement strand
GATTCTGACTCCGATGCTGATGATCATCGTGATGATGGTCGGCGATCTGCTCGGCATGTCGTTGACCACCGACAATGTCCAGCCATCCCCATTGCCCAACAGCTGGCACATCGGCAAGCTGACAATTGCGGCCATTTTCATGGGTTTTTCCGAACTGGCTTTCTGTGTTGGCATTGTTGCCCTCGGCCACTTCCGTCTCGGCTTGGGCATCGCCGCATTGCAGACTCTGGCGTTTTTTACCTTGGTGTGCGGAAATCAGGCAACCACCTACGCTGTCCGCGCGCGTGGGCGAATTTGGTCATCGCCCCATCCCTGCCGCTGGCTGGTCTTCTCGTCCGTCCTTGATGTATTCATTGCCGCGACCCTGGCCGGATTTGGCTGGCTCATGTTGCCACTGCCAATTTGGGTTTTGGCCAGCGTGCTGGCCGGGGCCATAGCTTTCACCTTCGCAATGGATTTAGCAAAATGTTTGGTGTTTAGTCGCTTGAAAATAGCTTAAATGGCAAAGCACCAGATCCTCGTCCGGCGCAGGCGCAGCCATGACTAGCTAACATTCAAACGAAACATGGTTTGCAGGTTAATCATTTGTTTTGAGCGACAAAAAAAGTCCCGCGTAAATCTTGGGGTCAATCAAAATACCGGTTTTCGCTTTTGCCTCCAGCCACGACACGACCTCTGCCAGCGGAACTTCGTGAACCGTAATATCTTCATGCGCGACACCGCCACCTTTTCCAGTGCGATGCAGATCGAAAGCGCGAAAAAACGTCACCCGTTCCGACGTGATTCCGCTGCACGAGGGTCCGGTTGTTAACGCTTCAATACTTCCGGCCGCATAACCGGTTTCCTCCAATAATTCGCGTCGGGCGGCGGCGACGGAAGATTCATGCGTGTCCCCCGGTTGGTCTCCGATGATCCCGGCGGGAAGCTCGATTGTGCGTGCGTGAACTGGAATCCGGTATTGCTCCACCAGCAAAACTTTCTGTTCCGTCGTCACACCGATGATAAGCGCGGCACCGGTCCCATGAACCCGGTCAACGTATTCCCAATGATCCTCTTTGATCAGCGTCAGGAATTTGCCGGTATGCAGAATTTTTTGGCCGGCTTGATTCATTCGTTTTTCAAAAGCCATTTCAAGGCGGTTGACGCCGAATCGAAGTTCATTACGTCAAGCCCCCTATTTCTGGCAACTTGAAGCCCAAAATCCCCCGAACGAAACCAAGCCCGGCTGGCTAAATGGGCGATCTTGACCGACGAGGCTGCGTCCGAGGCGATTTGGGCGGCTAGATTAAATCGTTCTGCAAGTTCGGGTGGTTGAAATTCCGTCAATCCCGTTGAATCAATAAGCAGTTTGGCAATCTTTTCATTGCGACAGCGGAGCACCGCGCGGCGCAGCAGTTCAGACACTTCAGCAAACGAAGCCTGTCCCACGGGACAAAACTCCGCATGTTTCTTTTTCAGCTCGAAGTGCTCCAACTTTTTCACTGGAGGTATAGGGAATTCAATTTGGCCCCCTTTATCAATGCGAAAAAGCCTCAAAAGGAAATGGGTTGGGGTAAACACCCCATGGCACCCGCAAAATATCTGACTACAGTGTTCTCAATGACTGCCCATTACATCCCCCATTTTGAAGATTCAAAAATTAATCCATTTCAGAGCCAACCGATTTTCGGCCAACGCATTCTCGTGGTGGAGGACGAGCATGACCTCCGCCAGAGCACCGCTGAAGCGTTAACTGACGCCGGCTATCAAGTGAATGTCGCCGAAGATGGAACCACCGCCTGGTCCGCGCTGCAACTTTTCAAATACGATCTGCTGATCACGGACCAATTCATGCCGAAGCTTTCTGGCGTCGAGCTGCTCAGGAAAATTTATGCCGCGAACATGACCTTGCCGATCATCATGGCTACCGGATTTCTGCCGACGTGGGAATTCGTCCTACACCCTTGCTTACAACCGGTGAAAATGCTGCTCAAACCCTATTCATTCCAGAAATTATTGGGCATGGTGAAAAATGTTCTGCATACGTCCGGCAGTGCCAGCGTTGAAACTCCGCTGCTTTGCAAATCCCAAATCGAGCACGAATCCGCCATCAATCTATGAGCAACTCCAAGAAATCCACCAAGACCGAAACTTCTTTGAGCGTGATGAATGCCATCCAGCATCGCCGCTCCGTGCGTGATTATACCTCCCAGACCATCGAAAAGAGCGTCGTTCACACGCTGCTGGATGCCGCGGTCCTCGCTCCCACCGCCATGCATGAGGAGCCATGGTCATTTGCCATCGTCCAGGATAAAAAGGTCTTGGATCGCTTGTCAGAAAGCGCCAAAAAACTGGCGCACAACGCAGCACAGGGTTCAGATACCGACCAGTCAAAGCACACGTTGCATGTGATGGACAAGCCAGATTTTCATGCCTTCTATAATGCGGGCACGCTGATCGTAATATACAGCAAACTACAAGGGTCGTTCGTCGTGGCGGATTGCTGGCTGGCGGCGGAAAACCTACTGCTCGCTGCTTATGCGCAGGGCCTCGGCACCTGTGTCATTGGTTTTGCGGTCTCAGCACTGAACACGCCGGAGTGGAAGGCGGAGTTGAAAATCCCGGCTGAAATGACAGCCATCGCGCCGATGATTGTGGGTGTGCCGGCCGGCGTAACGCCGCCGGTGCCCCGCAAACCGCCGGAAATTATCTCGTGGATTTGACAACGATGAGGAGGCAGGCGTAAAAAATCCTTACTCTGATTTCAGCTTATCTGCCTGCCTGAGACCGATCCTGTGGTATCGGTCTCACCTTTGAACTGCGATTGGAGGATTCCGCGGCACCGCCCACCATGTGACCAACCCGGCACCGGCGCAAATTATTGCCCCGACGGCGATGGCCCACGGCACGCCCACCGCATGAGAGAGAAATCCAGACTCAAATCCACCCAATGGCATCATGCCGCCGAACACCAGCGCCCGGAGGCTTTTCCATCTGGCCAGCATTCTCGCCTTCATTGAACGTTGTGAAAGCGAGGCGAAAGCCGAATTGAATCTACATGAAAAACACAACCGGTCGGTTGGACTTATTTGATTGCGCCAAACGCTGCGAAGCAACTGTTCTTGTGCAATAGTTCGACTTGGCTGAAGCCGACCGAACGTAAAAGGTCCAATTGAAACATCAGCGGTCGCGGTGAATCTTCCTGCAAGATGTAGTCAAAAACATGGTCGCGATACGCCTCGTCCTTGAGTTGCGTCAAATAGTCCCCATAACGCTTCCACATGAGCGCCTGCACGCGGGCGTCAGTATGCTCAATCAAATCCGAAACCCAAATTGAACCGCCCGCTCTGAGTGATTGGTGAAGCTTGGAGAACACGTTGCGCCACTCTTCGGTTTCCCGGAGATGATGCAAAACGGCGGCGGCGCAAATTATGTCGTAACGCGCTTCGCCAATTTGCAATTCCCGAACATCGCCTTGCAACGCGGTGACGCGGCCGGAGGTCACTCGACTGACCCGTTCGACGGCGTGGTCCAACATGGGCCGGCTGAGGTCGATCAAGGTCACATCAAGGTTGGGCAACCGCTCCAGCACCTTCAGCGTGTAGTTGCCGGCACCGCAGCCAACATCCAGTAGCGATTTCGCGCGGGGTGTGACTCGCGCGGCTGCCTCAGCGATCAGCGACAGCGACAATGGGGCGTCAATGGTGGCGGATTGCCCGGTCTCAAGGTTGGAAAACCGCTCAACGTCGCCGTCGAAGCGTTCTCGAATCTGATCTACGGTTGATTTGCTCATGGGTGAAGGTTTAACCAGCCATTCTGGCATTCATTTATTGGCGGGGAAAATAAGCGAAATCAGACATAAATGACACCGGCAAATAAACCCAAACAAGGGTGGATTTGTTGCCACTAGATGTTGCCACTGAACCATGATTTTGAAAGAAATCCAATGAAATCAAAGTGGCGGAGAGAGGGGGATTCGAACCCCCGATACCTTTTGAGTATTCACGCTTTCCAGGCATGTGCCTTAAACCACTCAGCCATCTCTCCAACCGTTTATATACAAGTTACTTACAATTCAACAATTGCTGTAATTTGATGCCATACTGATACTATGACATGATACTGTTTTTATGAAATAGAGTAAAAAAGTATCAAAAAATATCTGGCAAAAACGCCAGTGCCAAACCTAACCATGCTTCATTTCGTCGGGCATATTATTCGCCCGAATCCGCGTGGGGAGCAAGCTGATTCGTCGTTCACTTTGTTTATTAAATCTTAATAAGGTGGTCATCGACTAAAGGGCGGTGCAATTTAGTAATCGCGCTTTTCTGCGGATTATTTTTTCGCCGGCGGCAAGGTGGACAATTTAATGCGCTGGTAAGCACCGTGTTTTTGATCTTCGGGGTGCGGCTCAATTGCCAGCACCGTGATGTCCCGCTTGTTGAATGAGGTTCGCAAAGTAACTCAAGATTCTTGCTCGGTGTCTTGGCAGCGGTGAAGGCCAAATTGAACAAGTTTGGCCTTCATGGTAATTCGCGAGATGCCCAGCCACCGTGCGGCTTTGGCCTGATTGCCCCGGGCCTGCTCAATGGCGCGGGCGAAAAGTTCGCGTTCGGCGGTTTCCAGCACGCGTGCGTGAATGTTGCTGATTTCCTCGCGACGCGCGGCGGCAAGTAATTCGTCCACGTATTCGCCAAACGGACGGAGGGTGGAATAGGCTTCACCGTTATTTTTGTTCAGCGCGGCGCGGACATGGTCATTGGTGATGGTATAACTTTGCGCGGCAAGAAGAGCTTTGCGCATCACGTTTTCCAACTCCCGCACGTTGCCCGGCCAGGATTGCGACTGAAGAAATTCCATCGCTTCGTCATGAATGGACGGATTCGCATTGCCAAGATCAGAGCCGTGCTTGCCCAGAAAATAGCGGACAAGATCGGGCACATCTTCACGGCGGCTGCGCAACGGCGGCAACGAAATCGTCACGACGTTGAGTCGGTAATACAAATCTTCGCGGAATTTTTTTTCGCGGATGGCGGTTTCGAGGTCGCGGTGAGTGGCGGCGACCACGCGAACGTCCACGGAAATAGTTTCTTTGCCGCCGAGCCGTTGAAAAGTTTTTTCCTGAAGCACACGTAAAAGTTTTGCCTGCGTGCCGGGCGTCAGGTCGCCGATCTCGTCGAGAAAAATCGTGCCATGATCCGCCTGCTCGAATCGGCCAATGCGTTTCGCGTCCGCGCCGGTGAACGCACCGCGTTCATGGCCGAATAATTCGCTTTCCAGCAGCGTTTCGGGAATCGCCGCGCAGTTGATGGCGATGAACGGCGTGTTGGCGCGGTCGCTATGCTGATAAATCGCGCGCGCGATCAATTCTTTGCCCGTGCCGGTTTCGCCGCGAATCAAAACGCTCACCGGCTTGGCGGCGACGCGGCCAATTTCCTTGTAGATGTTTTGCATGGCCTGGCTTTGCCCGACGAGCGCGTCGCGACTCTGATTGGTTTCGCCCAAGCCAACCGGCTCGGACATGCGACGATTGCTGTCGGCGGCTTTGCGAACCAGTTCGATCAATTGCGGAATGTTAAAAGGTTTGAGCAAATAATCGTAAGCGCCAAGTTTCATCGCTTCGATGGCGGTTTCCGTCGTGCCAAACGCAGTGACAAGAATAATTGGCAGACGCGGTTTGGTTTTGTGAAGTTGGCGAACGAGTTCCAAACCGTTCAAACCCGGCAATTTCAAATCGGTGATGACGAGGTTGAAATCATCTTTCACGGCGCGAGCCAAACCGTCGTCACCACGTTTTTCGTTGGCAACAACATGGCCTTCCGCGACGAGCACCCGTTGCAAAGTGTCGGTGATGCCGGAATCGTCTTCGATCAATAAAATTCTCGTGGCCGCGTTCATTCAACTTGCGGCAACACGATACCAAAAGTCGTGCCATGGTGCACCTGCGTTTGATATTGAAGCGCGCCGCCGTGTTTCTGAACGATGCCTGACGCGATGGACAATCCCAATCCCGTGCCGGTGTCTTTCGTCGTGAAAAACGGATCGAACAAACGCTTTTCAATTTCGGCGGGAATGCCTTTGCCGTTGTCGGCGACTTCGAGGATGACCACGTTGATTTCCGCATCGCCTATGCGCTTGCGATCCGGGCGTGCGCGTAATTTGACCGTGCCGTTTTGACCAATGCTGTCGGCGGCGTTTTGAACGAGATTGGTCAGCACTTGTTCAATTTGCGCGGCATCCACGCGGATTTGCATCGGCGCGGACGGTTCCAAAACCAGTTGAATGTTGGAACGGGCGAGTTGCGGCGCGAGAAATTTTTGTGTTTCCGCCAAAATGATTTGCGCCGGAATGATTGTTAATTCCGGCTCGCTCGGCCGGGCGAACTGGAGAAAGTCATTCACGATCCGTTCCAGGCGGAGAATTTCCCGTTCGACGAGTTTGGCGTCGGCGTGTTCCTGCGAACCGGGTTGAAATTTCTTTTGCTGGATAAAAAGTGCGGCTTTGATCGCCGTCAGCGGATTGCGAATCTCATGCGCCACGCCAGCCGCGAGCATTCCTAGCGAAGCGAGTTTCTCGTGCCGTTCGACGAGCGACTGGCTTTCGACGAGCTTGACGCGCAACGGCGCAATCATGTCGCGATAAACCACGCCGGCCAATGCCATGCCAAACACAAATAATAAAATGAGCGAGCCGAGCACTGACCAGCGGAGTTGCTTGATTGTTTCATTCGCGTGCGCGAGCAGTTGCGCGCGCGAATCATAATGCGCCTTGCCCAGCGTCAATCCCAGATCGGAGAGACGTTGCGACACGGTGCGCAACGGGCTGAAGTCGGCCAGCGTGGCGCTCTGCTGGCCGAGGGATTGTATCTTCAACTGCAAATCTTGCGCGGCGTGCAGATAGTCATCGTAAGCGACATCAATTTGTTGCAGCGCATCTTTTTCACGTTGCGTGGTCAATTTGGGTTTCTGCTCGTCAATCCAGCCGTCGAGTTTGTGGCTGGCTGCGACGAATACGTTCCACGTTGCCGGATCGTGATCGGTTCCGTAACGCTGCATCGTGTTGTTCAATTCGCGCAACGAATCGCGGAATTCATCGGCAATCCGAAAACTTTCGAAATCCACCTGGCTCAATCGGTCGCGCAATTCTGCCGCCTGGCGCTGCGAATTCAACGTCGCCAAAACAATCAACGCGCCCATCAACGCCACGAACAGCGCGAGCGCGACCAATCTGAATTTGATTCCAAATTTCATAGCTGATTAAAATTTAACGGACGCAAAATGATTGACTGCCAGAACCTGTCATGGATTCGTTCAGCGCTCAAAGCATAAATCGTGCGCATGAGTTGTGAGTTCTTGAGAAGCTCATTTTCATTTGGAGAACGCCGATTTCTGCTTCCACTCATCGCGAACAATTGCAAAGAGCATTTGCTGTCCAGCATATTTACTTTGCAACCAAATTGGCCTGTCATTTTTTGAAGGCCGGAAAATCGTTATAATTGCAGGCTTGGCCGGTTCGATCCGACGTTGGCACGGTCTTCGCTAAAGCATTGAACAAAATTTTGATGATGAAAGCAAAAATCTTGTTGGCTGACGATGATTCGGGCGTGCGGGAGACGTTGGGACGCGTTTTGGAATCTGAAGATTACGAGGTGGTGTTTGCGAGGACCGGACGCGAGGCCGCCGCGAAGTTCGTTGCGGATGTGCAGCATCTGGTTTTGCTGGATTTGAATATGCCGGACAGGGATGGCTGGGAAGCGTTCGATTTAATGAACCGGACGCATCCTTCAGTGCCCGTCATCGTCATTACGGCAAAGCCGCAACAGCACCAGCACGCGGCCCAACTCGGCATTGACGCCCTGATGGAGAAACCGCTGAATTTGCCTCTCTTACTTGCAATCATCGCCAATTTGCTGGCTGAATCCGAATCGGATCGCGTGCAACGGATGATTAATCCGGTTTTTAGGACTACTTACATCAGCCAGCCGATTGAAGATCACCTGAAAGGATCAAACCCATGAAACATCCCAACACATCTTTGAGTTCATTTGTGCATGACGAGACGGATGCGAACGAAATTGTGAACCCGGCGGAGAACCGGGTTTTGGTCGTGGATGACGATTCTTCCGTGCGTGAAATGCTGACGCGTGTTTTGGTCGGCGAAGGTTATTTGGTTTGCGCGGCGGCTGATGGAACCGCCGCGCTAGAAATCGTTGCCGCCAAAAAAATTGATCTCGTGCTGCTGGATTTGAACATGCCCGGCAAAAGTGGCTGGGACATATTTGAAAGACTTACGGCGGAAAATCCTTTGCTGCCGGTGATTATTGTCACCGCCAGGGCAAACCAGCTTTTTACTGCGATGGGTTCGGGCGTTGGCGCGCTGCTGGAAAAACCGCTGCATTTTCCCAAGCTGCTGCAGACCATCCAGCAATTGCTTGCGGAACCCGCTGAATCACGACTTGCACGGATGGCGGGCAGTTCTGCGGATTTTCATTATGTGCATGGGTCGCGCAAAGAACCGAAAAGGCAAAAGCAATGAACGCGGATGTCACCACGAAAAAATCACAAATGAAAATCGGCTTCGACAACTTAAGCACTCATCACTCGAAACGTTTGTCTATCGTGTTAAGCAGATTTGACATGGACAATTTTCCGGTGCGCGTGCGACCTCTGCAATTGGCGCAAACCAACCCGTCCAAAATTTCTTCCCTCATCATTCGCCTTGAACGACCGGAAATCGCCACGCCAGCCACAAGAAAAAATGAACCCAATTGAAGCAGCTTCAAAGTCGCCGGATACTGCGCGGCGTGTTTTCAACGTTTTTGTGACTAACGAAAAAATGTCGAAGGGAATTAAAAATGTCTGATCCAATATTACTTCCCGAGCATTCCGGCGAATCCACTAAACCAGCCCTCACACCGGCATCCGGCAGAAAGCGCCGCCATTGGATTTGGATGCTGATTGCGTTTGTGATCATTCTTGGAATTGCCGGGATTTTTATTTTCAGGCATCGGTCACAATCAGAAACTTCCTCAACCAGTCGGCGGGGCGGTTCTGCTTCGGCAACCATCATGGTCAGCCCGGCCACGGCGCAATCGGGCGACATCGGGATTTACGTCAACGCGCTCGGCGTCGTCACGCCGCTCAACACTGTTTCGGTGAACAGTCGCGTGCAAGGGCAGCTCGTCAAAGTCAATTATCAGGAAGGACAAATGGTTCACGCCGGCGATTCGCTGGTGGAAATTGATCCGGGTCCAAATCAGGCGGCGTTGCTCCAAGCCGAAGGCCAACTCGCGCGCGACCAGGCATTGCTCGAAGACGCGCAACTTGATTTGGAGCGTTATCAGGAAGCATTCGCGAGCAATGCGATTCCAAAACAGCAACTGGACACGCAAGCCGCCACCGTTCATCAAGACGAAGGCACGGTCAAACTGGATCAAGGTCTGTTGGACAACGCCAAAGTGCAGCTTGCTTACTGCCACATCACCGCGCCGATTTCCGGGCGCGTCGGCTTGCGTCTCGTTGACGAGGGCAACATCGTCCAAGCAAGCGCCACGAATCCGCTGCTCGTCATCACGGAGCTTCAGCCGATCTCGGTGATTTTCAACGTGGCGGAAGATGATCTGCCGCAAGTTCAAAAACAATTGCGACAGAATAAAAAATTATCCGTGGATGCCTTCGACCGCGCGCAAACAAAAAAAATTGCGACGGGAACTTTGGAAACGCTGGACAACCAAATTGACCCGACGACCGGCACGGTGAAATTCAAAGCCATTTTTACAAACGACGACGAATCGCTTTTTCCGAATCAATTTGTCAACGCGCGGCTGCTTGTGAACACGTTGCACGACGTGACGCTCGTGCCGAACACGGTGATTCAGCGCAACGCCGACAGTGCGTTCGTTTATTTGCTCAAGCCGGATGAAACGGGCACGAATCAAACCGTCGCGATGCAAACCATTACCGTCGGCACGACAGACGGAAATGTTTCTTCTGTCGAAGGAATTGATCCCGGCGCAATGGTCGCCGCCGATAATTTCAACAAACTTACCGACGGCGCAAAAGTGACCGTTCGCGCGCCAGCGAATTCGACCAACGAAACAAATTCAGCCACGTCGCCGAAAAGAACGCACAAGAAAAAACCAGATTCGCAGTGAGTCCGTCACGCCCATTTATTTTGCGTCCGGTGGCGACTTCGCTGCTGATGGTCGCTGTTTTGCTGACGGGTATTATCGCATACAGAATGCTCGCGGTTTCGGCGTTGCCGGAAGTTGATTATCCCACGATTCAAGTCGTCACGTTTTATCCCGGCGCAAGCCCCGACGTCGCCGCGTCGGCGATCACCGCGCCACTGGAACGGCAGTTTGGCGAATTGCCAGGACTGAACCAGATGACTTCGATCAGTTCCGGTGGCAGTTCAATCATCACATTGCAATTCGTGCTGAATCTGGACATTGACGTGGCCGAACAAGAAGTGCAGGCCGCGATCAATGCTGCGCAAAGTTATTTGCCCGCCGGTTTGCCGTCGCCGCCGATTTATAGCAAATCCAATCCCGCCGACGCGCCGATCATGACTCTGGCCATCACGTCGAAAAGTTTTCCGCTGTCGCAAGTCGAGGATTACACCGACACGCGGCTCGCGCAAAAAATTTCACAGGTCACGGGCGTCGGACTCGTAACCATCAGCGGTGGAGAAAAACCCGCCGTGCGTGTGCAAGTCAATCCAACTCAGCTTTTGTCCTATGGCATCAACATTGACGACATCCGCACCGCACTGCAATCGGCCAGCGTGAATCTGGCGAAAGGAAATTTCGACGGCGCGCGCCAGTCTTACGAAATCAACGCGAACGACCAGCTTTTGAGCAGCAAGGATTACCAATCGCTCGTCGTCGCGTATCGCAACGGCGCGCCGGTGGTTTTGTCCGATGTGGCAAAAATAATTGACGATGTAGAAAATGCAAAACTCGCCGCATGGGCAAATGACACGCCCGCAGTCATCGTCAATATTCAACGGCAGCCTGGCGCGAATATCATTCAAGTCGTTGATCGCGTGAAAAAACTTTTGCCGCAGCTCAAGGCAAACTTGCCGGCGGCGATGGACGTTTCAATTCTCACCGACCGCACGACGACGATCCGCGCGTCCGTGCGCGACGTGCAATTTTCACTGATGCTCACCGTCGCGCTCGTCGTGATGGTGATCTTTTTGTTCCTGCGAAATTTATACGCGACGATCATTCCGAGCGTCGCCGTGCCACTCTCGCTCGTTGGCACTTTGGGCGTGATGTATCTGCTCGGTTACAGCCTGAACAATCTCACACTAATGGCACTCACGATTTCCACCGGCTTCGTCGTGGACGACGCCATCGTGATGATCGAAAATGTTTTTCGCTACATCGAGCAAGGCGAAAAACCTTTGCAGGCCGCGTTGAAAGGCGCGGAACAAATCGGCTTCACGATCATTTCGCTGACGATTTCGCTGATTGCCGGATTGATTCCGCTTTTATTTATGGGCGACATCGTCGGACGATTGTTCCGCGAATTTGCGGTGACGTTGAGCGTTACGATTCTCGTTTCCGCCTGCGTTTCATTGACGCTCACGCCGATGATGTGCTCGCGCCTGCTCAAAGCGAAAGCCGACGAGAAAAAACACGGTCGCTTTTATGAAGCGTCCGAACGCGTCTACGAACGCATCATAAAATTTTACGGACGCACGCTGCAATGGGTTCTCGCCCGCCAGACGGCGACTTTGTTTGTCGCCGTCGCGACGCTTGTGGTCACGATTTTGCTTTATGTCATCGTGCCAAAAGGATTTTTCCCTGTGCAGGACACCGGCGTGATCCAAGGCATTTCCGACGCCGCGCAAAATATTTCTTTCAGCGCAATGGCCGGGCGGCAGCAGGCGCTCGCACAAGTGATTTTGCGCGACCCAGCCGTTGAAAGTTTGTCGTCGTTCATCGGCGTTGACGGAATTAATTCAACACTCAACAGCGGACGCGTTCTCATTAATCTCAAGCCGCTCGAACAAAGAAAAATAAGTGCGAGCGATGTCATCCGCCGCTTGCAACCCGAACTCGCGAAGGTCGAGGGCATCACGCTTTACATGCAGCCGGTGCAGGATTTGACCGTCGAAGATCGCGTGAGCCGCACGGAATATCAATACACGCTCGAAGACGCGAACGCGGATGAACTGGATGAGTGGACGACGAAGCTCGTGGACAAATTGCAAACGCTGCCGCAACTCCGCGATGTCGCGACTGACCAGCAGACGCATGGCGCGCAGACGACGCTGGTGATTGACCGCGTGACGGCGTCGCGGCTCGGCATCACGCCGCAGGCGATTGACAACGCGCTCTACGACGCGTTCGGCCAACGGCAAATTTCCACGCTGTTCACGCAGTTGAATCAATATCATGTCATTTTGGAAACGCTGCCGGAATTTCAACACAATCCATCGAAGTTGAATGATATTTATGTGCTTTCAACTTCCGGCAGCGCCGTGCCATTGAGCGCGTTCTCGCATTTTGAATCCGGCGTCGCGCCGCTCGCGATCAATCATCAGGGACAATTTCCGGCTGTGACCATCTCGTTCAACCTTGCGCCCGGCGCGGCGCTGGGCGAAGCGACGAAAGCTATCGAACGCGTGCAAAAAGATTTAAACATGCCGTTGAGCGTGCAGGCTTCGTTTCAAGGCACGGCGCAGGCGTTCATCGCGTCGCTCACTAACGAGCCGCTGCTCATTCTCGCGGCGATTGTCACCATTTATATCATTCTCGGCGTGCTTTATGAAAGTTACATTCATCCCATCACAATTCTTTCGACGCTGCCTTCGGCCGGAGCCGGAGCGATTTTGGCGTTGATGGTTTGCGGAACGGAACTCGGCGTGGTCGCGCTCATCGGAATTATTCTACTCATCGGCATCGTGCAAAAAAACGCGATTATGATGATTGATTTCGCACTGGATTTGGAACGCAAAGAAAAAAAACCGCCGCAGGAAGCCATTTATCAGGCGTGCCTGCTGCGCTTCCGGCCGATTTTGATGACAACGTTTGCCGCGATGTTCGGCGGATTGCCGCTCGCGCTGGGAAATGGTGTCGGCGCGGAATTGCGCAAGCCGCTCGGCATTGCCATCGTCGGCGGATTGATCGTGAGCCAAATTCTCACGCTTTACACGACACCGGTGGTTTATCTTTTCTTTGACCGCGTGGCCGAAAAATTTTCAAAGTCGAACAAAACTAAACCGGTCAGCAATGATGGAATTATTCCGGTTGAAATCTGATGAATATTTCCGCGCCATTCATTAAACGTTCCGTCGGCACGGCGTTGTTGACCGCAGCGATCGCGCTGGCGGGCGCGGTCGCGTATTTGCAACTGCCCGTCGCACCATTGCCGCAAGTAGATTTTCCGACCATCAGCATTGGCGCGTCCTTGCCGGGCGCGAGTCCGGAAATCATGGCGTCGTCCGTGGCCGCGCCGCTCGAACGCCAACTCGGCCACATCGCGGGCGTGAATGAAATGACTTCGTCGAGCACGCTCGGTTCAAGTTCGATCACGCTGCAATTCGATTTGAACCGCGACATCAACGGCGCGGCGCGCGACGTTCAGGCGGCCATCAATGCGGCGCGCGCAAATTTGCCGGCGAATCTCCCAAGCAATCCGTCTTATCGCAAAGTAAATCCTGCCGACGCGCCGATCATGATCATTGCGCTCACGTCAGACATTTACAATCGCGGACAGCTTTACGACGACGCATCCACAATCATTCAGCAGAAGCTTTTGCAAATTCAAGGTGTCGGCCAGGTCAACATCGGCGGCGGCGCGCTGCCCGCCGTGCGCGTCGAAGTAAATCCAACTTTGTTGAACAGCTTTGGCTTGAGCCTGCAAGACGTGAGCACAATGTTGAGCCAGCAAAACGCAAATCTCGCGAAAGGCCAATTGGCCGACGGCAACACGACGGCGGACATTCTTGCGAACGACCAATTGCTCAAGGCCGCCGATTACAAAAATCTTATTGTCGCATATCGCAACGGCGCGGCCATCCGGCTTTCGGACATCGCGAATGTTCAGGACGGCGTGGAAAATATCCGCACGGCCGGTTTTCTGAACGGCAAGCCGAGCATTCCGCTCATCATTTTGCGCGAGCCGGGCGCGAACATCATTGAAACCGTTGACCGTATCAAAGCCGCGCTGCCATCGCTCAAAGCTTCAATGCCGGCGGCGATCAACATGGGCGTGGTGCTCGACCGCACGACGACGATCCGCGCGTCGGTTCGCGAAATTGAACGCACACTGCTTATTTCCATCGCACTGGTGATTTTGGTTGTGTTTATTTTTCTACGCAGTCCGCGCGCGACGATGATTCCCGCCGTCGTCGTTCCCGTTTCATTGATCGCCACGTTTGGCGTGATGTATCTGTTCGGCTACAGCGTGGACAATCTTTCGCTGATGGCTCTGACGATTTCGACGGGCTTCGTCGTGGACGACGCGATTGTCGTCATCGAAAACATTTCGCGCCACTTGGAAAAAGGCATGAGCGCGATGGAAGCAGCCCTGATCGGCGCGCGCGAAGTCGGTTTCACGGTGCTGTCCATCAGCGTTTCGCTCGTGGTGGTTTTCATTCCGATTTTGCTCATGGGCGGAATCGTCGGCAGATTGTTCCGCGAATTTGCTGTCGTTCTTTCCACCGCCATTCTCGTCTCGCTCGTCGTTTCACTGACGACGACGCCGATGATGTGTTCGCGTTTGCTCCGGCATCGAAAACCGGAGGAGCACGGAAAAATTTATCGCGCAAGTGAAAAAGTTTTTGCGAAATTGCTCGGCGCGTATGAACGCAGCTTGACGGTCGTGCTGCGGCATCCGGCGATCACGCTGGTGATTCTTTTGCTGACGATTGCCCTGAACTTTTATCTTTTCGTCATCGTGCCGAAAGGATTTTTTCCGCAACAGGACAACGGCACGATCCAGGGCGGCATTCAAGGCGCGCAGGATATTTCGTTTTCCGCGATGCAATCGGCAACATTGCGGTTCGATAATTTGATCAAAAGCGATCCGGCGGTGCAAAACGTCATCGCGTTCACCGGCGGCGGCGGCGCGGCCAATGGCGGATTTATTTTTCTGGCGCTTAAGCCGCTGGAAGAACGGAAGATTCGCGCGGACCAAATCATCGCGCGCCTGCGACCGAAACTCGCATCCGTTCCGGGCGCTTCCGTGTTTTTGCAGGCCGGGCAGGATTTGCGCATCGGCGGACGGCAAAGCAGCGCGCAATATCAATACACGATCCAAAGCGAAAACCTTGATGACCTCATCAAATGGGGGCCGATTTTACTTCAGCAAATGAAAACATTGCGCGGCTTCACCGAAGTCAATACCGACCAGCAAAATCAAGGGTTGCAAGCCTCGCTCGTTTATGATCGCGCGACGGCGGCGCGCCTCGGCATTTCGCCGCAGACGATTGACCAGACGCTTTACGACGCGTTCGGGCAGGCGCAGGTTTCGACGATGTTCACCTCGTTGAACCAATATCACGTCGTCATGGAAGCGGCGCCGCAATTTTGGCAAGGCCCGCTCGGACTCAATGCCATTTATCTGCGCGCGACCAACAGCAGCGTGGTCGTTCCGCTCAATGCCATCGCGCATTACGAACCGACGACCGCGCCGATCGCCGTGAATCATCAGGGGCAATTTCCGGCGGTCACGCTCTCGTTCAATCTCGCGCCCGGAATCGCTTTGAGCGACGCTGTAAAAGCGATTCAACAAATGGAACAAAAAATCAAATTGCCCGATACGGTTCACGGAAATTTTTCAGGAACGCTTCAGGCATTTCAACAATCTTTGGCGACTGAACCATTTCTGATTCTCGCCGCGCTCGTGGCGGTTTATATCGTGCTCGGAATTCTTTACGAAAGTTACATTCATCCGATCACGATTCTTTCGACGCTGCCGTCGGCGGGCGTGGGCGCGGTTCTGGCGCTGCTGATTTTCAAAACGGATTTGAGCATCATCGCCATCATCGGAATTTTGCTGCTCATCGGCATCGTGAAAAAAAATGCGATCATGATGGTGGACTTCGCGCTCGCGGCGGAACGCGAGGAAGGGAAAAATTCGCGCGACGCTATTTTTCAGGCGTGCCTGCTTCGTTTTCGTCCGATTTTGATGACGACCATGTCGGCTATTTTCGGCGCGCTACCGCTGATTTTGAGCACCGGAACCGGCTCGGAACTTCGCCGTCCGCTCGGTATCACGATTGTCGGCGGATTGATCATGAGCCAGGCGCTGACGCTTTTCACGACGCCGGTAGTTTATCTTTATCTGGATCGTATGCGGTTGTGGTGGGAACGAAAACACAAAAAGAAAATCGAATCCGGTATGGCATTGCAGCCGGCGGCGATTATCGCAATGTCGAGTTTCATTTTGTTCGCCAGCGGTTGCAGTTTCGCGCCGCACTATGCGAAGCCTTCAATCCAGACGCCGGCTGCTTTCAAGGAATTGACACCGGCGCAAACCAAAACAACTGACGGCTGGAAAACCGCCGAGCCGAAGGACGACGCGCTTCGCGGCAAATGGTGGGAAATGTTTAGCGATACAAATTTGGACGCGCTCGAAGATCAAGTAGACGTTTCCAATCAAACGGTCGCGGTGGCGCTGGAAAATTTCCTGTCGGCGCGCGCGATCGTCAAGCAATCACGTTCGGAATTTTTCCCGACCGTCAGCGCCGATCCTTCGGTCACGCGCTCGCGACAATCAACACTGACGCGAGGCCAGACAATTTCTTCGACGAATAATGCCGCCGTCACTTTGACGGAATACTCGTTGCCGCTGGACGCGTCGTGGGAACCGGATTTTTGGGGCAGCATCCGCAACACTTACCAGGCGAATAAATTTGAAGCGCAGGCAACGCTGGCCGATTTGGAAAACACGCGGCTGACGATTCAATCCGAACTGGCGGCGGATTATTTCACGCTGCGTTCGCTGGACGCGCAGAAGCAACTTTTTGATTTCACCGTCCAGTCTTATCAGAACTCGCTCCAATTGACACGCACCTTGTATAAAACCGGCATTGATTCCGACCAGGATGTCGCGCAGGCCGAAACGCAGCTCGAAACGACCGAAGCGCAAGCCACCGACCTCGGCATTCAGCGCGCGCAAATGGAACACGCCATCGCCCTGCTCATCGGCCAGCCGGCGTCGGCATTTTCCATCGAGACAAATTCGCTCGTCGGAAAACCGGTCGCGATTCCGTTTGGCGTTCCGTCGCAATTGCTCGAACGCCGTCCCGACATTGCCGCCGCCGAGCGTCGCGTCGCGGAAGCGAACGCGCAGATCGGCGTGGCGCGTGCGGCTTATTTTCCGACGGTGACTTTGAGCGGCTCGGTCGGCTACGAAAGTTCATCCACGGCAAATCTTTTCAGCGGGCCAGCTTTTATGTGGTCAATTGGTGGATCACTGGCGGAAACCATTTTTGACGCCGGCAAACGCCGCGCGGTCACCGAGCAGGCCTGGGCAAGCTATCGCGGCACCGTTGCAAATTACCGCGAGACCGTGCTCGCCGCATTTCAAGAAGTTGAAGACAATTTGTCTTCCTTGCGAATTTTGTCGCAGGAACTTCAACAACAAAACGCCGCCGCCGCCTCGTCGCAACGCTATCTCAATCTCGCCAACTCGCGTTACAGGCTCGGCGTGGACAGTTACCTCAATGTGATTGTCGCGCAAACCGCCCTGTTGAACAATCAACGCACGGCGTTGAATCTGCAAATGGAACAAATGACCGCGAGTGTGCAATTGATCAACACGCTTGGTGGCGGCTGGGATATTCGCACCAAGACGACAGCGACCGTTCCTTGAACACCGCACTATGAATTATGAAAATGCTGAAACTTTTTTCGGTATTTACCGCCGCAGTGCTGCTCTGCGGCTGTTCAAGCACCAAGTTCACGGAATATCATGGGTCAGAGGTTCTCCAAGGCGCGGGAGGCGAAGAGCGAACCGTTGACGGCATTGACATCTGGGAGAAAGGAGACCCCGACAGGAAATATAAAATTCTGGGCGTCATTGAAGAAAGTCGCAAACACCGGCTTCCTTTGGGACGTTTTTCACGAATTTTTTCAAATTCAGGCGACACCGACGATCGAGATTCTGTTATCGCCAAAGCCGCGCACGAGCACGGAGGAGACGCCGTAATTTTCGTGGACAGAAGCCGAAGTCAATCTGATATAGGGCAGTTTGGAGAACAAAATCATCCGCAATACACGTTGGTCGTAATCAAGTATGTCGAATGAACCAACAAGATAACCAAGTTTTGAAACTGTGCGTGTTGAAAGCGGTGGCGGCTGCCGCGCCTCGGTGAAATCGTTGAAACAAATCGTTAAGCTCAATTCGCAGGTTGCGACTGGCTGATCAATTGGATCATTGATAAAAGCGATTAATGAAGCTGGCTCAATTGGAATGATCACGTCCCGGTATGTTGCAGCGCCTTATGCAGGCTCAATGTATTGCCATCATCTTTTTTCAAATCGAGAAAAATATAAGATGAGACAATCGTCCAGCCGCCAAGAATCAAAAACGTCAGATGAATGCCGTGGATCATCTGCGGCGCGCTCGTGTGAAACCGGTCCGGCACGAACAATGCCGTGAGCAGCGACCCGATGGCGATGCCAAAGCTGATGGACATTTGCTGCACCGTGCTCGTGATGGCGCTCGCGCCGCTGGTCTGTTCGTCCGTCACGTCCGCATAGACCAGCGTGTTCATGCTGGAATATTGGAGCGAGGTGAACATTCCAAAAATAAACACCTGCGTCACGATCAGCCAGACTGGCGTGCCCGCGCCGATGGTCGCGAAGGAAAGGGTCATAACGCCGAGCATCAACGTGTTGAAAATCAAAACGCGGCGATAGCCAAAGCGTTGCAAAATTTTCCGCAGCACGAATTTCAAACTCAACGCGGCGGCCGCCTGCGGCATGATGAGCAGACCGGATTGAATCGGCGTGAAGCCAAGACCAACCTGATACAGCAGCGGAAATAAAAATGGAATTCCGCCGATGCCCAGCCGCGTGAAAAAGCTGCCGCTGACCGACGCGCGAAAAGTGCGGATGCGAAACAGCGTCAGCCGCAGCAAAGGAAATTTGATGCGCCCCGCCCGCATTCCGTAAGCGACGAGACAAATCGCGGACACGGCCAGCAATGCCAGCAACGTGCCGTCGCCCAAGGTGTGTTCGCCAAAAACTTCCAGCACATACGCCAGCAGCCCGATGCCCGTGCCGAACAAAATCAATCCCACGAAATCGAGCGGCGGCGAATTCTCCTGACGGTAATCGGGCAGATGACGAAAGACAAAATAAAGTCCCAGCAGGCCGACGGGCAGGTTGATGAAAAAAATCAGCCGCCAATGAAAATAGCCGACGATGAAACCGCCGGCGACCGGGCCGAGCATCGGGCCGATCAAACCGGGAATCGCCACGAAGCTCATCGCGCGGATGAGTTCGGATTTTGGAAACGTCCGCACCAACGTCAACCGCCCGACCGGCACCATCATCGCGCCGCCAAAACCTTGCAGGACGCGGCAGGCCACGAGCAGATGAATGTTGTTTGAAATTCCGCAGAGCAATGAACCCAAAGTGAACGTCCCAATCGCCCACGCGAAAACGTGGCGTGTGCCGAAACGATCCGCCATCCAGCCGCTGATGGGTATGAACACCGCCAAGCTCAGCGTGTAACTGGAAAGCACCGCCTTCATGCTCAACGGCGCGATGTTGAGCGCCTTCGCGATGGCAGGAACGGCGGTGTTCAGAATCGTCGTGTCCAGCGCCTGCATGAAGAAGGCCACCGCCACGAGCCACGGCAAAAAGCGTTTTACCGCTTCGATGGAAATCGCCGAAGGCACCGCCGCGACAGCGGCATCAGCCGACGGGCTGACTTTTGCCGCCGCCAATTTTTTTGCCATGCGCTGAAGCTAACGCAACCGCCGCGCCAGTTCAATGCGCGTGGTCTTTTTGAATGAATCCAGGGTGGCCAGAGGCGCGGTCATCGTTCCCGCTACCCCGCGATAAAACCTTTCACCGTCAACACCGCGGCCTGCGCTGGAAAAATCTTTTCGACCAGCACACGATGGACTTCTTCGTCACGGTCGAAGCAAGCGTCCTTGAGCGCGACACAGCGGTAGCCACTTGCTGCATTCTGAAAGTCAAAGTGTTTACGGCTGCGCGACGGTGAGACAATCCGCGTTGGGAGCAAGCTGATTCGTCGTTCACTTTGTTTATTAAATCTTAATCAGGTGGCCACCGACCAGAGGGCGGTGCAATTTAGTGACAGGGCCGTGGCGCAAAACACACTTTGACAACACTACATGAGACTTAACCTAGTATTAGTAGCTTCTGTTTGGCCGTCCCGCCGCATTATCATTCGCAGCAGCACGGCCAGACCGAAGCGTGTTCATTACGTCACTGAAAGCCGAACGCGTCGGGATTTATTTGTGTTTTCTGTGGTCACGCACGAAAACGGACAATTGATGGCAAAACTTCCGCCGATGTAAAAACCACTTGCAGACGGTATACCGCCTGCTAGATTGCAAACACTTTGCAAGACAGAAAGTGCTATTTCAGCCGCCGGATGCGCCAGCGTCTTTATCTGGCGGCAGGCGTTTTATCGCTGGCCATCTGGCTGCTCATGGCGGCGGCAGAAGTTTGCACGCCACTGCACGCGTGGCTCCACGGCGGAACGATTCCCGACAATGATGATTGCGCGATAGTGGCCATTGCCCACGGAAAAGTGGAAACGGTCGTCTGTGCGGCTCCTGCAATCGTTCCGGTGATCGGGATTGAAATCATTCCCCAAATTGAAAATTCAGTTTTTTATCCATCCCTAGCCTTTCTTCCTGATGGCCGCGGCCCGCCGGTTTCTCTTCTCCCTTCCTGAAAAGTTCACCGGCCTTCGCAGGCCGGCATCCGTCAGTTAATTCAACCTGAATTATTTCGACGTTCTGCTTTTAGGCATACGTCATTTGGAAAATTGTGAGATCGTGCAGTTGAAAAATTTTAGAATCGTGCAGGTGGAAATCCATGCCCAAGCCGCATGAGCAAATTAAGCAAACAACGGTTGGATAAGGTGATTGCCGATTGGCAACCATCATATTGTGTGCCTTTCCTCGCAGCGTTGGCCGGTTTGCTACTGGCCGGCTGCGCGGTGGGACCGGACTTTAAGCGACCGGCAACTCCGGCAGTCGGCGGTTATACCGCCAATCCGCTAGCGACCACCGTCACCAGCACAAATGTCGCCGGCGGGGAAGCCCAGCGCTTTGCCCAGGGCGGCGACATTGCTGGCGACTGGTGGATATTGTTTCATTCCCAGCCGCTCAATGAGCTGATTGAACTCGCGCTCACAAACAATCCCGACCTCAAGGCCGCGCAGGCGGCGTTGTCCGTCGCCCGCGAAAATGTGCTGGCGCAACGCGGCGTTTATTTTCCCAGTGCTGCGGGCAGCTTTTCCGCAACGCGCCAGAAGCAACCCGGAACGCTCGCACCGGTGCCAAATTCAAACGCCTTTGAATACAATTTGTTCACGCCGCAGGTCAGCGTTTCCTACTCACCCGATGTCTTCGGTCTAAACCGCCGCACATTGGAATCGGTGCATGCGCAGGAACAGGCAGTCCGTTTCCAAATGATCGCGGCCTATACCACGCTGACCGCGAACGTGGTGGTCACGGCGATTCAGGCGGGCGCGGTGCAGGCGCAGATTGACGCGACGCGCCAGCTTGTTGACCTCAGCTCGAACATGGTGGAAATCCTGAAATACCAGTTGACCAAAGGCTACGCCAGCCGGCTCGATGTGGTCGCGCAGGAATCGCAGCTTGCGCAAGTCGTCGCGACGCTGCCGCCGTTGATGAAACAAGCTGCTCAACTGCGCGACCTGCTTGCGGTCTTGGCTGGCCGGTTTCCAAATCAGGCACCGGTGGATAAATTCGAACTTTCGAGCCTGCAATTGCCGGTGGAAATCCCGGTAAGCCTGCCATCGCAACTCGTGGCGCAACGGCCCGACGTGTTGCAAGCCGAGGCCAACCTCCATGCTGCGAGCGCGCAGATCGGTATCGCCATCGCGAACCGGCTGCCGAACATCACGCTGACCGCAGATGCGGGCAGCACGGCGCTTTCCTTCGATAAATTATTTTCATCCGGCACGGGCTTTTGGGGTTTGGGTGCGGCGGCAACCGCGCCACTTTTTCAGGGCGGAACACTGTTGCATCAGGAGCGCGCGGCTAAAGCGGCTTACATGCAGGCGGCGGAACAATATCGCAGCACGGTGCTGACCGCGTTTCAAAATGTCGCGGATACTTTGACGGCGCTGGAACAGGACGCCGAGGGTTTGAAGGCCGCCGCCGCCGCTGCGGATGATGCCCAGGAAACTTTGGATTTATCGCAGCACCAATGGAAAGACGGCTACATCAGTTATCTCGCGTTGTTGAGCGCCGAGCAGGCGTATCAGCAGGCGCGCATTAACCTCGTGCAGGCGCAGGCAAATCGTTTTGCTGACACAGCGGCGCTGTTTCAAGCGCTGGGCGGCGGCTGGTGGCATCGTGCGGATTTAACCAAGGATAAAAATGAAAAATAAATTTGTGCGTAGCGGCTTTCGGCAGAAAGCCGGATTCTTCAATTTTAAAAGTTGTGCGGCGCTCTGCCGAGACGCCGCTACACTTGCCGTAACCGTCGCGGCGCTGGTGTCGTTCACCGGCTGTTCGCCCAAAAGTGACAGCAACGAACCAGCCTCATCCGTGACCGTCAGCAATGTGACGCTGACGGCGGAGCAAAAACAGAAAATCCAGTTTTACACCGTTGCGCCATCGAAATTTCACAAGACGACGGAGACCACCGGCACGGTGGATTTTGACAACGATCAGGCCACCAGCGTGCTCGCGCCGTTCGGTGGGCCGGTGTCGAAGCTGCTCGTTAATCCCGGCGACAAGGTCAAGGCCGGCGATGCGTTGGCGGAAGTGGACTCGCCTGACTTTGCGGCCGCCATCAGCGCGTATCGCAAGGCGCTCGCCACCGCGCAGACGCTGCGGCGCGTGGCCGACATGGACAAGGATTTGATCCAACACAACGGCGTGGCGCAGCGCGAAGAAGAGCAGGCGCAAACCGACGCCGCCAACGCCGAGGCCGACCGCGACGCCGCGTTGCAAACGCTCGTCTCGCTGAATCTTGATCCGCAAGTCATCAAAGACCTTCAGGCGGGCCAGCCCGTTTCGCGTCCTGGTGGCAAAATTAATTCGCCCATTGCGGGCACCGTGGTGGAAAAACTCATCACGCCCGGAGAACTTTTGACGGCGGGCACCACGCCGTGTTTCACCGTGGCCGACCTTTCGCGCGTCTGGGTGATGACGCAGATTTTCGGTTCCGATCTGGCTTCGGTCAGCGTCGGCGATTCAGCGGAAATTTTTACGGGCATCGCGACAAATAGTTTTTCCGGCAAGGTGGACAACATTTCCGCGCTGGTGGATCCCACCACGCGTTCGGTGATGGTGCGCGTGGTCGTCGAAAATCCCGGTGACTTGCTGAAAAAGCAAATGTATGTCCGCGTGAAAATTCAGGCGCATCAGGAAAGTTCCGGCCTGCTGGTGCCGGTCTCGGCGATTTTGCGCGACGATGTGAAGCTGCCTTTTGTTTACGTCGTCCAGCCCGACGGCAGCTTTGCGCGACGGCATGTCACGCTGGGTTATCGCACCGGCGACCAATATGACATTCCCGAGGGCCTGCAAGTCGGCGACCAGCTTGTCGTGGATGGCGCGATCTTTGTTCAATTCCTGCAAAACCAATGAGCGAGCCATTGCCACCCATTGAATCCGCGCCGCGAACGGCTTCGATGATGAACCGCGTCGTCGCGTCGTCGTTGCGGCAACGCTTTCTCGTCGTGCTGCTGACGCTCGTGCTGATCGGCGCAGGCACGCGCTCGCTCGAACGCCTGCCGGTGGATGCGTATCCCGATTTGTCGCCGCCGATCGTCGAGATCATCACGCAATGGCCCGGCCACGCCGCCGAGGAAGTGGAACGCCTCATCACCGTGCCCGTCGAAGTCGGGATGAACGGCATTCCGAAGATGACCACGCAACGTTCGATCACGCTCTACGGATTGTCCGATGTCATCCTCACTTATGACGATGGCACGGACAACAACTTCGCCCGCCAGGAAGTTTTTAACCGGCTGTCCAGCCTTAGCCTGCCGACCGGCGTGACGCCTTCGGTGTCGCCGTTGTCATCGCCTTCGGGTTTGATCTATCGTTACGTGCTACAAAGTTCCGACCGCTCGCCGATGGAACTGAAAACGTTCGAAGATTGGATCATCGAGCCAGCCTACAAATCCCTCGCCGGCGTGGCGGATGATTCGGGCTTCGGCGGCGGCACGATGCAATATCAGGTGCTGCTCGATCCGACGAAGATTGCCGGCGTCGGCCTGTCAGTGTTGCAGGTGGAAGCGGCGCTCGCGGCCAACAACGGCAATGCCGGCGGCGGTTTCTATTCGCAAGGCGGACAGTTTTATTACGTGCGCGGTCTCGGTCGTTTGGAAACTTTGGAGGACATTGGCAACGTGGTGCTGGCGGTGAACAATGGCACGCCGGTATTGCTGAAAAATGTCGGTCGCGTGGTCATCGGCATCGCGCCGCGGCTCGGCGAGTTCGGCTTCGAGAAGCAGGACGACTGCGTGGAAGGCGTCATCCTGTTGCGAACGGGCGACAAAACACAGGACGTCCTGAAGCGCGTCGAGGCGAAGACCAGGCAGCTCAACGAGCAAGTTCTGCCCAAGGATGTGAAAATCGTCCCGTTCTACGACCGCACCGATTTGATCAAGCTCACGACGCAGGTCGTGGAGCAAAATCTTTTGCGCGGCATGGTGCTGGTCGTCGTGATCCTGATTTTTTTCCTCTACGATTTTCGCGCGGGTTTGATCGTCGCGGTCACGATTCCGCTCGCGCTGTTGTTCGCATTTATCTGTCTCGATTTGCAAAAGGCTTCGGCGAATTTGCTTTCCATCGGTGCGGTGGATTTCGGCATCCTCGTGGATGGCGCGGTCGTGATGGTGGAAAATATTTTCCGCCAGATCGCCTTGCGCAAAGGCACCCGCCATAACGTCCTCGAAATAATTAAGGACGCCGCCGCCGAGGTGGACCGCCCGTTGTTCTACGCCGTTGCGGTCATCGTCGCCAGCTTCCTGCCGATCTACGTTTTGGCCGGGCCGTCCGGCACGCTGTTCAAACCGATGGCCGATACGATGGTATTTGCGCTGATTGGTTCGTTGATCGTCACACTGACCTTGCTGCCGGTGCTGTGTTCGTGGTTCATGCGCGACGGCGTGCGCGAGCGCCGCAGCGCCGTATTTGAAGCCATCAAATCGGTTTACACCAAGGGCCTGGATTTTTGCCTCGCGCGTCCGTGGGGCACGACGCTGGCCTCGACCATTCTGCTCGCCGGTTCGCTGCTGCTCATCCCGCGCATCGGTGCGGAGTTCATGCCGCAACTGGATGAGGGCGCGCTGTGGGTTCGCGCCACGATGCCTTACACCATTTCCTACGACGAATCGGCGAAAATCACGCCGCAGATCCGCGCGGTGTTGAAATCGTTTCCTGAAGTCACCACCGTCGCCTCCGAACTCGCGCGGCCTGACGACGGCACGGATTCCACCGGATTTTTCAACGTCGAGTTTTACGTCGGCTTGAAACCTTATTCGGAATGGACCGGTGCGTATCGCAGCAAAGCGAAGCTAATTGAAGCTATCAACGAGAAGCTCGTTTCGTTTCCAGGAATCATCTTCAACTACACGCAGCCCGCCGAGGACGCGGTGGACGAGGCCGAATCCGGTTTGAAGAGCGCGCTGGCCGTCAAAGTCTTCGGGTCCGATCTCGACGTGCTGGAGCAAAAGGGCAAAGCCATCAAAAAGATTTTGGAGCAGGTGCGTGGCATCAAGGATGTGACGCTGGTGAAGGAACTCGGCCAACCCAGCCTCGACATCAAAATCAATCGCACCATGATCGCCCGCTACGGCGTGAACGTTGCCGACATCAACGCGCTCATCACCACCGCCATCGGCGGCGACGTGGCCACGCAGGTGCAGCAGGGCGAAAAACAATTTGATCTCGTCGTCCGCCTCGAACGCCAATACCGCGACAACCCCGAAGAGATCGCCAACATCCTCGTGCCGACACCGGGCGGACAGCAGATTCCGCTCAAGGAATTCGCGGACATTCGCGTGATGAACGGCGCGTCGTTCATTTACCGCCAGGACAATTCGCGCTACATTGGCGTGCAATTTTCCGTGGCCGGACGCGACCTGGCTGGCGCGGTGGAAGATGCCATGCAGCAGATCAACGGCAAGGTCACCATGCCGGAGGGCTACCACATGGATTGGGGCGGCGAATACACGGAATACACCAAGTCCCGCGCGCAACTGAATGTGATTTTGCCGCTGACCTTGTGCCTGATTTTCCTGCTGCTGTTCGCGCTCTACAGCAATTTGAAATTCCCGTTTATCACCGTGCTCGGCGTGGTATTATCCGCGCCGGTTGGCGGACTCATCGCGCTTTGGCTCACCGGCACGCCGTTTTCGGTTTCGTCCGGCATCGGCTTCCTCGCCTTGTTTGGCGTCTCGGTGCAGACGGCCGTCGTTTATATTTCTTACGTCAACGAACTCCGCCTCGGCGGCACCAAACTCGCCGAAGCAATTCGCGAAGGAGCGATCCTACGGCTGCGTCCAATCATGATGACCGCGCTCGTGGCGGCGTTGGGCTTGTTGCCAGCGGCGCTGGCCACCGGCGTGGGCACGGATACCCAACGGCCATTTGCCCTGGTAATCGTCAGCGGCTTGTTCACGCGGCTGTTGATCAGCATTTTCCTGATGCCCGCGCTCTATACTCTTGTGGCTCGTTCAGGAGATCGGCTGGAAGTGTGATGCCGCGATGGGGTATAAAGGGAAGGGTTTAGAGCCGTTGTGCGATGGGCTGGAACGAATCGCAATAGAAAGGATCAGGTTACGGCCTGAAAAATATCTATGGCTTGGCAAAAACGAAGGGCTTGTTGAGGACATTGAAATTAAAAATTTGGCTAGGAATGAACGGGCTTACAATAGGAAAATCTGATACTGCAATCTGATACTGTTTGCCATTTTTAGGTCATCCCAGAACCTAATAGGACAAAAGCAAAAGTGTGTTTTAGTCAATAAAGACGGTATTTTCGTCATCAGGTCACGTTAGCTCAAATCATGACAAAAGGACGTTTTACATTTTCCAGGCGTGCGCGTTAAACCACTCTGCCATCTCTCCACGCGGAAGGACACTTTCCCCGATATGCGTGCGCTTTTCAATTCAAAACTCCGCGGCTTGCAGGCTTTCCGTTTTTACGGCATCATT
>Ga0302266_10000975_pt1 | contig 27617 bp, 7 predicted proteins | sample III_Bog_E1_2_FD_194559 | JGI IMG/M metagenome (GOLD analysis project Ga0302266, IMG submission 194559) | Peat permafrost microbial communities from Stordalen Mire near Abisko, Sweden - III_Bog_E1_2 | ecosystem: Environmental > Terrestrial > Soil > Wetlands > Peat | place: Sweden: Abisko... | reverse complement strand
TGGTATGGGTGGAAGTTGTTGGATTTAAGCAGGTTAGTCAAGGTAAGTTGGGGGAGGGGCTTGCTTTTTTTTTGGATGGGGTATGGGGAATCGGGTTGCAGGCCTACCGGAAGGCACATTCAGTGGTTGGATCGATGTTCAAAATGCGTTTGCCTGCCAGCGTAGAACTCCTGCCCTGTCGCATCGCCGCACCTCCTCAGACAGACTCTTCCCAAGGCGCCTCGGGATACTCCTCAGGTTGCCGCCTAAGAATGAGGGGGATGGTGACTGGGGATGATTCCATGTTCATCATTGTTCTGGGGAAGCGGGGAAGTTCTCATTGCAGGAAGAAATGAATGAGGGTCTCCCGAGCATGGTTGTTCATGATGCACATGCTCGCAGGAGCGTACAGTTTGTTCCCGGCCAGATCTTCTGTTGCTGGAGGAACGAAAGAGTCTTTCTGGAAGGGACGGTGGATTGAATAGATGCTGCGACTTTCGATTGCTATCTTGGCGCCGGCGAACGCGCCGCGGCCCCTGCCGGCCGCAGTTCCCGAAGCATGCGAGTTCCGGTTTTGGGGCACTTATGGAAATGATTCGAAACTGCTCAAAGACACGCTCTGCTTCACTGGCCCGAAATCAAACGAGGACCAATCCCCTGTAGCAAATTCACCCCCGAATATGCATTCAGGCGGCAAATACCATGCTATCGGCGGGATTCGCGGAAATTGCGAAACAGCACCGCATCGTTGATTTCCGTGCCACGGGATAGCAGGAGCCGGCCGTCCGGCGCCCATTGGAAATTGAAGATGCGGCCATCTGTGAAGTGAGTCATGGGGGTGGATGGCCCGCCGGCGACTGGCTGCTGCCAGACATTTCCCACACCATTTATTTCGTTGATAAACGATATCGCGCGGCCGTCAGGCGTCCACACCAGGGGTGGAGAAATCGATGTGCCGGGTAGCGGGAACACTCGGACTGGCTTGCCGCCAGAGATCGGAACAATCGCCAGAAGCGCTGCTTGACCGGGCCCTGGGGTGTAGGAACAGGCAATCCATTTTCCGTCTGCCGATACAGACGGATTTTCGGCGTTGAAATCTGTCAATTGGGTTGCTTTGCCGCCCTGGCCTGGCACTTTCATCAGTACGGACTTGTCGTCCTGCGTGCTGGAATAAATCACCCAATTGCCATCTGGCGTGATCGAGGGCGGGAAGTCCTGCAACCCCTGAGTGAGACGCGTTTCTTTGCCGTCATTCAGGTCGATGCGCCACAGATTGGCCCGGTCTTCTCCGAACCAGCGGACCTCCACCATGAAGTCACCTCGCTGAGAGATGGCCGGGTGCGAAAGCATTTCGTGTCCACCGGTGGTGGCAAACCGCCTGGCATTGGAACCATCCGGATTGATTTCGATCAAGTCACGGCTATGGCCGCTTTCCGACGTGTACACAATTCGCCCGTCCGGCGTCCAGGCTAGTCCAAAAACGCCGTCCTGATTTTCATTTTCTGAACTCAGAACGCGCGGCTCCGTTTTGTCTCCGGGCGGAAGAACCTGAATGCTGCTCAGAATCTTGTCCTGAACGGCGAGCAATGCCTTTCCGTCCGAAGTGGTACGGACCTCTGTGTAGTTGGAAAGATCGTGCGAAACGGGCTGAATATTACCTCCATCCATCGACGCTGCGAAGATCTGCGCGTGCCGCGTGCTGGGAAGTTCTCCGGCGATGATCAACTCCCGGCCCGGAGGCAAGTCCCAGAGATCGTCGACGGTCCGCCATTCTTCCATGGGCAAAGGCTGCGCTGCGCCGTCGGCGGCCGCAATGCTCATGAGCCTTGACTGCAACGGATAGACGAGGCTCTTGCCGTCTGCTGTCCATGTAATTCGATTGAAGTGAATTCCCGGCGCCTTGTACGTGGCAAGAACGCGTTCGCCCGAACCATCCACCGCCGCAGTCACGACGCTGTCTTCCCCATGCGTGGCGAGGGTGCTGCGCACGAAGGCAATGGTGCGCCCATCCGGTGAAATGGCCGGCGCGCCGGAGATGCCGCTGAGCAGTTTGACGGCCGATCCCCCCAGGAACGGCACGCTGAAAAGATCGCCACTCGCTTCATTCGGCTTTTTGCGGGCAAAAAGAACAATTGCCGCATCGGGAGAAAAAGCCACTCCCGGACAATCATCGCTGCCAAGCTCAGCCAATTCCAGCAAACGGCCCGATGCCAGTTGTTTCAGCCAGATGGCTTTCTGGCCCCCGGATTCGCGCACGAAGGCAATGAACTTTCCGTCTGAAGAAATGTCGGCAAATTGCACATCACCGGTTCGAGTTACCTGCGTCAGCTCAAGCTCCGGGGTCACAGTTGGGGCATTCCGTTCTGAACGGGAAAGGAGATAGGCGATGGGTGCCGCAACCGCCAGCAGGCCGGCGACGATCCATTTCCAATGGCGGCGCAAGAGCTGCCATTCCTGCGTTTTGGAGACTTCAAGGGAATCAGGCAACGGAATCGACGCGGAGTACGAACTCCGGCCAGCCGATTTCCCATTCGAGTCCGCTGCGACCTGCGGCGTCAACGAAGCGGTATTTTCCCGCCTGAAGAAGTCGCCCTGCGGAGTCGGTTGGGCGGAGGAATGCTCCGCCGATCCCAGAACTTCCAGCCGTTCGCTCTCAGAAACTGCGGCCACGAACCTGTACCCCAACCCGACCACGGTCTCAATGTATTTGGGAGCAACAGGGTCGTCCCCAAGATGGCTTCGCAGGCGGTTTACGGCGGTGTTGATGCCGCTAACTTCATCCACCGTGCTCGAGTCTTTCCACAGACAAGCCGCAATTTCCTCGCGGGTGATCAGATCGCTGCGGTGGTCGACAAGAAGAAGAAGCAGGCGAATCTGCGACGCGGGAACAGGGACCCGCACACCGCGTTTGCGCAGTTCCTTGAGGGCTGGATCCAGCCGGAACGGTCCGAACTCTAAGACTTTGCCGTTCATTTCACGACTTCTTATTTCAGATGCTGGGGAGATTCCCGGGGAAGGATCTGGATAAGTTTACCAGAATCAGGGATATGAGCAGTTAGACGGAATTTAGATCGAATTTAGACGAGGTCTATGGCTTTTTTCAAATGATTTGTCTAGAGTGTCCCCAAAGAACTGGATGCTGCAGGCGACTTCCCCAAGTGGACTGCTGCCAACGCCGTGCGTCAGTCGGCACGGGTCAAATTGGGAGTCTCAGAGCCTGGCGCTTTCCCCATGCAAATACCAACTACACAACAGATTCGATTTCCACACCGATTTTGCACTCAACCAACGTGAGTTCAACGGCCGCAGTCGCGCCTTAACGGAGTTAGTTCGATGCAAAAGCTCGCTTCTTCCTCACCCTTCCAGATAACCCTTGCGGTTGTTACGGCGTTTGCCTTGACCTCATTCTCTCCCGGCCAGCAGTTCGATCCGGCCAGCACTCCGTCGGGCAGCAAAGCTCCTTTGAACCTGGTGCTCGGCGAGGCGCGCAGCCTGAAGGTGAACCAGGCCTACGGCGTGCTCACAGACAGCGTACCGATTGTCGTTCCGCCCGGCCGGCACGGCGTCGAGCCGCATCTTCAACTGACTTACAGTTCCAGCAAGGGCAACGGACTGCTCGGAATGGGGTGGGGTCTGGACATCGGCTATGTGTCGTTGGATTCGCGTTATGGGCTGCCGCAGGCGTTCGCCTCCGACACGTTCAATTTTTCGATTGCGGGGATTGGCGGCGAGCTGCACAACGATGGCAGCGGCAACTACCACTCGACCACCGAGTTGGTCTACCGGGTCTTCCATAAGACAGCCGGCGGATCATGGACGATGGAAGATGGCCAGGGAAATCTCTACACATTCGGATCGACATCGGCATCGAGCATCGCCGGCACACTCTGGCTGCTGGATTCGGTCGAGGATCCTCTTGGCAACCGCATCAGCTATACCTACCTGAACGACGAGGGCGCATTTTATCCGCAAACTATCACGTACACCGGCTTTGGCAGCAGCCCGGGTGCAAACCAGCTGACATTCTCATACCAGCAGCGCCCGGATGTTCAAACCACCTGGGCGCATGGCGTGAGCGAGATTCACCGGCTCCGCTTGGCGCGGATCGAAGCCGATGTGCTGGTTCCTAGCTTTCAGATCGCTCGCGCGTATGGGATGACGTACAGTTTGACCGCGATCGGCGAGTCGGTTCTTACCGAGGTTCAGCTGATCGGCGACGATAATACATCTGCAATTGCCTTGCGCAAGATGGGCTATTCCAACCACGCCGAGGGCTGGAATTCCATCCAGGGGCCAGCCAACTTCGACCAGAGCGTCGCTTTCACGGTGTACAGCGGCGACGATGCAGGGACGCGACTGCTGGATATCGACGGCGATGGGTGCGCGGACCTGGTGGACCTGGGGAATGTGATATGGCTGGGTGACTGTAATGGGAATTTCTTCCAACGGCAACCGGAGAGCGAGCCCTGGACAAATGCGCTTCACACTCTCCCCGTCAGCACCACCATTTCCACTTACACAGACTCCAACGGCAACCCGCAGACGCAATCCAACGGAATCCAATTCATGGATATCAACGGCGACGGGCGGGCCGATGTGATCATTGCCGATCAGGCGACCGGAACCCAAGCTGTCTATCTGAACACATACAATTCCGCCACCAACGCTCCTGTGGGCTGGGCCCAGGCAACCAGTTGGACAATGCCCACGATTGAAACCAGCTACGACGCACAGGATGGGCTTGCTAACTGCACCGGCGCGGTTCCGAAATCGACCAATACCAACTTCTGGCTCTACTACCAGGGGAACGACATCAACGGGAACCAGGTGAACGGCACTCCCGGCGGGGTGACGTTTGTGGATGTCAACGGCGACGGACTGCCGGATATCGTCTGGTCAATGTACCAAAACACCGGCGCCGGCAATGTTTGCATTGCCGTGGTTTATCTCAACACCGGGTCGGGCTGGGTGAAGAGTGCGGCGCTGTCACACCAGTTGGCTCTGCTGGTCAGGCAACACAACGCATTCTCCATCAGCAACGCGTGGCCGACGGGTTGGAATTTCATCGACATCAACGGCGATGGAATGGCCGATGCGGTCTATCTCGGAACTGGTACGCATGCCGCTTACCTTGCGACAGGAAACGGCTGGACCGAGGACACCAACTACACCGTATCTCTTCAGAAACTCGGCATCAATTCGGTGGGAAGTCAGGGCTCGCCGACCGGCTTGTTGACTTACGATTTTAGCCACGACGGTCTCGTCGATCTGATCTACGCCACGCAGGGTCAGACTCCGAAAGCATTCCGCAACACCGGAAGCGGATTTGAAGAAGACGTGGTGATGGAAGGCCAGATGTCGGTGGATGCCAATTTCCAGGGAACCATCGGCACCAACAACTACGCGCAGACCGCGGTGATGGCTGACATCAACGGAGACGGGATCATCGATCTTATCCCGATCAATAGCTCCGGATTGGCGAGTTTCGCATATCTGGGCGGATGGTGTTCCCTTGATGAGTGCAGCACACTGAACTCTTCAGGCCAGCCCAACGGGTTGATGCTGTCTGACGGCATGCTCACGTCGTGGGAAGGCCCATTGGGTGAGCAGGCGACGGTCGGGTATACGCGTGCGCCGAACGACTTCGCCATACCAATGTACGTGGTGAGCAAGTTAAGCCGGTCAGAGGCCCGTGCCGATCAGAGCACCCGGCAGGTGGAGAATTACTCCTACACTTACGAGGGCGGGCTCTACCAGAACCGGGAGTTCCTGGGTTTTGCCGCCACCAGTGAGAACCAACCGAACGGAAATATCAAGGCCACCGCCTGGGATCAAAGGCCGCTGTTCGTGGGCCAGGAGGATTCCGAGTATGTTACCGACTCCTCGGGATATGAACACTATTTCAAGATAAATTCCTGGACGGCAAACACCCCTACCCAGGGCTATTTGAGTGCGAAGAATGAAACGTTCCAGGACGGGAGTATGGCTGATGGATTCCCGTTCGCCTACAGCGCCGTCACCACCATGAGCTATGACGCGCACCTGAACCTGGTGCAGTTCTATCACAACCCGAATACGAGCGTAACCGGAGAGGACTCAACAACCGTCTACAGCTGGGTTATCGACGACGCCACCGGCTTCTGGTCAATGCCAGCTTCAACCACCACCTATTCAGGTTCGGGGACTTCTGCCCAGAACATGGTCAATAACACAAACTATTTCTACGATGGTCTTTCCCAGGGCCAGATTTCCACCGGGAAACTGACTATGCAGCAGGACATTGTCAGCAGCGGTTCCAACGCCCAGTCGGTCACGCGGAGTACCTCGTATGACCAGTACGGCAACGTACTGAGCGTCACGGATCGAAACGGCAATGTAACCTCGTTCACGTATGACACGCAGACCGCGACCCAGCGCCTGGTGGCAACCGACCCGGCAAGCAATTCAATCCATAGCACCATGGACCCGCGGTTTGACGCCGTGCTCACTGACATCGATGCAAGCGGCAACTTGACCTCGTACCAATACGACGCTTTCGGGCGGTTGGCGAAGGTGATCAGGCCGGGAGACAGCGGCCTAGCCGGTGGAACCGTCAGTTATACCTACACACTGCCCTCTCCGTCGTTCCCAACGGGGCTTTCGGTCACCCAGCGCGAGTCCACTTCGAACGGCAACGCAATGGTCATGACCACGCTCTATGACGGCTACGGGCAAGTCTATGAGACCATTCGCACCAACAACGGCCAGCGTGTGGTGACGACAGCCAGTTATGACAACATGGGCTTCCCTTACAAATTTTCCAAGCCATATCTTGACGGCCAAACGCCTCTGTATTCGACCCTGACCTTCGACCCAATGCACAGGATCGTGGAGATAGTGGATGCGGACGGGGGAACTACCACACGCAGCTATCAGTTGTTGCAAACGACGGAGACGGACAGAAGGGGACTGGTGACAACCACCACGTTCAATCCCCAGGGGCAAGTACTCTCGAAGGCGCTTCCCACGCCAACGGGCACAGCCACTACCCAGTATGTCTATGACGTTCTGGGGCAGATGACGCAGGTCATCCGTGCGGATGGATCAACGTCCAGGATTGCGTACGACATGCTTGGCCGCAAGACTGGCATCACCGATCCGAATACCGGCAACTTCACTTATCAGTACGACAACCAGGACCATCTGACCGCTGTGACTGGCCCGGATGGCGGAACGATCCAGTATAACTACGACAAGGTTGGCAACCTGCTTTCGCGGGTCTATCCCGGAGGCATTACTCACACCATCAGTTACGGAACTGCGGGGAACGTGAATGCAGTGGGCCGCATGGTTTCTGTTGTCGATTCCGCGGGAACATTGACATTCAACTACGATGCGCGGGGGCGCGTGCTGGCGCGAACCCGCTATGTGAACGCCAACCAGAAGACCTATCTAACCGGCTATCTGTACGATTCATCGGATCACGTGGTTTCGGAGATTTATCCGGACGGATTCAAAGTGATCTTCGCCTACGATGGGCTGGGCCGTGTGTCCGGAGTAACGGACGGCACGGGCAGGGCAATCGCCACCAAGCTCTCTTATAGTCCGTCGAGCAGGCTGACCAGTCTCGCATTCGGCAACGGCGTTTCCAGCAGCTATTCCTACGACGCGATCGACCGGCTGTCAACTATCAAGACGGGCACTTTGGGCGGAAGCTCGGTGCAGAACCTCGCCTACACCTACGACAGCGATTCGAACATCACCAATATTCAGGACGCGGTCAACACCGACACGCAAAGCTTCATTTACGACTCGATGAACCGGCTGACCTCGGCTACCGGTGCGGGGTACGGAACCGAGACCTACTCATACGACGCACTCGGCAATTTGCTGACCAAGGGCTCGGCAACCTTCATCATGGACTCGGCCTCTCCGGAGCGCGCCGATTGCATGATCCCGACCACGCCTGGAGTGACGACGTGCGCCGGCGGGGGTGGATCGACCTACTCCATCGGTTATGACGCGCGTGGCAACGTCAACAGCGCGGGAACCAGTTCCGGCCCAACGCAATATAGCTACGATGCAGAAAACCGGCTCACTACCGAGACCACAGGCGGCTCGGTGGTGGAGACCAACGTCTACGATTTCTGGGGCGACCGGGTGGTGCAGCAGACCAGTGCTGAGACTCGGGTTTTCATTGACGGGATCTATGAAGAGGGGGCCTCGACTGCAAGCCGCCATGTGTATGCAGGCAACCTGCTGCTGGCCACTATCGTGACCCAGTTGGGACAGCAAGCCAAAGCGCCGAAAATCGCCCGGCACAGCATCAGCGTTCCGCTGCACTTTCTGGTGGCAGCGCCGCCGGCCGCAAATCAAAGACTTTTCCTGGCGGGTTCGCTGGGAATCTCTCTCATCGTGATGTTGTTGGGCGGCTGTGTGCGCGTTTCGCATTCGGGACGAAGGTTGCGCATTCGCCTTTGCGCGCCAAAGATCACCAAACCATTTGGAAGCCTGGTAAGCCTGTTGATGATTCTCTCGATGCTGTTATCGGGAACATTGGATGCCAGCGCTCTGGCCTCGCCAGACCCTCCGCCAACCCCGGCCGCCGGAGCGATGAGGACCCTGACAATGATTACCCGGATCACTTCGAACCTGACTCCGGAAACGCGCTACTACTACCATGTGAATCACCTTGGCAGCGTCAACGTGGTCACCAACGACTCTGGAAATGTTGTGACCGAGCGGCAGTACAAGCCGTATGGTGAGATGTACACCAACACCGGCACGGTATCGACATCCACCTTGCCCTTCACTTTTGACGGCAAGCGCCTGGATGGGGCCGGGGCTCTCACTTACTTTGGCGCACGTTTTTACAACCCGGTGCTGGCCCGGTTCATGAGCGCCGACACCGAGATTCGCAGACCAACGAATCCGATGGAACTGAACCGCTATTGCTTCGCCATCGGCAATCCAATCCGCTATACCGACCCAACAGGCCACTTCCCCTGGAAGTATTTTCTTGCCGGGTTGGCGATTGGAGGCATTCTCATTCTTGCCGCGGTCTCGGGAGGAGCCGGGCTGGCACTCCTGGCCGTTGCCGCATCCTGCATTGGGTTTGGGGCGGGCGCATTGATCGCAACCGGTTTGGGCTACAGCCCGACGAGCTCCGATTTTTGGCAGATTGCCTTGACCGGAGCATTGATCGGCGCCGCAGTTGGCGCCGGCGCCGGGGCAATCATCGATGGAGCGCTTGAAGCATCCGCGGCGGACGGGGGATTAGACCTGGGAGCGGACGGAAGCAGTTGGGTCCAGACGGCACGCTCGGTCGCGACCGACATGGTCAAGTCCATGGCCTTTGGCTCACCGCAATCGGTGGTGGTGCACGAGCTTCAGGGGGGCGGGACGGACGGGCTGCTTCTGGGCTGCGTGGAAGGCACGGGCGAATCGGCCGTCACCGGTGCGATCACGGGACGGCTGACAAGCGCGGCTGGCGCCCTGATACCCAAGGGTGCTGGGCCTGGACTGTCAGCGCTCACCAAATTTGGGTTGAAACTGGGCGTGACTCTCGTCATCCAGGGAGGGCTATGGACTTACGTCGGCCTGGAGCATCAGACGCTGCCCCACTATCTTGTCTTCCAACAGATAGTCCCTGGCCTGAGTTCTGCATTTGAGAGCAGCAATCAGAAAAACCCTGCCGTTGTGGCACAGCCAGGCTACGACCCCGAGGCGCCCCCTCCTCCGCCCAAAGATCCCAGGTCAGCTAACCAGGGCGACCAGCCGTGGTAGCGGTGTCAAACCGTCGGTCCTCTGCCTCTTGCGCGGAATCTGTCTCCTTCCGCGTAAGGGAGGAAGAAGAAAAGGAAAACCAACAACCAGCCAGCCAAAGAAAGCTTACGATGCTGACATCAAAAGCCATCCGACATTCCGTAGTCGCCAGCAAGCCGTGGGGAATCTGCTTTTTCGCCCTCGCTGCGAGCCTGTTTTCGATCCTGGTGCCGGCCTCAGCCGTCGCCCAGGCAGGGCAGACGATCGACGTGAATGCAGGCGATGTTGACGGACTGATCGCGGCGATTCAGACGCTGAACGCCTTGGGCGGGGGAACGATTGAGCTGACGCAGGCCAGCGTTTACACCGCAACCGCGCCCTCCGACTGGTGGTATGGGCCGAACGCTTTCCCGGCCATCGCGAGCAACATCACCATCGAGGGAAACGGGGCTGAAATTCAAGGCGCCTGGGGCTCACCGAAGTTCCGCTTGTTCTATGTTTCCGGAGGATTCAGCACTCTTCCGGCGGGAACCTTGACGTTGAGAGATATGACCCTGACCGGCGGCTATGCCCAGGGCGGCAACGGAGGCACTGGCGCAGCCACCGTAGGGACCGGAGGCGGCGGCGCAGGCATGGGAGGCGCCATTTACAACCAGGGGCAGCTGCTGCTGATCAACGTGAAGCTGATTCAAAACCAGGCCATAGGCGGAGCGGGCGGGGGTACGCTCGATGCAGGGTGCGTTGCATTTGCGGGCGGAGGCGGCGGCCTGGGAGGCGATGGCTACGGTGGCGACACGGGCGACGGCGGAGCTTACTACTGCACAACCTCAGGAGACTATGAATACGCGTCCGGCGGCGGTGGCGGCATGCAGAGCTCGGCCACCAGCAACTCCGGCGCAGGCGGCAACTTTCTGGGAACCGAGGGCGGCAACGGCCTCTACGGCGGAAGCAGCCAGTACGGCGGCGCGGGCGGTAACTCAGCCGGATGCTGGAGCCTGGGGAACGGCAGATGCCAGGTGGCCTCAGGCAGTGGTGGCGGCGGCTATTCATCGGCAGAGGTTGGTGTGGAAACAACAGGCGCCTACGATTCAACAAACCATCGATACGATGGCGGCGCAGGAGGTTTTGGCGGTGGACAGGGTGGGTGGATGCTGACCTACACCTACCCGTCCAGCCCGGCACCGGGCACGTGGGGAGCTGGCGGAGCCTTCGGCGGCGGCGGTGAGGGTTCGCAGCTTGGCGGTGGTGGCGGCGGCGGTGTTGGTGGTGGTGGCGGCGGCGCAATGGGCGGGGGGAATGCCAGCACCGGCGTGAGCCTGGTTACGCAAAGTGAGGGTGGCCAAGGAGGCTACGGCGGGGGCGGCGGCGGCAGCTCCGGGAATATTGCTGCGACCAGTGTTTTTGGCGGCGGCAACGGTGGCATCCTCTATAACAATCAGCCAGGGACAGGAGGACAGGGTTTCGGTGGCGCGATCTTCAACCAGTTAGGCACGGTCTATCTAGATACGGTCTACTTCAACGAGAACAAGGCTCAGGGCGGCGCCAGCGAGGCGGTAAACCTGGCCACAACGGACCTGGTTCCTAACCTGGGCAATGGCGGCGCGATTTTCAACGCCAACGGCAGCGTCTGGCTTTCGAACGTGACCATGGCGGGCGATCAAGCGCTGGGCAACGACGGGAGCCAGGGGGTAGGTCCTGAGATCGATGCGACCGCAGTAACTGCCGCCATGATTTCCGCCGGATCCACGCCCACGGCCACGGTGAATGTAGGCGGCAATAACACAATCCCTGCTACAGGTGGGGTGATCCTGAACCCTTTGAACGGCGCGGCGACGCAGACCACCTTCACTGGCGGATTGTTGGTGCTTGAACCCACATTCGTCCCCTTCAGCAACCTGGGCACTTACTACGTCGGGACTTCGGCTTCCCAAACTTTCACCCTTTTCAACATGGGCTCTGCCACGCTTTTCAACTCAGGCGCGCTCACAAACTTGAGCGTATCCATTCTGGGCACGAACGCCCCGCATTTCAGCATTTCCAACAACAATTGCCCGCCCAGTCTGGCCCCCGGCGCCAGTTGCACCTTTGCCCTGGTCCTGGTGCCCACAAGCGTGGCGGCAGTGTGGGACGCGACGTTGTCGATCGTTTCGCAAGGCGGTCAAACCAATCAGGCCGAGTACTTTTTCGCGATGACCACTGTGCCTGCTCCGCCGATCACGCAACTGGCTTTCGGACCGTCTTTGCCGGCGAACAACTGGACGGGCAGCACCGCCGGTTTGAATCTCACCGTCGAAGAGGAGTCCGCTGCGGCCATGTTGGTGCCGGACGGCGCGGATACCATTACGCTGAAGATCGCGGGAACGGGCGGCTACAGCGCCATCTACACCGCCAAGGCCGTAAATGGCATTGCCACGTTCAAGCTTCCGACTGCTCCGCAAGGGCCGGGAACTTATACCTACACAGCCACCTCAGGGTACCTGACGCCGGCCACGCTTACCCAGACCGTAACGCCGCCGACAGTGGGGCAGAAGAGTCCAGCGGTGCTGGTCGTGGTGCCGATCGCCCAAACCGGAACAATTGGACAAATCGAAGTGCTGACTGGCGGCCAAACCGGCCTCGACTTCGCACAGGCCAGCGGCGGAACCTGCGCCAGCGGGGAGTTGTTTATAGAGGGGCAGTCCTGCACGCTCAACGTCACCTTGACCGCGGCGGCGCCAGGCCTGCGCGCGGGCGCCGTCTTGTTGCTGAGCACCAACCAGCAGCCCATGGGCACTTTCTATCTTTCCGGTGTGGCTCAGGGGCAGCAAGTCGCCTTCCTTCCGTCCGTGGCTTCGAATATCGCAGGCAGTTGGGAGGACGGCATTGCCGCAGTTGCATCCGATGGTGCGGGAAACCTCTACGTAGCCGCCGACAATGACGGGGAGATCCTTCAAATACCGTATAGCAAAGGCTCGTATGGCACACCCGTTCCACTGGCCCAGGGGCTGGGGATGCCGACCGGGGTCGCGATCGATGGGGCCGGTAATTTGTTCTATACCGACTGGCTCTTCAGCGAAGTGGTCGAGCTGCCCTGGACAGGCAGCGCCTTCGGATCTCCCATTCTTCTCGGCCCGCAATTCAACTGGGTCGGTCCCAATTCAGTCGCGGTAGACAAGCAGGGGGATCTGTTTGTCGCCGACACCGACAACGCCGAGGTTGTTGAACTGCCGTGGGACGGAACCAGCTTTGGAACGCCAACTCCGCTGCCCGACTATCCATGGTACTACCTTGCGACCGTCGCCGTGGATGCATCGGGCGATGTTTATGCCACTGACAATGGAATAAACACGATTGTCGAGTTTCCCGCGGCTACTGGTTTCTATTCGCCTGTCACCACTGTCCTAAATACGGCTTCTCTGTGGGGCGTGGCATTTGATCCTGTGGGCAACCTCTACTCTTCCGATTCGCTCGGCGGGACGGTCGCACAGATGCTCTTGCAGCCGGGCGGCGGTTTCGCCAGCCCCACGATTCTCAGTTCCAGCATCAACTCACCGTTTGGCTTGAGCGTGGGAGCCAACGACGCCATCTTTGTCGCTCCCGGGGGCGGGACCCAGATCGTTGACATCAATCAAGCTCAAGCTGTTACCCTGAACTTCCCCACGCCCACACTGGCTGAAGTGATTGACTCAACCGACGGTCCGCAATCCATCCTCGTGGAAAACGTTGGCAACGAGCCCATCGCCTTCAGTCCCCCATCCAGCGGATCCAATCCCAGCTACCCAATTGCATTTCCCGCAAATACTGCCGCCACGGGGCTGTGCGGCGCATCGGCTTTAGCGCAAGGCGGAACCTGCACTCTCTCAGTCAACTTCCTGCCCCAACAGCTCGGCATCAACCAGGGAAGCATTGCGATTACGGATAACGCTCTGGATTCTCCTCAAACTGTTCCGCTTACCGGCATTGGATCTTCCAATCCAACAGCCGCGCAACTTGCGTTTGGCACGGCCCCGCTTGTGTCTCTATGGGCAGGTGGCAACGCCGGCAATACGGTGACTGTGGACGAAGATACGGTGGTAGGAACCATCGCCACCACCGCCACCGACCCCATCACTCTTTCAGTAACCGGGCCCGGCGGCTACAACGCCAGCTATGCGGCAACAGCATCGGGCGGGGTGGCGACCTTCAGCCTTGAGCCCTACCCTCTGACCACGCCGGGAACCTATACCTATACCGCCAGCACCCCGACGGCACAGAGCGCGACGGCCACCGAAACCGTTTCCGCGTTAGCGGTTGGCCAGCCCGGCCCCGCGGAGTCGGTTTCAGTTGAGATAGCCAACTCGGGAACCTTGGCCGGCATTGCGGTTCTCACCGGAGGTGCGCCGAATCTGGACTTTACGCTGGGCGAGGGAGGAACCTGCGCAACAGGCACAGCTTATACAGCCGGTGAAACATGCACCGTAAATGTCAATCTGACGCCGACCGAGCCTGGCCTTCGCGCCGGGGCCGTGACCCTGCAAAACGGCAGTGGCAATCTTCTCGGCAGCGCCTACCTGGCCGCCAATGTACCAGGGCCACAGCTATTCTTTACCCCGAATGTCGTAACTCCAATTGCCGGTCCTGCCGGCGGTTGGAATACTCCTTCCGCCGTAGCAGCGGATGGCGCGGGCAACCTTTATGTGACGGATGTCGGAGTGAATAAGGTCTTCAAGATCCCGGCCGGCGGCAGCGGCTACAGCGCTCCGCAGGCAATCGCCACCGGTCTCAATTCGCCCCAGGGTATTGCAGTCGATGGCGCAGGCAATGTCTTCATCGCCAATACCGGTGCGTCGACTGTGCTGGAACTGCCGTGGAATGGCACAACGTACGGCACGCCAGTCAGCATCTCGCCTGGGGCAGGGAACTCTTTCCAAAATCCCACTTCGCTGGCCATCGATGCTCAACACAATCTCTACATTGCCAATCCTTCCGAAGGTGAAATCTTGCTGCTGCGGTGGAATGGCGCCGGATTCAATAATGGATTTGAGGTTCCCATCTCCACCGAGTCCAACGGCATCGCCATCGACCCATTCGACAATATCTGGGTCGCGGACGAGGGAGACGAACTTGTCCTGGAGATTCCATTCTCGCCCACCGGATTCGGATCGTCGATTGTGCGCAACCGCGGCGTAAATCAATCCGCATATCCATCGGATATTGCGAGCGATGGATTCGGCAACGTTGCAATCACCGATTTAAACCTCGGGAACGTTTCACAGATGTTACTTCAGTCGAGTGGTGGCTACACTGCCGAAACCCAGGTGGCGTGCCTCGAAACCAATTGCGTTGCTCCACCAGTCGGTAACAGCGGACCCACTGGCATTGCGGTCACTCCGGCAGGCAACCTCATCGTTGCGGGAGGGCCCGGAAAGCTGGTCGCCATCAACCGTGGCAGCGGGCTGACGCTCAACTTCCCCACACCAACAGCCGTAAACTCGACCGACACAGCCGATGGTCCGAAGCTCGTGACAGTGACCAACCAGGGCAACCAGCCTTGGACGTTTGCACCGGCCATCACCGGAAGCAATCCCAGCTACCCGGCGAACTTCCCTGAGAACTCCACGGCCAATGGGCTTTGCGCCATCGGCGCGACCCTTGCACAAGGCGGGTCCTGCAACCTTGCGATGAATTTCGCGCCATTCGAGAACGGGACCAACGAAGGGCAAGTGATTCTTACAAATTCAACGGGCAATTATTCCGAGTCTGTCCTGCTGACGGGCGAGTGCGCGTCAACTGCCCCGATCACCCAACTGGCGTTTGCAACCCCGCCGCCTGCCAACGTTTTTGCGGGAGGCGATGCCGGCGGCGGCATTACCGTTGTGGAAGAAGTAGCTGGGGGGACAATCAACACAACAGGGGCAGACACAATTACCCTGACTGTGACCGGGCCGGCAGGCTACCTGGCAAGCTACTCCGCGCAGGCCTCCGGTGGTATCGCCACATTTGATCTTTCGGGCGCTGCCCTGCCCACTGCTGGAAGCTACACCTACACGGCGAGTTCAGGGGCGCTCACGCCCGCCACCACAATCGAAGCCATTTTGTCTCCCGTGGTTGGCCAGACAGGGCTGAACTCCTGGGTAGTTGTTTCCCTGGCCAAATCAGGGACGCTCGGCTCGATCGCCGTTCTCACCAGCGGCACCCCTGGCCTGGACTTCACGCTGGGCGCCGGTGGAACTTGCGCTGTCGGGGCGGCGTACACAGCCGGGCAGACCTGCACCGTCGGCGTCAACCTCGCTCCCAAAATCCCGGGGCTCCGGGCCGGCGCGGTGGACCTGCTGGACGCTTCAGGGAATCTGCTGGGGACCGCTTTTGTCTCCGCCGTGGGTCAGGGCGCACAGATTGACTGGAACCAGGGTGCATCGAAGCCAGTGCCCGGCTTGACGGCCAACTATACCGCTGGCGCCACCGATGGAGCTGGCAATCTGTATCTCGCTACCAACGGCCAGATAATAAAAGTTCCCGCCGTCGGCGCTGGATTCGGCACGCCTATCACACTCGTCTCAGGCGTCAATGTACCGGCCGTCGCGGTGGATGGAGCAGGCAACGTGTTTTACGCCGACCTGCACCAGGACGTTGTTGCAGAGTTGCCCTGGAACGGGACCGCGTATGGCGCTCCTGTAGGGCTCTCCCTGGGCTATTCATGGGGAGATCCGCTTGGATTGGCTGTCGATGGGGCCGGCAACCTTTATGTGGCCGACACATACAATCAGCAGGTTGTCCAGTTCCCGATGACCCCTTCAGGGTTTGGCGGCGCAAACGTGATTTGGAGCGACTACTACGCCAATAGCCAGCCCTCCAGCGTAGCGGTCGATGGGAACGGGAACGTCTTCATGGTGGACTGGGGACTCAACCAGATCATCGAGATTCCCTTCAGCGGCGGCAGCTTCCAGGGACCCAACAATCTCTACCTCACGCTGAACGACAACGGCACGGTAGATCACGACGATGTTGCCCTCGATGGAACAGGAAACCTCTATTTCCTTGACGCGACAAGCGAGACCATCCAGCGCCTGCTGCTGCAACCGGGCGGCGGCTATGCGTCTCCAGCGACGCTGGTCTCGTTTTCCGCCTCTCCGCAGGGCTTCATCCTCACCCCCAGCGGAAACCTCTATGTGCCGCTCTACTACCAAAGCCAGCTTGCTGAGATCGATCTGATTGACCCGCCCTCGTTCAACTTTCCCACCACCACCCTGGTTGGAAACATCGATACAGCCGATGGACCGCAGACGGCCACGGTAACCAATGTGGGCAACCAACCGCTCACCTTCACCAGTTCCTCGGGCGCAGCCGACCCCAATTATCCGTCGAGTTTCCCTGCGAATACGGCCGCATCCGGGCTTTGCTCCAACGCCGCGAGCGTGCCGCCAGGGAGTTCCTGCGTCATCTCAGCCAATTTCAACCCGCAGATCTCAGGCAGCGTCGCAGCCCAGATTGTGCTCAGTGACTCGGCCTCGAACTCACCCCAGACCGTCAATGTGACCGGCACCGCAAACCCCAAGCCCACGCCAACCATCACCTGGGGCACGCCTGCGGCAATCACCTACGGGACAGCCCTTTCGTCGGCGCAACTGAGCGCGACGGCCTCCGTCCAGGGCACCTTCAGCTACACGCCAAGCCTCGGAACTGTACTCGCTGGGGGCATTCAGGTTCTCTCAGTGAGCTTCGAACCGGCTGATTCAACCGACTACACCACGGTAACGGCGACGGTGAACCTGACGGTGAATCCAGCCACCCCCGCGATCAACTGGCCAACTCCGGCGGCGATCCCCTATTTCACGTCGCTTTCGGCAACGCAGCTTACCGCAACGGCGAATGCGGCGGGGACCTTCACTTACTCTCCACCGGCTGGGACCCTCTTGCCGCTCGGTCCGCAAACGCTCAGTGTGACCTTTTCTCCGGCGAACCCGACCAACTACACCTCTGCAACCGCAAGCGTGGGCATCACGGTAAATCCCGCCTCAGTTGCCTCGCTATCGACCACCAGCGTTGCGTACGGCTCAACGACGATAGGCATGGCCAGTGCATCGCAATCTATAACGCTCACCAACACCGGAGACACAGCGCTCTTGATCACCAGCATCAGCGTGACTGGTGCGAACGCCTCCTCATTTGTGTTTGCAAATAGCTGCGGCACAAGCCTGGCTGCAGGGGCCAATTGCAGCATTCACGGGCACTTTGCCCCCACCGCCCCAGGGCCGCTCAGCGCAGCCGTCACCATGGTTGACAATGCCGGCAATTCTCCGCAAACCATCGCGCTGAGTGGGACTGGCGTTGAACCGCCAGTGACTCTCTCGGCCACTGCTCTTACATTTGCTTCCACCTTCGAGGGCCAATCAAGCGGCTCACAATCGGTAACCATGACCAACACCGGAACAACTGCGCTGACCATCACAAGCATCTCAGTCACCGGCGCCAATGCTTCTCAGTTCGTCTTTGCCAGCACCTGCGGTGCGAGCCTGGCTGTGGGGGCGAACTGCACCATCCACGGGCACTTTGCGCCCACAGCTACCGGCGCAATGATGGCCGCGATCACCATCACTGACAGCGCCGCGGGCTCTCCACAGACCATCAAACTGAGCGGCACGGGGCTCAAAGGCCCCGTCACTTTATCGGCCTACAGCCTCGCCTTCGGGTCAACCATCACCGGCACCTGGAGTGCCTCGCAAACCGTGATCGTCACCAACACCGGCACGGCCGTCGTGACCATCACCAGCATTGCGGTCACCGGCGCCAACGCGTCGCAGTTTGTGATTGCGAACAGTTGCGGCACCAGCCTCGCCGTCGGCGCCACCTGCACCATTCACGGGCACTTCCAACCCACTGCGCTGGCCGCGATCACGGCCAGCGTCATCATCACTGACAACGCCGCTACGTCCCCGCAAACTATTGCTCTCAACGGCACCGGGATTCCGGAGCCGGTGACCTTTTCGCCCAAGAGCCTGGCCTACGGATCGGTCACGGAGAACATAGCCAGCGGATCACAGAGCGTGACGATGACCAACACCGGCACCGCCGCACTTTCCATCACCAGTATCGCGCTGACCGGCACTGGCGCGTCGCAGTTTGCGATTGCGAACACATGTGGAACGAGCCTGGCAGTAGGCGCCAACTGCACCATCCACGGTCACTTCGCGCCGACCGCTGCCGGGGCCATCACCGCAGCCATCACCATCATCGACAGTGCGACCACGTCCCCGCAAACCATCGCGTTGACCGGCACAGGCGTTGCGCCTGCAGCTCCGGTAACTCTATCGGCCACGAGCCTTTCTTTCGGCACGGTGAGCGTGGGAAACACAAGCGCGTCGCAATATGTGTCCATGACCAACACCGGCACCGCGGCGCTGACGATTACCAGCATCTCTGTGACAGGTGCGGATACTTCTTCGTTTGTGTTCGCGAACAGTTGCGCGACTAGCTTGGCCGTTGGAGCGAGTTGCACGATCCATGGGCATTTTGCACCAGCCGCCAAGGGAGCGCAGACGGCGGCAATCACAATCACTGACAATGCATCGGGCTCGCCGCAGAGCATCGCGCTGACCGGCACCGGGCAGTAAGCAGGGGGTAACTCTGTAACTTAACCCACAGGAATTGACACGACTGGACCTGTCCAATCCGGCGTTTCAAAAGGTGTACGTTGCGGACGACCTAGATCGCGCAAAATCAGCTGTTGAAAATGAACGGTTTGATTGCGCATGTTTTGGAGCCCCTCTGGACCAGCCTGAGAGTCTGCTGTCCGACCCGCCGTGTGGTCGTGAGGAGTCGCGGCCCCGCGGCGCAAAGTCAAGGTCAAAGGGGTAGCAGAGGCTCTGCGCCGCACGCCGAAGCACGTATACGAGATGGTGAAAGCGGGAGAAATTACCTACTCGAACAACGGACGTCACATTAGGTTTGAGCAGGCAGACATTCAGGCGTACCAGACCCGCATACGGATTGCCGCCACCCGCTGATTCAAGCGACCCTTCAAGATCAAAAAACCTTGCGATAGACTTTCCCCGTGCTATAGATTTTGAGGGTAATCAGGGCGATAGCACGGCACTCAGGTTACGGGGGCATTTGGGGTATTCAATGTATCTTATTTGTTTGTAATAATTTACGTTTCGACTTAGATAGCCAGAATGGTGGTGCTGGCGGAGAGAGTGGGATTCGAACCCACGTTAGAGTTTCCCCTAAACACGCTTTCCAAGCGTGCGCCTTCAACCACTCGGCCATCTCTCCCGGAGGGACTCTCTCATTCAATCTAACATAGTGGGGCGCTCCAAACCGGGCACTGAAAGAGCCTACCTCCTCAAGAAGAATCCAACTGAAAAGAAAACATTCTTCTCACCCCCAGGCGGCAAGGCGTCATCCAGAGTATGGGCCGTTATCTCACTGTCAGCGTCAATCGAATTCCTTCCATCGTCAGCTTAACGGATGCAGGCCAACTTTCCGCTGCCGATTCAAAAGAGAATCGTCATCTCTTTGCGTTTGCCCTTATGCGTTGGTCCAGTCTCAATTTCTGTCAAGACCGGTACGACGCAATTCCCTGCGCTTGATGAGCAGGAAGAACACCGGAACAAGAATCAGCACGTGAATCGTCGATGTAATCATTCCCCCGACAATTGGCGCGGCAATGGGCTTCATCACGTCGGATCCAATGCCGGTTTCCCAAAGGATAGGCGCCAGACTCAAAATGACAGCCGCGACGGTCATCAGTTTTGGCCGCAGACGCTGCACTGCTCCTTCAATGACCGCCTGTTGCAACGCATCATCCGTCATCGAAGGGGTCTGCGCAAGGTGACGCTGGAAAGCTTCATCGAGATACACCACCATCACCACGCCGGTCTCAACCGCGATCCCAAACAGCGCGATATACCCCACCCAAACCGCCACGCTGAAGTTATAGCCGAGCAGCCACTGCAGCAGCAGCCCTCCGGACATGGCGTAAAGCGTCGGCACAATCAGCACAACGGCCTCTGTAGCGGATTTGAACACCAGATAGAGCAGCAGAAAAATGACGAAAAACACGATCGGCAGGATGATTTTCAGGCGCTCTTTGGCGCGCATTTCGAACTCGTATTCGCCAGCCCAGTGCCAGGTGTAGCCGGCCGGCAGCGCGAGTTTCTGGTTCAGCAGTTTCTCCGCCCGATTTACGAAGCCGCCGTAATCGTTGGTATTCAAATTGAGATAAACATATCCGGTGAGTGCTCCGTCTTCATCACGAATCATCGACGGCCCGCGCGAGTAATAAACGCGCGCCACCTCGCTCAGCGGGATCTGCTCGCCGGTTGGCGTTGGAATCAGGGCATTCGAGAGGGAGTCGGAACGATCGCGGAAATCGCGCTGATAGCGGACAGCGATAGGGAAGCGCTCGCGGCCTTCGACATTCTGAGCGATGTCCGCGCCGCCAATCTCAGAGGCGATCACGCGCTGCACATCGGCTACCGTCAGACCGTACCGCGCGGCCGCCGGCCGGTTCACATCCACATTGAGATAAAAGCCCTGCGAGACGCGCTCCGCAAAAACGGAGTTGGTCTCCGGCATGGCGGAGAATACCTGCTGCATGCGCGCGCCGATGTCCTCAATGTGCCCCAGGTCGGGACCCTGAATCTTGATTCCGACAGCGGTCTTGATGCCGGTGAGTTCCATGTCGAGACGGTTCTCAACCGGCATTGTCCATGTATTGGTCAGGCCTGGAAACTGGAGCTTTTCATCCATGTCGTGGATCAGCTTGTCGTAGGTCATCCCGGCGCGCCACTCATCACGCGGCTTCAGCATGATGGTCGTGTCGTACATGTCGAGTGGGGCATTGTCGGTAGCGCTGTCCGAGCGGCCCACCGTGCCGAAGACCGAGGCCACTTCCGGAAAAGACCGGATGATCCGATCCTGTTCCTGCATCAGCGACACGGCCTGTGTGATTGAGATGCCGGGCAGCGCGCTCGGCATGTAGAGCGCCGAGCCTTCATAGAGAGCGGGCATGAACTGGCTGCCAAGACGAAAATAAAGAGGTACCGTTGCGGCCAGGAAAGCAAGGTTCAGAGCAACGACAATCTTCCAATGCTTTAGGCACCAGCGCAGCACAGGGAGATACATCGCCTGCGTGATGCGCGCAGCGGGATTCTTTGACTCCGGACGCAGTTTGCCGCGCAGGCAAAACGGCATGAGCGCCGGAACCAGCGTGATCGAGAGCAGCGATGAGAAGACAAGGACCAGCGTCTTGGTCCAGGCAAGAGGCCTGAACATGCGCCCTTCCTGTGCTTCCAAAAGAAACACCGGGAGGAACGAAACGACGATTATGATGAGCGAGTAAAAAAGCGCCGGACCAACCTGCTGGGCTGCTCCAACGAGAATGCGGCGCCGCTCGGCCTCAGTGGGAACATCGGCGCGCTCGGCCAGATGGCGGTATCCGTTCTCAACCATCACTATCGCGGCATCGATAAGCACGCCCACCGCCAGCGCAAGTCCTCCCAGCGACATGATGTTTGAACTGACATGGAGCAGGTACATGGGGATGAATGCGGCAAGCACCGCAATGGGGAGTGTGAGAATAGGAACAAGCGCGGAGCGGAAGTGGAACAGAAACGCGATGCTCACAAAGCTGACGATAATTGCTTCGACAATCAGGTCGCGCTTCAGCGTGTGAATCGACTGGTTGATCAGCCACGAACGGTCGTAGCCGGTCACGATTTCCACTCCGGCCGGAAGCGATGGCGCGATCTGCGCGAACTTGGCCTTGACGCCGTTGATTACATCGAGCGCGTTCATGCCGTAGCGCATGACTACGATGCCGCCCACTGTTTCGCCCTGGCCCTGCCAATCGGCGGCGCCGCGGCGCTCGTCGGGACCGAAGGAGACGGTGCCCAGGTCTTTGATGAGCACGGGTGTACCATTCTTTGTCGCGACCGGAACGTTTTCAAGATCCGAAAGCGACTTCAGATAGCCGAGCCCGCGAATCATGTATTCCGCGCCGTTCATGTCCAGCACATCCCCACCCACTTCATTGGTGCTCTGGCGGACGCGATCAATCACGGTCGAGGCGGAAATGCCATACGAGAAGAGCTTCTTCGGGTCGAGATTCACCTGGTACTGGCGCACAAAACCGCCGATGCTCGCTACTTCCGCCACCCCCGGCACCGTCTCCAGTTGATAGCGCAGATACCAGTCTTGAAGCGCGCGCAGGTCGGCCAGGCTCTTGCTGTGGCTGCGATCCACAATCGCGTACTCATATACCCAACCCGCACCCGTAGCGTCCGGGCCAATCGCGGGATGCACGTCCGCAGGCAGCTTGCCGGCAATCTGCTGCAGATACTCAATCACCCGCGAGCGAGCCCAATAGAGATCGGTTCCGTCCTGAAAAACAACGAAGACATAGGAGTCGCCGAACATGGTTTGCGCGCGCACATTCTTCACCTGCGGAGCCGAGAGCAGTGCTGTGACGATTGGGTAGGTCACCTGGTCTTCAATCACATTGGGCGGTTCGCCTGCCCACGATGTGTGGATGATGACCTGCACATCGCTGATGTCGGGAAGAGCATCGAGCGGCACGCGCCGCATGCACCACAGGCCCGCCACAAACAACAACAGTGCACCCATAAAAACGAGGAAGGGGTTGTGCGCACACCATGCAATGATTCGTGCAAGCATTACATGCCCCCCGTTGCGGTGATGCTGAGTTGCTTGGTGGCAATGGCATGGCCGTCGCGCAGCACCGTCACTGACACATGCCATGTCCCGCCCGCCGACAGTTGCAATGAGCCTTCATAGACCCCGCTTCCCTTGTCAGTCAGCGTCGCAGCGGCGTGCTCTGCGGCCATTCCCATTGCAGGCATGGCCGGCATGAAGAAGCTCGCGGTCACCTGCACCCCTGCCAACGGCTTGCCGCCAGCGCCGGTCAGCTTGATGCGCACCGTGTTGGCGCCCTTCTGCGGAGGTGACGGCGCCGTGCTCATGTCGATGAGTACTTGCTGCGCGGACGCGGTTGCGTTCGAAGGCTGAGCTGTTGGAGCCGCGAACGCACCCACGGCCGCCTGAAGCTGCGCTTCCGAGTCGACAAGGAAGTTGGCCGAGTTCACAACCCGTTCTCCAGCTTTCAAGCCTTTCAGCACGACGACAGAATCATCGACCTGCTGACCCGTCTCAACCTCGCGCGGCTCCAGATTTCCGCCTCCGTGATCGATAAACACAAGGTCCCGTGTGCCCGTCTGCAACACTGCGGATGCCGGCAACATAAGCTGCTTGCCCAAAGGCACTGCGATCGCGACATTCACATACATGCCGGGCTTTAGAGCCACACCAGGGTTGCGAAGCACCAGGCGCACGCGCACGGTGCGAGTTGCCATGTCGACCTGCGGCAAGATCTGATCGATGCGCCCGTTGAACTTGCGCCCCGGATACGCATCCACCGTTACCTGTGCGGAGTCGCCTGGCTTGAGGCGGCCAACATCGTTTTGAGACACATTCGCGTAAACCCAAACCGTGGAAAGATCGGCGATTGTGTACAGCTTCGTATCCGGTTGCACATAGGCGTTTGGCAATGCATTGCGCTCGGTGATGTAGCCGGAGACGGGTGAGTCAATGGCGATATTCCGCTGCACTTTTCCGCTTTGCTGCAAGTCCGCGATCACCTTTGCGGGGACGCCGAATTGCAGCAACCGTTCCTCGGCTGCCTTCTGAAGCCAGCCGCTGTCATGAGCCGCCATGCCGTGCGAATCCTGAGCAAAGGCCTTTTCATTTTGCCTGGCGAGCAGATATTCCTGCTCGCTGCTGACAATGTCCGGGCTGTAGATGGTAAAGAGACGCTGCCCCGCGGCAACATACTGGTAAGTTGCATTCGCTTGAACATCCTGAATCCAGCCGGGAAAACGTGTCTGCACATACGAGATTCTCTCCTCGTCGATGTCCACATTGCCGGGAACGCTCAAATCGTCATTCACATCTTTGACTTCGGCAGTGGTCGAGGTAACGCCGATTTCCTGAAGCCGTTCCGGAGACAACTGCACGGGACCGAGCGCAGGCTCGGAATTCGATCCGGCGCTGGCAGGTGTTGACCCGGCGTCGGTCTCCGGCCCGCGCGCCACCACCGGGTCCTGAGAAACAGCTTTGACCGCAAAATGATTGCGGCCCATGAGTACATACACAAGAGCCGCCGCAAGCAGGATGCAGAGTAGTGCGACGGTTGCGAAAGCAATTTGATAACTGCGCGTCTTCATGGCTTCACCTCTGCTGCGGGGGATTCAAACTGCTCAAGCGACACGCCTGCGGCGAGTTCGAGATCGGCCAGGCGCGAGTCAAAATCGGAGACCGCCTGAATCCAGGCAAGGTCGATGTCCACCACAGCCATCTGGCTGTCGAGAAGATCGAGCAAGTCAGTCTTGTCGTTTTCATAGGCGATCACGCTCGACTGGAGCGTAGCCTCTGCCTGGGGCCGCAGTTCATCGTGATAAAGGCGTGCCAGCTTTTGCGCCGCCTGAGCCTCCACAAGCGCCTCCTGAATCTGCCCAAAGGCCATATTGCGCTGCTCCGCCAGTTCGGCATCCTGCTCGGTCGCTTGCGCCACAGCCTCCGCAATTTCCCCATCGTGCTTGCGGTGGTTCAGCCAGGGCAGATTCATTGAGCCCTCAAGCATGTAGGCGTTGCGAAAGTTCTGCCCAGAGGGCATGATCATGTATCCCGCCGACACCGTGAAGTCCGGCACATAGGCCTTCTTCGCCAGAGCCTGCTCCTTGTGGCTCCGTTCGGCCGCCAGTTCGGCCGCCAACAAATCGGGCCGCGAGTGCAGCGCCATCTTGTCCAGTTCCTGTGCCTGCGGCAGTGTCTCGAGCGTCGCATGCTCTCCACTCGCGCGGAGTGGTGTGCCAGGGTCGCGCCCCAGCAGCGTATTCAGCCGGGCCCGCGCCAGGTCTGCGTCATGATCGAACTGAATCATGTGTTCGGCCAACCGCGTCAACGCAACCTGCGCCTTCAGCATGTCCTGCTGCGGCACCTTTCCAGTGGTGTACTTGATGCGCGCCGCTTCAATTCCCTGGCGCGCAATATCCACATGCTGATCGTGAATTTTTATCTCTTCGTCCACGCGCAACAGGTCATTGAAGGCCTTGTGCGCACGAACTCGCACCTCCAGCCTCACCTGATCCAGTTGAGCCTTCGCTTCCTCCACGCTCCACTCCGCGACGCTCGTCCGCAGTCCCCGCTTTCCCCGGCCCGGCAGCGTCTGGCTGATGCTGAACATGTTCTGCGCCGCATTCAAATCCCATGGATGTTCCAGCGGAATGCCCCAGCCGCGATACATCGCCATCGGATCGTCGAGCGCTCCCGCCGTCGGAACATGCGCCTGAGCGACGGCCACTCGCCGCGCCGCGACTTCGATCTCAGGATTCGCAGCCAAAGCCATTCGTTCCATTTCGTCCAGGGTCAGCGCCGCCCCTGAAGCCTCTGGATGGTGGTGCTGTGGCAGCAACGCAGCCATCGCCGACAAGCCGTCGCCCCGGGTTGGCGCCTGGGCAGGCCCCTGTGCGCGGGAAACACAAGCGCCCGCAGCGAGCGCCAGAATACAAAATGCAAAAAGATGTGCCTTCATTACTCCCTCCAACGGAGACAAAGCTTGTGGACCGCCCATGCGTTCTTGAGATGCGTTGTTGCATCCAACACACACAATGGCCCTGGTTCAAACTGAGTAGGAAGGAGTTTTAGATTCGAAGTGCGAAGGCGCCGCCCGGTGGGAATTTCGGTGGCGGCGTGTCAAAACTATTTTGCTGCCGCGCGCCAGACAAGACAGCCAATCGCAGACCGCCATCAAGCGTCACAAAGGCCAGCCTCTGCGAATGCTGCGGCGAGTAAACAGGAGCCGTTGCGACCGCGGCGTTTTGCGGATGAGTCTGGCAGCAGGAAGCATCTGCGCGCATCGAGGCCCCGCCGCATCCCGACTCCATCCCTCGACAGCAATCAGGCTGGCCATGGGAATGAACCGCCAGCAGACAGGCAGAGACCGGCATCGCGGTCCACAGGACCACAACCGCCAGCATCAGGAATGCGCCTTTTCTGCCCCAATTCATGGTATCAACGTCCTAAGTGTCAAGTGTAAGCATCCCCTGCCGGGCTTCCTCTGGCAGTGATTCAGATCACACCCGTGAAGCCCCCATAAACAAAGAGCTTCAGTTCCATCGCGGGCATCGCCAATGCTCACAGGCTGCCAACCGCTCAACTAAACCCGCTGCATAATCATTGCCCCGTCCCGCTCAGCGCAATGCTCTGCGGCGACCCAGCCGCACTGTCTGTGATCGTGACAGCAGCCGTGAGCGCCCCAATAGTTACCGGCGCAAAATGCCCATGAATCGTGCAACTGGCTCCCACCGCCAGCCCAGTCCCGCAGTTGTTCGCAAACACAAACGAAGACGCCTCCGCACCCGTCACCGCAATGCTGTTAATCGTCAGCGCAGCCGTTCCCTTGTTCGTTACAGTCACCGACTGCGACCCGCTCGAAGAGCCAACCGCCTCCGTTCCGTACGATAGGCTGCTCGCCGAAAGTGTAACTGGAGCCGTCGGAGCCGTCCCGGTCCCGCTCAACGCGATCGTCTGCGGCGACGTCACAGCGCTGTCCGTAACGGTGATCGCTGCCGTCAATGCGCCAGGCTTCATCGGCTCAAAGTGACCATGAATCGTGCATTCGGCTCCCGCCGCCAAACTCGTCCCGCAGTTGTTCGCAAACACGAAAGAAGTCGAGTTGCTCCCCGTTATTGCAATGCCGGTGATCGTCACCGCCGCTGACCCGGAATTGGTCATCACCACCGTCTGCGATCCGCTTGACGAGCCAACATTCACTGACCCAAAGGAGAGGCTGGTCGCCGAGAATGTCACCGGAGGCTTCAGCCCCGTCCCGCTCAGCGCGATGGTCTGCGGCGATCCGC
>Ga0302266_10000971_pt1 | contig 27717 bp, 25 predicted proteins | sample III_Bog_E1_2_FD_194559 | JGI IMG/M metagenome (GOLD analysis project Ga0302266, IMG submission 194559) | Peat permafrost microbial communities from Stordalen Mire near Abisko, Sweden - III_Bog_E1_2 | ecosystem: Environmental > Terrestrial > Soil > Wetlands > Peat | place: Sweden: Abisko... | reverse complement strand
TGTGGGAAGGCCTCGGCTATTACACGCGCGTCCGCAATCTGCAAAAGGCCGCGCAGGCCGTCGTGGCGCAGCATGATGGGAAATTCCCGGAAAACTTTGACGCTGTGCTCGCGCTGCCGGGCATTGGCCGCTATACCGCCGGTGCGATTTGCAGCATCGCGTTCAATCAGCCAACGCCGATTCTCGACGGCAACGTCATCCGCGTGTTCACGAGGATTTTCGGCATCGCGGAAAACCCGAAGGAGAAGGCAACGAACACGCGGCTCTGGCAACTGGCCGAGGAGTTAGTCCTGCGCTCATCACTCGTCACTCGTCACCCGCCACTTGCTTGTTCGCACCTGAACCAGTCGCTGATGGAACTCGGCGCGCTCGTCTGCACACCGCGCAATCCGCAATGCCTGGTTTGTCCGGTGAAAAAACTATGCGCGGCCTTCAAGGAAAACCGCGTAGATGAACTGCCGAACCTCGGCAAGCGCGCAGCGGCCACGGCACGGTATTTCCTCGCGTTCGCCGTCGAGGTGAACGGAAATTTTCTCGTGCAGCAACGGCCGGCCGGCGTGGTGAACGCGCAGCTTTGGGAATTTCCAAATGTCGAAGTCACCGGCTCGAAACCAGACGCCGCAGCGTTGTTCCAAAGACTTTTCAGCGTGAAGCCGAAGACGATTCAGCCGTTGCGCACGGTGAAACATTCCATCACCCGCTATCGCATCACGCTGGAGGCTTTTTCAATTTCCTTGGAGAAACCACCGGCGAAAGTGTCTGGCCGTTGGCTCGCGTCGGAGGGCTTTGATTCGCTCGCCTTTGCCAGCGCCCATAAAAAACTCGCCAGCGCCGCCGCCAAAAGTATCCTGTCCGACCGATGATTTACTTCGATTACAACGCCACCGCGCCCGTGATGCGCGAGGCGCGCGAAGCCTGGCTGGCCATCACCGAGAAGACCGGCGGCAATCCGTCGTCCATGCACCAAGCCGGCACGCGCGCCAGCATCGCGCTCGCCGACGCGCGCGAAAAGCTCGCGGCGTTTCTCGGCTGCCATCCGCTCGACCTCATCTGGACCAGCGGCGCGACCGAGGCGAACAACATGGTCACGCACCATTTCGCCAAGACGCTCGGCGATAAAGAAGAGATTTGGATTTCCGCCATCGAGCATCCGTGCGTCCACGATTCGGCGAAACATTATTTCGGCAAGCGCGCGAAACTGATTCCCGTCACGCGCGACGGCGTGGTGGACGTGGACTGGATCACCACCGAAATGGCCGACAAACGTCCCGGCCTGATCGGCGTGATGGCGGCCAACAACGAGACCGGCGTCATCCAACCGTGGCGCGAAATCCACTCGATTTGCCAGGCTTACGAAGTGCCGTTCTTCACCGACGCAGTGCAGTTCATCGGCAAAATGCCGTTGAAGGGACTCGGCGACTGTGATTTTGTCAGCGGCGCGGCGCACAAATTCGGCGGCCCGCGCGGCGTGGGCTTTTTAAAAATTCCGCACCGCAAAGTCATCACGCCCCTGCTCCACGGCGGCAAACAGGAAGGCGGCCGCCGCGCCGGAACGGAAAACGTCGCGATCATCGCCGCGATGCTGGCCGCGCTCGAAGTGCGCGAAAATCAGATTTCCCGCAGCGAGCATTTATTGCGCAAATTGTGGCGCGATAATTTTGAGCGCGAGCTACTCCGCACGTTGCCCGGCACCAGTATCATCGGTGCGAACGTGCCGCGGTTGTGGAACACCGTTTCCGCGCTGATGCCCGAAGGCGACCGCAAGCATCACTGGGTGGTGCGCCTCGACAAGGCCGGTTTCGCGGTCAGCACTGGCTCGGCCTGCACCACCGGCAAGGAAGAACCGTCACACGTCCTCGCCGCGATGGGCGTCAAGGCGGCGCAAGCCGTGCGCGTGGTGCGTTTCAGCGCCGGCTGGGAAACCAGCGAGGCGGATTGGGAGGCGCTCGTCAAAGGCGTGGCGAAAGTCCACGGCGAGATGCAGCACACGAAAACTTAGTCAGGCGCGATAACCCTCCATCACCGCCAGCATTTCACGCACGGCGGTTTCCATCCCGACGAACACCGCGCGGCTCACGAGACTGTGGCCGATGTTCAGCTCCACCAGATGCGGCACCTGAAAAAGCGTGGTGAGATTTTCATAGTTCAGGCCGTGACCGGCGTTCACCTTCAAGCCCAGCGAATGCGCCTGCTGCGCGCCGGCGATGAGCCGTTGCAATTCGTTGGCGCGCTTTTTTTCGTCTTCAAAGTGTTCCGCGAAAGTTCCGGTGTGCAACTCGATGAACTGGCTGCCGGTGCGGGCGGCGGCGGTAATTTGTGTTTCGTCCGGCGCGATAAACAGGCTGACTTCGATGCCGGCGGCGTTCATCTTCCGGCAGGTCGCTGTCAAAGATTTTTCCGCCATGACCACGTCGAGTCCGCCCTCGGTCGTCACTTCCAGCCGCCGTTCCGGCACAATGCAGACAATCTCCGGCTTGAGCTTCAACGCAATTTCCACAATCTCCGGCGCGTTGGCCATTTCCAGATTCAAACGCATTTTAACGACTTCGCGCAGTTTCCAAATGTCGCGGTCTTGGATGTGTCGGCGGTCCTCGCGCAGGTGTGCGGTGATGCCGTGACAGCCGGCACCCTCGCATAAGCACGCCACCGCAGCCGGATCCGGTTCACCGAATCCGCGGCCGCGATAACGCGCCTCGCGGAGCGTAGCGACATGGTCAATGTTGACTCCAAGCTTGAGCATAAAATTCAACGGGCGCTTTTCTGTGCCAAATCCGGAGCGGCTTGGCAACCGCAAAGGCGCGGCAACCGCCGCCTCATTTCAATTTCGGATTGCCGTGCCGTCAAAATCGCGCTTTCATCGGGCGTGCCAAAATTGCGAATCCTGCTCAAATACTGGCTGCCGCCGCTCGTCTGGATGATCGTGATTTTTTCCGCGTCCGGCGACACCAAATCCTACCAGCATTCATCCGCGCTGTTTTCGCCGGTGCTGCGCTGGTTGTTTCCGCACATGTCAGCCGAGCACATCGAGCTCCTGCACCATCTCGTCCGCAAGACGGCCCATCTCACCGAATACGCTCTGCTCGCCCTGCTTCTCTGGCGCGCCATCCGGCGGCCGCAAAAATGCGACCACGGCCTGCGCCCGTGGCGCTGGGATGAGGCCGGGCTGTCGCTCGCCAGCGTTTTTCTCTATGCCGCCAGCGACGAGTTTCATCAGATATTTGTCCCATCGCGCACTCCGCTCGTTTCGGATGTCATCATTGACACCACCGGCGGCGCCATCAGCCTGCTGCTGCTCTGGGGCATTGGGAAAATCCTGAAGCACTGGTAAAATGAACCGTCCGCTCGCCAGCGTCGTCATGGCCTACGCCGCCGGCCTGCTGCTCGCGCAAATTTTTCAGCCACCGCCGGCCGGGCTGCTGGTCCTGACGGTTTTTGTTTTGATCCTCGCACTTGTGTCCGCCAAGCTCCGCCCGTTTTTCTTCTGGCCGCTGCTCGTGCTGGCCGGCTGGACAAATTTCATCTGCCACACCGCCATCATTTCGCCCAATGATTTAAGGACATTGCTCGGCAACGAGCCGGCGCTCGTCACCGTGCGCGGAGAACTGGCCGAAACCCCGCGCCTCAAAATAACCGTCCGCGATGAATCGGAAAACTGGCGCAACGTCGCCCGCGTCCAGGTCACCGAAATCCGACGCCTGGAAACTTTTCTGCCCGCCGACGGCGAAATCCTCGTCACCACGCCCGGCCTGCCCGGCACCAATTGTTTTGCCGGCCAGCGCGTGGAAATTTCCGGTGTCATCGCGCGCCCGCCGCCGCCACTCGCCGACGGGCTTTTTGATTTTGAAAATTATCTCGCAACGCGCGGCATTTATTACCAGCTCAAGACCGAGTCCACCAACGACTGGAACATTTTACCGCCGGCGATTTCGCATCCGCCGATCACCGACCGTTTTCTTGGCTGGTCAAAACAAACGCTCGCGCTCGGTTTACCCAATGAAGACGAGCCTTTGCGCTTGTTGTGGGCGATGACGCTCGGCTGGCGCACCGCCTTCACCGGTGACATCGGCGAACCTTTTTTGCGCGCCGGCACGATGCACATGTTTGCGATTGACGGGCTACGAATTGCATTGCTCTCCGGCATGATTGTCGCGCTGCTGCGCGCGCTGCGCGTCTCGCGCGCGTGGTGCGGCGCAATCGCCGTGCCGACAATTTGGTTTTACACCGCCGCGACCGGCTGGGAACCGTCCGCCATCCGCGCGTCCATGATGATGACCATCGTCCTCGGCGGCTGGGCGCTCAAACGCCCCAGCGATTTACTCAACTCCCTCGCCGCTGCCGCGTTCGTGATTCTGCTGTGGAATCCGCTCCAGCTTTTCGAAGCCAGCTTTCAACTTTCCTTTTTCGTCATGCTCACCATCGCGCTCATGCTGCCGAAATTAAATGCGTTCTTCGACCGTCTGCTAAAACCAGACGAACTGCTGCCGGGCGAACTGATTTCCCGCTGGAAAAAATCTGGTCGCTGGCTCGCGCGCAAATTCGCGCGCTACTGCGGCCTGTCCTTCGCCGCGTGGATCGGCTCGCTGCCGCTCGCGGCAAAATATTTTCACCTGCTCAGTCCTGTCTCCACGCTCGCAAACCTTTTTGCCGTGCCGCTTGGCACGTTTGCGCTCATGGCCAATCTCGGCGCGCTCGTTTGCGGCCACTGGCTGCCGTGGTTCACAGAACTGTTCAATCAGGCCGCGTGGTTTTTCATGATCGCGATGACGTGGGTCAGCGTCGAGGCCGCCAAGATTCCCGGCGCCTATTTTTACGTCCCCGAACCGTCGCTCGTCACGATTGCGATTTATTATGCCACCGTCATCGCCATTTTCAGCGGCTGGTTTTCGACACGAAAAAGATCTTTTCTGGGCGCACTAATCTTATTCTTCATTGGTGGAATTTACTTATGGCAATGGCAGTCGGCGCGCGACGAGACCGATTTGACCGTGCTGCCGCTCAACGGCGGCCACACCGTTTACGTTGACGCCGACGGCCGCGCCAACGACTGGCTCATCAATTGCGGCAATGCAAACGCCGTCAACTTCACGCTCAAGAATTTTCTCCGCGCGCAGGGCGTGAACACGCTGCCGCGCCTGATCTTGACCGAGGGCGACACAAAAAACATCGGTGGCGCGCGAACGCTCGACGAACTTTTCCATGTCGGCGAACTGTGCACGGGCGATGCAAAATTCCGTTCGGCAGATTACCGCGATACTATCGAAGCGTTTGAACAGCCGCCGTCCCGTCACAAAATTCTGAATTCCGGCGACACCGTCGGCGGCTGGCACGTTTTATTTCCAAGCGTGTCCACGAATTTCGCCAAGACCGACGACTGCCCGCTCGTGCTGGTGGGAAATTTTTCCGGCACCAAGATTTTGCTGCTCTCCGATTTGAGCCGCGCCGGGCAAAGCGATTTGCTTGCCACCACCAATGATTTGCGCGCCGACATCGTGGTCGCCGGCTTGCCGTCGGCAGGCGAGCCGCTGTGCGACGCGCTGATTGACGCGATCCGGCCGCGCGTCATCGTCATTGCGGATTCGGAATTTCCCGCCACGCGCCGCGCCAGCCGCGCCTTGCGCGAGCGGCTGGAGCAGAAGCAAATTCCCGTCATTTACACGCGGACCGCCGGCGCGGTGAAAATTGAAACGGACAAAACCGGCTGGAAACTACACGCGATGGACGGACAAACTTTTCAAAGCCGCTGACTTCTATAGCCCCGCCGCCGTCCGCCTGCTAGATTACGCGCATGAAGTTGTTTCGCCGTTGGCCGACCACGTTCGCCCTGACGCTGCTGCTGCTGCTGGGTTCCGCGGTCGCCCGCGCCGGCGGCCATCGGGAAGGTATCGAACGGACGATTGCCGGCACGGATGCTTATCTTTTTTATTCCACCAACCAGGAGCCGGACTGGCATGGCGTGGCTATGCCTGCCAAGCCGACCGAGCCGGTCATCCATTGGTATGACAAGTGGAACCCGGTCTGGTGGCTCGGCAACGCCGATGACCCGGTGCCGCCGGCGTGGTATGAGCCGGACAATCCGCACCGCAAGCGCGACTGGTTTTTCCGCAACCCGTTCACCAACTTCACCTACTTCGTCATCGGCGTGGCGGACAAGGACACGATGCGCTACGGGCGCTATCCCAAGCTGGTGGGCAATCCGCACGGCGGCTGGAATTTCGCGGTGACGCGACGGCGCATCGTGCTGCTGCCGTTCTGGGACTACAAGAACTCGCGCATGGAATTTTATTTCGGCTGGCGCGAGCGCGGGAACTTCGGCATCAAGCTCATCTTCCACCAGCCGCCGGAGGAAATTAAGCCGTGACCCGGCGCATTCGCATTTGACATCGGGGACCGGGCGTGGCTGATTGCCTGGGTTCACCGGCGGTTTATCAACCCTATGCCTAAATCTAGATTCTGTCCCAAGTGCGGCCGCAACATTGTGCAGGCGGCGGAAAGTAGCCTGGCCACGGTGGACAGCCTGGGCATCGTCAACGAGTCCGGCGCGACGTGCTATTGCTGCCCGGACTGCCATGTGATTCTCGGCGTGACCGCCAACCTCGACTGGCTGGAGACCGAGGTGTCCAACATTCCCGTCACCGTGGAAGAAATGCTGAGGCTCTCCGCCGACCTGCCGAAGAAACCAAAGAAGCCGTGAGCCGGACGCGACGGCGATCCAGATTGCCGCCGCAAAAGAAACTTCATCCGTTCACACCACCGGCAGCGGCGTGAATTGCCGGCCGAGGATGGGCGCGCTATTCGTCTTCAGCCAGTGTTGCAGCACGCCGGCATAGACGCTGCGGAAGTCCACATTGTATTTCACGTCGCCCTGGAAAAGATCCGCCGGCGCCAGGCTCGGATACTGGCCGAGCAAGCCGGCCTTCACCTTGTGCCCGATGACGAACATGGGCGCGGCCGCGCCGTGATCGGTGCCGCCGTTGGCATTTTCGGAAACGCGCCGGCCAAATTCACTAAACGTCATCACTAGCACGCGGCCCATGTTGCCTTGCGCCTTCAGGTCGTCGGTGAACGCCTTGACGGAGGTGGCGAGGTCACCCAGCAGCCGAGACTGCGAGGCAAGCTGGTTGGTATGCGTGTCGTAGCCGCCCTGCGAAACGTAATAGATCCGCGTTGGCAATCCGCCACCGATAAGCTTGGCCACCATCTTGAGCGAGCTGCCGAGCTGCGAACCGGGATACTCCGCCTGGTTCTGCACGCGCGCGGCGATGGCGCGCACCTCGTCGCTGCTGTGCTGCGCGTCGAGCGCGGTGCGGGAAATGAAATCCACCGCGCGACCGCCGGTCATGGGCATCCCCGCCGGCAACATGGCGATGCTGCCGCCGGAATTGTCATCGGGCAGCGGGCTGGACATCTCCAGCTCGTTCAATTTTTTATACGACTCCTCGGTGGCCGCGCCGTTGGCCATGAAGCGGTAGTTCTGCGGGTTGTTGAAAACAATTCCCTTGGGCGTGGCTGCGAAGAACGATTCCGGCAACTGGTTGCCAATTACCACGCCGACGGTCGGGTCGGCGCCGGCGCAGGCGGCGTCGAAGTAGCGGCCGATCCAGCCGTGCTTCTCAACGCGGTCGGAGTCGCTGGCGGTCTGCCAGATTTCGGTGGAGCGGAAATGCGAGCGGTTGGGGTTCGGATAGCCAACGCCTTGGATAACGGAGAGCTGGCCAGCGTCGTAAAGCGACTTGAAGCCGGTCATCGCGCCGTGCAGGCCGACCTGGTCGTTCAGCTTCAAAACATTTTCTGCCTTGAGGCCGATGACCGGGCGCGCCTTGTGGTAAAAATCATTGGCATAGGGCACGACGGTGTTGATGCCGTCATTGCCGCCGGCCATTTGCAACACGACGAGAATGCTCGCGTCCTTGCCGGTGGGCGTCTGGATGGCGGAGCCTTCGGCCTCGGCCTGCAACGCGGAAAAAGTATTCGCGAGAAACGCCGGCACGGTCCACGCGAGCGAGCTGCCGAGGACGGTGCGGCGGAGAAACTCGCGGCGCGTCTGCAATGTAATTTCAATTTTCATACGTCAGGTGACTTGATATTCCGGCGTGGACATCATCAGCCGGACGGTGGTGACGATGTCAGCGTTGGACATTTTGGTTTTCGAATCGAGAAACTCGCGCAGGGTCTGCTCCTGGTCGCTGTTGAGCTTGGTCTGGAACAGCCGGTGTTCCAGCGCGGCGACTATCGTGGCCTTGTCCGCGCGCTGCTCGGGCGTGAGAATTTTCTCCACGTCCACGCCGCCCATGCGGACACGCTGCAACGCCTTCATCGCCTTCTGTCCGCCCGCCCCGCCTTCTTTGCGCGCAAAATCATTCGCCGTCAGCGGCGGCAACTGCCCCTCGACCAGCGCCTGCGCGTCGTTGTAGCGCATCAGCAGCGTGTTCGTGGTAATCCAGGTGATGCCGCCATCCCAGCCCTTGACGTTCGGCGGCGCAAACAGATCCTGCCCGAGCTGGCGCAACGCGCCGAAGCAGACCAGCGGCGGCGGCAATTCGCATTCAAGCACACGGACGCTGCCGATGAGCCATTGCACCGGGCTTTTGACCTGGTTGCGGACGATGTCCGGCGAATAAAACTCCTCGCTCCGAAACAGCACGTGGAGAAATGGCTTAAAGTTGTTTCCGTTCGCCCGGAAGTTGGCGGCCAGCGCATTGGCCACCGCCGGCGACGGCTCCGCGCCGGCAAAGTAGTTCCACAGCTTCGCGGTGATGAACTTCGCCGCCTGCGGCTGCTCCACAATCATGGCGATGAAATCGTCGCCATCATAATTTCCCGTCTGCCCGAAGATGGTCTTGTCGCCATCGTCATGGATGCGCGGGCGGTAGATGAACTGCTGGGTGTCCGGTTCCAGCGACCAACCGGTGAGCGCGCGGGCCGCCTCGCCGATGTCGTGTTCGGTGTAGTGGCCCTCGCCCAGCGCGAACAGCTCCATGACCTCGCGCGCGAAATTCTCGTTCGGGTGCAGCTTGCGGCTCTGTGCCTGGTCGAGCCAGACGAGCATGGCCGGATCCTTGCCAGCCGCAGTAAGCAGCTCCTGCCAGTTGCCGGTGGCGTTTTGGCGGAACAGTTCATTCTGCCGCCACATGAAATAAGGATTGCGCACCTTCTCCACGCTGGTGGCAAAATGGCCGTGCCAGAACAAAACCATCTTCTCCTGAAACGGCCGCGGGCCGGTGGCCATGCGCCGGAGCCACCAGCCGCGCAGTTCCAGGATGCGGCGCTGAATGGCCTGCTCCCGCGCCTGCTGCAATTTCCTTTTTTCCTCCGGCGTGGCGGCGTTCTTGATGGCCTCGCGGAACTGGCGGACCTCGTCGGGATCCGGCTTCGCCCAGTCGGGATCGGTCGTGGGGTCGTGGGTATATTCGTAGTCCAGCAGGTGCGCCACCGCCTGATCCAAGCCGAGGTCGCACAGCTTTTGGATGTCCGCCGGCGGCCCGCCAAAGCCGGCCCGGTTCAACAAATGCGCCGCTGTGGCAAAATTCCATCGGTCGGATGAAAGCGGCTTAAGCATATGATTTGTCAGACGAATACTGCCGCTGACAGGTTTCAAGAGAACCCGCCTCCGCCTTCAAACCTGGTCGAGGCGGTTGCGGATGATTTGCGCGAGCTGCTGCATCTCAAACGGCTTGGTGAGAAAGTTGACGCCTTCCTCAAAACCCTCCGCGGAGATTTCCGCGCGGTAGCCGCTGGCATAGACCACCTTTAATTTCGGGTCCTGCTGCTGCAGCAGTTCCGCCAGATCCTTGCCTGACATCCCGCCGGGCATCACCAGATCCGTCAGCAGCAGCCGGATGGCGGCGCGCTGCGTTTTCCAAAGCGCCATCGCCTCCGCGCCGTTGGCGGCGGCCAGCACCTGGTAGCCGAAACGCGTGAGGGCGCCCGAAATGGAGCCGCGCAGCGCGGCATCGTCTTCCACCAGCAAAATCGTTTCGTGGCCGGGGCGAACCTCGCCGAACGAAGACCAGCCGGCGGCTTTGCCGGCACCCGTGGCGAGGCGGGGCAGATAAATGCGGAAGCTGGTGCCGCGCCCCACTTCGCTCGCCACTTCAATCCAGCCCTGATGCTGCTGGACGATGCCATAGACCGTGGCCAGCCCGAGGCCGGTGCCCTTGCCCGGCTCCTTGGTGGTGAAGAACGGCTCAAAAATTCGCGGCCGCACCTCCGGCGCTATGCCGCAGCCGGTATCGCCCACGCGCACGCAGGCGAAGGTGCCCGGCCGCGCGCGCGGATTTTGCGCCGCCGTCGTTTCGTCAAATTCCACCGCCGTGGTTACCAGTTCCAGCGTGCCGCCCTGGGGCATGGCATCGCGGGCGTTCACCGTCAGGTTCATCAGCAACTGGTCCAGCATGCCGGTGTCCGCATGCACCGTCAGCGGCTGGGGCGACAGCTTGATCACCATCTGGATGTGCTCGCCGAGCACCCGCTGCAGCATCTTGGCGATGCCCGGGATGACCTCGTTCAGGTCCTGGTCGCGCAGTTGCAACGGCTGCTTGCGGCTGAACAGCAGCAACTGGTTCGTGAGGTTGGCCGCGCGGTGACAGGCCTTTTCAATTTCGGCGGCGTAATCCGTCCCCGTGCCCGCCGGATTTCCGGCCGCCGGCGCATCGAGCCGGATCAGCCCGGCCTGCATCTGGATGACCGCAAGAATATTGTTGAAATCATGCGCCACGCCGGCGGCGAGCTGCCCGACGGCCTCCAGCTTCTGCGCCTGCCGGAACTGCGCCTCCAGTTCCACCTCGCGCGTCACATCCCGCTTGACGGCGACATAGCTGACAATTTTTCCGGCGGCGTCGCGGATGGGCGAGATGGTGGCCTCCTCCTCAAACACCGTGCCGTCCTTGCGCCGGTTGGAGAAATGACCGCTCCACGTCTCGCCACCCCGCAGCACCGCCCACATCCGCCGGTAAAACTCCGCATCCTGTTTGCCGCTTTTGAGAATGCGCGGGTTCTGGCCGAGGGCTTCCGTCGCCGTATAACCGGTGTTCCGCTCGAACGCCGGGTTGACATACTCAATATTGCCGGCGAGGTCCGTGATCACAATGGTCTCGGCCGCCTGCGCCACGGCGGTCGCCAGCCGGGTATGCGCTTCCTCCGCCTGCTTGCGCTCGGTGATGTCGGTGGCGATGCCGGTAATGCGCACCAACTCCCCGGCGGCAGCCCGCACCTGAAAGCCCCGATCCCGAATCCAGCGCACCGTGCCATCCGGGCGGGCGATGCGGTATTCCACATCCACCGCCGGCGCCGCCTCGCGCAGGGTGTTGAAAATGGCGAAGACCCTTTCCCGATCTTCCGGCAGGACGGCCTCCAGCCATTCCGCCGGGCGACGGTAAAGGGTCGCCACCGGCCGGCCCCAGATGGTCGCATACCCCGGGCCGACATAGTGCAGGACCGCGAAATCGGGCGACACGATCCAGAACACGTCGCTGATGTTATCCGCGAGCTGGTGGAATTTCTCCTCGTTGTCGCGCAGAGTTTTCTCCGTCCGCCGCCGCCCCGTGATGTCGCGGAAATTCCACAGGCGGCCATAGGCTTCTCCGTGCGGGCCCGCCACCAGGCTGGTGTGCCGTTCCATCACCCGGCCATCCTTCAGTTCAAGCTCATCCCCGATATGGCCATCGGCGCTCGCCGCCAGTTGGCGGGATTTTTCATCGAAACCCACCGGATCATTGGTCTGCCCGCGCGCAAACGCATATTGCTTCCGGTCGTCGGGGTCGCTGGCGATGTCCGGCGGAATCTTCCACAGGTCAATCATGCGCTGATTTTGGATGATTTTTTTGTTCTGGTTGTCCACGACTAGGATGCCGTCCTGCGCGGAATTGACCAGCGCCTCAAAAAACGCCGTCCGCTCGCGCACCTCGGCCTCCGCCTGCTTGCGTTCGGTAACATCGCGCAAGGTTCCCTCGACCCCGGCCGGCTTCCCCCCGGCGTCCAGCAGCACATGGGCGTTGACCGAAGTATAAACCAGGCGGCCGGACTTCGTTTTAAGCCGGACTTCATGATCCACCGCCTCGCCCTTTTCGTGCAGGGCTTTCAGGACGCCCGCCCGGTCGGCCGGATAAAAATAAACCTCGGTCACGGGTTTGCCGATCAGCTCCTCCCGGCAATAGCCCGAATAACGTTCGATGGACGGGCTGATGTCGCTGATCAGGCCGGCGTTATCCGTCTGATAAAAAACATCCTGGACGTTCTCGAAGATGGCGCGGTATTTGGCCTCGCTCGCCTTGAGCGCCGCCTCCTGCTCCTTGCGCGCCGTCACCACGTCGAACACCGCCACGAAATGCCCCGGCTCCGGGCAGAACACCGAGAGATTGAACCACATCTTGAGGGACTGCACATAGCGCTCGAACTTTTCCGGCTGGCCGGTCCGCGCCACGCGCCCGTAAATCTCCAGCAGTTCCGGGTCGCTCTCACGAATGCCGGGAATCACCTCGGACACCCGCTTGCCAATCACATCCTTCAACCCGGTCTGCCCGGTGAACCGGCTGTTCACCGCGAGATAAACAAAATCCACCGGCTGCCCGTCCTGAAAAATCATCCGGCAATACGCCACCCCCTCGTTCATGTTGGCAAACAGCTTGCGGTAGCGCGCCTCGCCCGCCTGCTGGGCGGATTTGGCCTGGTCCCAGCGGACCAGCAGCCGGTATAAAAACTGATACAGCAGCAAACCTGTCACCAGCACGAAGCCCCAGCCCTTGAAGATGAAAAATTTCAGCCGGATGTCCGGATCGTGAACGAAGCGGCGGACCACCTCCTCCGAGCCATAAATCCAAATCGCCGCCACGATGACATAAAACGAGGCCACCTTGAAAGCGAGCCGGCCGGGGCGATTGTTCATAAATGATTGGAATCCCTGCCCATTAACCTAGGCATAGGCACACCCTAGGCCATCCCCCCGAAACCCGCCAACCATTTTTTGGCATTTAATTATATCAGTAGCCGGCCGGGGCGGGTTATGTTTTGGCGGGTGCCCCTGCCCGCCTTCTGCCTTCTGCTCTTAGGCTTGCGGCCCTGCCGCGATGACGGCGGCGCATCCTTCAAACCTGCATTGCTTCTCCCTCTTCGCCGAACGAGGGGAGGTCGGGATGGCCATTCGAAACTTGAATGTTCCACGCTGAATCGTAAAACTCCCCGCCATGTCGCTGCCCGCCGACTTGCACATGCACACGCCGCTTTGCCGCCACGCGGTCGGCGAGCCGGTGGCTTACGCGCAGCACGCCCTGGAGATCGGCCTCACAGAAATCGGCTTCTCCGATCATTCGCCCATGCCGCGCGACGATTTCGACAACTGGCGGATGCTCGACCGGCAGCTCGATGAATACGTCGCCAAGGTGCGGCTCGCGCAGCAGTCGTTTCCCCAGCTCACCATCCGACTCGCGCTGGAGGTGGACTATCTGCCCGGCCACGAGGACTGGATCCGCCAACTGGCCGCGCGCCATCCGTGGGATTATTTCATCGGCAGCGTGCATTACGTCTCGGATGCGTGGGACATTGACAATCCCGCCAAGCTGTCTGAATGGAAAAAGCGCGACGCTTACGAGGTCTGGCGACTTTATTTCGACCGGCTCACGCTGGCGGCGGAATCAAAACTGTTCGACATCATCGGCCACGCGGATTTGCCGAAGAAGTTCGGCCTCCGCCCGGCACAGGATTGCACGCCGTTTTACGAAAAGTTTCTCGACGCCGCCGCGCAGGCGGGCTGCGCCATCGAGCTGAACACCGCCGGCCTGCGGAAGCCGTGCGAGGAAATCTATCCCGGCCGCGACCTGCTGGCCATCGCCTTCGCGAAAGACGTGCCCATCACCTTCGGCTCGGACGCGCACGCGCCGGCGGAGGTGGGGATGAATTTCACCGAGGCCGTGGCGCTCGCCCGCAGCGTGGGCTACACGGAGACGCTGCGCTTCAAACGGCGGCAGGCGGAACCGGCCTGGCTCTGACGCATGAACGACGCGCGCGCGGATAAAAAGTTTTTTCTCTTCGCCAGCCTTGCGCTCGTGCTCGGCACGCTGGCGCTCTACTGGCCGGTCACCGGCTATCCGTTCATCAACTTCGACGATCCCGAATACATTTCCGAAAACCCGGTCACGCAGGCCGGGCTGACGTGGCACGGTTTGGTCTGGGCGTTCAACGGTATCCACGTCGGCAACTGGCATCCGGCGAGCTGGCTGTCGCACATGATTGACTGCCAGCTTTTCGGCCTGAATGCCGGCGGGCATCATCTAGTGAACGTCCTTTTCCACATCGCCAACACTTTGCTGCTGTTTGCATTTTTGCGTGCCGCGACCGGCTGCAACTGGCGGAGCGCGTTCGTGGCGGCGCTGTTCGCGTGGCATCCGCTCCATGTGGAATCCGTCGCGTGGGTCTCCGAGCGCAAGGACGTGTTGAGCACCTTTTTCTGGCTGCTGACCCTCATCGCCTACGCGCGTTACGCGCAAAGCAGTGACGAGTGGCGAGTGACAAGTGACCAGCCGGCCGCGCCGCTCGTCACTCGCCACTCGTCACGGTTTTACTGGCTGGCCCTGCTTTTTTGCGCGCTGGCGCTGCTGTCCAAGCCGATGGCGGTGACGCTGCCGTTCACGCTGCTGCTGGTGGACGTGTGGCCGCTGCGGAGAATTTCAAGTTTCAAGTTTCAAATTTCAAATTACCGGAGACTGCTCGTCGAAAAAATCCCGTTCTTCCTGCTGGCGCTGGGGCTGTGCACGGTGACGTTTCTGGCACAGCGCAGCGCGGGCGCGGTCAGCCCGATGGAATGGTCGAGCCGGCTGGGCAATGTCCCGGTCGCCTACCTGCGCTACCTCGAAAAAACTTTCTGGCCGGCGGATCTCGCGCTGGTTTATCCCTACGTCTATCACTGGCCGGCGACGGCCATCGCCGGCGCGGTGCTGCTGCTGGCTTTGGTTTCCGCGCTCGCGCTGGGGCGGCTCCGGCGGCAGCCGTGGCTGGCGGCGGGCTGGTTCTGGTTTCTCGGCACGCTGGTGCCGGTCATCGGCTTCGTGCAAGTCGGCGCGCAGTCCATGGCCGACCGCTATTTTTACATTCCCAGCGTAGGCCTGTTCGTGGTGCTGGTCTGGGGCGCGGCAGAACTGTGTGCCGCGCGGCCGAATGGAAAATTAATTTTGACCATCGCCGGCAGCGGCGCCCTGCTCGGCTGCTGGCTGACCGCGTCGTTGCAGATTTCCTACTGGCAGAATTCCGCCAGCGTGTTCCTGCACGCGCGGGACGTGACGCAGAATAACTACGTCGCCGACAACGCGCTGGGCAAGGTGTTCGAGCTGGCCGGCGACTACGCCCGCGCCCGCGTGCTTTACGAGGAGGCCGTCAAAATCGAGCCGCGCTACGCCATCAGCCAGTATAACCTCGGGCTCTGCCTGATCGGCTTCGGCCTGAAAGACCAGGCGTTCGCGCATCTGGCTGCCGCCGCGCGGCTGGATCCCGGCAATGTCGGCGCGCAGTTCAACCTCGGCGTGTTCTTCGAGCAAAACCGGCGCTGGGCGGAGGCGAAAAAATGTTTTGAGGCGACGCTGCGGCTGCAGCCGGATTTTGCCGACGCCAAAACTAGGCTGACCGCCCTGCTCGCCGCGCATCCGGAACTGCGCTGAAGCCTGGTCGCAAAAAAAATTCCCGGCCTGACCGGCAAAAACAAATTTTGATTTCATAAAATGTCCACGGGCCAATTGAAAAACCAACTGCGGCTGCCGGGCATCTGCCTCGTTCTGGCGCTGGGGACCCTGTTTTTGTATTGGCCCGTGGCCCATCACGAGTTCGTCGCGCTGGATGACAACCTGTATGTGACGGCCAATCCGCAGGTGCAGGCGGGGTTGTCGTGGGCCGGAGTAAAATGGGCGTTCCAAAACACGATGGCCAGCAACTGGCATCCGCTGACGTGGCTTTCGCACATGCTGGACTGGCAGATGTTCGGGCCGAACCCCGCCGGCCCGCACCTGGTCAACGTCGGCTTCCACATCGCCAATGTGCTGCTGCTGTTTGCCTGGCTGAACGGCGCGACCGGCGCCGGGTGGCGCAGCGCCGGCGTGGCCGCGCTGTTTGCGTGGCATCCGCTGCATGTGGAATCGGTGGCGTGGGTGGCGGAGCGCAAGGATGTGTTGAGCGCGTTTTTCTGGCTGCTCGCCCTGCTGGCTTACACGCGCTATGCGCGAGGCCGTGACGAGTGGCGAGTGACGAGTGACCAGCCCGCCGGGCCGCCCGCCACCTGCCACCCGTCACTTTTATACCTGCTGGTGCTGTTTCTATTTGCCTGCGGCCTGATGTCCAAACCGATGGTGGTGACGCTGCCGTTTGTGCTGCTGCTCGCGGACTTCTGGCCGCTGGGGCGGATGGCGAAGGCGGAATTCGGAATGCGGAATTTGAAGGTTTTGGTGGTTGAAAAAATTCCATTCCTGGCGCTGGCGGCGGCGGCGGGCAGCGTGAACTTCATCGCCCAAAAAGCGGGTGGCGCCACCTGGTCGGCCGACGCCCTGCCGCTGCCCATCCGCCTCGCCAACGCGCTGGTTTCCTATGTGCGCTATCTCTCCAAAACTTTCTGGCCGGCGGATCTGGCGGTCATCTATCCCTACCAAAAACACTGGCCGCTTTGGCTGGTGTTCACGGCGGCGGCGTTGCTGGGGTTCTGGTCGGTCACGGTGGTTTGGCGGGCCCGGCAAAATCCCTTCCTGTTTTTCGGCTGGTTTTATTTTGTCGGAACGCTGGTTCCCGCCATCGGGCTGGTGCAAGTCGGCCCGCAGGCGATGGCCGACCGCTATATGTATCTTCCCAGCATCGGGCTGTTCGTCCTGCTGGTCTGGGGTGTGGACGCACTGCTGGCCAAACAGCCGCGCCGAAAAGAAATCGCCGCCCTGGCGGGAACGGCGGCGCTCAGCGCCTGCCTTATTATCGCCTCGCTCCAGTTGCAATACTGGCAAAACAGCGTTAAACTTTTTCTTCACGCCGTTGAAACCACCACCGACAATTACACCGCCGACGCGTATCTCGGCGGCGCGTTGGACAACGCCGGCCTGGCCGATGCCGCGCTGCCGTTTTATGCCGAATCCGTCCGCCTCGCGCCAATGTTCGCGATCAGCCAATGGGATCTCGGCATGGCGCTGCTCCGCAAAGGGCGCGCCGGCGAAGCCGCCGAACATCTCGCGGTCGCCAGCCGGCTCACTCCCGGCGATGCGGTGATCCATTGCTATTATGGCAAAGCCCTCGCGGCCGCCGGAAAACCAGACGCGGCCAAGGCGCAATTCACCGAGGCGTTGCGGCTCAAGCCCGGCGACACCAAGGCGCAGGCGGCACTCGCCGCGCTGCTCGCGGCGCATCCGGAGCTGAAATAATTTCGCGAGGCTGGACAGCTTCGCCGCGTTTTGAAAAACTGCGCGCCGATGAAACAAGCCATTGTAACTTTGGACATGGAAGGCGTCTTGACGCCGGAAATCTGGATTGCCGTCGCCGAGAAAACCGGCATCCCGGAACTGCGCCGAACCACGCGCGACGAGCCGGATTATGACAAGTTGATGAACTATCGGATCGGCATCCTCGACCGGCACGGCATCAAGTTGTCGCACATCCAGGAAGTCATCGGCACGCTCCAGCCGCTGCCGGGCGGAAAAGAATTTCTCGATGAACTCCGCTCCATCGTGCAGGTCATCATTTTGTCGGACACGTTTGAACAATTCGCGCAGCCGCTGATGAAGCAGTTGAACTGGCCGACGCTGTTCTGCCACCGGCTCATTGTCGAAAACGACCGCATCGCCGGCTACCAGTTGCGCCAGCCGAACCAGAAACAAAAATCTGTCGCCGCGCTGAAGTCGCTGAATTATCACGTCGTTTCCGCCGGCGATTCCTACAACGACACCGCCATGCTCGGCGAAGCGAACGTCGGCTTCCTCATCCACGCTCCGGAAAAGGTAAAGTCGGAATTTCCGCAGTTCAAGGCCGTGGACTCGCACGCGGAACTGCTCAAGCTCATCAAAGGAGCGTTGTAAATGCCCACGCGCAAAGGCTCGGTCAAATTGTTCCGACTGCTCGGAATCACCGTCTATCTCCACTGGGCGTGGTTCGTGGCGTTTATTTATTTCACCAGCCGGCCGAACGAATATTCCAGCTACGGCTGGAACGCGCTGGAAGTGCTGGCGCTCTTCGCCCTCGTGCTGATCCATGAATTCGGCCACCAGCTCGCCTGCCGGTCGGTCGGCGGGCAGACCCAGGACATCGTGCTGTGGCCGCTCGGCGGCGTGGCCTACGTCAACCCGCCCCAACGTCCGGGCGCGCAGCTTTGGAGCATCGCCGCCGGGCCGCTGGTGAATGTCGCACTGGCGCCGTTGCTCATCGGACTGGTGATGCTCGGACGAAATTCCGGTTGGGAGACCGGTCATCCCGACGCGTTCCTGCTGCTGACCAATGTCCGCAACATCAACATTGTCCTGCTCGTCTTCAACCTGATGCCGGTCTATCCGCTCGACGGCGGGCAGATTTTGCGCTCGCTGCTCTGGTTTCCGTTTGGCCGCGCGAACAGTTTGATGGCGGCGAGCGTCATCGGCTTCATCGGCGTGACCGGACTGATTTTGCTGGCGATTTATGCCAGCTCAGTCTGGATGGGCATCATGGCGGTGTTCATTTTGATGAACTGCTGGGGCGGCTTGAAACAGGCGCGTGTGCTGGCGAAGATTGCCAAGATTCCACGCCGCGAAGGCTTCGCCTGCCCGTCCTGCAAAACCGCGCCGCCGCTCGGCACGCTCTGGCGCTGCGGCAAATGCGGGCAGGCGTTCGACACGTTTCTGACGCAAGGAATTTGCCCGCATTGCGGAACCCAGTTCAACGTCACGCAATGCCTCGACTGCGGGACTTCGCGGCCGATTGCCGAGTGGATGATTGCGCCGCCGCAAAACAATTAAATAAGGAAAGCAGGAACACAGGAAAAAATTCCTGCCTTCCTGCTTTCCTTATTAAAACTTGATTCAGTCTTCCGCCTTGAACGCGCGCGAAATCAAATCGCGCACCGCCAGCTTCGGGTTTTTCCCCTCGTAAAGCATCGCGTAAACCTCGTCAATGATCGGCGTCGGCACATTCTTGTCCCGCGCCAGCCGGTGTGCCGAACGCGCCGTCGGATACCCTTCCGCCAATTTTGGATGCGACGCCTGAATTGCTTCCATCGTCTCGCCGCGCCCCAGCCGCTCGCCCAAGTCGCGGTTGCGGCTCTGCTTCGAGAAGCACGTCAGCATCAAATCGCCAAGGCCGCTCAGGCCCGAAAAAGTCTCCGGCTGCGCGCCGCACGCCACGCCAAGCCGGCGCATTTCCGACAACGCCCGCGTGACGAGGCCGGCCTTCGTGTTGTCGCCGTAACCAAGGCCGTCGCTCACGCCCGCGCCGACGGCGATGACGTTTTTCAGCGCGCCGCCGTATTCCACGCCGAGAATGTCTGTGCTGCGGTAAATCCGAAATTCCGGACGGTGAAACAATCCCTGCACGGTGTGCGCTGTGGTGGCGCTTTCGCTCGCAACCGAAACGGTCGTGGGAATGCCCAGCGCCACCTCGCGCGCGAAGCTCGGGCCGGACAGCGCGACCACCTTGTCCGCCGTCGTTTGCCCGCGCAAAATCCGGCTCATCGTGTCGCCCGTCTCAAACTCGATGCCCTTGGTGACGCTGACGAAGATTCCCGGGTGGCCTTTCAGCTTCAGCGCCACATCGCGGAAAAATTGCGACGGAATCGCCAGCACCAAGACGTCGCGCCCGGCGACGGCGGATTGGAAATCCGTTTCCGTGCGCCAGTCCACCGGCAGTTTCACGCCGGGCAACAGCCGTTCGCTGTGGCCTTGTTTGAGTTCGGCGAGCAGCGCGGCGTTGATGTCCCACAGCGTGACGGCGTGGCCGTTTTCGTGGAGAACCTTGCCGAGCGACGCGCCCCACGCGCCGGCGCCGAGAATCGTGATCTTCATTTCGTTTCCTTTTTTTGGCCGAACCGGTTTTCCGTTCCGGCCTTAAGCCGTTGGAGGTTGGCTTTGTGTTTGTAAATGGCCAGCGCGCCGAGTGCCGTCGTGACAAAGCCAAGAAATAAATTATGCGGCGTCATCACCCAAACCGTCACCGGCAACGCCACCGCACCGGACATGGACGCGACCGAAACATACCGCGTCAGCAGGAGCGCCAGAATGAAAACACCGAGCGCAACCAGCAGCGCCCACGGCGCGAGCGAGAGATAGACGCCCGCCGTCGTCGCAATGCCTTTGCCGCCTTTGAATTTCAGCCAGCAGGTGTAATTGTGGCCGAGCACCGCGAAAATCCCAGCGATGACGCAACTCCTATACAATTCATCATCCGTCGTATGGGTTGCGCCTAAAAGATTCACTGCGACCAACGGCAAAACGAAAACTGCCGCATATCCCTTTGCCGCATCCAGCAGCAACACGAAGATACCCGCCGGCTTGCCCAGCACGCGCATGGCGTTCGTCGCGCCGATGTTGCCGCTGCCCACGGCGCGGATGTCTATGCCCTTCGCCTTCGCCACGATAAAGCCAAACGGAATCGAGCCGAGCAGATACGCCGCGACCGCAACCATGATGTAAGCGAGAACTGGCACGCGCGTAGTTTAAGAGTCCAACGCCCAAAGTTCAAAGTCCAAAGTTGCGGTTGGAGTCCAAGCTTTAGCTTGTCCGCCCGACACGCTGAAGCGTGAGCTCCAACTCGCCGGTCCCATGCGCGCCGCTTTATTTCGCCTTTTAGAAAAGTGCGCTTGCTGGCAAACTCCGCGCATGGCAAAAGTCAAAGTCGCCGTTCTCGGCACCGGCTCGCTCGGTCAACATCACGCCCGCATCTATTCCGAACTCCACGCCGCTGGCGAGGTCGAACTCACCGGCATTTACGACGCGCACACGGAAACCGCCCGCAACATCGCCGCGAAACACAAGCTGCGCGTTTTCAATTCCGTCGCCGAAGCCGCCGCTGCGAGCGATGCGTTGAACATCGCCACGCCCACCACGACGCATTTCGACATCGCGAAACAATTGCTGCAATTGGGCAAACACGTCCTCGTCGAGAAACCGATGACCAGCGAATCCGCGCAGGCCGCCGAACTTTGCGAACTCGCGCTCCAGAAAAATCTCGTCCTGCAAGTCGGCCACGTCGAGCGGTTCAATCCCGTTTTCAAGTTTCTCCAGGGCGCGGCCACCGAACCCAAGTTCATCGAATGCCACCGGCTTTCGCCCTACCCGGCCCGCTCAATGGACATCGGTGTCGTGCTCGATTTGATGATCCACGACCTCGACATCGTGCTCGCGTTCGTCAAATCGCCCGTCGTCAGCGTCGAAGGCGTGGGCATTCCCGTCTTGAGCAAGAGCGAGGACATCGCCAACGCGCGCCTGCGTTTCGCCAATGGCTGCGTGGCGAATCTCACCGCCAGCCGCATCAGCCCCGAACGTATGCGCAAGATTCGCGTGTTCAGCGGCCCGACGAATCCCTGCTACATCTCGCTCGATTACCGCGTGCAGGAAGGATTTCTTTATCGCGTCGCGCGCGATGGCGAGGAAGAAACGCCGTTCATCAAAAAAATTCTCGCCGCCAAGCTCGGCATCGGCAAAGACTCCGCCATCGTCAGCGAATTTGCCGGGCGGAAAATCGTGCGCGAACCCGTGCCCATCAACAAAGACGAACCGCTCAAACTGGAACTGCAACATTTCGTCGAATGCGTCCGCGCGCAGCAAACCCCGATGGTCAGCGGCGAAGCCGGCAAACGCGCGCTGGACCTGGCGTTTGAAATCACGCGGCAGATTCAGCAGCAGTCAAAATGAACGACAACGAAGCAGAAGCTTGGAGAGAAAAGGAAATAGCTGCGACAAATTATCGCAGCAAACTCCGCGACGCACGCGAACGAAAGGGTTTAACGATCCTCGAAGCCGCGCAATTGATAAATTCTATCGGCGATTATTACGACATCGAAGAGCACGATCGTGATTTCACCGGCTGTTATTCTCTTAATGAAATAACAAAGGTCTGTGAAACGCTTGGCATCCACCCGCGAAACTTATTTTGCGACAAAACTGCTGATGTGATTCCACTTTCACAAGTCATAGAAAGAATTAAAGCGCAGTGCATCGAAAAGAAAATTTCCATAAGTGAATTTGAAAGCATTGCTGGCTGGCAAATCGAGAACTGCATTTCAAATCCCGCAATAGCTCTTGTTGATTGGAACATTGATTGTTTAGTGGATATATGCCGTGATCTAAACATTGACTGGCGGTGTGTGATTGCTGGTTTATGAATTTCTTTGTGTCTCTGTGCCTCTGTGGCAAAACTTAAACCGTGAAACCAAAAACCTTCATGCTCATCGCCGGTGAGGCGAGCGGGATTTTGGGCTTGGACATCTAGACCGGTGGTTTCCCGCCTAAAAATGCCAAAACAGCGTTCTCGGGCGTCAAAGGTGGCTACTTTTGACTGAAAAGGCCGCTTTTCCGCGAAAAAGGTCTCACCCCTTTTCAAATGGGGCGCACCTCTTTTCGTTTGGGTTGCTCCTCTTTCCAAATGGGTTGCTCCCCTTTTGGTTGGGGGTGCAACTCATTTCAAATGGGGCGCACCTCTTTTGATAAGGGTTGCGCCCCATTTCGTTTGAGGCGCTCCACTTTCCGTATGGGGCACGACTCTTTTCATTCGGGGTGCAACTCTTTTCCTTTGGGTTGCGCCCCAAATCGTCCGAGTTCCACCCCTCCTATGAGGGTAATTGAGTCAAGCGCGGTTTGAGATTTTTTTATTGAGCGGGGCGAGGCCGCGCGGAGCGCAGCGGATGGTCACGCCCAGTTTGGTGAGATCCCGGTGCAGGCCGTAACCAAACGGCCCGGCTTCGTAGCAGGAGATGACCTGCCAGCCTTGGGCGATTTGCTTTTCCACCCACGCCGGAAAGTCCTTCGGCTTGAACCGCTGCGGCGGTTTGGGCGCACTGCCGTCGTATTGCATGGCGACGACGTGTTCCTGAAGATGCACGTCCAGCGCCAGCTTGAGCACGCGCGCCGGGGCGGGTTGAGGGATGGGGTGATTTACCGGTTGCACGGGGGCAACCGCCGGTGTAGTAACTGTGTTTGTTGTAGTCATACGGGCAGAGAGTTTATCAGAGTGCTTCCGCGCTCGCTCTCTGCCCTCATGTTTTCTTTTTGTTTGGGTGATGACCTAAATCGTCCGGGATGCGCCCTTTTTCATTTTGGGCGCACCCTATGACACAGGTTTTTCACCTCCCGACGCGGCGGCGGCAACCCAAACTTCTGGAGCAGGCGCAAAAAGGGAAATTTCTTCTCCGCGCGACGAAGCCTCTTCGCTAGAATAGGCGCGTGAAGCCAAAGTCATTCATGCTCATCGCCGGTGAGGCGAGCGGTGCTTTAGCTGCGGAGCAGCGCACGGTAGTAGCCCATAGCGCCAGCTATGGGTTCAATCGCCCACAAACCCACCAAGCTCCGGTAGGAGCGAAAGAAAATTATTTTATCGCCACGCAAATTGTCTGCCGCGCCATCCGGCGCTCAAATATTTTTACGCATTGTTCCCATAGCGCCAGCTATGGGTCAGGCCACCCGCAAATTTTCCAAGCCCCGGCAGGGGCGATAGAAAACCACCGTTCGACAACCCGTTTCTTTCGCCCCATCCGGGGCTTGAATCGTTTTACAACTCGTTCCCACGGTTTTCACCGTGGGCTACTTTCGCGCGCCACTCCGTGGCTGAAACAAAACCCGTCCGGCAATTAATTTATGGCGCACACTTTTACCCACCTGCTGACGCACATTATTTTCAGCACGAAAGACCGGCGACCATTGCTGGATGCTGATTTGAAATTGCGTCTCTTTCCATATCTCGGCGGCATCATCCGCGCACATGATGGCAAGGCGCTCATCATCAATGGCCCGACGGATCACGTTCATATTCTCGCATCGCTCGCGGCAAAACATTCGTTATCCGATTTAATGCGTGAGTTGAAGGCGGATTCTTCCGGTTGGGTTCACAAGAATTTCCCGAATCAAAAAATGTTTGCATGGCAAATCGGTTATGGCGCGTTCAGCGTGAGCCATTCGAGTTTGGTCGAGGTCGAAAAATATATCGCCAATCAGGAGGAACATCATCGCAAGGTTTCGTTTCAGGAGGAATTTGTGGCGCTCCTTAAACGGCATGAAATTGAATATGACGAAAGGTTTTTGTGGGAATGAATTTTCGTTCGCCCCTGTCGGGGCTTTGGGTTTTGTTGGACGACTTCCCACAGCTGGCGCTGTGGGCTATTATCGAACGCCACCCCGTGGCTGAATTTGCAAACGGATGAAACCGAAAACCTTCATGCTCATCGCCGGTGAGGCGAGCGGGGATTTGCTCGCGGCAGAACTGGTGTCCGCCTTGCGCGGCCAGTTGCCGGACGCGCAATTCTTCGGCGCGGGTGGCGCGAAGATGTCCGCCGCCGGCGTGGAACTGGCCTTCGACCTGACGCAGCACTCGGTCATCGGCATCACGGACGTGCTGAAAAACCTTTTGAAATTCCGGCGGCTGTTCAACCAACTGCTCGCGCTCGCCATCGAGCGCAAACCGGACGTGGTGATTGGGATAGATTTCGGCGGGTTCAATCTGCGCTTCGGTCAGGCCATCAAGAAATACGTCCGCGAGAATCCGTTCTCCAAGTGGGACCCGAAAATCGTGCAGTTCGTCTCGCCGCAGGTCTGGGCGTCGCGTCCGGGCCGCGCGGACAAGCTGGCGCGCGATTACGACCTGCTCTTGAGCATCTTTCCGTTCGAGAAAGCCTGGTATGCCCAGCGCGTGCCGCAGTTGCGCGTGGAATTTGTGGGACATCCGATGATTGGGAGATTTACGAATGACGATTTACGAATGACGAGCGGATTGGCAGAAGGCGCGTCAATCGCAAATCGTAAATCGCAAATTCTTTTGTTGCCCGGCAGCCGCAAGAGCGAGTTGCAGCGGCATCTGCCGGTGATGCTGGCGGCGGTAAAAATGATTCAGGAAAAATTGCCGGTGGCGCAGGCGAAAATGGTTTTGCCGAATCCAGCGCTAGTGTCGCTCGCGAAAGCATTGGGCGCAAATCTGGAAATCCAGATTGGCGAACTGCCGTGGGCGCTGGAGGAAAGCGATGTCGCGCTGGCCTCGACGGGCACGGTGACGATGGAGTGCGCGTTCTTCGGCGTGCCGACGGTGACGCTCTACAAAACATCGTGGCTAACGTATCAGATCGCCAAACGCATCGTGACGGTGAAGTCGCTGACGATGCCGAACCTGCTCGCGGGCGAAACAGTTTATCCCGAGTTCATCCAGGACGAGGCGACGCCGGAAAATCTTTCGCGCGCGGCACTGGAACTGTTGCAGGACAAAGCGCGGCGGACAGAAATCAAGGCGCAGCTCGCCAAAATCATTTCCTCGCTGGGGGAACCCGGCGCGGCCAGCCGGGCGGCGGCGGCGATTTTAAGCTTGTTCCCTTGAAGAACGGTTTGAATAAGGAAAGCAGGAAGGCAGGAAAAGATTCCTGTTTTCCTTCTTTCCTTATTCGTTCAGCGTTTTAACTTTCCCGCATGGACTCACTCCACGCGCCGTGGCGCATCGAATACATTTTGTCGCCGAAGCCGGAACTCAAGGAAGGCTTGTTCACGCGCATCGCGCAGTCTTCCGATGACGTGGAGAACCTCGTCGTCATGCGCGAGCGGACATGTTTCGCGCTGCTGAACCGCTATCCCTACAACGGCGGGCATCTGATGGTCGTGCCTTACAAGGAAGTGCCGGACTTGAACGGCCTTACCGACGAGGAACTCACCGATCTCTGGAAACTCGTGCGGCGGTGCAGCAATGCGTTGAGCGCCGTGATGAAGCCGGACGGCTTCAACGTCGGCATCAACATCGGCAAGGTCGCGGGCGCGGGCATCGCGGAGCATCTGCACATCCACGTCGTGCCGCGCTGGAACGGCGACACGAATTTCATGCCGGTCATCGCGAACACGAGCGTCGTGCCGGATGCGTTGAAAGAAATCGCGGCGAAGCTGCGCGCGGAACTGGGGAAATAAATTTGGCCACAGATGCACGCAGATGAAACACAGATAAGCACCGGGGAGAAAGATTTCTCGCTCCTGCCAGTGACCCAACAACTCATCGGGGCGGCGTTCGAGGTTCACAACATTCTGGGCTTCGGGTTTCTGGAGAAGGTGTATCAGCACGCCTTGCAGGTGGAACTGCAATTACGCGGCGTGAAGGTTGAATTGGAACCCAAAATGCAGGTCCAGTTCAAAGGCGTCATCGTGGGCGATTACGCCGCCGACCTGTTGGTCGAAGGAAAAATCATTGTGGAGTTAAAGACGGAAGCCATCTATCAAACCTTCCACGAAGCCCAATTGCTCAACGAACTTCGTGGCACCGGCATCAAGCTGGGCTATCTGATTAACTTTGGCCGTGAAAAAGTGGAATATAAACGGATGGTCTTTTAATCCCATCTGTGTTCCATCTGTCATCAAGTTGTTAAAGCCCGCATAAATACAGGGTTTCTTGATGCGATGGACGGCCACTGTCAGTGGAAGTGCCAGCAAGGCGGCGGATGGAACCACCATTCGCCAGCATTCGCAGGCCTCCGCCGAAACTTCGCCCACAACACCTTAACGGTTTGCGACGTAACTGGTGCATGATTCAGAACCATGACCATGAAAACCAAATACACCCTGTTCCGTCGCGGTGACGTATATTACAGCCAAGACTCCACCACTGGCAAGCAAACCAGCTTGCGCACCAAGGACGAGGCCGAGGCGCGCAGCCTGCTTAACGCCCGCAACGAAGCCCAGCGCCAGCCAGTGTTGAACCTGCACCTTGCCCGCGCCTATCTCACGGCCAGCGACCCCGCCTTTGTCGAGCGCGACTGGCAGACCGTTATGACGCAGTTACAGACACGCGGCCGGGAAAGTAGCCGCGAACGCTTTGCCACGGCTTTCAAGTCGCCCGCGTTGGACGGCCTACGGCACAAAAAACTTCTAGAAACGACCGCCGATGATTTCTTTGCCGTGTTCAAATGCGCCAAGCCGTCCACCATTTGTTTCTTGAAGCGGCTGCATCATCTGGCCTTGAGCGCGGGCTGGCTTGCCCTGCCGATTGTCGCGCCGAACCTCTGGCCGCGCTACAAACCCAAAGACCGGCGCGGCATCACGCTGGACGAACACCAGACCCTTTTGGCAAGGGAGAAGAAAGCCGAGTGGAAATTGTTTCTGGAGCTGCTTTGGGAAACCGGCGCGGCACAGGCCGACGCCGCGAACTTCAAGGCCGAGGACATTGACTGGCAGACCCGGACGATTTCCTATTTTCGGAAAAAGACCGGCACGCTGGCGCAGTTCACCATCAGCCAGAAGCTGGAAACCGTCTTGAGCCACCTGCCGACCACCGGCGTCTTGTTCCCGAATTTGTCCACGCATCCCGCCAACTTCCGGGCAAACCGGTTTCGCTATCGCTGCCAGCAGGCGGGCGTGTCCGGCGTGACGCTGCATTGCTACCGCTACGCCTGGGCGGAACGGGCAAAGACGGTCGGGATGCCGGAACGCTTCGCGCAGGCCGCGCTTGGGCACGGCAGCAAGGCGATTCATCGCGCCTACGCCAAGAAAGCCCTCATCATTGTGCCATCCCTTGATGACTACGAACAGAGGATGGCCAGCCCGATGCCAGTGGTGACGGCCTGAAAAAAATCGGGCG
>Ga0302266_10000962_pt1 | contig 27840 bp, 22 predicted proteins | sample III_Bog_E1_2_FD_194559 | JGI IMG/M metagenome (GOLD analysis project Ga0302266, IMG submission 194559) | Peat permafrost microbial communities from Stordalen Mire near Abisko, Sweden - III_Bog_E1_2 | ecosystem: Environmental > Terrestrial > Soil > Wetlands > Peat | place: Sweden: Abisko... | reverse complement strand
ACGATGTTCAAATCCGGCCGCGCGGCCAGCAGCGACATTTTGCGCCGCGTGCTGCTCGTGGCGATGGTCGCGCCCTTGGGAAAATCCTTCAGCTTCAGGTTGGGCTTAAAACCGCGCAGTGCCTTCTCTCCGGCGGCGCCCGGCTTTAACTTCGCGAGAAACGCCGCGTCGCGATAGATCAGCACATCGCGCACGTCCTCGCGCTGGGGCGTGGCGGCGAGGATCAGGCCGGCGGGCAGTTCGGTGGGCAAATCTTTCAGACTGTGCACCGCGAGATCCGCCTGGCCGTTGACCAGCGCCACTTCGAGTTCCTTCGTGAAGAGACCTTTCGGCAAACTGGGATCGGTCTTGGCCATCGAGGCTTTCTGCAATTTGTCGCCGGTGGTCTTGATGATCTTCAGCTCGAAGCGCAGCTTGGGAAACGCCGCGCGGCACATCGCGGCAATCAGGTTGGACTGTGCGAGGGCGAGCGCGCTGCCGCGCGTGCAGATGACAATCGGCTTTTCAGGCATAAATTCAGGCCACAGATTGGCACAGATGAAACACCGATGGAAAGCAAACAACGCGGCCACCGCATCTACGGCGGCGACGACTGCCTGGCGGTTTGTCCGTGGAACAAGTTTGCGCACGCGGGAAATTTGATGAAAGCGCACGCGCGGCAAGATTTGGCCGCGCCGGATTTGATTGAGCTGCGGCAACTGGACGCCGCCGGCTTCAAGGCGCGTTTTGCCGGCACGCCGCTGCTGCGGACCAAGCGCCGGGGGATTTAGCGCAACGTCTGCGTGGCGCTCGGCAACGTCGGCGACGCCACCGCCCGGCCCGCCCTGGAAAAAGCCGCGCACGACCCCGAACCACGTGTAACTGAGGGATCGGCGGCGGCGTCTAACCGCGCGTCCCGTCCGCCCTGAATCCATTTATGAATTTTTACAAACTGGCGGTGTTCGCGCTGGCGCTTTGGCTGGCGTCACCAGCTCCCGCCGCGACGAACCCGGCCGTCACCGTGGCCGAGGATGGCAATTCCTTCGTCCTCGACAACGGCATTGTGGCCGCGCGCATCGCCAGGCGCTCCGGCGATCTGATTTCGCTCAAATATAAAGATCTCGAAATGCTCGATCCGGGGACGCGCCAGCCCGGCTACTGGTCGCACAACGCCGCGCGCGGCCAGCCGGTGGACCGGATCACGATTGACCAGCAAACCAACGGCGGCGAGCGCGGCGAAGTTTCCATCAAGGGCATTTCCGGCGGCCAGCCGCTGGGCGGCGGTCCCGGCGGCAGCGTGGTGGCGGACATTGAAATCCGCTACGCGCTCGGGCGCGGCGATTCGGGCGTTTATACCTATGCCATTTTTACGCACCCGACGAATTATCCCGCCACGTCCATCGGTGAGGCGCGTTTTTGCCTGAAGCTCAATGACGGTCTGTTCGACTGGATGACGGTGGACGCGAACCGGAACATGGAGATGATTACCGCTTACGATTGGAATCACGGCACGCAGATGAATTTCAAGGAAGGTCGGCGCATGAACACGGGCATCTATAAAGGCCAGGTCGAACACAAATACGACTATTCCGCGAACCAGTTTGACGTGCGCGCATGGGGCTGGTCGAGCAGCGCCAAACACATCGGCCTCTGGCTCGTGAACCCGAGCGTGGAATACCTGAGCGGCGGGCCGACGAAGTTCGAGCTGTCGTCGCACCGGGACGCAACTTTTAATACCAACAACTTCAGGGCGCCCGCGCCGCCGACGCTGCTGAACTACTGGCGCGGCAGCCATTACGGCGGCAGCATCTGCAACCTTGCCGCGACGGACGCGTGGACCAAGGTCATCGGACCGTTCCTAATTTATTGCAATGCCGGCGGCGACCACGACGCGCTGTGGCACGACGCGCTCGCGCAGGCGGACAAGGAGGCTGGCGCGTGGCCGTTTGATTGGGTCGGCGGCGTGGATTATCCGCACAAACCCGAGCGCGCGACGGTCAGCGGAAAAATTGTCCTCGACGATCCGGCGGCACCAGGTCTGGTGATGTCCAACCTGCTGGTCGGCCTCACGGCGCCGGATTATGCGCCGGCGATCATTCCGCGCGGCCCGCGCGCCGGCCGGAGCGGCGGCGGCGGATTCGGCCTGGCCGGCGGCGGTGACGACGAGGCCGCGATGACGAACCAGAATATTTTGGCCAGCGGCGGCACGAATGAGAATGTCACCGGCACCGGCGCGGCGCGCCTGCGCCAAAACCGTCCGCGCGGCGGCGGCGGGTCCGGCGGATTGCCGCGCATTGTGGACTGGCAGAACGATGCGAAGAACTACGAGTTCTGGGTGCGCGCCAACAGCGACGGCAGTTTCACCATCCCGAATGTGCGTGCGGGAAATTATTCGCTCCACGCCATCGCCGATGGCGTGCTGGGCGATTTGACGGTCACGAACATTGTCGTTCGCGCGGGAAAAGATTTGTCGCTCGCAAGCATTGACTGGCGGCCGGTGCGTTTTGGCAAACAGCTTTGGGACATCGGCATCCCCAACCGCACCGGCGCGGAATTTTTCAAGGGCGACGACTACTTCCACTGGGGCTGGTATCTGCAATACCCGAAGCTGTTCCCGTATGATGTGAAGTATGTCATCGGCCAAAGTGATTTCCGCAAGGACTGGTTTTTCGAACAGGTGCCTTACAACGACAACTCCCACAACGTCACCGGCTCCGGGCGCGGCAGCGCGACGACTTGGACAGTCACGTTCGACCTGCCGGAAGCGCCGCACGGCCGGGCGACCTTGCGGCTGGCGATTTGCGGCGTCGGCACGCGCAGCCTCGCGGCGGACCTGAACGACCAGCCCATCGGCACGGTCAACAACCTTACTTACAACGCCACCATCAATCGCGACGGCATCGGCGGCTACTGGTCGGAACACGATCTCGTATTTGATGCGTCACGGATGAAACAAGGAAAGAACGTCCTGGCTCTCACCGTTCCCGCCGGCGGGCTGATGAACGGCATCATCTACGACTACCTGCGCCTGGAACTGGACGAGAACGCCGCGCCGCCGGGGCAATAAAAAACCGCCCCGACTTTTTAGGAATCGCGGGACGGCCGTTGAAGGCGAAATGGATTTTACTCCGGCAGCTTCAGCAAAACCTCGGAAGTCGCCGGCTGGCCGCCCGCGCCCACGGCGGCGCGGATTTTCTTGATGTCGTCGCCCGTGACTGGCGGAGCCAGGTTGCCCCAGGAACTGCGGATGTAGGTTAGCACGGCGGCCAAGCTGTCATCCGGCAGCGCCGCACCCATCGCGGCCATGTTCAGACTCCATTCCTTGCCGGCGACCTGGATCGGCCCGGCCAGCCCCGCCAGCGGGATGTGCGCGAGCCGGTTCACCCCCTTGGCAACCACCCATTCGGAACCAGCCAACGGCGGCGCCTGACCGGGCTTGCCCAATCCGTCCGGGCCGTGACAAATGCCGCAGACCGCCTCGTAAGTTTTTTTGCCGCGCGCCAGCTCGGCCGCCGCGCCGGATTGCGGCTGGTAGGCGCCCAGATTTTCCGTGCTGTTGTAAGGCGCATAAACCTTGGCGTCAAACCAGCCGCTGTGCCGGTCAAAATAAATGCCGCCTAGGAACAGCAGCACCAGCGTCACCACAATGATCCACATCGGCGCGGCGGAACGCGTGGCGGACGGCTCGCCGGCGGACGGAACGGAACAGGCTGGGCATTCGTCGCTCATTATTTTGCGGCAGGAGTGAACGGCGCCTCGTAAAGCGGCACGTTGGCCTTGAGGCTCAAAAGATAGGCGGCCAACTGCTTTGCCTCCGGCTTCGGCACGATTTCATAACCATCGGCGGCAGCAAATTCTTTTGGCAGGTTCAACGCGTCCGGCGACGGCGTCGCGCCAATTTTACGGACTTCAAAAAGAAACTTGAACGACGGCATCGTCGAGGTCGGCGTGACGGATTTCGGCGCGTAAAGATGTTGCAACTGCCAGTTCGCATCCGGCGCGCGGACGCCGATGTTGGCGAGATCGGGGCCAGCGCGCAGGCTGCCGAGCTGCACCGGCTGGTCGTAAAGATAGTCCGCCGCGACGCTCAACCGGGAACCCCAGCCGCGCGCGATGTCCGCGCCGGTGGCGATGATGCCGGTCTCGGACTTGACGCCGACGGCCTTGAGCCGGTCGGCCATTTCGGTGGCGATGTCTTTGTCGGTGCAGGTCAGCAGCGTCTTGGGCAAGCCGCCTTTCCAGCCGTTGAGGCTCGTGGCGATGGCGTTCGTGTAATCCGCCAGTTCCGGCAGCACAAACAGCGACTTGGTGAAATCAACGAAGTCGGACGGTTTCTGGACGCCGAGGCTGGTCAACGTGACTTCAAAGGCGGCTCCGGTCTGGCGCACCTGTTCGGAGTGGCACGCGGCGCAGCCATACGCGCGATAGACCTGCAAGCCAAGCGTCGCCTCGCCGATGCGTTGGAGCGGCCAGTTGTCGGTGGATTGCAAAACGACGGTCTGCTTTGCGCCGCCGAGCTGCAATACCGGCGCGAGGACAAATCCGCACCAAGAAGCGCCGAGCGCGACGAAGGCGGCAATGAAAACGGAGACGCCGGTCTTCACGGTTTCACCTCCAAGGTTTCAAGCGGCGACTTGAGGTAGGCAATCACGGTTTTGGCGATGCCGAGTTTCCACTGGATCGTCATGATGAAAATGTTCGCGGCAAATAAAATCGCACCGAGCAGCACGAGCAACTGGCCGGTGGTGCTGACGCGCAGGAATTTCAGTGCGGCGGAATTCGCATCGGCAAAGGCAATGCTGGGGTCAGCCAGTTTCTCGCCTTGCACGACTCCGGCGATCACCAGCGGCACGACGAACAACAGCACGCCGATCATGGTGAGAAAGAAATGCGCCTTGGCAAACTTCGGCAGCGGCAGCGGCTTGCCCATCACTGACGGCAGCAGCTCATAGATCGCGCCGAACAAAATCATCGCCGCGAAACCGAGCAGTTGCAGTTGCGTCTGCGCCGCGCCGAACCAGGTGTAGTCCAGGATGCGGCTGTATTGCGGACACGCGGCGGACACATAAAGAATTCCCGAAACGATGAAGCTCATCATCCCGAATTTGATGTAGCAGAACGATCCGCCCATGCACGAAACGCGGGCGCCGCAGACCGTTTTGGCGGTGACAATCAAAATCGCCAGCAGCGGCACGAGCGTCAGCGCCGCCGCCACGCTGCTCAACGTCGGCAGCCACGCCGGCACCGGCGCGCCCTGCGGAATGCCGCACCAGGTCCCGAAAAAGGTCAGCGTCAGAAAACCGAACAGCGCGTAGCCGGAACTGGCGAGCGGACGACCGGCAATTTTCGGCAGGAAATAAAAGGCGATGCCGACGCCGACGAGCGCGAGCCAGACGAAAACGAGGTTGTTCGCAAACCACCAGCCGATGATCGGCTGCACCACGCCGCGCGGCACCTGGTTCGAATTGAGCAACAGATTGGCTGTCGAATAAATCCACGGGAACCACAACAGCGCCGCGAACAGAAACCAGTGCGACGGATAAAGGGATTTTTCACTGCGCCAGCCGAACGTGGCCGCCGCCGAAACGGCGATGAGCAGGAACGCGGCGAATAAAATCACTGACGCCGCGCGCGGGTATTCCAGCCAGGTGTGCCCGGTGCTGGCACCGAGCAGAATTCCGGCCGTGCCGATGAAGACGCCGAGATGCCAGAGATTCGCCGCGACAACCGGCACGAGCGGCAGCGCCAGCGGTTGCCGGCTCAACCGCGCCAAAATCCAGAGCATCACGCCGAGCGCGGCCGGAATGCAAAAGCCGTAGAGAATGGCGTCGTTCGCCGCCGGAGCCACGCGGCCGTAGGTCATCAAAGGGCATCCGCCGAGAAATTCCGGCGCGTGGAACTTGATGCCGGCGATGAGGCCGAGCACCAGCCCGACGACCAGCCACACCGCCGCGCCGCCGAACAGCGCGAGCAGCGGCACGCGCAACGAGTCATTGAGCTCGCGGTCGCAGGAAGTTTTGTTCTCGGTCGGGTTCATTCAAACGATTCGGTTTTGACGGGGGCGACGGCCTTTTCGGCGCGGCTGTTCAAGTCGGCGCGCGCGGCGGCCGGGTCTTGCCACTTCTGCGCGGCGAGCGCCATGGCGGTTTCAATCGGCAGGCGGATGATGCCGCGCTTGGCGTCAATCACCGCCGCGTGGTTCAGGGAAATTTCTTCCGCCGCGCGAATTTCGACGAGCGCCTTGCTGCGTTCGGCGGCGCGGTCGGCGTCAATGGCCGGCACGGGCGCGAGCAGTTTCACGCCGATGGTCACACCGGCAAACAGCACGCCGGCGAGAATGATTCCGATGCCGGCGGCGGACGCGCGGTTGATAACTTGGTAATTCATTTAGCACCTCCGGCGCTGGCTTCGGTGAGGTCTCGGACGGTGTTTTGGCTCACGCCCATCGCTTCGAGCAGGCGCGGGTCGCGCTGCGGATACGGCGGATGGGAATTGAATTTGCACAGGAAAATTTTCGCCAAAAACCCGCCCATGAACATCAGGCAGCCCAGCGGCAGCCAGAGCCAGCGGAGCGGATAGCCGTTGGGGTGCAGCGCCGGAAAAATATTGAACGCCAGATCCAGCGCGTGCATCAGCCAGATCCACAGGCAGACGGGAATGATGACCTTAAAATTCATCTTGATCTTCTCCGGCAGCAGGATGAAGAACGGAATGAAGCATTTTCCGAAAATGAGAATCAAACTCAACGTCCACCAGTTGCCGCGCTCGCGGATGAGATACCAGAAGGTCTCCTCCGGCATGTTGGCGTTCCAGACAACGAAGTATTGCGCGAACTCGGTGTAGGCCGAGAACAGCGTGAAGCCGAGCAGCAGCACGCCGATAAAGTAGAAATAATTTTGTTTCATCACCGGCGCGATAATCCGCTGCCGGAGCAAGATCGCCGCGATAACGTAAACCGTGGCCAAACCAATCCACGCGCAGTCAGAGAAGAAATAGACGCCGTAGATGCAGGAGAAAAACTGGTAGGACGTGGCCTTCATCCAGAGCACGCCGGAAAACGTCAGCGTCAGCGCGAAGGCAACAATGCCCCAGCCGGAATGGAAACGCAGCTTGCGCGTGCATTCAGCCGCGCCGGTTTTGTCCTGTTCCAGCGAGAGCGAGCACAAGCGTGACGTGAGCAGCCACCAGATACCGAAGAAGACCGCCGAAGCGACCCAGAAACCGGGCGTGGTGAACACGGGCAGCTTGGCGGCGACCAGGTTGTTCGTGGCGGAATCCAGCGTCATCCATTTGTAAATCTTGGTGCCGAGCAGGCCGACGGGCAGAAACAAAATCGCCAGCCACGGGAACAGCAGCGACGCGAGGTGTTCGCAGAAACGGCGGATGCCGACCGACCAACCGGCGTCCGTCAGGTGATGAACCATCACCAGAAACAGCGCGCCGAGCGCGATGCTGTAATAAAACATGAACGCCAGCAGCCAGGAGAAGCCGAATTCGCGGAGGCCGTTGTGGCGACAGCTCAATGCCACGCCGGCCAACGACAAGATTCCGCCTATGACCATCAGGACGCACGGCAGCTTGCGCCAGCCGGACAAGTCCAGCGGCGGCGGCAGATGCTTTGGGTCGTGACTCATATTATTTCAATGCGGCCGATTGCTCGGCGGTCAAATCGTTCGTCGTCCCCAGCCAACTCAATTGCAGCGCGCGCAGATAGGCGATGGCCGCCCAGCGGTCTTCCGCCGGAATCAACGGACCGGCCGCGCCCATCAGACCCTTGCCATAGGTGACGGTGTTGAAAATTTCGCCGTCGGTCATTTCGACGATGCGCTTGTCGTGCAGGTTCGCCACCGCCGGCATGACGCCGATTTTTTTCGTGATGCCGTTGCCGTCGCCAAGTTTTCCGTGGCACGGTGAACAATAAATGTCAAAGCGCTCGCGACCGCGCTGGAGCAAGGCGGCGTTCACGACGAGCGGATTGGTTTCAATAAAATTGGTCGTGCCAGTGACGCGGCCGGTGTTCACAGGCGAATCTTCGAAGCGATAGACCGCGCCGCTGGCTGTTTCAATCGGCTGGCTGCGCGCGACCGTTCCAGCCGGCGGCAACTGCGAGCTGATGCCGTTCGTGAAAAATTGGAATGGCGCCTGCGGACGCAGTTTCGCCTGGCGATCCATGTCGGGGAACAGTTCAAACGGCGGCTTGCGCATCAGGCTGCCCTGCAAGCCGAGCATCCCGAACACCGCCGCGCCGATGGCCGCACCAATCAACAATATGGAGAGAATGTAGCGCATTAGTCCTGATCTTCCACGATTTCGACGTGCGTGCCGCCGAGGGCTTCGAGCAGCTTTTTCGTTTCCGTGGCGCAGAATTTTTCATCCTGCGCGCCGATGACGAGCATGAACTTGTCGCGCGAGACGAGCGCAAACCGCTTTTGATCCAGCAGCGGATGATGCAGGCGCGGAAGCTGGTTGAGTCCAAGCATCCCGATGAGCGCGCCAAGCGCGCCGCCCATGATGAGCATGATGTAAGAAGGCACAAAAGTCATCGGCACACTGAACATCGGCTTGCCGCCGACGATGAGCGGATAGTCAAACGCGTTCGTGAACCAGATGAGGCCGGCAACATTGAGAAACATGAACGCGCCACCGGCCAACGCCACCCAACCGACGAGCGAGTTGCCAAGCTTCATGACCTGATCCATGCCGTGAATCGGAAACGGGGTGAATGCGTCCCAGCGGCGATAACCGGCGTCACGAACTTTTTCCGCCGCGTGCAGGATGGCGGCCGGCGAATCGAATTCGGCGATGAGACCGTAAACTTTTTCGCTCATTGGTGGTCTCCTTTCTTTGCGCCGCCCAGCGGATGATGCGGGTCGGCTTCGGGCATGACGCCCTTGACTTCAGAGATGGCGATTACCGGCAGGAACTTCACGAACAGCAGATACAGCATGAAAAACGCGCCCAGCGTGCCGACGTAAAGGCCGATGTCCCACATCGTCGGCATATATTTGCCCCAGTTCGCCGGCAGGAAATCCTGATACAGCGAGCCGACCACGATGACGAAACGTTCGCTCCACATGCCGCAGTTGATGAGCAGGCCGATGATAAACAGCGCCCAAAGATTGGAGCGGATTTTTTTGAACCACAGCAGTTGCGTCACGCAGACGTTGATGCCGATGAGCATCCAGCCAAGAATCATATAGGTGTGGCCGAACAGGCGGTGGCCGAACACCCAGCGTTCATACGGGTCGCCGCTATACCACGCGATGAAAAATTCCATCAGATAGATATAGTCAATGATGAGGCCGCTGACCAAAGCCAGCTTCGCGACCGTGGCGATGTGGCTCTTGGTAATGATGTTCTCCAAACCGCACAGCTTGCGCAGCGGAATCAGCAGCACCAGCATCATGCCAAAGCCGCAGAACACGGCGCCGATGACAAAGTAGAGCGGGAATATCGTCGCATGCCAGCCCGCGATCTGCGCGGTGCAAAAGTCCAGGCCGACGATGGAACTCACCGTGAATACCAGCAGCGTGCACAATCCGCACAGGACGACGTAGGCTTTTTCGTAGTTATGCCACTGCCGCGCGGAACCCGTCCAGCCCATCGCGAGAAAAGTGAAAACGGTTTTGCGGATGCGTGTGGTCGAACGGTCACGGAACACGGCAAAGTCAGGAATCATGCCCATGAACCAGAACAGCGACGAAACCACGAGATAAGTGTTCACCGCGAACACGTCCCACATCAGCGGCGAACGGAATTGCGGCCACAAGCCGTTTGAGTTCGGCACGGGGAACATGAACCAGTCGAACCACGCGCGGCCGACGTGGATGGCCGGATAAAGACCCGCCATCATCACGGAGAAAACTGTCATCGCCTCGGCCATGCGGCCGATGGTCGTGCGCCAATGCTGCTTCGTCAAAAACAGCAGCGCGGAAATCAGCGTGCCGGCATGGGCGACGCCGACCCACCAGATGAAGTTCACGATGTCCAAGCCCCACATCACCGGATGGTTGTTGCCCCAGACGCCGACGCCCGTGAACACCTGATAAAACAGGCAGGTTGGGAAAATCACCGTCGCGGCAAACGCGGCCGGGATAAAGACAATCCACCACCAGACCGGCGTCTTCGCTTCGGCGAACGCCGACAGCTTGTCCGTCAGCGCGCCGAGGCTGGGCTTGCCTTCGACGACCGGTGCGCGACCCAGCTCCGCCGGCGGCGCGAGCCGTTTCAACACTTCCAGATTGAGCGCGGAGTCAGCCATTAGCTGTTTCCTTTCGTGAGACTGCGGCTCTCGTATTCTTCCGTGCTAAACGGATCATGATAATCCGGCATCGCCGGATTCGGGTTGCGGATGCGCGCCAGATACGTCGTGCGCGGCTTCGTGAGCAATTCGCCAAGCACGGAATAATTCTGCGGCAGCAATTTCAATTTCGACACCGAGCTGTCCGGGTCGCTGACATCGCCAAACACAATTGCGCCTGCCGGACACGCCTGCTGGCACGCCGTCTTCGGCACCGTTCCGGCCGCTTCGGACAGGCGCACATTGTCGCTCGCGCCCGCCTTGGCCTTCTGCGAAATTTTTGCGTGCTCAATGCGCTGCGTGCAGTAGGTGCATTTCTCCATGACGCCGCGCATGCGCACCGTCACGTCGGGATTCTTCGAGAGCTTGATGAGATCCCATTCGTCTTCCGTGCGCATCCCGCTGTTCGGGTCTTTCCACCAGCGCAGCAAATCCCATTCGCCGTCTGTCTTGTGCGTGAGCGTGGTCGAATACATCGTGCCCTTGAGTTCAGTCAAAGGACGTTTGTTGAAATCGAGATAATTAAATCGGCGAACCTTGTAAGGGCAGTTGTTCGAGCAATAGCGCGTGCCGATGCAACGGTTATACGCCATCACGTTCAAGCCTTCCTGATCGTGGACGGTGGCGTTCACGGGACAGACGCTTTCGCACGGCGCGGCTTCGCACTGCTGGCAGAGCATCGGCTGGTTCACCGCCTGCACGTCGTCAATCCACTGGGCGAACTGCTGCTTCTCGTCCGTCTGGTTTTCTTCAGAGCGGGGATCGAAAATGCTCTTATTGTCTTTCCGCTTGGGATCACTGGTGAAATAACGGTCAATGCGCATCCAGTGCATCTCGCGGCCGCGCAACACCTGATCCTTGCCGACAATCGGAATGTTGTTCTCGCTCTGGCACGCAATGACGCAGGTGCCGCAACCGACGCACGCGTTCAAGTCAACGGTCATGCCCCACTGGTGCAAGGCCGTCTTCTTCGCCTCGTCGAGCGGGTTTGGGTAAAGCGACTGGACGACCGGCGGCTCGACGCCGTGGAATTTTTCCTGCGCGAAAGTCGGTTCCTTGATGAACTCTTCCAGATTTGCTTCGCGCACGGCCGGCCGGCCTTCCATGGACCAATGATGCTGCGTGCAAGCGAGAACATAAGTCTCGCCGGTCTTCTTCACCGTCGCACCGGTCTCAATATATTTGCCGCTGAAAATCTTGTAGGCGTTGAAACCGACGCCCGTGCCGACGCGCCCTGCCCGCTCGCGGCCGTAACCGAGCGCGAGGCCGAGCGAATAATCCGCCATGCCCGGCTGCGTCCAGATGGGGCCGGAAACGGTTTTGCCGTTCAACGAAATTTCCACGATGTCGCCATTCGCCACACCGAGTTCCTTCGCCGTCTTGCGGCTGACGAGCACGGCGTTGTCCCACGTCATCTTGGTGATGGGATCGGGCAGCTCCTGCATCCAGCCGTTGTTCGCGTAACGACCATCGTCCACTTTTGAATCGCGGTAGAAAATGACTTCGAGATTTTGGGCGGATGGTGTGCTTGCAGCCTTAATTTGCGGCACCGTTATATTGAAATTCCACTTGTAATTACCGCTGATGTTTGGCCAAAAACCATTGAATAAAAATTCCTTCCAGTTTTTTTCCGGACTCTTATCATTTATGGCCTCCGGAGTGGCATAATTTATAGACGGGTTTTTAGTTTCACGGACAATTTCATAAGCGCTCTTATTTGAACCAGAAATACGCGCAAGAAATTCCAATTCAGTCATTCCGCCAAACAACGGCTGAATCAACGGCTGAATCGGAACAAGCGTTCCGTCGCCCGTAATCGCATCGCCCCAAGATTCGAGATAATGCGTCGCCGGAAAATTCCAATTGGATTCACCGGAGGTTTCATCTTCATAATATCCCAAACGAACAACCATTCTTGAAACGCCTTTTTGATTTGGCACAATTAAAGGCAATAAAGAAGAATTGTAAGCAGGATTGCCACCGACAATAACAAGCGTGCTGACAAAATCCGCATCCAATCTGGGTTCGAAAAGATAATTTTCTAACGAGCGGTTATTATTTTCAGCCGCCGGAATGAAAGTGACCGTGTTGCCAATCGCTCCGAGCGCGGAATTGATGGCGTAAGCGAGCAAGTGAACTTCAATCGGCTGGCGCTGGCCTGCGACGACCAAAGCATTTTTCCCGGCAGCAACCAAATCCTTTGCACATTCAGAAATCCACTTTTGATCCACGCCAGCAGGTATAACCAAAAGCATTGAATCTTTTAATGTTTCTGTGATGTGTCCAATTTCCCAAGAAATTGCTGCTGCAATTTGTCCCACCAAACTCGCCGCCACCCGCAACCGATGATCCGCGCTCGCGCCGGTCAGCGTGAACAACGATTCCACCGCGTAAAGCCGGCTCATCCCCTGCTCCGCCTTGCGACCGGCGGCAAATTTGCGGATGTGATTATGCGCGTCGTCCTCGCCGCCGAGAAAATCGCAATCCAGCGACAGGATGACCTTCGCCTTGTCGAAATGGAAAACCGGCTTCACCGGCTGGCCGAACGCCTGCGTCGCCGCGCGCTGGTGGATGCCGGAATCAATCGCGTCGTAGGTAAACCACTGCGCCTTCGGAAACTTCTGTGCGATGATTTTTTGCAGTCGCGCGCGCGACGGCGACGTGCTGCTTTCGGCGAGGAACGCCAGACCTTCGCCGGAGTTCGCCGCAAATTTCTTGGAAAGCTCGTCGAGGAAACCCAAAGCTTCGTCGCTGGAAACTTCTTTGCCGTCGTGCTTGAAATGGCGAGCGCGGTCCACGTCGTAAAGGTCGAGAATGGAAGCCTGCGCGTAACGGTCGGTGCTGCCGTTGCTGCCAGGGAACAGCGCGTTGCCTTCGATTTTTACCGGCCGGCCTTCGTAAGATTTGACGACCAGCGGAATCGCGCCGGTGCGCGTGGGCATGGCGGTCGCAAAATACTGCGCCTCGCCAAAAGTATAGTTGTTTTGCTGCTTGCCGAACGGTTCCAGATGCTCTTCCGGCCGGCGGCAGCCCGCGCCCAACGTCGCGATGCCGGCGAAGGCAAACGACGCCGACATGATCTTGAGAAAGTTGCGGCGGCTCTGGCCGTCCTCCACCATCTCGCTCGCGCCGACGGGAAATTCGCGGTGCAGCCAGTCCTTGAACTCCGGCGTGTCCGCCAGCTCATCGAGGCTGCGCCAATAGCGCTTGCCGTTTGCTGAATTTGATGTTGGCGAATGGTTCATGCGACGGCGACCAATTTACGATTTGCGATATAAGATTTACGAGTCGCAATAGATTTCAGGCCGCTTTCGTTTTGGAAGGCAGCGCATAAATCGTATATCGTAAATCGTAAATTCATAATTAGCGGTGGCACGCTGAACAACTCTGGAGTGATTCCACCTTCCAGTCGTGGACAAACTTCTTCCCGTTCACGTCCTGCAAATGTTCGGCTTCGGCGGCATTGGTGCTCCACTGCCAGTCGAGCTTCGTGACTTTGTCCGTCGGGCGGATGTGCGCCGCCGGGTCGCGGTGGCAATCCAGGCAGAAGCTCATGCTCATGGACTTGACCTCGCGGACTTCGTCCATCTGATCCACACGGCCGTGGCACTCGACACAACTGATGCCGCGCGTGACGTGGACGGAATGATTGAAATAAACATAGTCCGGCACGATGTGCACCTGCACCCACGGCACCGGCGTATTGTTCGCCGCGCTGTCGCGGACGATTTGCAGGCGCAGATCATCCTTCAACACCTGGTTGTGGCAGTTCATGCAGGTGGACGCGCCGGGGAGATTCGAGAACCAGGATTTTTCCACGCCGTTATGGCAATAGCGGCAGTCCACGCCGAGCTGGCCCGCGTGAATCTTGTGGGAAAACGGCACCGGCTGCACGGGCTGGTAGCCGGCGCGGGTGTATTTGGGCGTGAGATAAATCGTCACGCCCGCCGCCACGCCGGCACCGGCCAGCGCGGCGAAAACGCCCAGCACCAGCGGCAAACTGTTTGTCCACTTCGGAAAAATCACTGAGTTCTAAAAATTAAATCCTCTACCAATCAAAAGTTGTTTGGCTAACAACAAAATCGAGGCCGTGTTTTAACAACTGTCCGCCACCTTCGCAAGAAAAGTTTGTGAAAAATTTCACTTGGCGGCGGGCGGGCGCAATTGACCCGGCGCGGGCGCCAAAACGGCGGCTACCGCCGACCGGCGCGCACCAGCGCGCCCGGCCGCTGCGAGTGGCCGGCGGGAAAATCACGCACGAGTTCATCCCGCTCTAAACCGGCTATGGGCAAAACCGGGTTAATCAGGAAAGCAGGCAGGCAGGAACTTTGGTGGCCGTCCGCAAGAATTCCCCGAGATTGAATTTCGCGCGTTGAACCCCTGAACTTGACCTGGTGTATAGTGAATGGTGTCAGTCGCTTCACTCTTATCCCTTCCGCTCCGAATTTAATAACGGTCCATGGGGAGGACGACTGGAGGAAGCATTTCTTTCGTAATTGAACCATGAAAATCATCGTCCAAGTGTCGCGGCTCAATACGCTGGCGAAAAAGTTTTCAATGAATGTGGACATGGTGACGACGCGCGACTTGCAAACGCAGTTCGACAGCATGGACGCCGCGCCGCGAACCGTCCGCAACTTCCGCAGCCATGCCAGCACCCTTTTCAAGTTTGCCGAGGCGCGCGGAAAATTCGCCCGGCTCTGGACGACGGCTATCTTGATGCGTTGCGCGGCGTTTATCCAAACATTCCTGAAAATGCGGATTTCGTCATGTATTGGTGACACAAAGCCGCCTAGCTTGTGCGCGCGGGCAAGATGAAACGCTTTGGCCTGATTACAACGAACAGCTTGCGCCAGTCATTCAATCGCCAAGTGACTGAAACGCAGCTTGCCGTGCAGCCGCCGCTTTCGCTGGTGTTCGCCATTCCCAATCATCCGTGGGTGGACACGGCGGACGGCGCAGCCGTGCGGATTGCCATGACCGTTGGCGTGCCGGGCAGCGCCACGCTCGGCCTGAGCATATAGTCGGGCAACCAGCGCCAGACCACCTTCAACACCGCCGCCGAACTCTCCCGCCGCACACCCGCCACCACCCTGCTCTTCAACTACCTCGATAATTTCAGCGAGGCCAACGGCGAGCAGAGCGCCAACAACGAGCGCATCAACGGCAGCTACGACCTCCGCCTCAACCAGGACTGGTTCGTGCGCCCCGCCCTGTTTGAAGTCTATCACGACCCGCTGGCCAACATCGCTTACCGCATCACCGCCGGCGCGGGCGTCGGTTACTATGTCTTTGACCAGACCGGGCTGGAGTGGACGCTGTTCGTCGGCCCCGGCTACCAATACACCCGCTTCGCCAACGTCGAGACCAACGAAAGCGGTTACGCCGACACGCCCGCCGGCGTGCTCAATTCCAAGTTCAAGGCCGACATCACCGACCGACTGACCTTCATCCAAAACTGGCAGAGCATCCTCACCGACCACGCTTCCGGGCAATACACCCATCATGCCATCACCACGCTCGAGTTCGAGATCAAGCAATGTCCCCAAACCAAGGCCAATGGTGACATCCCGGAAAAGAGCGACCTCTACCTGAACGTCGGCTGGGGCGTGCGCTTTTGATGAATCCGGCGCGGGCGCGAACAACCCAGCCAGCCAGCGGGAGCGGGCGGGCCAGATTTCTCTCCCAGGCGAGAAAATTTTTATAAAGGCGGACTCCGCATTTGCATCCGGCCAAAGTTGTGCCAGAGTCATCCTGTGGCAAGTCATTCCAGCGCCAGACGCAAACGCAGCCCCTCATGGCATCAAAGGCAGATGCGCTTCTTCACCGTGGCGGGCATGGTGGTGCAGGTGGTGCTGGTGGCGGCAATCCTCTGGTTCATCAACCGACCGGTGCTGGCCGGGCAATAGGCCAAAAAAAATCGCCCGGGGATTTTGCCACCTTGCCCCGGGCAAAGGCCGGCCGGTTTTCTTCAAGTGACTTGGATTTTGTGAGCCGACCAGAAAACCATTGCCCGGTTGCGTGCTGGTTTCAACCGGCCCGCAAAAAAAGTTGATGATTGATGGATCTAGACGACTTCACATAAAACCAAACGGCCCGAAGAGGTTTCTTCGCGCCGCTGGTGTATTTCAGCACCGCAGTCTTGACCGTTCATGGCGAGACCATGCGGTAGAACTCTTGGCCGCCGCCCGGCGTCACGGAATTGGTATAGGCAAAGGAGGCGTCGGCCCCGAACGGGTTCGTGGCCACCGGCGTCCAGCCGGCCATCGGCGTGGCTAGGTTTGTGGAAACCAGCACACGATAAGTGGCCCCCGGCGTGCCGTTGGTGCCGGCGAAGAAGAGTTGGCCGCCCTGCACATAAACCTTGCCGATAAACGGCGGGTTAGTGACGGTGACGGTCACGGAACCGGCGACATAGTAAATCATGGCGCCCACCTGCCCTTCGGTGGTGGCCGAACCATAAAAGGTTCCCGAAACCGTCCCGTTGACGTCAGAGGTGGCGGTGCCGAGATATTGCATCGTATTGGTGCCCGGGCTGGTGACTGATTCGGCCGTCGTCAGAGAATTGGTGGCGCCGGCCCAGACGACGTTCGCCCCCTTGCCCGTGCCGTCCCAGCCATAGCAGGCCCACAGGCCCACCGGCAGGTTGGTCTGCAAACCGGTCAGGCTGAAGCCTGCCGTGGCGCCGGCTGAAGTATAAAGCCCGTCCTTGTCCAGCGTCGAACCGGAGCCGCCACCGTTGTAAGCCTTGATGTTGGTGCAGACCAGCGTGTAGGGGCTCCCGCCGGCGTTCGAGACGGTCATGTTTCCGGCGGCGCCGCCGCCGGCATAAAGCACCTTGGTGAATCCCGCCGGCGCGGGGACGGTGGAGCCGCTCGGCCCGTAATCCAGCGATATCATGACCTTGGAAACGACAGCCACGATGCGGGTGTTGGTGACCGTGACACTGAACTCGTCGGTGGTGACATAGGTCAGCGTGTTGGTGCCGGCCACGCCGGTGTTCACCGAACCGGAGGTGGTGACGGGCAACACATTGCCGTAGCAATCGGCACCCACGGCGCCGGGATCGGTGAAGCTCGTCCCGACCATGATGCTCATCGGGCTGCCGCCGTTGAGGGTGATGGTGGGCGGGCGGGTTTCCTGCGGGACTGTCTGCGGGCCGTTGGTGTTTTCCGTGCCGGGATTGTTGTAAGCGGCCAGCACCTCCGCATCCAATAGGGCGCGGCTATAGACTTGGGCGTCATCAATCAGCCCTTGGAAATAGCGGGTCAAGCCCCACCGTCCCAGCAAGAGCGGGCCGGTGCCGGTGAAGGGCTGATGGTTGATGGAGAACTTATCCACCTGACCGTTCACAAATAGCACCTGTTCATAGTTGGTTCCCACATGGTGAAAGCGCCAGGCAATGTGCGTCCATTGGCCGGTCGGAACGTTGGTGCTGCCGGTGGTGGCGTCGCCGTAGAAATCCATGTAGGCCTTGGAGCCGCGAATGAGGAGCTGCAAACCCTGATGCGGCGTGGTGGAATCAGTGCCGAAGACCGACTGGTCGTTGCCGTTAGCCGGGTTGACCCACGCCATGGCGGTGAAATCATTACTGCACAGCCCCATGTTGACGGCGGAAGGAAGCTGGGCGTAGGTGCTGTTGTTGAACGAGATTGAGTTGGTGGTGCCGGTGCGGGCGCCGGTTTGGCTGAATACCGGCGCACCAATCCAGGTGCCGTCATTGTGGTTGGGCGATGAGTCCGGTGCCACCGTGCCGCTGGTTTCATCCAGCCGGTAATGGCCGCTGAGATACGGGACGTAGAGCGAGATAGTGACCTGGTTGGACGAGGTCAGCGCCGAGTCATTCGCGGTCAGTTGCAGGACATAGGTGCCGGCTGAACTAAATGTGGCGGTGGTGTTGGTCTGGGCCGCGTTGCCAAAAGTCACCGTGCCAGGGCCGCTCACTTTGGTCCAGAGCGAGGTGACCAGCGAGGGCGGATTCGGGTTGCCGTCGTCGCTGACATAGCCCGACAGGCCGACGGTGGTGTTGGTGTAATTGACCACCTGATTGGCCCCCGCGCTGACGACCGGCGCCTTGTTGCCCACCGGGAAGATGGCCAGGCCGTTGGTGTTCTCATAGCCGGGGTGCTGGTATTGGTAGAGGATTTCCACATCCGTCAAGGCGCGGCCGTAGATTTGCGCGTCGTCAATCAGGCCGTTGAAATAACGGGCACTGTTTAGATTGTTAGTTGAACCAAGTCCAACGGAACTGCGGCCGATGAGGACGGGAGCCAGGCCGCCAAAGGGCGCATGACCGCCGTCAAAGGAGTCGAGCTGGCCGTTGATGAAAATCGCCTGCTCGCCGTTATGATAGCGCCATACAATGTGCTGCCAGCCGTTGTTGGTGATGGCTCCCACGCCTACCGAGTCGTCCGCGTAAAAACCGAAATAGACCTTACCGCCCTGGACCATCAGTTGCAGTCCCTGGTCGGGCGTGGTGCTGTCCGTGCCAAACACTGGCAGCGAGCCGTTCGCGTTGGCCGGGTTGACCCACGCCATCGCGGTGAAATCGCCGAGCATGCCGAGGGTGTAACTGTAAGGCAGCGCCACATAGCTGTTCGTGCCGTTGAACAGCACGGCATTGGTGGTTATCGGAAACGCGCCCGGCTGACCCAGCGTGGGGTTATAGTAAGTGCCATCGTTGTGATTGGTGGTTGCATCGGCGGCGGTGCTCCCGGACGTTTCGTCCAGCCGCCAGTGTCCGAGCAGATAGGAACCATTAGTCGAGGCGGACGGCGGCGTCTGCGCCATGAACGAGAAGATGTAAGGCGTGCCGAGCGTGGCCGAGTCATCCACCGAGGAAGCTGCGGCTGGAATGGTCACCGTGTAATTCTGGTTCACTTGAACGGTGCCCGTGATGCTGAAGACCGCCACCTGGCTGTTGGTTCCCGAAATCAGGCTCAGCCCGCTCACGCCCGGCCCGCTGATGGTGGCGGTGCTTAAGGTGGCGACATCCACGTTGGTGCTGAACACCACGGCGACCTGGGTCACCGGCGGGGCGACATTGGTGATGCCGTTGACAGGCGAAGTCCCGATTACTTGGAAGCCGGAACCCGCCGCCGTCAGCAGGTTGGTGGCGCGAACCAACGCTCCCGGCCCAACCAAGACCTGGCCGAGCACCACGTTGTTGCTGTAGATGTTGGCAAGCTGGTAGGTGCTGCCAGGATTGTAGATCGCATAAGAGTATTCCAGCCGGTTGCTGTTGTAATAGATCTGGCTGCACGGCAGGCTGGCGTGCCAGTTCCACAGGATGGAACCCAGCAGGCGGTTGGCGTGCGTGTTGTAATAAGTCAGGCCCGCCACCGCGTTGTCCGTGGCGATGGGATCGCCGCTGGCCCAATACATGTCCAACTGCGACGCCACCCAGCCGGGATTGAACAGTTGCACATAACCCAGGATGTCGTCGCCCAGGCCCGCGCCCATCTGGCTGATGGTGTTGGTGAAGGTGGGGACGTTCCAGTTGGTGCTGGACGACCAGACATTGCGAACCGCCATCATGTTAGTGTATTGGTAATTGGAAAACACCGGATCCTGCGCCAGATAGTTAAGGCAGGCGCTCGGCTGAATCCAATGGATGCCATATTCCCAGGCCGGGTCGCCGCTGAAATAGGTGGCCCACGCCTGGCCGCTGTCGAACAGGATGCCCGACTGGTATGACCGGGCGTGGGTGTAGGGGTCAACATAGTTGGTGGAAAAATTTCCGCTGGCCGCCCCGTCGCGCCAGCCATAATAATTCTCGTAATACTCCAGCTCCGCCTGCGTCTCCATGGAGTAGCCCATCGCGCCACAGGCCGCCATGTTGGTGTTGCCTAGCACATTGCCCAGCAGGAACTGCCCCACCCACGACTGGATGCCTTCGGAGCTGGACTCCTGGTTGTTGCCGCCGGGCGAACTCGTGCCGCCGGCGTCCGAGTGGCCGCACCAGATGTCAAAGGTGCGCAGGAATGGGAAATTCGTGTCGCTGCGGTCCCAGTTGGCGTATTGCTTACAGACCAGCGTGGCCATGCCGCCATAGTTCGTCACGAACTGTTTGTCCTGCATCCCCAGCAACGCCGAGGCCATCGTGAAGTAACCATAGTGGAAATGGTTGTCCGTGAAATTGTAGGAGTAGTAGCTGGAGTCGAAACCGATCAGCGCGCCCCAGCTCGGATAAGCGCCGAAGAAATGCGCCGTCTCGCCCGGCGTCCAAGTGAACCAGTCGCTCAGGGCATTATGCAGCGTCTGTTGCAGCGTGGCGGCTTCCGGCCGGCCCATCTGCGTGGCGAAGTTCAGGTATTGGCCGTAGCGCCACAGGTCAATGCCGCCGAAATAAGTCTCGTTGCCATAATTCGTCTGGCCGGCACGCAGGCTGACATAGAGACCCATGCGCGAAGGATTATAATCGTTGGTCAGGCCCAGTTGGACGGGCGCGGGCAGGACCGGCAGCAGCCCGTGGAACGGATAATCAATGTTGAAGCTGCTGCCCTCGGTGCATTTCAACTGCCCGCGCGGCGTGAGATATTGCAGCCCGGCGACAAAGGACAGGTTGTTGGTCGTGGTGCGGTAATGGTGCGGGATCCAGCCCTGGATGACGTTCGTGTTGGAACCCTTGAGCGCCTGGGCTGCCACTGTCCAGGTGGTGTGCACCGTGGCATGCTCCGCATCAAAGGCCCAGTTCAGCGTCGTCGTGCGGGGAATGGCGTAGGCGTAAGTGTTGAACGTGCTGAGGAAATTCGTCGCCGGCATGCCGCCCACCGCAATCCACGGATTGTTCGTGTTCGCGAAGGCCATGCTCAAAACATTGTTGGAATAGGTGAAGACCGTGTTGTCCGGCGCAAACACCGCATAGTTGACCGAACCATACGCGATGCCCACATGGTCGGTGGTGACGGGAAAGGTGACCGCCGCGCCACTGTCATTAAAGAACGTGGCGCCGGTCTGGAGATTGAGCTGCGGCGTTACGCCGGTGCATTCTGCCCAGACATAGGGCAGGCCGTGGCCCGCCGTCACATTCATGAAACGGTTGGTGTCCTCGGCGCACTGCATCGTCACCAGCCAGTCGCTCCAGTTTTTGGCCCGCGCATCCACGGGCGAAAACAGCGTGCTCCAGACCAGACCGGGATTGTTCGTGCTATTGCTCTGATAAAACTGGTCGCCCATGATGTGACCCCAGCCGCCCGTCGCGTTGTCATACAAACGGATCGTCGCCGTCTGCCCGGCCAGCGCGGAAACGTCCCACGCCGCCCACGCGAAGTTTTCCGACTGCACGCCCGAGGTGGTGCGCACGACCACGTTGCTGACAATGAGCTGGATGGCGGTGTTGGTGGTGTTGCCGCCCGCGACCAGGAAATTGATGAAGTTCCGGCTCAGCACAAACGATGTGGACGTCAGTGTGCCGGTTGAACCGTCGCCGCCGTGGAATGAGTTTGCAAAGCCGCTGCCGATGAATCCGTTCGCGCCCGACTGCCCAGTCAATGGTCCGCTTGCTGGCCCGCTACCAAAGGCCGTGCCCGTGGTCGTCCACCCCGCCGGATAGTTGGTTGAGCCTTCAAAATCCGCGATCAGGATATCCGTGGGCGCTGGTGCCGGCGCCACTATGCCACGGATGGAAACCGGCCAGGGATTGCTCACCACCATCGAAGTGCCGTCGCTGCTATACGCCGTCGGCATGGCGATGTTCACCCCGTTCGCATCGGCGGACAGACACAGCGGATAAGCCCACATCGTGCCGGCATATTTGCTCACAATCAAATCCGTCCACCATTTGCTGCTCGGATAAGGCGGCTGCGCATCGGCGGTGACGTAAATCGGGCTGGCCAAAAAGTTCGAGGCGTCCGTGCCCGCTTCCGGCGGTGGAAACGAGGCATAAGAACCGGCACCCACCGGCACCACCGACTGCGCCGGCGCCGATACAATCGCCGTAAGGAACAGCACCGCCAAGGCGAAAATTGACAGGATGCGGGCGTATAAACACTCTTTGGTGAAACGCGAAAGATTAGTCATACTTTATACTACACCACATCCCTGCCACCCCGCAATTTCAAATTAAAAATTCAGCCACCACCCAACAAACCACCCAACAACCTAAACAGAAAACCCCTTGTTTTTAAAGCAGAAAATCCAGAATGCGGGCCGGTTTCCGACCTTCCACTGCGTCGCCGGACAGAAATTGAGCATAGTGTTTTATACTACAAATACCAGACAAAAGCCATTTAGCGGTAATACGTGAGCGCCGCTGCGGGTAACCTCGGCCCGATTTCGTTGGGTTGTCAGCATCACGTCTGCGTGCCCGATGCCCCGACCGTGTCAGGCCGGGTTAAAAAAACAAAACGGCGCGAAAATCCATCTTCGCGCCGGCGGTTTTGATTTTTGAAAGCTTATGGCTTGTGCCGCCGCTTGACGCTGAGCTGCGTGGTGGCGCGTATGAGCGCCGCATGGACGGTGACCGCTTCCTCATCGCCCAGCTTCTGCGCCAGCCTGGCCTCGGCCTTCCGCCGCGCGTCGTCTGCCGCCGCCTCGTCAATCTCGTCGGCCTTGATGGCCATGTCGGTCAGAACCGACACGCGGCTGCCGGTGATCTGCACAAAGCCGTCGCCCACCGCCAGCCAGATGTTCTCGCCGTTCGTGCGCACGCAAATCTCGCCCGCGACGAGCTGCGTCATGACCGGCATGTGGTCGGGATAGATGCCCATCTCGCCGTCAATGCCCGTAAGCGTGACCATCTCCACGTCGGCGGCGAAGACCTTCGCCTCCGGCGTGACGATTTCTAGTTTTAAAGTTGCAGCCATTTTATTTCATGCATCACGTCTCACGCATAAGCCGCGCCACGTTGATGCGTGATGCGTGATGCGTGAAAATTTTGTCAGCCCTCTTTAATCTCGTCAATGCCGCCCTTCATGTAGAAATTCTGCTCGGGCACGTCGTCGTGCTTGCCTTCGAGAATTTCCTTGAACGCGCGGACGGTTTCGGCCACCGGCACCTGCTTGCCTTCGCGGCCGGTGAACACCTGTGCGACGGTGAACGGCTGGCTCAGGAAGCGCTGAATCTTGCGCGCGCGGAAAACGGTCGTCTTATCTTCAGGCGAAAGTTCATCCATGCCGAGAATCGCGATGATGTCCTGCAAATCTTTGTAGCGTTGCAAAACTTTCTGCACGCCGCGCGCCACGTCGTAGTGTTCCTGACCTACGAATTCCGGCGCGAGCGCACGGGAACTGGACGCCAGCGGATCTACGGCTGGAAAAATTCCCAGCTCGGCGATGGAGCGTTCGAGCACGATGGTCGCGTCCAAATGCGCGAAGGTCGTGGCCGGCGCGGGATCGGTCAAGTCGTCGGCGGGAACATAGACGGCCTGGAAGCTGGTGATCGAACCTTTCTTGGTCGAGGTGATGCGCTCCTGCAAGTCGCCCATTTCGGCGGCGAGCGTCGGCTGATAACCGACGGCGCTCGGCGTGCGGCCAAGCAGCGCGGACACTTCGGATCCGGCCTGCGAGAAACGGAATATGTTGTCCACGAACAGAAGCACGTCCTGGTTCTTCTCGTCGCGGAAATATTCGGTCACGGCGAGCGCGGAGAGCGCCACGCGCAGGCGCGCGCCTGGCGGCTCGTTCATCTGGCCATAGACGAGACCGATCTTGGAACCGGGCGCAATGATCGGCAGACCAAATTCATTTTTCTTGGGATGACCTTGTGCGTCTTTTTCCACCTTGATGACGTTGGCCTCGATCATTTCGTTGTAAAGATCGTTGCCTTCGCGCGTGCGTTCGCCGACGCCCGCGAACATCGAAACGCCGCCGTGCAGCTTCGCGATGTTGTTGATGAGTTCCATGATGACGACGGTCTTGCCGACGCCGGCACCGCCGAACGCGCCGACCTTGCCGCCCTTCAAGAACGGACAAATCAAATCAATGACCTTGATGCCGGTCGTGAGAATCTGCGGCGTGGTGGACTGATCCACGAGCAGCGGGGCGGCGCGATGAATCGGGCAATACTTGTCGGCCTTCACCGGGCCCTGCTCGTCCACGGCCTCGCCGGTGACGTTGAACACGCGGCCCATGACGGCCTCGCCGACGGGCATGGAAATCGGCGCACCGGTGTCGGTGACCTCGTAGCCGCGCTTGAGCCCCTCGGTGGTGCTCATGGCAACGGCGCGCACCCAGTTGTCGCCGAGGTGCTGCTGCACTTCGAGGGTTAGCCTGGTCTTGCCGTGGCCGGGCATTTCATATTCCAGGGTCAGCGCGTTGTAGATCGCGGGAAGCGCGCCGTCAGCGAACTCGACGTCCACGACCGGGCCGATGATTTGAACGATTTTGCCTTTGCTCATGTGCTTAAAATAATGTTTCTAAATTCTTCAACCGACCGCCATCTGCGCGGTGGTGATTTCCAAAAGTTCCTTCGTGATGTTCGCCTGGCGCAGCTTGTTGTATTCCAGCGTCAGGTCCTTGATGATCTGCTTGGCGTTGTCCGTGGCGTTCTTCATCGCCACCATGCGCGCGCTCTGCTCGCTGGCCTTCGTCTCCAGCAGAATCTGGTGCATCTGGAAATTCAAACTGTGCGGCAGCAGTTCGCCAAGCACCGTCTCTTCGTCCGGCTCAAAATCAAAAACATCCGTCGTGGTTTTTTCCGGCAATTCCTGCGCCGGCGAATTGACCCCGGCGGTGGCGGCGGAAATTTTGCCAATCGGCAGAAACGGAACCGTCGTCGGCGACTGCATCAAAGTGTTGATGAAACGCGGGAACAAAATGTCCACCGCATCCACGTCGCCCTTCAAAAACATCTGCTGCACGAATTTCGAGATGGCGCGCGCCTCGGCAAAATCCGGCGTGTCCTTGTAAGTGAACTCCGCCGCGAGATTCCGCTTCGTGCGCCCGACGAACTGCGCCGCTTTTTTCCCCGCCGTGATGAAAACTGTCGTGTCCTTGTCCAGCTTCATCGCCTCGCGGAAAATATTGCTGTTCAAGCCGCCACAAAGACCGCGATCCGTGCTGACCAAAATCACCGCGCGTTTTGCCACCGGCCGCGACTGCATCAGCGAATGATCAAAGCCGACCGTGCGCGTCGCCGCCTCGGCCATGATTTCGTTCAACAACTGCGCGTAAGGCCGCCCGATGACCGCGGCGGACTGCGCCTTGCGCATCTTGGCGGCGGCCACCATCTGCATCGCCTTGGTGATCTGGGCGGTGTTCTTGACCGACTTGATTCGCCGGCGTATGTCGCGCGTGCTGGGCATGAATTATCAGCGGTAGCTCTGCTTGAATTCCGTGACCGCCGCCTTCAGCTCCGCCGCGATGGCGTCGCTGATGGCTTTTTCCTTCAAGATTTTCGACAGTAACTCCGGCTTGCGCGTGTGGAAATATTCCGAAAGCTTCTGCTGGAAATTCTTCACCTTGTCCACCGGCACATCGTCAAAGAAATTATTCTGCGCCGTCCAGAGCACGACGACCTGCGCCTCGACGGAAACCGGGTCGTATTGCTGCTGCTTGAAAATTTCGATGATGCGCTTGCCGCGTTCGAGCAGCGCCTGAGTCTTCGCGTCTAGGTCAGAACCGAATTGCGCGAACGCCGCCAGCTCGCGGAACTGCGCCAGATCGCCCTTGATACGACCGGCGACCTGCTTCATGCCCTTGATTTGCGCGGCGGAACCGACGCGCGAAACGGACAGACCGACGGAAACGGCCGGACGAACACCTTGATAGAACAAGTCCGTTTCGAGATAAATCTGGCCGTCGGTGATAGAAATCACGTTCGTCGGAATGTAGGCCGAAACGTCACCCGCCTGCGTCTCGATGATCGGCAATGCGGTGAGCGAACCGTTCCCGTATTTTTCGCCAACGCGCGCGCTGCGTTCGAGCAGGCGGCTGTGCAAATAAAACACGTCGCCGGGATACGCTTCGCGACCGGACGGACGTTTCAAAATGAGCGACACCTGGCGATACGCAACGGCGTGCTTGGACAAATCGTCAAAAATTATCAACGCGTCCATGCCATTGTCCATGAACCATTCGCCAATCGCCGCGCCGGCGAACGGCGCGAGATATTGGTTCGATGCGGAGTCAGAAGCGGAGGCCACGACGATAATCGTGTAAGGCATCGCGCCGGCTTCTTCCAAAATGCCGATGACGCGCGCGATGTTCGACTGCTTCTGGCCGATAGCGACGTAAATGTTGTAAATCGGGCGCGTGTCCTTGTCGCCGGCGGCTTCGGCGGCCTTGTTGATGCGCGCCTGGTTGATCATCGTGTCCACGCCGATGGTGGTCTTGCCCGTGCCACGGTCGCCGATGATGAGTTCGCGCTGGCCACGGCCAATCGGAACCATCGCGTCAATCGCCATGATGCCGGTCTGCACCGGCTGGCTGACGGGCCGGCGCTTGATGATGCCCGGCGCAATTTTTTCGACGGGATAAAAAGCGGACTGCTTGATCGGCCCCTTGCCGTCCACCGGCTCGCCAAGCGTGTTGACCACGCGACCCAGCAGGCCTTTGCCGACCGGCACCTGAAGCAGCTTGCCGGTGGTGCGAACTTCGTCGCCTTCCTTGATCTTGGTGTAATCGCCGAGAATCACCGCGCCGACCTCGGTCTCCTCGAGGTTGAGCGCGAGGCCGACGATGCCGTTGCCGAAGTCGAGCATCTCATTGAGCATCGTGTCGGTGAGGCCTTCGATCTTGGCCACGCCGTCGCCGATTTCGCGCACGGTGCCAACATTTTGTTTTGCCGTCGCGGTCTTGGCACCAGCGATCTGGGCTTCGATTTCCTGTAACAAATTACTCATAATTTCCGGTTAAAAACTTTGTTCCAACTTCTCCAAACGCATTTTTACACTGCCGTCGAAAAGGTCGCTGCCGACCTGAATCCGCAATCCGCCGATGAGCGACGGGTTCTGCGCGAACGACAGATTCAATCCGTCGCCATAAATGTTTTTCAGCCGCGTCGCGACCTGCGCCTGCAACTCGGCGGACAACGGAACCGCGCTTTCCACACTGGCGGCACGCTGATCCAAATCCAGTTTCACCAGCCGGTGCAGCCGGGACAAAATCTCGACATAGCCGCGCGGCTTCTTTTCCGCGAGCAGCGTGACGGTCTGCCGGACGCGGTTCTCGTCAAGCAGTCCGTTGACGCGGCAGGTGCGGAACAGTTGCCGGGCTTCGCGTTGTGCCAGTTTGGAGATTTTCATGCCGCAGTTTGGTGAAATTTCAAATTTACAATTTGAAACTCATCACGCCAGTTGCTTCTCCGTTTCCGTCGCCAGCCGCTGCTGGTCTTCGGGCGTGAGGATTTTGCCGGTGACCGTCGCCGTGGTCTGCACCACGAGCCGGCCGACTTCGCGCTTAAATTCGGCGAGCATCCGCGCGTGATCCTGCGCGGCGGCTTCGCGCGCCTTGATGATGATCTGCTCGGCGGCGGTGATGGCCTTTTGCGTCTCGATTTCGCTCACGCGGATGGCGGCATTGCGGGCGTCGTCAATCAGCTTGGCCGCCTGTTCGCCGGCCTCGGCCAGCACGCGCCTGCGTTCAGCCTCGGTCTCGGCGAGCTGTGCCTTGATCTTGTCT
>Ga0302266_10000954_pt1 | contig 27996 bp, 27 predicted proteins | sample III_Bog_E1_2_FD_194559 | JGI IMG/M metagenome (GOLD analysis project Ga0302266, IMG submission 194559) | Peat permafrost microbial communities from Stordalen Mire near Abisko, Sweden - III_Bog_E1_2 | ecosystem: Environmental > Terrestrial > Soil > Wetlands > Peat | place: Sweden: Abisko... | reverse complement strand
ACCGAGGCCGGGCGATCCATTTACAAAATGCGCAAGGCAATCGTCGAGCCGGTCTTCGGACAGATCAAGGAGCAGCGAGGCTTCCGGCGCTTCAGCCTGCGCGGCGCGGACAACGTGCGCCGCGAGTGGAAACTGGTGTGCCTGGCGTCCAATCTGCTGAAGCTGTTTGGCTCCGGATGGGAACCGCAAACCGCCTCAAGGTCAATCGGGGGCTGGTCGTGCACCCCGCCACATCTTCAACCGGGAATCCACTCCAAAAGCGCCTTCAGCGGCTGTATCGACAACCCCGCAAAGATCATTTTCAGCCGCTGCAAGCCCCGAAGAACAGATGTGCTATCCCCGACACACTCCTAGTGCAGGGGTTCCAAGCCCCAACCTTTTTCACTAGAGGCCCAAGCCAAAATCTTCTCTTCGCTCCTGCTTCGGCGCAATTTCCCGCTGCGGCGTGACGGCCTGCTCCTGCTTCTGTTCCAGCTTCATCTCCGGCACATGGGCGCTGCTGTGCGAAACATCATGCCCCAGCGCGCCGCTGCCAAAACCGATGGGGGCAAGGGGAAACGGCATTCCATTACCGGTAGCGTCTGACGCGATATCCGCGCCGACAAAGAAGCCAGCGGCAGCCGGACCGCCGGCCATAAGAATTAGGCCGTCGATGAGCCCCTCAAAGAAACTACTCCAGCTTTTTCCGCTGGGGTCCGTGATATCGATAGGGTCATTCCTGCCGTAGGCATATCTGTTCCACGACTGGGGATCGCTGGGGTCGCCGGCCAGCGGGTCGGCGGAGCAGAAGGTACCGGTGCGGGAGTCGTAGTAGCGCGCCAGTTCATCCTTCAGCAGTTTTCGTCCCTCCCATGATCTTTCCAGCAGCTGAAAGAATTGCGAGAATCGCGATCAAATCCGCTAAGTCAATGACGGCAATTGCCAATGCGGGAACCCAATTCTCGGTCCAAGGGACAAACAAGATCATCAGAACATTAAGCGCTGCAGCGATGGTCAAGATGGCCCAGAACCACATGTGCCGTCTCAGCCTCCACTTCAAAACAACCAAGAAACTAAATACCATAATGCAATTCATTGTTGGCAGCGCCATGCTATCACGTCCTATATAGTCGAAGAACCAGGAACCAAGGCCCCCGCCGATCATCATACAGAGTAGGGCCCACCAGGGCAGGCGCATCTTTTTGAGGACTTCGAGGTCGCTCTTGATGTCGATAACTAGTTGCATTTCTTCACCGCCTTCACGGTTTTCGCTACGTCAACGCCCGTCGAAATTGCAGAAGCGCCCATTCCGACAGGACCGGGTATAGCTCCAGCAATATCAAGGCCAACTCCTGCCCAATCGGAATCAGCCATCGCATTGCCCAGGCCAACACCACCCAACCCAGCCTGCCCGTACTTTATCCCCTTAGCGACCTTTGCCGCCTTTGCTCCGTCTTTGAAAATAAACGCTGCAATTTTCTCGCCTGGAATCATCCCTAGCGCGTCAAGGCCAACGTTACCGGCGCCACTCAACAATGCTCCCCTAATGCAAGGGTTCTTGTACCAGGGGGTCTTGCTGGGTGGATGGTACCAAGCATTCATCTGAATGGTACCCATGAAAGGCAACGCATTACCTGTTGCTGCCCAAATGCTCGGACCCGCACCCGCGGTGACGTTAACGGTCGTTGTGGTGCTGAGTGCAATTCCGCTTGGCATACCCCCTGCGTCAAGAGAGAAGCTAACCGACGGGGCTGTCGTTTCGATGGACGCGGCGCCAGCAGTTCCCGCCGTCCCGCCGACATCCGCTGCTGCGACACCATCCGTCGCTGCCGCGGCACCGTCCGTGGCTGCCGCGGCACCGTCCGTGGCTGCCGCGCCACCCGCCGCTGCAGCGTCGCCCCCGCCGAATAGGCTTCCGAGATATGCATCTATTTCTGGCGCAAAAATTGCTGCAGCGATACCTCCGGCTAAAAGAGCCCAATTCCACCAATGCTTCCCGCTCGGATCGTTCTTGTCGATGGGATCGTTGCGGCCGTACGGATACCGGTTCCACGACTGTGGGTCGCCGGGCGAACCGGCCAGCGGGTCGGCCGAGCAGAACGTCCCTGTTCGGCTGTTATAGTACCGGGCGAGTGCGTAATCCAGCCCGGTCTCCGAGTCGCGGTCGTAGCTGGTGAAGAACCACTTGTTTCCGGAGCCGGACTCATACCACGCCTCGCCGAACGGGTAATGCCCTTCCTGGCTCAGAATATTCCCGTTGGCGTCAGTCGTTAGCCGCACGGATAGATGGTCCTGATGATAGTAAGTCGTCGCGCCGCCGCTGATCATCGCCAGCAGCCCCGTCGTAGATCCGCCCGCCGGGTTATAGATGTACTCCCGCGAGGGCGAGCCGGGAGCCGCCCCGTTGTCGTATTCGGCAATCACCGAGGAGCCTGCGAAGATGCTCACCGTCGTTGTCCCGCCCTGCAACGATTTGACCACGCGCAGCCCGTTTCCGTCATACGTGTAACTCGCGGCATCACCGTTTCCGATGAAAGCAACGGGGAAACGTGGGGACAGACGGGACGTTCCCCGCAACCTCAAGACGAATGGCGCCGGACCTCGCCCCTGACACCTGGGGTCACACGAGCGTTTCAGTCACGGACTACTTCCAGCTAAACGCCGATGTGGCTGGTCTCAGAAACTCGCCGATTCGCTTCCGAAGAGTACCAAATCGCTAGGTCATCCTTCCAGGAACCTTTCCAGAAACAGCGACTCCCAGGACTGTTTTGGCACGGCGCGGCGTTCGCGGCCAGATGATATCGTTGCTAGCACTTTCCCTAAAATGTAAACGCTTACACGCGCAATTATGTACGCAAAAACGCACAAAAAACGCTCTAATTCGCTCCTAAATGGCCTTATTTCATGTCATTTTGCACTATTCGTCACACGTTTGACTTCGCGTATACGCGCACACTACGAGGTCGTTTTGTCATCGCAGCGTACGCAAATCACCGCACTCGCGGCGACGCGCCACGCGCCCGCATTCCCATTTAATCCCCGTACGGAGGGAGCAGGGGCATTCATGCCCCTGAATAGGAGCCTGATATTCAAGGGCTTTAGCCCCGGGCCCTTCCTGGGACCGCCGCTGCTCTTCGCATAACTGATTCTTCGAGGAACTTTCTGTATCATAGGGCTATGAGCGCTGAGACCCTGGAATTCCGCGAACCGATGGCGTTTCGGACCTACGACCCGAGGCTTGAGCCGATTGCCGCCAAGGTGATGGCCGGCGAGCGCCTCGACCCGAACGACGGGCTGGCGCTTTATGGCTCGCGGGATGTGCTGGCGGTGGGCTGGCTGGCCAACTACGTGCGCGAACGCATGCATGGAGACGTAACCTACTTTAACGTCAACCGCCACATCAATCCCACCAACGTTTGCGTGGCCGCCTGCAAGCTGTGCGCATTCGGGCGCAAGAAGGGCGACCCGGCCGGCTACACCATGGCCCTCGAAGAAGCGTGGGAGACTGCGGCGTCGGGCTATTCCGAGGCGGTTACGGAGTTTCACATCGTAGGCGGATTGCACCCGGATTTGCCCTTTGAGTATTTTCTCGACCTGGTGCGGGGCCTCAAGGTTCGGTTTCCCAAGGTGCACATCAAGGCTTTCACCATGGTGGAAGTGGCCTATCTCGCCCGGCGCGCAAAGCTCACCATCGAGCAAACCCTGGTGAAGTTGCGCGATGCCGGCGTGGATTCCATGCCCGGCGGCGGAGCGGAGATTTTCGCCTCTCGGGTCCGTTCGATCATCTGCGACCACAAAATCGACGGCGACGAATGGCTGCAGACAGCCCGCCTGGCTCACAAGCTGGGGTTTAAGTCCAATGCCACCATGCTTTACGGCCACATTGAAAACGACGAGGACCGCGTGGACCACCTGCTGAAGCTGCGCGCTTTGCAGGACGAAACAGGCGGCTTTCAGACCTTCATTCCGCTGGCCTTTCACCCGGAGAATACTCCGCTCGACCATCTCCCTGTGACCACGGGATTGACGGATATCCGGCAGATCGCCGTGAGCAGGCTGCTGCTGGACAACTTCCCGCACATCAAGGCCTACTGGCAGATGATGACGCCCAAAATTGCCCAGATCGCCCTGCGCTTTGGCGCAGATGACCTCGACGGCACCGTGATTGAGGAGAAAATCTACCATGACGCCGGGGCCACCACGCCGCAGGGCATGACGCGCAAGGAACTTTGCCGCCTGATCACCGAGGCCGGGCGAGTTCCCGTAGAGCGCGATACGCTGTACCACGCGGTGACGCGGACCGAAGACAGCTTTACGGTAGCCGTCTAGGGGCGAAGTGGAAAGAGGACAAGCGCGATGGATTCTTTCGGACCGGCCGCCATCCTTGGACTCTGCATTGGCTTCCTTTGGGGCACCGGATGCTCCCTGGCGATTCTATATTCCATCTACCTGGGCGGCTATCGCAAAGCCGTCGAAGACTCTCTCACGCAAACCAAATCGAAACGCTGGCGGGAGACGCTGAAGAAGATTGAGCAGCGCCACGCACAGGAGATAGCTGCTTCGGCCCCGAAATAATCTTCGTCCGCGGGCCACTGGAAAAATTGCTGGGATGGCCATCCCTGGGTGACTGAAATGAACGCATATATAGCTCTGCTCCGCGCGGTGAATGTCGGTGGCACCGGCAAGCTACCCATGACCGAGTTGAAGGCAATGTGCGAGGCGGCCGGCTTCACGCGCGTGCGTACGCACATCGCCAGCGGCAACGTAGTCTTTCAATCCGCAAAAACAGAAGCCCAAGTAAGAGCTACCCTCGAGGCCGCGCTGGCCAAATATGCGAGCAAGCCGGTCGGCGTCATGGTTCGCACCGCTGCGGAGATGGCGGCCGTCCTCAAGAAGAACCCATTCGCGCAGATGCCGGGTAACCTTACGGTCGCAATTTTTCTCGATGCGCCACCGGCTGCCGACGCTCTGGAGACTGCCTTCAACCGGAAGAACGAAGAGATTCAACTTGGCCTGCGGGAATTCTATGTCTACTACCCGGAGGGCCAGGGAAATTCCAGGCTCAAGATTCCGGCCGCGAAGAATGGTACGGCACGCAATATGAATACTGTTGCCACACTCGCCGAGATGGCCGCTAACTTGTAGACTTATCCAGGAGTTATAGCCGAGTTATCGGAAGTGGATTACTGGCGGACCACTTTGCCGCCCTTCATCACGAAACTAACATGCTCGACGGCGGTGATATCTTCGAGCGGGTTACCGGGGACGGCTACGATGTCGGCGAGGTAGCCGGGCTTCAGCTGGCCGATCTGGCCTTCCCAGCCGAGGAGCCGCGCGCCTTCAATCATGTCGGCCTGCAAAACGGCCAGGGGCTTCATGCCGTAGCGAACCATCAGTTCCAGCTCGACAGCCTGCGTGCCATGCGGGAACGGCCCTACGTCGGAGCCCACCGCGAAGGGAATTTCGGCAGCAATTTGCCTTTTGAACTCCTTGATCTTGTAGTCGAGCATTGCGGCTTCGCTCGCGGCTTGGTCCTGTGACTCGCGGTGACGGGCGAAGTAGTCGAAGATAGCGAAGGTAGGCACGGCGGGGATGTGCTTCTCGCGCATCAGGCGCATGGTTTCGTCGCTTAGCTGCGTGGCGTGGTCGATGGAGGCTACGCCAGCCTGCGCGGCGTAGAGTGTTCCCGGCTCGCCCATGGCGTGAACTCCGACGCGGGTGCCAAGGCGGCGGGCTTCTTCAACGGCGGCTGTGAGTTGCGCGGCGGTGTACTGGTAGGGGGTGTGCAGGACGCCGTCGATCATTTTGTCCGGCCCGGTCTCGTAGATCTTGGCGAAGTCGGAGCCCTGCTTGTGCTGGGCGCGCATCACCTCGACAAGCTGATCGGCGGAGTTGGCGTAGTCGGCGTTGGAGAGAACCTGCTGTGCGGGGTTGAAGCCAAGGGCGTCTTCGTGACCTCCGAGAATGTCGATGGCGTTGCCGCTGATTCGCAGTCGCGGTCCGGGAATCATTCCCTGGTCAATGGCGTCGCGGACGGCCGTATCCGCGGAGCCCGCGCCTTCGGTGCCCATGTCGCGCTCGGCGGTGAATCCGGCCAGCAGGTCGGCCTTGGCGGCCTCGGTAGCCACAAGGGTGCGCCAGGGAACCGATTCCTGGACAGTCTGCAGGTCTTCCGCGCCGGGATGCAGGAAGAGATGGACGTGGGCGTCGATGAGGCCGGGAAGCAGGGTGACGTCGCCGAGATCGATGACCTTCGCGTTTGCCGGGTGGTCGACGGACTTGCCGACGGCGCGAATGTGGTCTCCTTCGACCAGCACCTCACCAAGCGCGATCAGCTCGCCGGTTGCCACATCGAGCAGGCGCGCGGCATGGAGGACGATGGGTGGGGCCGGTTGCTGTGCGGCGGCCAAGACCGCGCAAGCTGGGGCAGCGGTGAGGGCCAAAACGAAGGCCCCGCACGAGAGACGAAGGCGCACAGAGAAACTCGGCATGGGTAACACTATGCCGCAATTGACTCGGCTTGTCGATGAGTTTCGAGCGGTAGATTCAATAGGCGGCGATCCCGGTCAGGTGCTGCCCGAGGATAAGCGCGTGAATGTCGTGCGTGCCTTCATAGGTCTTCACCGATTCGAGGTTCATGCTGTGGCGCATCACGGGGTAGTCCTCGGTGATGCCATTTGCGCCCAGAATGTCGCGGGCCATGCGGGCGGTTTCCAGAGCCATCCACACGTTGTTGCGCTTGGCCATGGAGATGTGCTGGTGGCCAACTTTGCCCGCATCCTTGAGGCGGCCAACGTGGAGCGAGAGCAACTGGGCTTTGGAGATTTCGCTCGCCATCCACACCAGTTTTTCCTGAACGAGCTGGTGCGAGGCAATGGGCTGGCCGTGGAACTGCTTGCGGGTTTTGGCGTACTGGAGGGCGGTGTCGTAGCAACTCATTGCCGCGCCAATCGCGCCCCAGCTTATGCCGTAGCGCGCCTGGTTCAGGCACATGAGCGGACTCTTCAGGCCTCCTGTCAGGGGCAGCAGGTTGGCTGCGGGGATGCGGACCTCCTGCAAAGTGAGGCCGCTGGTGACGGAGGCGCGCAAGCTCCACTTTCCGTGGATATCGTGGGCTGTGAAGCCGGGGCGATCAGTCTCGACCAGGAAGCCGCGGACCTGATTGTCTTCGGCAGGATCTTCAGTGGGAACCTTGGCCCAGATGACAGCGATGTCGGCGATGGAGCCGGAGGTGATCCACATTTTTTCGCCGTTGAGTATGTACTCATCGCCGGACTTGCGCGCGGTGGTGGTCATGCCGCCCGGATTCGACCCGAAGCCGGGCTCGGTGAGTCCGAAGCAGCCGAGCTTTTCTCCGCTGGCGAGCGCGGGGAGCCAGGTGTTTTTCTGCTCATCGGAGCCGAAGGTGTAGATGGGATACATGACCAGCGCGGACTGGACGCTGACAAAGCTGCGCAGGCCGGAGTCGCCTCGTTCCAGCTCCTGCATCACCAGGCCATACTCGACGTTGGACATGCCGGCGCACCCGTAGGCCTGGAGGTTTGCTCCGTAGAAACCTAGCTCGCCCATCAGCGGGACTAACTCGCGGGGAAAACGACCTTCGCGGAAACAGTCTTCGATGATGGGGACGATGTTGTCTTCGACGAAGTCGCGCGCTGTTCGGCGGACCAGGAGCTCGTCTTCGCTGAAGCTGGCGTCGAGATGGAGGAAGTCGAAGTTCTGGAATTTGAAGGACATGAAAAAGCTAGCTCCTGGCTTCTAGCTCTTAGCTTATAGCTTCCAGTTCCGCTGTGACCTTGTATTACGGTTCCTGGTCTTTGTCCGATCTCCACTGGGCGTACAGTCTTTCGAGGCGGGTTCCTTCGCGAAGGTTGCGGATATAGGTCTCAGTGTCGGGGAGGTCGGTGCGATCCTTCCAGAGGCCGACAGCAGCCATCATATCGGCTCTGCGCTCTTCGATTTGGGCGAGATCGAGTTTCCTGGTTTCCACAATGGTTAGAGTATATCGATTTTTCGGCAACTGCTTCATCACAGGCCGCCTTCAAGGAACATCCCTCAGGGGCTGAAGCCCAGGTTGACGCTATTGCCGTATAAGGCACGAATGAATTCGTGCCCTTTCAACACAGGATTTTTCTACCATTTGTAGTGACCGCCCTACTGCAGAAACTCCCGCACGAACTTGTTGTCGCTGTGGACCAGGTCGTGGATGGAACCGTCGAAGATAAGGCGGCCTTCTTCCAGCATCAGGAAGGTGGTATTGGGGTCGGCCTGGCCTTTGGGAAGCGGGACCATCGAGCCGCTCTCGGGGTCGAAGCGGTGGGTGCACAACGTGAATGCGTCCTGCAATCGATGCGTGACGAGGATGGACGGAGTGCGGTAAACGTCTCGCTCCTTCATCACCAGCTCAATGATGGTGGTGGATGTGATCGGATCCAGTCCGCCGGTGGGCGAATCGTAGAGGATAAGCTCCGGCTGGCGGATGAGGGCGCGGGCGATGGCGACGCGACGCCTCATGCCGCCGGAGAGGCTGCCCGGATAGAGGGAAAAGGTCTGGTCCAGCTCCACAAAGGTGAGCGCTTCGTGGACGCGGCGGTCGATTTCGCTGTCGGGAATCTTCTCCTGAATCAACTGGTAGGCCACGTTGTCGCGAACGGTAAGGGAATCGAAGAGCGCGCCCTCCTGGAAAACCATGCCGGTGCGCGTGCGGAGTGCAAAGAGCTTCTCCTCGGGCATCTGTGAGATCTCGTCGCCGAAGAGCAGGATGCTGCCTTCATCGGGGCGGAGCAGGCCGTTTGCCAGCTTGAGCAGGACGCTTTTGCCTACGCCCGCGGGTCCGAGCAGGATGCGGGTTTCGCCGGGCGCCACCGAGAAGGTGATGTCTTGAAGAACAGGCGGGCCGTCGAAGGCGATAGTGACGTTTTGAAATGCTACGACCGGACTTGCGGCCACAACCTGAGCTGTGCCGGACTGGACTGAACCCGGCTGGGTTAGACCAGGCAGGGCTGGATCGGGCTGGGCTCCGTCATTGGTCTGGTTCATGCGCGCGCTAAGAGGGAGAGCAGGACTTGGGTGAGAAGAAAGTCGGCAACGATGATGAGCACAGACGAGAAGACGACGGCCTGAATGGTGGAGCGGCCCACGCCCTGCGTGCCCCCCGAGGTTCTCATACCAAAGAAGCAACCGATGGAGGCGATGATGAAGCCGGAGAAAAGCGGCTTTACCAGGCCCTGAACAATGTCGGGATAGCGGAGGGATTCCCAGGCTGTGGAGAAGTACTGGAAGCCGTCCTGATGGTTCATGACGACGGTTACGAAGCCGCCACCGAGGATGCCGAATGCGTCGGCCAGGATGGTCAGAAAGAAGAGCATGGAGATGCAGGCAAACAGGCGCGGGGTAACCAGTTTGCGCATGGGGTCCACGCCCAGGGCGCGCATGGCGTCGATCTGCTCCGTTACAACCATCGAGCCGAGTTCGCTGGCCATGGAAGAAGCATTGCGGCCGGCTACCATCACGCCCGTGAGTACCGGGCCGAGTTCGCGAATCATGGTGAGGCCCACAAAGCGGCCGGTCAGGCCGTTGGCGCCGAACTCAGAGAGCGTCGCCGCGGATTGCAGCGCCAGCACGCCACCCGTGAAAAAGCCCGACAGCAACACGATGAATGCCGAACCGACCCCGATGATGTCGGCCTGAATCAGGAATTCAGACCCATAGCGCGGCGGGCGAAACACGTTCATGACAGCGCGATGCGCGAACAGGGAGTAGTCCTGGACGGTGAGCACGACTCTCTTGGCCGTTCTGTCGAAGGTTGGTATCGCCATTTGGTTTGCCGGTGTTCGAGTATTGACGCGAACGCGCCGATTTGAGGGGAGACGCCCGCGCAAGGACAGGATATCGCATAAGGGTGGAATGGGGCCGGTTGCGAGTGGTAGACAGGGGTGCGAGGCGGCCAGCCTGGCAAGGATTACCCGGTGCTATGCAGAAATTTCATCCCCTGGCGGGCACTCGCCCAGGGCTGTCCCATTGTTTTCAATCAGTTGCATCTGGCGATTCAAGTGCTTGCAAAGGAATTGAATTGGGGCGCGGAAACAGGAGGTGTGTATGGGCTTATTCAGGCTGCGGCTGATCCTTTCGCTGATTGCGGGAATCACTGTGGTGTCGGTTGCCTCAACGTATTTTGAGGTAATCGCTCATAAGCTTGCGCTTCGCCGCGAACTGGAGCGCCGGACTTCCTGGCTGGGCACAAGCCTGGAAGTAGACATTGAGCAGGCGATGGCTCCAGGAACGGCCAACAACATTGCGGCAACGGTTGCAAAGCTGCAGAAGACGAATGAGACGCTGGGGCTGGCGGTGTTTAACCCCGAGGGGCGGTTGCTCGCATCCGCCGGCGACGGAGATGTGATTAAGGAGTTGCCCTCCGGCCCCGTGGAAAAGGCGGTCAACCAGGGCGCGGAAACCAGGGCATTTGGGCACGACTCGAGCCGGCAATGGCTTGAAGACGCCATTCCGCTGGCGGACGGCGGCGGCCTGAACGGGGTCCTGGTGGTTCTGGAGGATGCCGGAAACATTCGCGCGGAAGGGAATGCGGTGTGGCAGCGGAGCTTCTGGCGCGTTGTGGCTATTGTGCTGCTGATTGTGGGCGTCACAGTGCTCATGATTCGCTGGTTCCTGATGCGGCCTTTGGCGCGTGCGGTGGATCGGTTGCGAAAGCTGCGCATGGGTCATTTTGAAGGGCTTTCCGACGAGGGCCATTCGGAACTGAGCTTGTTTACCCCGCTGGCGCGAGAGGTGGAGACAATGGCCGAGAGTCTGGCTGCGGCGCGCGCATCCGCTGCGGCAGAGGCTCGGTTGCGCGATGCAGGGGAGCACCAGTGGACCAGCGAGCGATTGGCTGTACACATGCGTGACCGGACTGGATCGAGCCGGATCTTCGTGGTGTCGAATCGCGAGCCGTACATCCACACGCGGCGTGGCAGGGCAACGGTGTGCGAAGTTCCCGCCAGCGGGCTGGTGACGGCCGTTGAGCCTGTGTTGCGCGCCTGCGACGGTGTGTGGGTGGCGCACGGCAGCGGAAACGCCGATGGGGAGACCGTGGACAATTTCGATCGGCTGCGCGTTCCCCCGGAAGAACCGCGCTACAGCTTGCGGCGAGTGTGGATGTCGAACGAGGAAGAGCAGGGCTACTACTTTGGGTTTTCCAACGAAGGCCTTTGGCCGCTATGCCACATTGCCCACACGCGTCCCATTTTTCGCGCTACGGATTGGGAAAGCTACAGGCGGGTAAATGAGAGATTTGCCGCGGCTGTGCTGGAGGAGATGGACGGCAGTCCGAATCCAATCGTGTTTGTGCAGGACTATCACCTGGCACTGGTGCCGCGGCTGGTCAAGGCGGTGCGGCCAGATGCGCGAGTAGCCATTTTCTGGCATATTCCGTGGCCAAATCCTGAGGCGTTTGGCATTTGCCCGTGGCAGGGGGAACTGCTGGACGGGCTGCTGGGAGCGGATCTGATCGGCTTCCACATTCCGCTGCACTGCAACAATTTCCTCTCAACCGTAGACCGGGTTCTGGAGTCGCGCACCGACCGCGAACATATGACCGCGATGCGGCATGGACATTCCAGCGCGGTTCGGCCTTACCCGGTAAGCGTAGTGATGGAGAGCGCCAAGCCGCGCCTGGTCGTTGCCGGCCGTCCTTCGCCAGCGTTCACGCGCCAGGAGCTGATGGTGGAGTATGGCGTGCGCTGCGACTACCTGGCTGTGGGCGTTGACCGCCTGGACTACACCAAGGGGATTGTGGAGCGGCTGCTTGCGGTGGAACAGCTTTTTGAGGAGCATCCCTGGCACCTGCAACGGCTCACGATGGTGCAGATTGCGGCTCCCAGCCGGAGCCGGATTCCCGCCTACGCTGAGTTGCGCGATCAGGTGGAGAAGACGGTGGAGCGCATTAACCAGCGCTTCCAGACCGCGAGCTGGAAACCGATCGTGCTGATCAGCCGGCAATGCAGCCACCAGGAAGTGAACCAGTGGTTCCGCGCGGCGGATGTTTGCCTGGTGACCTCGCTGCACGACGGAATGAACCTGGTGGCCAAGGAGTTTGTGGCTGCCAGGGACGATGGAGACGGCGTGCTGGTGCTCAGCAAGTTCACGGGCGCGGCCGTCGAGCTGAACGACGCGCTGCTGGTGAATCCCTATGACGTCCACGAGGTGGGTGAGGCCATTCACCGCGCATTGGAGATGGGCCAGGCCGAACGGCGGATTCGGATGGATAGGATGCGGCGTCAGGTAACGGACCACAACGTGTATCGGTGGGCAGCCAGCATTCTGGGCGACCTGAGGGAACTGCGCATTGAGGATCTCGATACCGCCCATCTGGAAGCTGCCGAGGCCGCGCAAGGCAGCGCGCGGGCGCTTTCGGCGTAGGTTGTAGGGCAGGGTACACTTGCCTTGAAAGGAATTGGCCGGTGACCCCAGAGGCGGAAGACAAGCTGGAAAGGTTCTTTGGCGTGTTTGCCGCCTCGGCAGGCGCGCTTCTTCTGCTGGATTACGATGGAACGCTATCGGGGATTCGCGTGGATCGCTTCAAAGCGCGGCCCTGGGCCGGAGTGCGGGAGCTGCTGGGGCGCATTCAGCGGCAAGGGCGGACGCGCATGGCGATGATTACCGGTCGTCCTGCAAACGAGATTGCGCCGCTGCTCGGGCTTGTTCCGCCGCTGGAAGTATGGGGTCTGCACGGGGCCGAGCGGCTGTACCCGGATGGCCGGCGAGAGCTGGAACAAGCCCCGGCCGCATCGCAATTGGTCCTGGAAGACCTGCGCTGCCGGCTGGAGCACGACAGCCTGGGCGGGCTATTCGAAGACAAGGCAAACGGCGTGGTGATGCATTGGCGCGGGGTTTCGCGGCGAAAGGCTGCGCAAATCGAGAAGCGCACGCGAGAGCTGTTTGACCCGGTGGCGAAGATGGACGGATTCAGTTTGCTTGACTTTGGGGCAGGACTGGAGTTGCGTGTCGGGCGCGATAAGGGCGGCGCCGTTGAGGCGATTCTGGCCGAGGCGGATACAGGCGGGCCGATCGCCTTCCTGGGCGACGACCTGAGCGATGAGTCGGCGTTCCGGGCCGTGCGTCAGGTTGGGCGGCGGGGCCTGAGTGTGCTGGTTCGGCGAGAGTGGCGCGAGACGGATGCGGATGTCTGGCTGCGGCCTCCAGTTGAGCTGAGGGCGTTTCTGGAGAGGTGGGAGCGGGCGGCAGAGGGTTTGGCCGCGGTTGTTCCGTAAGAAGATGCGATTGTGCCGGCAAGTGCAGCCGGTGATGGTGCAGGCCTTCCGGCATCCAGCTTTCTGTGGCCTGGGTGTAGGATCACCGGTTGGTGCGGGAGGTGGCAGCGTATTGACCGCCGTTCATTGGTCGACCTGTCGCCACTTCTTGATGACGCCGTCGATATCGGAAGCATCGTATTTGGGATTGGAATGCCAGCCCAGCAAATCTTCGGGAACGGTCAAATTGCGGTCGTCGGCCAAGTACAGAAGTGTCCTCTGAATTCTCTCCCGAATGTCGGAACTACCTGTTCGCAGCGAGTTCACAAGAAGCCCGAGCAGGTCAACCTTCTGACTGGCGGCGAGATTCCTGGTTTCAAGCAAGAGGGAGAGAATGTCGTCTGCCGTAGTGCCGGGGAGGCCAGGACTGGTCAAGAGCGCCGCAAGTTGTGAGTACACTGCTGGTTCGCTGCCCATGTAATGAACCAACTGTGTTCTGGCTCGGTGTCGGTCCAGATCCGTGCCATTCTCCTTGTGCAGCCTCCACACAAAATAGCGGGATTGAGCAGCAGGCCGGGTAAACTCCACCCCTCCGGCAATGGCCAGGCTGGCAAGCACAAGGGCGACAATGATCGCGGTCAACTTGCTGCGCCATTCCTTGGCGTACCAGAGGTACCATCTGCGGGGAATGACCTTGCTTCTGTACAAAAGATATTGGAACTGCTGCGGGCTTGCCTGCTTTAGGGACAAGTAGAGCAGTGCGGCTTGTTTTGCCCGAACTCCTTCATCGCCGAGGACCGCCTGATTGGCGGCGAAGGCCACCAATGACAGGCTAAGCGGCGCCGGATCGGCGGTGTGGTTCAGCACGACCTGCTTCAGGGCGGAGAACTTGCCATCGTCCTTCACAATGCTCGATAACAGATTTTCATCGAATTGCGAATTGTTGATGACCACCCGGTCACGGATTTGCGCGGCGATGGCATCTGCCCATGCCGCGAACGGCTTCAGGAACGCAGACACGTCCCCTGGAGCCTTGATGCTTGAAAAACTGCCGCTCAGAATCGACTGATAGCCGGCGCCAATCAGAAGTGCGGCAAAAAGGGATGTGTCGTGAATGGCATTGGTTCGGTCGAGAAGCCAGAACAGGGCCAGTGGAATCAGGGTGTAGGCGAAGAACAGGAACCATGTGTTGAGCATGATCCATTTGCCAGGGAGGTTGCCCAGTCGGGAGGAGACTTGTGTCCCCGCCGTCCAAAGGCCCAAAAGTAGCACCAGAAGGTAGCAGTAATAGGCTTGGATGTCCGGTGAGACGTTAATGTCCATCGCCGCTTCTTCAGGGTCTCTGTCTGGGAATACTGGACCCTCATGACTTCATATTCAGGACCATATCGGCAAACTGGCTTGCGGAGGGCTGAATGTTGAAATAAACCTGACCGATATCCTTTGGATTGGCGACATTGCCATTGGCAGAGATCAAACCCATATCCAGCAGTTTTCCTGCCGTGAGCGAGAGCTCTTCCGGGGTGACGAAGGCTTCCGACATGAGTTGCCATCCAGCCGCGACGCCGGAATGCTGCATTACACGCAACACGCGTTTGCTGGGCTCATCAAGGGTGGGGATGTAGAACACACATTCAGCATATCCCCGTTCCTCGCGGGTGACAAGGGACTTCCCGGGGCAAAGCGGCTGGGCTGGCTGTATCGGCCTCAGTCTTTCGTTGACTCTGCGCTGGGATTCGGGTATTCTGGAGTCCTTGCGCGGTGTTGCGCCTGGGGTCTCTGTGTGTACACCCGGATCCAGCTGGCCGATAGCCCTTTTGGGGTCGGCTGGTACAGGCCTGTAGGCTGCTGAACGTTGAACGGGTTCAGTGGAGCCATAGCCCCTGGAGGGTCAACCCCCGCAGTTCTCACCCGAACAGATTTGTTTGGACGTGGGTGGATTCAAGGCCCGTGCATGTTTGGCGCGGGCAAATGCGCTTGTTTGGGCAAGAGTTTTTGTTTGGATTGTACTGCCGTAGCTGGGGAAATGCCGGCCGGGCAGAGTGGGATCGAGACTGTTTTTAGAGGGCGGGAGAGAAATGGGTACCTTTGTTCCGAGCGGCAAGAATATTGCCCGCAAGTGGTATGTGGTGGACGCCAGCGGTGAAACGCTCGGCAGACTGGCGACCAAGGCTGCCAGCGTGCTGGCCGGCAAGCTGAATCCGCAGTATGTGCCGTACATCGACATGGGCGATCACGTGATTGTGATCAACGCGGACAAGGTCCGGCTTACCGGGCTGAAGGCCGAGAGCAAGCTTTATCGCCGCTATACGGGTTTCCCCGGCGGTTTGCGCGAAGAGTCGTTTTTGCGGCTTCTCAATCGCAAGCCGGAAGCGATTCTGGAACAGGCTATCAAGGGCATGCTGCCCAAGAGCAAGATGGGCCGGCAGATGGCAACCAAGCTGAAAGTCTATCGCGGCGACAAGCATCCCCATCAGGCGCAGGAGCCGGTGGCGTTGGCGATCAAGTAAAGCAGCTTTCAGCTTTCAGTTATCAGCCTTAAGTTTTTCTTGGCTGGTGCGGAAAGTTCGAAGCGGCGCTAAGAATCGAATGGAAGCAATAGAAAGCTGAAGGCTGATAGCTGACGGCTGAGAGCTAAGAGGAATCGAATGGCGGATCTGGTTCAGTATTACGGGACGGGACGGCGCAAGTCGGCGATTGCGCGCGTGTTTCTACGCCCCGGCACAGGTGAGTGGAAGGTCAACGGCAAGGGATTCGAAGAGTATTTCGTAACCGAGCAGCAGCGTGTGGCGGCCAAGCGGACGCTGGTTGTGGCCGAGTTGGCCGCGAGCTTCGACGTCGTGACCACCGTGAAGAGCGGCGGCGTGGCTGCGCAGGCCGATGCCGTGAAGTTGGGCATTGCTCGGGCGTTGATCGTATTCAACCCGGAACTGCGCAAGACGCTGAAGGCAGAAGGCCTGTTGACGCGCGATGCGCGCCAGAAGGAACGCAAGAAGTACGGGCAGAAGGGCGCTCGTAAGCGGTTCCAGTTCTCGAAGAGATAGTGATCAGTGGACAGTGATCAGTGATCAGTACCGCAGTTTTGAATACTTCTCACTGACCACTGTTCACTGTCCACTCAAGTTTCACCAATTCCCCGCACGTGCGGGATCAATCCAGGCCAAGGTAGGACTTGCCCGGATGCAACTCAATAAGGAGGCCCATTGGCCACGATCACAATGAAGGAGCTGCTCGAAGCGGGTGTTCACTTCGGGCATCAGACCAAGCGCTGGAATCCGAAGATGAAGGAGTATATCTTCGGCGAGCGCAACGGGATCTACATCATCGACCTGCAGAAGACGCTCAAGCTGTTCAAGGATGCGTCGAAGTTCGTCACAGAGCTGTGCGCGGGAGGCAAGACGATTCTATTCGTCGGCACCAAGCGCCAGGCGCAGGATGCGGTGGCCGAAGAAGCCACACGGGCTGGGATGCCCTACATCAACCAGCGCTGGCTGGGCGGCCTGCTCACCAACTGGGTGACCGTGCAAAAGTCGGTGAAGCGCCTTCAGGAATTGGACGACATGGCCACGGATGGCCGTTACGAGTTGCTGACCAAGAAGGAAGTGATTCGCCTGGAGCGGGAGCGGAAGCACCTGCAGGCAAATCTGGCCGGCATCAAGAGCATGAAGCGGCTGCCGGACGCGCTGTTCATCGTCGACTCGAACAACGAGGCGATTGCCGTGAAGGAAGCCCGCAAGCTGGGCATTCCCGTGGTCGCGGTGGTGGATACCAACTGCGATCCCACGGTTGTCGACTACGTGATTCCAGGAAACGACGACGCGCTGAGGGCCATTCGCCTCTTCACTTCGAAGATTGCGGACTCGGCGGCCGAAGGCGTGAACCTGGTGGGCGACAAGGCGTTTCAAGAGGAGTTGCCGGTGCAGGCTGCGCCTGAGGCTGTTGGTCTGGATGCGGGTCCGGCCGACGACGTGGATCTGGAAGTGGCGCTGGGCGGCGGAATTCGCAAGGCGCCCGCTGTAGTTGCCGCGCTGGATGAAGCCGAAGTCGTCGAGGGCTAAGATTCATCGAATCTTCGCACGCAAGTGCGCATAATGGGGAAGCGTGGCCGCGAGTGGCGAGTGCCACGCTTTTCTTATGCCGGAAAGCCAGCGGCATGAACCATGGGAAACTGGCTGGAAAACAGGAAAAGAGAGATGACCACTGTGAGCGCAAAAATTGATGCCAAGTTGGTGAAGGAGCTTCGCGAGAAATCCGGAGCGCCGATGGGCGACTGCCTGAAAGCTTTGCAGGAGACAAATGGAGACATAGAGGCGGGCTTTGTTGCGCTGCGCAAGCGGGGTCTTGCCTCGGCACAGAAAAAGGCCAGCCGCACCACCAACGAAGGCGCGGTGGGCACATACATTCATGCCGGCGGAAAAATCGGCGTGCTCATCGAGCTGAACTGCGAGAGCGATTTTGTGGCCCGCACCGACGACTTCCAGGAGCTGCTGAAAGACATCGCGATGCACATTGCCGCAAGCGACCCGCGCTATGTGAGGCCTGACGACGTGACCATCGCCGATCTGGAGCGCGAGAAGGAGGTCTATCGCGCGCAGGCGCTGGCCACGGGCAAGCCGGCCCCGGTGATCGAGCGGATCGTCGACGGCAAGATGGCCAAGTTCTACGAGGAGGTCTGCCTGCTTGAGCAGCCCTTCATCAAGGACCAGGCCGTGAGCATCAAGGAGCTGATCGCACAGAAGGTTGGCAAGCTGGGCGAGAACATCACCGTGCGGCGGTTCGCGCGCTTCAAAGTGGGTGCGCCGGACTGGACCGTGGCTACGACCAAGGCCGTGGAAGCGGCTCCGGAGTAAAGCTCGGGGACGAGGGACCAGCGAGGCCCGGGGCGATTGCTCCGGGCCTTCCTCTTTTTCCAGGCAATCCAGTGGCTGGGGCGCCGATCGCTACCTACCATCCGCTGCATGCACAGTTCCCGGCGATTCATCTTGTGGACCCGAAGGGAAATTGATCTTCTTCAGCAGCGCCTTGCCCCTTGGCTCGTCTTTCAAGGTCATCAGATCGGGATTTGCCAAAATCCAGAGGACATCCGGCTGATGCCGCGTGTAGGCGGCTTCGAGCACATCCAAGGCTTCCTGCCGCTTGCCCATAGCGACGCAAGTCATGGCAAGCAAACCCGGTGAATACTTCCCCAATTCGTAGTATTCCTTTTGCTTCGTATAAAGACTCTTCAATAATCCGTTCTCGCCGGCCCTTGCATACCCCTCCCGAGCCGACGAAATAACATCCCTCCCCACGGGATCGTTCCGGGTCTCAGCGGTTTTTTGCCCTTCGTCGAGGAAGGTGCGAAAGTCACGCGAGTGAAAACCGATCACCATCAGGTAAAAGTGGGACAAAAAGTAGTCGGGGTTGGAGCGCTCGATATCTTTGAGAAGTGCGATCCCTTCTTCCCTCCGCCCCGAGTTGAACAAGATTATGCCTTTGTTGGAGAGGGTGGAGTTCGATGTTGGATCGAGTTCCTGGGCTTTGTCGAGCTGCTCCAAAAACTCTTCAAATCTGCCTGACATGGCGAACGCATTGCCGTACCAGGTCCGAGTCAAGGAATCTTTGGGGTCCAGTTGAATGGCGCGCCGGAACTCTTTCTCCGAATCCCTCCAATCGCCGAGGCCGTAAAACTCTGAGAAGGCCAGGGCGCGATGAGCCTCGGCCAACGAATCATCCAAAGCAATTGCCCTCTTGGCCGCGGCAATAGCTCTCGGGTAGGAATCGGCCAGCGGCAAAGTCGAAAAGATCTGCAACAGGTTGTAAGTGTCGGCCAGCCCCGCATAGGATTTGGCATCGTTGGGATCGTGAACAATGGCTTGCGTAAAGTCATCGAGTGCGCGGTTGAGGCTGTCAGGGGTTCTTTGATTCCACTCATAGCGGCCTTTGAGGTAGAGCTCGTGGGCCAGTTGCTTCTCCGCATCGGCCGGCGCGTTGTTGGCAGGCTGCGAATTGAGGTTAGATGAAATGTGTGCGCTGGTTGCGCGAGAGGTGACGAGGAAGACCGCCGGAAAAGCAAGGCCGACAAGAAGCAGAACGAGGAGCGGAATCCGCCAGGGCCAACTACGTACCCCAGTGGCTGGGGAAGTTGTGGGCGGACTCACGGTGATCCGCGGGGCTTCAGTTTGAGGCGGTGCAGCCATTGAGGCAGCGGCGTCCGTCTCATGGTCATCTTCGCCCGGAACGTCCGCCCCATCGGCTTTTTCAAGCTCTTCAGGTCTTGCCGAAGTCAGCCATTCATCCAGTTCGGAGGCAAGCGCGTAGACGCTTGCCCGTCCACCACCGGGCAGGCGATGGACCGGCAGTGCGCGTTCGCTCTCCCACCGCTTGGCCGTGCGTTCCGCCCGGCCAAGATAGGCGGCGATCTCTTTCCATGAGTCCAGGCGAACAGATGAGCCTTCTTGCGGCCCAGATGGGGTAGAAGGAATGAATGGCATGAAATGACCCCTATTGACCTTAGACGGCACTTGCCCTCGGTACGGATTGCCACGATTATAGCTCTCAGTGGGGTGCGCATCCGCTCATCTGGACCTTGTCCCCGGCTTTTTCCCTGATCCGGCGCACGAATTCTCGTTTTTCACTTTCTTTTCAATCGCTTGCGCCTCAGCATGAGAGCCATTTGTGACTTCTCGGCGAATGACGGAAGTACACCGGAAACTGTCCCCGACTCCGGCCTTGGGGCCAAAACCATCACGAGCAAGAAAATGGAGACAGGAATGAGAAATGCGAGACTAAGTCGAATCAGGTTGTGCGCAGCGATCACGCTGGCGATCGGGCTGGGTAGTTTGGCCGCGCATGCCGACAATTTTTACAGCAGCGGAACTGCCTGGGCGGCTGCCCTCTCGAGCAGTCCCACAACCATCAACTTCGAGGGCATTGGCGCTCCCTATAGTGGAACCACGGGCACCCTTGGCGCGGGACCAGGAACCTCAACCACCGTGGGAGGCGTTTCCTTCGGCATCGGACCATCAGGGACCAACAACTTCCTTGTCATCGGTGGGGATGGTTCCTATTACCCCGTGTCGGAGCTTTCCGCGCAGCCAACCGACCAGGTTAACCCGGCCGACTTTTTGATCTCGCTGCCCAGCTCAGTGACGGCTGTGGGTTTCGACTTCGGCGCCCTCTACGTTGACAGTACCGCGACGATCACGCTCTCCGACGGCTCGGTGCAAACAGTCGACGCTCCGGCGTCTACCGACCTCGCCTTCTTCGGCGTGACCGCGCCGGGAGGCATCGACTCGGTGGACATCACCCTACCCGGGGGCGACAATACTTTTGGCCTCGCAGTGGCGGATTTCTCCTACGGCGCGGCGGCCGCTTCCGTAACGCCGGAGCCACCCAGCTTTCTCTTCTTGGGCAGCGGCATGGTGGTATTCGCCGTCGGCATGTTGCGGCGTAAGATCGGGCGCGCTCCAATGGGCCGGTAGGTACGGCTGAAGGATAATCCCCGCAATCGGCCCAGCGCGCAATTCTCAAGCCCTGGGTCTACGTTCGCTCGGATGCTTTCGTTGGCGGACTTGAGATTCGGAGGATTACAGCGTCCCCATTCTCTCGGACAAATTCTCAGTCGTCTTTTCCGCCGAACTCGACGGTGATTTTGGCCGCCAACCCGAAGTGGCTCGCCGCGGGACCGATTCCCGACGGTGTTCCCGCGCCCACTTCAACGCGCCTTGCAATTCCGGGGTGGAAATGCCTGTAGATTCCCGGCGTGAAATAAAGGCCGCTGGATCCATCGGTGCGCCGCCCGTTTACTTCGAATGTAGCGATCCATCCATGCGGAATGGGCCTGACCCAGGCAGCGTTATATTCCCATGAGTTCCCCTGGTTCTTAGTGACATCGGCGATAAAGCTGAAGTGAACCTGCGCGGGTCCTATTGCTTTGGCCACGAGCAGTTCTGGCTGATAGCCCCTAACGCCGCGCCCATTCACGGGAACTCCCATTGCCATGGCCGCGGCCAGCGCAAAAGGGTAATTCGACCGGATGAATTGATAAAGTCCGCCGAGCGATACTCTGCTCCAATTCGCAAGTGCGTCGCTCTGCGGCCGTTCCTGAATACCGTATGGAGTTTCCATTGTGAACTGTAGCCGGTCGGTGATGCCATATTCCATGTCGAGGCTGGAGTCGATTCCGCGATGGCGAAGGCCCTCGGCGCCGATCGTAAACTGAAGTTCGCCCCGATCCTCGCTGCGGACCGCCTCTGAAAGCAAAAACTCCTCAACCAGGTTTTGCAATGGAGGATTCGACGTGGCGGGGTGTGCTTGTTGAGCCTGTGCGAGCCCGGGACGGGCTTGGAGGGAGATGAGTATGACAGTTATACCGATCCAAGGGCCAAATAAATGCCGGGGAAGAAAATTAGTCACACCGAAACCTCATGTTGTCAGGGCCGGGGAGTTGAACGAAGCCCCTGAAAATGCGGATATCGCCTGGCAAATAACTGATTGAATGCAGCCCCTTGACGGAAATGATAAATGGCGGCGCGGATTCCACCAGCCGGGATCAAGCTGGTTTCAAGCTCGCGCCCTGGTCTGCAGCGTGAACATGTCTCGGCCCGTATGCGATACTCGAAAAGGCATGTATAAACGGATTGTTCTAAAGCTTTCGGGTGAGGCACTGTCTGGCGATCGCGGGTTTGGCCTCGATGCCGACAAGGTAGCGGGAATTACTGACGAAATTGTCGAGATACACTCGCTCGGCGTCGAAATCGGCATTGTCGTAGGCGGAGGGAATTTCTTCCGCGGCGTGGAAGAGCAGGCCCGGGAGATGGACCGCGTCAGCGCCGACAGCATGGGTATGTTGTCCACCGTCATCAACGCCATCGCGCTCCAGGATTCTATTGAGAAGCGCGGCGTGCAGTGCCGCGTCATGAGCGCGGTGTTCATGAATCAGCTTGCCGAGCCATATATTCGACGCCGGGCCGTACGGCATTTGGAAAAGGGCCGGGTTGTGATCTTCGCGGCTGGCATCGGCAACCCTTTCTTCTCCAGCGACACGGCCGCCAGCCTGCGCGCCATGGAGATAAAGGCCGACGTGCTGCTGAAGGGCACCAAGGTTGAGGGCGTCTATAACGCCGACCCGGTGCTGTTCAAGGATGCCGTCAAGTACGACGAGATTACCTACATGGAAATACTGCGCCAGGGGCTGAAGGTGATGGACCTGACCGCGGTGAGCCTTTGCAAAGACAACAACCTGCCGCTAATTATCTTCAACATGAACCAGCCGGGAAATATCCGGCGGGTGGTAATGGGTGAGAAGGTCGGTTCGATGGTGACGGCGTAAAGAATAGTGAAGCAGTGAATAAGTGAAGCAGTAAAATAATGGTCAGTGAACAGTGGCCGGGGGACCTGGCCTGATGCGGCTGTACCAGGCAATTGCCCGGAGACGTCTAACGGCCAGTGGAGATTAGCAAGCCAGCACGGCTGAACGCTCTAACGGGCTTGCGCTCGTTCGCCGCCATTAACATCGTCCTCTTTCATTTTTCCAATCCACAGTGGTTTGGCTTTATGGCGCCGGTAGTCAACGCCGGCTACGCTTCGGTGAGCTTTTTCATCCTGCTCTCGGGCTTTGTGCTTGCCTATAACTACGCTGCGCGTGCGCGGTCCGGCGACCTGGACCGCGTGCGCTTTTGGAAGGCGCGGTTCACGCGGCTGTATCCCATCTACCTCTTGAGCCTGGTGCTAAGCCTCAGAATGGTGGGGCCGGAACACGCCTCGCACACCCATGCCATGTTCTGGGCCGGCATGGTGCTCACGCCGCTGCTCTTGCAGGGGTGGATTCCGGAGATCGCGACGTTCCTGAATACGCCCGCATGGACCATGTCGGCCGAGTGTTCCTATTACGCGATTTTTCCCTGGCTTGCGAGTTGGAAGCTGCCGGTAAGTTTCAAGTCACACCTGTCGAAGATGGCTTTGGTGTGGGGGCTGGGGATGGTGCCTGGCGCGCTGTACATCGCGTTCAATCCAGACGGAATCGCGCATCCCGACCGCTGGAGTTACGGCCCGTGGCTGCAGGCGCTGAAATACACGCCGTATACCCATTTTGCGAGTTTTGTGTTCGGGGTTATGCTGGCCAATCTTGACGAAATGATTGCGCGATCCAGCAACTTGCGGCTGTGGCTGGGCCTGGCTGGCTTTGGCGGGCTATTCTGCCTGCTGGAACTGGGACCCGCCGTGCCCTATGCGCTGATTCACGATGGCTTGCTGATGCCGCTGTTCGCCTGCATTATTCTGGGCCTGGCCGGGCAGAACCTTCTGGCTTCCGCCTTTGGGTTGCGCCCGCTGGTGTTTGTCGGCGAGGCGAGCTATTGCCTTTATCTGCTGCACTTCACCATGTGGAACCTAATCCACGACTCGCATGTACTGGACCGGCTGGGACTGGCAAGGTTCGACCCCTGGATCAGCTACCTGATCCTGATTGGGCTGGCGCTGGTGGCGCTGCACCTGATCGAGAAGCCCGCGCAGAACCTGCTGCGAAAGTGGATGAATGCGGGCACTGCGATGAAGGCGCTGAAACAGGCGGCAGTGAGCGCGGACAGGGATGGACCTTGATACGGCAGAGAACAGCCTTCAGGCTTCAGATGACACCTCGGTATCGTTACTCCTCCACGAATGCCACAAAGCTGTGAGGCGCGATTTCGATGTGAAACTCTGCGCGCTGTTGCTGCGTGGGATGTCTTCGCGCTGTGCCTGCGTCTCTGGCTGGCTTGCTGGCCGCTACCACCTCGCCGGTAGCCAAATTGCGCAGCTTTGCGGTTGACCCTGCTGTTGAGACCGTCACCTGCGACGGTGTGTCGAGATACGACTCCACGACAAACGTGTTGTTGTCATAGGCGAAGAGGCTTACCTTGCTGGGCGCATCGATCTCTACCGGAAAATCCCGCAGCAGGTATTGCCTGATTGCGGTCAGCACCGGCTGTGGCAGCGAGTAGAGATCGTTGGGGTTCTCGGGAATCGTGAGCACGTAGAGAATGCCCTTGGAGTAGCGATCCATAATCAGCAGCGGCGCGCCGCGGCCGTTGGCGGTGCCCCTGACAATGGGCCAGGCATCATTCGTCTGGAATGCGATCTCGGGAACCAGAATGTCCGAGGCCGCTCCAAGACTTGAGCCGCTGCCTGCGCCGTATGCGCCCCAATAGTCGGTGACTCCGAGAACATTGCCGGTAAACTTCAGGTCGGCAATCTGCTCGATGCCTTTGCCCTGCAATGCGCGCAGCAGGCCGGAAGTGATGACGATGTTTCCGCCTTGTTCAAGATGCGTCCTGATCTTCCCCACGATCTCCGGATCGAATTTCGCCGACTCGGTGAGCAGGATGGTCTTTGCATCGGCGGGGAACTCCGGGTGGAGATCGATGGGAATGCCGATCATGCCGAGATAGTTGTGAAGAAAGTCCTCGCCCGTGGATTGGTAGGGCTTGTAACTGGCCAGGCCCTTGGGCGAACCCAGTTTGTCCAGTACGGCGTTGACGGCGTCGAGCGCGTAGCCGGCGGCGGTGGCGTAGCTCACCGGCGCGGCTGCAGCGTAGGCAGCCTGCCATTTGTTCAGGCCGGCCTGCGTAAAGCTGGTCTCGCGGGCTTCCCACCTCGAGCGATCCCCCAGCGCAGCCGGCTTTAGCAGGTCGCTGTATTGGAACAGCATGATCTCCGGAGCCTTGGCCAGCATGGTGTCCCACAACTGTTCCGCATAGCGATCCGCATAACGTGTGTCGTAGGTGTCCACCCACCCGCCGCCGTTGCGCCCAGGGCTTATGTTGTCGAAGTAGCGGACGATCTGATAGCTCTCGTACTGCTGCAGGTGCTGGTCGGTAGTCACCGGGTCGCGCGTCTCCGTGCCGGTGTAGATGCCGTCGAAGATCTTCGGCTCCTGGTCCAGATCGTAGCCGTTGGCCTGGAAATGCTCATACCAGTTGGGAAACTTGATGATGACCTTGACCTTCGGATTCACGGCCCGCGCCGCGCCCTCCACCAGGTTTCGCGAAACCTCATCCATCAGCTTCAGGCGGAAATCGGTCCAGCTCGCGCCGCCTTTGGCCTCAATGTCGGAGTCGCGCTTGGTGTTGTTGAAGAAAAAGTCGTCGAGGATGATCTGGTCGAAGTGCCGTGCCGTTACCTCGGCAACGTGCTTCACATAGTCGCGCGCCTTGGGGTCGGTGTAGCAAAACGAGACAAACTGGCCGTCGCTCCCTTCGCTTGATTCAAAGCCGGCCATGTCGCCTCCGGCCGCATAAGCAATGCCGCCGGCCACTTGGACGCCACGCGAGACAAAGAAGTTCTTCACGGTTTCAAGCAGCCCGTCGTCGGCAAGCGTGCCGCTGCGATAGCTCTCGATGTACACCTTGTCGACGTGAACCTGGCTCGAGATCTCATCCCAGGACCTCTGGAGCCATTCCGGGTCCTTCATGCGCTGGACTACGCCGACGGGTATGTAAACCGCAACTCGGAACTGCCCATGGGCGGGGGCTGCGGCCAGAGTCTGAGGAGGCGCCGCGGAAAGAGCGAGGCAGGCAAAGGCAACAAAGAAAAAGGCGGGCAGGCGACTGGATGGAAACACGTTAAGAAACCCCTTGAGGTGCGTTGTTTGAATGGGCTCCGCTGCATTCGCAGCGAATTGGAGGATGATTGCGCTGACCAGCCAGTATAGTCGCGAGGAGCCTTCGAGTGAAACGTTGGCGGCGGGTCGGTTTGAAGCAATCTTCAGCCGCAACAGAAAGGCCCAGCCGCGAGGGTTGGGCCTGTTGCCGTGCTGCCGCCTTTTGGATTACGGCGTGACCGACTGGATGGAATGGTTGCCGTGTGGTACCGACGCCAGCGCCGTGGGGGCTGAGCCGGTGGGGAATGGCGTTGCCAGCGTGGGTTTCAGGCTGCCAGTATCCGGATTGAGTTGAAAACCCGAGATGGAGTCGCCGAGGTGGTTCGCCGTATAAACGAAGCGTCCCAGAGCCGCATCCACCAGGATCGCCACCGGCTGCGTGTCCGTTTGGTTAAGGGAGCTGCCGGTCGTATTGACGACGGCCGTGGGAGTGCCTGTGGCCAGGGAAATGTTGTAGGCCGTGACCGTGGAGTCCAGTTCGTTGGCGACGTAGATGTAGAGGCCGCGCGGGTCGATGGCGATTGAGGCTGGTTCATTGCCCGTCTTGAATGGCCCGTTGATCAGGAAGTCAAGAACGTTGCCCGACTGAATCGTGTATCCGATCAGCTGGTTCGAGGCGAAGTCGGTTACGTAGACAAAACGGTTTGTGGGGTCGGAGGCGATCGCGGAAGGTTTGACGCCGGCTTTGTAGGGACTGCCGTTGGCCGCGGACAACGCGCCGCCTGAGCCGACCGCGAATCCGAATACCCAGCCGGGATTGGCGGTGCTGGTCGGCGTTGTGGTTCCGCCGGGATTGTATGCTGACTGGTCGTAGGCGGTTACGTATACCGCGTTGCTGTTGGCCAGCACGTTCACGCCGGTCGGCAGAATCGTGTCGGAGCTATAGCCGGGAACAATAAGCGGCTGCTGCGATGCTACGGAACCGATAGTGCCGGACGAAAGGGAATATGCCGTAATGGTGGCCGAGGTTGTGCCGGAAACCACATAAAGATAGGTATTGGCCGCGTTTACCGCAATGGCGACAGGAGTGTCGATCGCGGTTACGACGTCCTTTTGCGCCAGCACGCCGCTGCCGGAGAGCGAGAAATGCACAACCGCGCTGTTGCCCGCGTTCGCGACATAGAGATTCGCATAGTCCGAAGTTACTGCCATTGAAACGGGATTCGTTCCCCCGGAATTCACGGTCGCCTGTCCAGTCCGGAGCGTGCCGGTCTCGGAGTCCACGTCATAGGTTTCGATTTGTCCGGTGCTGCTGGTTCCCGAGCCTGCGGAGTTGGCGACAAAGAGATAGTCGATGGTGACGATCTCGCAGGACGTCAAGAGGCTGGCCACCAGAAGGCCGATGGTAGAGACCAGAAAAAGCTGGCTCAGTTTGCTGAACTTCATGCGCTTCCTTCGTTGTGGGCCATCGTGTTGAAGCCCCAGGAAAACTGGTTAAGTTGCCCCGTATGGATTGTAAAAGCCCGGTACGGGGTGCTGCTACTGTGTCTTGCCGGCGCTGCCGTGCGGAATTGCCGCGACGGCTGTGGGCAGGGCGTTGCTCGTGTAAGGAGAGCTCTTGGAAACGATCAGCGTGCCGGCGGTCGGGCTCAGCTCAAATCCCGAGACAGTGCCGATGACCCCGCTGCCCAGATAGTTGGCGGTGTAAAGAAAGTGGTTGGTCGAAGGATCGATGCCGATTGCCACCGGCTCCGATCCCGTGGTGTAGGTGCCAAGACTGGTCAGCGCTCCGCCGCTCATCGAATATGCGGTAATGGTGCCGTCCTGCGCATTGGCGACGTAGACATACGAGTATGCCGGGTCCACAACAATGGCTGAGGGTTGATCACCCGACTTTACCGGGCTCCCAAGCGAAGTCAGCAGACCGGTCCCAGAGGCAACCGAATAGGCGTGAACCTGGTTGTTCACCGAGTCCGTGACATACACATATGTGCTGGAAGGATCGCTGGCGATTGCCGCTGGACAGGTCCCGATGATAAAGGGCGCGTTGAGGTACGCGTTGGTGCAGGCGCCCGTGTCAATCGCACCGCCGCCAAGGGGTGCGCCGCCGTTGAGCGGGGTAAGAGCCCCCGAAGAGGCAATCGAGAAGCCGAAGACGTAATTGGCGCCCGAAGTGGTGTCGTATGCGGCCACGTAAAGAAAGCTGCCCGA